>Ga0123354_10010790_pt1 | contig 14099 bp, 8 predicted proteins | sample TergutLab28metaG_2_FD_97872 | JGI IMG/M metagenome (GOLD analysis project Ga0123354, IMG submission 97872) | Labiotermes labralis P4 segment gut microbial communities from Petit-Saut dam, French Guiana - Lab288 P4 | ecosystem: Host-associated > Arthropoda: Insects > Digestive system > Gut ... | reverse complement strand
CTCACGAGGCTGAGTGGACCCCGTTCCAGACCCACTACTACTCAGAAAATCTGGTAGTGCCGGGGATCGAACCCGGGACCTCTGTATCTGTAGTCAGAAACTCTGACCACTAGACCACAGAGGCGGTCATGTATGACTCTACATGTGTATTTTTTGTACATGTGCAGTAAAATAGTATACTTCTACTACTACTACTAGGAAAATATATTGAAAAATGAATACAAAACCTAGGCTAGGGAGCCGCTATTTTTGGCACATTTTTACGAAATTATTTGGAAGCGTCATGTATGTATCCGCAGATAAACAGCTCGTAAATGTTCAAAAATCTCTTTGGCGTTCTTCTCGTTTTTTCCAGGGAAAGTGTTATGAGACTTTTGTAATTTCAAATTTCTCCGCCTCCAACGTAACACTGTGTCGCGTGTTGAGCGGGCCTGGGCTAGACCTATTTATTAGTGTTTTCAACTACACAATGCGTGGAATGATATGGGAAGGTGAACGCGAATGATAAGTAGATAAACATTTGCAACGAGGTGGTCATGGACTTGTTGAATGCCATTCTTGTACTCATCTGAAGATAATGAGTAGAAACAGCTGAAATCTTAATGAAGATATCCGGTATCGCAGCCGGAATTCGAAACACATACTCCGAGGATGCAAGTGTAGAGCGTTGTCGTTGTCTGTTCTGCTTATTACGTTTGTGGAGTGTCTGCGCGGCAGTAAATCATGTTCTTTGTCTTTTATCACTTGATAAGAGTAATGTACACGACTTCGAAAGGACGAAGCGCTGTGTTTGGGAAAATAGACGATTTGAACTTCAGGGTTGTTTGACCGTGCATCTTCCTCATGAAATAAAGTGAAATGCCAACTTGATGCAACTGGGTAATTTTATTGGTGTATTCTTAGCTCGACATGTTTCGGGTACATACGCCAATCATCAGGAGCATTGGATGTTGAGTTGCAGCATATGGTTTTCTGCACCGAGTTTTTGGATGGGTGGTGGTCTTGAGAGCCACTGCGTAGGTCGTGTGTACGGTGCGGATGATGCCGTGCGAGTCGCATGAATGAAAGAAAACTTAGTTTGTTGAAATATGTCTTCACTTGTGTAGTACCAAAATTAACACTATTTACCACCAACTTTCGGTGAGTGAGGTTTTTGTTGTGTTGTGTGTGTATACACACAACACACACACACACACACACACACATATATATATATATATATATATATATATAACTACTTTACCTTAAATTATTTGATAAGTAATTTTGACAAAGATTGGTAGAGTACAGAGTTAAGCAGCACTTCAGCCTAACTTGATAGCCGCTTGAGTTGCACTTCTCTCCCTCATTACAGTCAGAACTTCACACAAAGAAGACTCCTGGGTTCAGCAAAAATTCCAGATACTATAATTTTATTGGGTGGTATGAAAGAAACTTTATTCTTATTTTTAAATTAAGGTCAGCTCATTGTGTTTTGTGACTCAGTATTAATAAGGGTACCTCCAAACACAACTGTACTTATTGTATAATAATATTCTTTTGAAAGTAAGCTACGTGTTTTTTGTATAGAGCCTGACGATGGCAATTTGGGCCGAAATATTTAGCTTATTTTTAGGGGAACGGTGTTTTACCATAAACACAGTTGTGTTTGGCGGTTATCCTATTAATTAGTCATTTCATTCATATTTGTTTTTAGTCCTTAGTCCTGTGACTTGTAAAAATGACTGAATGTGAACGAGGGGGTAGTTTGTAAGAAAATATTAAGCTATTCAAATGAAACATTTGTTAAGAGATCGAGGAAGATCCTTACACAAGGGAAATATAAGTGAGTAAATAAGATGTTAAGATATGCCGATAATATTTGGAGGTTGTAGAGGAGACTGCGGGTGTGTCAGTCCAGCGTTAATCGGAAATTAGTCCAAGAAAAACATGCTACAATGTAACGACAACCCAATAAATAATAATAATAATAATAATCCCGTGCCTTAATTCATCACAATACCTCGGTGCGGCGTTCCTCAAAAAGAAGGTAGCTGGCACTGCACTGTAAAAGTGACGGAGCACGTGACAGATTGAGAACGTTCTGAGCCATCTGCGTGGTGCATGATAAGGACTGAAGTACTTTTCAGACTTTTTCGTTGGCGTACCACTAAATTAAATTTAAAAAAATTACTGTACTATCAGTTTTTTGTATTTAAATTAAAAAAACTGAGATTGGAGAGTTTGGCTGACAGCGCTGCGGGTTAAATAATTTTGCCAACAGTGCTGGTTATTAGCAGATATATGTGGCTTTTGTTTCTTTACTTTTTAGAGTTTGTATTGTTTTTATATTTCGAATTTTTCTAATGGACACCACGTACGAGCAGGTGTACGTATACTGCAGTTTGAAGAAGCATGCTGTAGATGAAAAACGCCTAGTTTCAAAGCCCATGGCTTTTCATCCGCTTCATCCATTCATCCAAAGAAATTCAGTGTCCACTCACCACACACGGGTATATGTATTGGAAGATGGCTGTGCTATTACGGGCTGAAAAGTAGATGGAAGCAGTGAGGAAAAGTCTGACGCTGTAAGTCTGTAACAATTTGTGCTACGGACAGACATCTATATTTAAAATATATACGGGGTTTTCAAATTGTGACGATGGGAACATGTTTGTAAAAGCGAGCATGACTAGACTAGGTAACGCTTACACAGGGTTTACGCTGCGCCATATAATGAACCTGAATATTTTATTTGTGTTGAAACATTTTGACAGTTGAAATAACCCCACGATTTGTTCACATGTTTAAGTTAACCGTTCTTAATTTTAGCGTCGAAATATATAGACCGTAAACGAAATGAGGTACATTGGCGAAACCTTTAGAACCTAAAGCTTAATAAAATTTATGGACTTTCTACGACTGCTCCCTAGGCACAATAATGCACACCTAATAGTAATTAATTCTTAAGTATTTTTTAAATTTGAATTCGACTTATTTCGGTGGCAGTGGCTCTGTTTCCGTTCTTTCAGAAATATTGTAGCATGAACGTGTTGCTTTTTGAAGTGAAACGCAGTGTTTTGTAGTCAGTTATATTTAGTGATGCTGTCATTATCTAGAACTATAGCGTCAGCACAGTGTTTTCTGTTAGGAATGGAATATGTTAATGGTACGTAAGAGCTTAGGTTTCATACGGTTAGTGATATTGGACTTGAGAATTAGAAATGCTGATGGCCATGTTTTGACATAGGAAGTTCGTAAGAACTAACCATACTGTAAAATGACGATGCACAAATTTCTTTGAATCCAGAAAAAAAGGCTCAATTTTGCCACTTCGCCTCACTTCAGTAGTCTGTGATCATTACAGCTGAAACTGATCCATGTAGCAGTTAACCTTGCACTGAGGTACTAATAAAGATTGCAAAAAATTACAGTCAGCGTTTTTTAACGTCACAGTAACCAGTGATTGCTAAATTCTGTCATTTTGAAGGACGTTGTGTTACAAAATATTGTGATATTAACAGAAGCTATTAAGTACTTAAGATGTACATAGAATACTTCACAGGATTAATAAAATAATCGTAAAGGATGAATGCAAATTCAACGAAACAGAATAAGCAGAACCTCAGACAAAAATATAAATCGAGTAATTCCTAAATTAAATATACTGTATAGTGGCGAAGTGCATATATCTAAAGTTTAAGTAGGAAAACCTGAAGCAGATGGACCACTTGGGATAACTAGGCGTAGATGGCAGGATACTGAAACCATTTTAAAATGTAGGGCGTGATGCGCGCATTGGATTCATCCTGACTGGACACTGAATTCACCGACTGGCTGTCGTAAAAGCGGAAATGGACTTCTGTTTTCCTTAAATGGAAGGGATTGTGTTGATCAGTTGAGAGAGTACCGGTTTGTGTTAATCATTTGAGAGAGTACCAGTTTGTGTTGATCTGTTGAGAGAGTACCGGTTTGTGTTGATCAGTTGAGAGAGTACCAGTTTGTGTTGATCTGTTGAGAGAGTACCGGTTTATGTTGATCAGTTGAGAGAGTACCGGTTTGTGTTAATCATTTGAGAGAGTACCAGTTTGTGTTAATCATTTGAGAGAGTACCGGTTTGTGTTGATCTGTTGAGAGAGTACCAGTTTGTGTTGATCAGTTGAGAGAGTACCAGTTTGTGTTGATCTGTTGAGAGAGTACCGGTTTGTGTTGATCAGTTGAGAGAGTACCAGTTTGTGTTGATCAGTTGAGAGAGTACCAGTTTGTGTTAATGAGTTGAGAGAGTACCGGTTTCGCAGTAAGGACTGTACGTCTTGGAATCAGTCGGCTAGGCATCCAGTCATGGCGTAGTGATAATGATAAGAGAACTGAAGGACTATGACAAACATATGTCGCTGGGTTAGTGACTCGCTCCTAGTCTACCGTTTGAAAATTCCACCGGCCAAAAACCATGCACTGCACTTTAGCAGGAGGTTTGAGAAAATTACTTAGTGAGCAGTTCTACACTTTGTAATCTAAACCAAGTGTAGGTTTACCGGATGAAATGGATGAGGCTGGCGGTGAATATAGGTGTGTGAGGTACGACATCCGCATTATGGTAGAGTCAAAAAACTTGAAGACGAGAGAACACGTGGTGGACCTACGCGTATATTGGAAGACAGTATTAAAACATATCTCTAAGAAATACCGTTTGACGACGTGGAACATAGGAAGTCATTTCCTCCGTGTCAGTGGTATAGCGGCGCTATACTAGTTATAACGGAGAATTCGCCGCTACTACAGGCCTAGTTTATGTAGGCTTTTTATTTCTGTATCGTTGAGGTTGACCTTGTTCAGGCCATGAAGGCGTATAGGGGAGGAGAGATGTAATTTCATTCTTAACCTTGACACTAGATGGACATGTTCCCTCACAGCCCTAAATAACGCGCCTCACTTTCATTTTTAAATGAGAAATGCACTTTTCTTTTCACTTTGTTAAGCTTATTCTCTCTGTTACTTCGTAGGGGATTTGTACACTAGTATCTGTAAACAGTCTAGGCCTGAATATTTGTCAGTACGGTTTTTGCTTTCAGAACAACTGAAGGATGAAATTTTAAGGTGTGGCTTTCCCGTTGTGTTTCTGAAATACACGATAAATGTATACAATCCGTCAATGAACAACTTTAACATAGCAATTGTAGATTACAGCTACACGCTTCGGCCACTCCGAAATAACCATAATCAGTTTGTATAGCAGAATTGTGAAAAGGAAATTATTTGACTCTATTTCTATAGTAAAACCAACTAGATGCACCAATGTATCAAATTTATTTTATTTAGGAATGACACTACATGTTTTGGACAGTCTTTCCGTTCATCATTAGGAGTTCAAGACTGTACGTACAGAAACAGGCATTTGTCAAACAGATGCTGCTGTCTGCTTGCTAGCAGACAGCAGCATCTGTTTGACAGCTGTATTTACAGTCTTGAACTCCTGACGATGGACGGAAAGACCGTCCGAAACATGTAGAGTGCCATTCCAAAATAAAATAAAGTTGATACATTGGTGCATCTAGTTGGTTTTACTACAGAAATAATATTACGATGCAGGGCCCTATGAACGTCAAATTATTTGACATGTAGTTGGAGGACTACATCTCGGTGTGGTAAAGGTTATTTCACGCGTAGGTGTATATGTTTGTTATTATATGTAAAATAATTTCCTTTTTGAACTTCTGCTGTACATCCTGATGATGGTTGCTGCGGAGTAGCCGAAACATGTAGCTGCAATCTACAATTGCTGCGTTAAAGTTGTGTATTGACGGATTATATTCTTTTATCTTGTATTAAGGATGAAAATTGATGCCCTCCCGTCTAAAGAATAAAGTGTGTGTCAGAACACATGGTATAGGCAACGGGAGAAACTCTACATGGCGGCGGTACATGAAAAGCGTACGTTTTATATAGACCTGTTTCTAAATCTCATGTCGCTGTCCAATGAATGTAGTATGTTTGTCCTGCAAACAACTGTGCAGTAATGCAAATGGTACTTGAGGTTTAAGAAGTGGATTACATTTACAATTGGTGGCACCTGTAAGGGAACCAGCGCGTCCTCCGTGACTGACTGCCACGTGGTTACCGCACGGGCCTCATTCATTCTCACATGTCAGAGGCCACGTGCTAAGTAACTGGCCTTAACGTCACCTTCGTCTGATAGTCGGACAGGCTAGTACTGAATTTCACCCAACCCGCTGGTCTCATTGCATCGCCTTTGATGACCCGTCTGAAGCAGCTGTACTTATACGTTTACATGGAAGTGTTCGGTTGATATGTTGCACACAGCGCTATTAGACTGCTGTCTGTTGGCACCTGAAAGCAGGTGACTTTAACTCCTAAACTAACGGGAAATTTTAGTGTCCCGAAAGAAACAACTTTGAGTTTTGACGTTTACGGTCGACATTAAACAAAATGAAGTATTTAAAATGTCGATGATGATGATGATAATAATAATAATTTAGACGTAGTTAAATATTGTGGCACCGCACGGTGGGGCTTCTAATACAAAGTAGGCCGCTTCAGTTACACGGTTTTGCAGCCACCAAACATCAAATGACGAATATCGCCTTATGCATTATGTTTTGTACGATCCAGCTGATGAGGAAGCTGGGTAATAAGGAGCTGTATGTTGTAGAAGATAAAGATATGGTCAGTCCAGAAAACATAAAAAATTGATTTCTGTCAGAAAGTGCTGTTGCGGTAGGCCATTTTCGCAGCACCAATAGATTTGAAGCGTGCAGCAATGCGATTGAAGCTCCGCCCAGTTTTCTCTTCATTCGTGCCGACATAGCGTTATGGGCGTCGATTGGCATGACTTGTTAATAGCTGTACACATCGAGGACTGGAATTGATGTGCGTTAGATAAAAAAAATTTCAATTTTGAGGGATTTAATTGTTACTTGTAATTTTATTTTTTATTTTACATGTAAGGTGTTTAATGTGCCGATCTCAGTGGCCGCGCGGTCTGAGGCGTGGGTCTACGGCCGTTCACTTGCTGGGATTGTGGGTTCGAAACCCGCCGGAGCATGGATGTCTGTCTGTGTTGAGGGTTGTGTGTTGTCAGGTAGAGGTCTCTGCGACGGGCTGATCACTCGTCCTGAGAAGTCCTACCGAATGTGTGTGTGTGATCTAGAAACCTCAAGAGTGAAGAGGCCATGGCCCGCGTTGGGCCGCAGCGCCACAGGGGGGAAGAAAGATGTGCAATGTATGTGAATGTTTCTCCTATATTCTGCATTTAAATTTCTCAGTGTGAAAGGTTACATCTGCGTAAGTGAAAGCCTATGATTTCAGACGCTGTCGGAACGTGTTTGAATGTCTTCACATTTTGCTTTCCCCCATCTGAAAAAATGCTTTCAGCAACATCTATTAACTTCTGTCTAGTAAAGGTAAAGCAATCCCATTACAGGCCTGGACAGGCCCTGAGGGTTCCAGGAGGTTGAGGCTCCCAAATTTCATGACATTCGGCACATGAATGTGGTAAGGTTGTGTCAGCCCTACATACCGGCCACCTTTACCCCCAGGAAATATTCCTAGTACTCATTTCTGTTAGAGGCTGAGTCGACTTCAGGGCCATAGTGCGACCGGAAGGATTATGTCAATGAAAACTTCCATTGACACCATCGGGAATCGAACCCGCGACCTTCCGGTTTGTAGCGCAGTGCCTCAACGAACAGCACCACAGCATGCCCCAGAGTCTGTCTAGTGTAAGATATAAAACACAAGTATAAGCCTATAAGTACCACCCAATAAACAGGCATACTGAATAGAATAAGTAATGGGCCTATTCTGTGAGGTTTCGGCTTTTGTGCAGGCTGTATGGTTTTCATTATCATTAAAATATTTATTTATTACATACAGATCTATTGACACAGTAGGCTAAAAATTCGTTATGCATTATACTCGGAGCGAATCGTTCCTATTTTGTCTTCGAAATTTATTTTATTTCAGTACATGGGTGGATGAAAAATATCAGTCACGTGATGCATCCTGCACCTAATGTTTCCAATCTTCTATCCGTGAAACGTAGATTCTTGGCTCGAGAATATATAGCGGATTTCTCTGAAATAGGAGGGTATAATGTATTTTTTAACAAATCTAAGTAGCATTTCTACTAAAGTAAAAGAAAAAAAGAAAAAAAAAAGCCGGGCTGTTTTGTTCTACAAATTTTAGAAAATTCACTAGCTTTCTCCAAATTGTAGGCGCCAGAAGGGTGAAATGAAGCAAGTTCAATGCTTCGGGCCCACATTTTTGGATTTACACGTGAATATAGCTGCTTTCTGGCGCATTTGGCTCGGTGCATATAAAAATGACACATTATGTAAAGGGGGGGGGGGGCATGATAAGTGGGTCCCTGTCGACACGGTATGGCGCATCGTTAGGCTGTGGATGGAGGAACCGCCACCAGTATGGAGAGTTGCTGCGAATATATTTAAAAAAAAATCAAGGACAGTCAAAAAGCTTTGGTCCTCCAGCATGGGGGTCGGGCCAGGTGCTAACAACTCCTCATCTTAAATATTGACCTTGTTACGAAACGTATACCTGTGTTTTGGGGCCTGGACTGATCCGTTGGTACGACATAACCCATGGAAAAGTGACATGTGATCCGGTATATGGAAGGTTAGGAGCCTGTATAGGTCAGGTTCACTTACGACAGACAGAATTAGCAAAGTATAAATTAGATTTAGAGGGTTTATAGAAGGTTAGGTGGGACAAAGGGAAAAGTGTAAGAGCAGGGTATTAAATTTCTTTCTAAGGGGGAAGGAAAGGAAAATAATTAATTGGGACCAGAATCTTTGTACGCCACAGAATTATATTAGCAATTAAGAGATTAGAGTTCGTTAGTGATAGGATGTTTATATAGTTCTGAGAGGTCGCTGGTATAATATCATTGTTTTGAATGAGCATGCATCAATTGAGGAGAAAAGTGATGATTCAAAAGACATTTTTGACGAAGGAATTAGAGCAGGTGTTCGATCATTTTCCTAAGTAACGTACGAGAATTCTGTTAGGAATCTTGAATGCAAAGCTGGGGAAAGAGGATGTTTTGTAACCGACATCTGGGAGTGAGAGTCTGTATCAGAATAGTAATGATAATGGTGTTAGAAGAGTAAACACTACCACTTCAAAAATCTAATTGTTAAGGGCCCATTACGAGTATTCCCGCACCGAAACATTCATAAATACACCTCGACCTCCCCTGATGGGAAGTCAGCCAGATTGATCAAATATTGATAAATAGGAGATGGCATTCGACTAGATATACGATCTTTCAGGGGAGCTGACTGTGTTACTGATCACTGTCTGGTGGTTGCAAAAGTTACGGAAAGAGTGACATTAATAGACAAGATACACAGAAGTATGATGTGGAGAGATTTAATCTCAGGAAGCTAAGTGACCTGGAGGTTTGAAACAATATCAGATTAAGATCTCAAACAGGTTTGCAGCTTTGGAGAATTTAAATGGTACCGAGAACATAAATAGGTCTTGGGAGAATATTGAAGAAAATATCAAATCCTCAGCTACAGAGAGTTTAGGTCTGTATGAATCGAAGCAGCATAAACCATGGTTTGATGAAGAATGTTTACTTTTTCGGACCCATAGAAGCAGGCTAAAATCCAAAATAAAAGCTAGTAGACATTTCAGGAACAAAAAGAAATTACATCTGAGAGCTAAAATTGATGAACTTGAAATTAACGGTAATTTAAAAAATATCAGAGACTTGTATAAGGGCATCAGTGACTTTAAGACGGGTTACCAGTCGAAAACTAATATAGTAAGATATGAGGAGTGATTTCGTTACAGATTCCCATAGTATTTTGTCTAGGTGGGGGAACCATTTCTCCCAGATATGGAACGTACATGGGGTTAATGATGTTAGGCAGGCAGAAATACATACAGCAGAGACACTAGTTTCTGAGTCCAGTGTCTTTGAGGTTGATATGGCTATTGAAAAGCTAAAAAGACAAATTGTCAGGTATTGATCATATCCCAAGAGTACAGATTAAAGCATGGGGTAGAACAATTCGCTCTGACATCCATAATCTTATTAATATCTGTTTGGAATAAGGAGGAATTGCGTGAGGAGTGGAAGGAGTCTATCATTTTACCTATCTATAACAAGAGTGATAAAACACGTTGTAGTAACTGTATAAGCATATCACTTCTGTCTACTACGTACAAAGTTTTATCCAACATGTTGCTTTCAAGGTTAGCTCCATATGCAGAGCAAATTATTATGGATCATCAGTGTGGATTTTGAAGCAACAGGTCAAGTGCTGATCGTATATTCCGCTTTCGTCAAATACTGATGAAAAAATTGGAATAGAATAAAGCAGTGCATCAGCTCTTTATAGACTTCAAGAAAGCTTATGATTCAGTTAGGACGGAAGTCTTGTACAGTAGTCTCATGGAGCTGGTATCCTATGAAATTGGTAAGGCTAATAAAAGTGTGACTGAAAGAAACCATGAACAGAGTACGGGTTGGCATGCTTGTGTTTTGACATGCTTCCTATTAAGAATGGTTTGAAACAAGGAGATGCTTAATTACCAATGTTTTTCAAATTTCCTTTAAAGTATGCCATTAAGAGGGTTCAGGTAAACCAGGATTCCTTGAAATTAAATGGTACACATCGGGTTATGGTCTCTGCTGATAACGTTAATATATTGGGCAGAAGCGTACGTACTATAAGGAAAAACACTGAATCTTTAGTAATTGCTGTAAGGAGTTTGGACTAGAGGTAAATACTGATCAGACCACGAACATGGTCATTGTCTCGAGATCAGAAGGCAGGACGAAGTCACAGTGTGAAGACTGTTAATAGTTCCTTTGAAAGGGTTGAACAATTGAGATATTGGGAAACAAATTTAACGGATCAGAATTGTAATGAGGAAGAAGTTAAGTACAGGTTGAATTTAGGGAATGCTTGCTGTCATTCGGTGTAGAATCTTTGGTCTTATAAGTTTGCTATCTAGAAATGCAAAAATTTAAGATATACAAAACTATAATTTTTCCTCTTGTGTTTGTATGGGTGTGAAACTTTGTCGCTCACATTGAGGGAGGAACGTAGGGCGAGGGTGTTTAGGGTGTTTGAGAATAGGGTGCTGAGGGAATATTTTGGCCAAAAGGGACTAGGTAACAGGTGAGTGGAAAAACTACATAATGAGGAGCTTAATTATCTGTACTTCTCACAATAAAATGATCAAATCGAGAAGAATAAGATGGGCAGGGCATGTAGCACGTATGGGGGAGAGGATTTGGTGGGAAAACCTGACCGAAAGGGACAACTTGGAAGATCCGGGCGTATAAGGGAGGATAATATTAAGAAGGATCACCAGGAAGTGGAATGTGTGACATGGACTGGCTCGATATGGCTCAGGTAAGGACAGATGGCGGCCTCCTGTAAACGCGGTAATGAACCTTCGGATTCCATAAAATATGAGGAATTTCTTGACTAGATAAAAACCGGTTAGCTTCTCAAAGAGGACTCTGCTGCATGGAGTAAGTAAGTGAGGGGGTGGGGGAGGGAAGGTATCAATAATTATGCTGAAAATATTGGGCGTCTTCGTACGAGGTTTATTCTCACGGGCGACCAGGTGCGCGGGATTTGTGCACCCATGTAAGCGGCCATCGATTTTGGATTAATGTCTCAGTTTGGATTATTTTTGAACGCATTTTTATAACCGACCAACAAAAATCGGACGAAGTTGATGACGTGAGGCATTCAGAACTAAGGAGTAGTCTGATGGACGAACGTGGTAAAACTTGATATTTTTTTTTAAGTTATCTCCTCTAGAATTAATGTGATGATCTTTGACTTCACGGTGGATCAGCAGCGTGAAACTATTGTACATAATAGTAAGATAATCTTTGTGACTGATTTGATTATGCGAAAAAAATTTTTCCAATTATTCGATCCTGTTATGCGCCGTTTGATTCTACGTGCATAAACGTCAAACTGGCCCCTACCTTGCTGTATGTTGCCCCGTAGGACCAACAGTAACTCTCTGTGCTACCTGAAATGCAAGTTTAATGTGCACACCGTGCTGAGACGGAACATGTAGTAAATATTACGAGTATAATCGGAAGAGTGAGACCGCAACTTTCGTCTCGTTAGACACGTGGCATCGCGGAACACTACAGAGACTCCGGCATTAGAACACTACATTCCGTAACAAACTAGTGCTTGCAAGATCTTTACATGAAGGGAGTTGCTGTTTGAAACTTTCGTCGGATTTTTACGCTGTGCATTCAAAGAAGAATTTTGGTAACAGTGTGGATAGGACTTCCAAACAGAAATGAATATATACGAACCAATATGCGTTTATACTTATGCAGCGTAAACCAACGAAATGCACACTATTAAAATTAATGCTCTAATTCGATTTTTGACATATTCTACACGTTTCGAACCTCATGGGTTCATCATCAGGAAGACAGTCTGTGCACGTAGTTTTTATGAAAAACATACATACAAAAACTGCATGTAAAAATTGGCAAGGGACGTTAAAGCAGACAGGCCTATAACTAACGTGCGTAAAACAAGGGCTGGTTGTATTAAATCATCTCTCTCTTCATTTGGGGAGCCGATGAGTTCTGTAGTTCTAACCAAGAAGAATAAACGTAGTGACGTCTGTGGTAGAAACAAACACCAGGTAGTTCGTGGTGGATTTATATTACAGCACGACGATTCAAGCAGTTTTACCAACGCAGCCTTGATTTTCACGGACCCGATTTTAATGATGCGTGTTGTTCTGACCGTGGCAACGCCATCCTCGCTGGAGCGTGGCGGTAAACCACGAGGAGGAAGGTCGTACACGGCTTAGCATTTGGAAATAATAGTAGGTACTGTTGGCATCCAGAGAAATATGGCTTTGGATATGGGAACAGCAGTCATTGACTGGCAGCTGTCTGTAGTCAGACGGTGGAAACCCATACTTCTTAACAGGTTTTCGGGCAGAAAGAGACTAATTTTAAACTTACGAGGTATCAGTCATATGAGTAAACCTGCTTGTTCTTTGCATACGGTGCACAAATTGATGCAATTGCCCTCATGCTTCATCTCCTGAATCCTTCTGTGGAATTCGAAATGGGTAGAGTATGGTTATCGGACCAGTCACATTTCGGACTTTGTGTTCCTGTTGTATGTTTTAAGTTATCGTGAAACCCATAGTTACGGTTCTGCATTCGCATATCGAACGTTAACTTATCCCATTTCTTTAAAAAGAGAACACTGTACATCGTATGCAAGATTCAGCACGTGACGAAGGCTAACCTATAAGAAATTGTATATATATATGTGTGTGTGTGTGTGTGTGTGTGTGGGTAGCTCAGTCGGTATAGCGACTGACTACGAACTGGACGGTCCGGGATCGAATCCCGGTGGGGACGAGATTTTCCGCCCGTCCAGACCGGCCCTGGGGCCCACCCAGCCTCCTTGAAAATGGGTACTGGGTCTTTCCCGGGGGTGAAGTGCGGTCGGGGCGTGCTGCTGACCACTCATCCCCTTCTAGTGCCGCTGTCATGGAAGAGTAGAGCTATACCTTTACCCACCCTCTGGGCCACACCGGGCCTGTAACGGGAAAACTTTACCTTTTACCTTATATATATATACGTATGCATACGTATAGACATATCCACACGCGCGCGCGCACGCACGCACACACACACACGCACACAGTGAGGTTTTTTGCGAAAAAAGATGCCGATACAACGTCCTAGAGAGCAGATAGAGGTAGAAATGCCGTTTGTCTTTGTGTTGAAAGAAGATTTGTTGATATTGTTTAATATTATGATAATATTTTTGAAATAAAGATCTATTATTGCCGCATTTGTAATTTATGGTATTCATCTAATGCGTCTGTGTCATTAACGGTGCCGGTACGCCGTACCATTTGGTACCAGAACGTGAAAAGTACAGTATGTGTGTTGTCGCCATCGCCATTTGCGGTGGGTCATCTTGCACCCACACCGGCGTGACGGGTTTCTGTCTCCCCCCCCCCCCCCCCCATTAAAATTTCGTGTTTGGGGGGGGGGAGACGGGAAGCCCGGCCCAGCCATTGTTGGAGGGGTGGGAAGTATTTTAAGG
>Ga0123354_10010789_pt1 | contig 14099 bp, 12 predicted proteins | sample TergutLab28metaG_2_FD_97872 | JGI IMG/M metagenome (GOLD analysis project Ga0123354, IMG submission 97872) | Labiotermes labralis P4 segment gut microbial communities from Petit-Saut dam, French Guiana - Lab288 P4 | ecosystem: Host-associated > Arthropoda: Insects > Digestive system > Gut ... | reverse complement strand
CATCGTCCCATACCCGATCACTACCAATTCATTCAGTAATTGCGTATCTTCTTTCATCACAATATGAAATGTGGATTTACCCGCTACAGGCGTTTCCTGTTTGATATATCCAATGGATGAAACAACTAACACTGCATTATCGGCAACCGTCAACTGGAAATTTCCATCGACATCTGTAACTGCTCCGATTGTCGCTCCTTTCACGGATACTGAGGCGCCGATTACTGGCTCGCCGGTTGCATCCACCACTGTTCCGGAAATGGATTTTGTGTTTTGAGCAGATACGTTAATACTAATCAACAAACATGCAAACAACAGGCATGCTTGCTGAAATTTTTTTAAGATTGTTCTTTTTCTTTCTTTCATAACCTTTTATGAATTTAATAGTATATAAAAATCTAATATATTACAAAGATAAAAAAAATATAAGAAACATAAAATAAGTCAAATAAAAAACTAAATGCTCAAAATGTTAATATTTTAATAATTAACACTTTACGAAAAATAAAAGGATAAAAAATCTAAATAATTAAAGTGTTAGTCCGGCTTTGATTCCGTCTCGCATGACCTCATCAATGCGCCAATGATTCTTATAACGGTAGCGGGATTTATTAACAAAAGACAGAAGTTATCAACAGTTTCCTGCTGTTTTGGTACAGATGGACAATTACCTCAATAAAAAATAGTATTTTTGCGCACTAAACTGTAAAATAGTATTTATGGGGAAAATAATTGCCATAGCCAATCAAAAGGGAGGCGTTGGAAAAACGACCACTGCAATCAACTTAGCAGCCTCTTTGGCGGCTTTGGATAAAAAAACGTTAGTGATAGACGCCGACCCGCAGGCAAACGCATCTTCAGGGTTGAACGTCAATGTGAAAGACCTGAAAAAAACAATTTACGAATGTATTGTCAATGGCGTTGATCCGAGTGAAGCGATTCTTTTGACGGAGGTTCCGAATTTGTCAATTCTTCCGTCGCACATTGATTTGGTTGGCGCTGAAATCGAAATGTTAAGCTTTGAGAATCGGGAGAAGGTATTGAGAGTCCTGTTGGAAAAAATCAGGAATAATTACGATTATCTTTTGATTGACTGTTCTCCTTCTTTGGGTTTAATAACCGTTAATTCATTAGCAGCCGCCGATTCGGTCATTATTCCCGTACAATGTGAATATTTTGCGCTGGAAGGGATCTCCAAATTACTGAATACTATTAAAATAATTAAAGCAAAATTAAATCCCGGACTTGAAATCGAAGGTTTTTTGCTAACCATGTACGATTCCCGTTTACGGTTGGCGAATCAAGTCTATGAAGAAGTGAAAAAACACTTTGGAGATATGGTGTTTACAACGGTCATCCAGCGCAACATCAAATTAAGCGAAGCGCCGAGTTACGGAAAGCCGGTATTATTGTATGATCCCGAATCAAGAGGTTCATACCACCACTTGCAATTAGCTAAGGAATTGATTGAAAAAAACAAATAATAAAATGGGAAAACAACAGAAAACGGTTTTAGGAAGAGGTATTGATGCTTTAATTACAATGGATGATCTGAACACAAGCGGTTCTTCATCCATCAGCGAAGTGGAATTATCGAAAATTGAAACGAACCCCGATCAACCCCGCTCGGTATTTGATCAGGAATCGTTGGAAGAATTAGCCGTTTCCATTAAAACCTTGGGATTGGTTCAACCGATTACTTTACGGGAAATACAACCGAATAAATACCAAATTATTTCAGGAGAAAGAAGATACCGCGCTTCGTTATTAGCCGGTTTGACATCGCTTCCGGCTTACATCAAAAGAGCCAGCGACGAAAACATGATGGAGATGGCGCTGATCGAAAATATTCAACGGGAAGATTTGAATGCGATTGAAATTGCCTTAGCGTTTCAAACTTTAATTGAAAAGCATAACCTGACGCAAGAAAAACTAAGCGAACGCATTGGGAAAAAGCGGACTACTATTGCTAATTTTTTACGAATACTGAGACTTCCTGCCGAAATCCAGATCGGACTGAAGGATAAGAAAATTGATATGGGACATGCGAAATCGTTGCTTTCATTAGAAGACCCTTCTACTCAATTAATGGTATATGAGCAGATTTTGGAATATGGCTTTTCGGTGCGCCGAACCGAAGAGATTATTAAAGAACTTAACAGAACCGAGCCTGTTGAACCGGATGCAGCTGTTCCGGTAATGCCCAAACGAAAAACAACTCATGAATACGATGCGTTGAAAAATCAATTGGCCTCTTTTTTAGGCGCTAAAGTTTCTCTGACATGCGATGAAAAGGGCGCCGGCAAAATCAGTATTTCCTTTACAGGCGAAAAAGAATTGCAAAGAATACTTCAGGTTTTTGATTCTATAAAAAATATTTCGTAAATTCGCCGATTCAATTAGAATGATTAAAAATTGAAACGGTATATCAACCTTATTATAATTTTGTTTTATCTTTGTCCTGTTTGTTGTTTTGCACAAGCAGGCAATCATTTGAAAAAGGACAGTGTTTCGGTTGCAGAGAAATTTGCATTAAAAACGGATACTGTGCGTATTGATTCCCTTGCAAAAGGAAAAATACAGCCGGAAAAGGAAAAATTCAAACCCAGTTCGAAAAAAGCAATGATTTATGGTGCGATTTTTCCGGGATTGGGACAGATTTATAATCGAAAATATTGGAAATTGCCGTTAGTTTACGGAAGCTTTATCGGGTGCGTTTATGCAATTACTTGGAATGGAAATCAATATAATGGTTATAGGAAAGCGTATCTTGATTTTATCGACAACGATCCGAATACCAATTCTTGGGATGCCTACCGTTATGGGTCTTACCTAAGGCAAGATCCTGCCGATTGGTCTGCCGGAATGCAAAGCGCTTTTTCAACTAATTTAAAAAATGCGAGGGATTATTATCGCCGCTACCGGGATATGAGCTATATCATAACAGTAGGAGTATATGCTATTTGGATTATTGACGCTTATGTCGACGCTCAATTATTTGATTTTGACATTAGTCCCGATTTAAGTATGCATATCGAACCTGTATTATTTGATCGTACGGCTGTTAATACGCGTTCAATCGGGATGCAATTTAGTTTTGCTTTTTAGATAACTAATAAAAAATTTATGAAGACATTCTTTTTACTACTTGCTTTTTTTTCATGCACTTATTCCTATTCACAAATTACATTATGGGATGAGTTAAGAGAAAAAATGAAAAACCAGGAAAAAACAAATAACAAGGAAGTAAATGATGCGGAAGAGCAAAAAACTTCCAATCTTGAATCGGATTCCGTTATAATCGCTCCGGAAACTTGGAATACAAACTTTAATAATCTTTTAAATTCATGGTATGTAAAGAATTATACAAACAAACTGAATGATGCCGGCTATCAAGAAGATCCTTCGATAAGCGATTCCGTATATATGCAACGATTATCCAAACTGCCGAATATTATTGAGTTGCCTTATAATGCAACGGTTCGGAAATGTATCAATTTATACGTTGACCGCCGTCGGGAATTAGTAGAATACATGCTTGGTTTGGAAACGTTTTATTTTCCAATGATAGAAGATGCTTTGGATAAGTACGGGCTCCCTCTGGAATTAAAATATTTGACAATCGTTGAATCGGCTTTGAATCCGATAGCGCTTTCCAGAGCAGGTGCGTCGGGTCTTTGGCAGTTTGTTATATCGACAGGAAAAATCTATGGATTGGAAATTAACAGTTTGGTTGATGAACGGCGCGACCCGATTAAATCAACGGATGCAGCGTGCCGTTATCTGAAAGATTTATATGATATATTCGGAGACTGGAATCTATCAATTGCCGCTTACAACTGCGGCGCCGGCAATGTAATTAAAGCAATCAAACGGGCTGGGGGGAAAACCGATTATTGGGCGATTTATCCCTATTTACCCAGAGAAACCCGGTCGTATGTTCCGCTTTTTATTGCAGCCAATTACATCATGAACTATTATGCTTATCATCAATTATATCCGGTTCAAACAACCTTGCCGATTGCCACCGACACCGTGATGGTTTCCCAAATGCTCCATTTCGATCAGATTGCTAATGTCTTGCAAATGGACGAGGAAATGTTGCGGGCATTAAATCCACAGTACAAAAGAGATATTATACCTGGAAATTATCAACCCCAAATTTTGAAATTACCGGCAATTCAGGCTTCCGCTTTTGTTGAAAAAGAAAATGAAATTGCATCTTACAAGGCGGGTGAATTGTTTACCAACAGAACGTATGTTGAGGTAAGCCAGCCGGTCAACCATCGCGAAAGAATAGTTCATCGCGTGCGTTCCGGAGAAACGGTTTTAACAATTGCAAACAAGTACGGGGTGACCGCGGCAAGCGTTCGCCGCTGGAATGGCTTACAATCCAACCAGTGCGCCGTTGGGAAAAGTTTGATTTTATATGTCGACAATGGAGGTTATGTGTTGCGGAATCCCGAAACAAAGCAAGTATCAGATTCAATTGCCAAACCTTCGATCGCCAAATCTTCAAATACAATTGATAATACTGGAGATACGGTTATGTACAAGGTGAAAGCAGGCGATTCTTTATATACGATAGCCCAAAAATTCCCCGGTTATAGCCATACGGATTTGATGAAATTAAATAACATGACCGATTCCAAATTAAAGATAGGGCAATATATTTTGGTGCCTAAAATTTAACTTGCATTCGTAATTTTTGAGATATGGAAGAATCGGAAAAAATAAAATCACCGGAAGATGAAATGGTTCAGGAAGCGTTTGACCGCTTGATAATCACTTATACTCATTCGAATCATCGGCAGAAATTTGATATTATCAACAAAGCGTTTCAATTTGCCAATAAAGCTCACAAAGGCGTTAAGCGAATTTCCGGCGAACCCTACATTATGCACCCGCTTGCAGTGGCTCAAATTGTTTGTGAAGAATTGGGCTTGGGATCAACTTCCATTTGTTGCGCCCTACTGCACGATGTGGTGGAAGATGCCGACTATACGGTGGAAGATATTGAAAAACTTTTTGATCCGAAAATTGCACAAATCGTTGACGGATTAACAAAAATTTCAGGAGGTATTTTTGCCGAAGCTGCTTCCGCACAAGCTGAAAATATGCGAAAACTGTTGCTGACCATGTCGGATGATATCCGGGTAATCTTGATAAAAATCGCCGACCGGTTGCATAATATGCGGACATTGGGTTCGCTCTCGCCGGCTAAACAGTATAAAATATCCGGCGAAACCATGTTTTTATATGCTCCCTTGGCGCATCGTTTGGGTTTATTTTCTATAAAATCCGAGTTGGAAGATTTAAGTTTTAAATACGAGCATCCGGATGAATATGCGCAAATTAACCGGAAATTAGAAGCAACGGCGGTTAATCGGGAAAAAATCTACGCTAATTTTGCCATTCCACTCTATCCGAAATTGGATCAATTAGGTATTGCATACCGCATACAGGAAAGAGTCAAATCCGTCTATTCCATTTGGAATAAGATGCAATTGAAAAAGGTTGACTTCGATGCCATTTACGATATATTTGCCGTCCGGATTGTGTTTGAGCCTAAACCGGATATTGATGTAAAAAAGCAATGCTGGGATATTTATTCAATTATTACCGATTTATACAGACCGCATCCCGAAAGAATCCGCGATTGGGTGAGCCGACCCAAAGCGAACGGATACCAAGCGCTTCATGTAACGGTTATGGGACCCGACGGTCGATGGGTGGAAATCCAGATACGAAGCGAACAGATGGACGATATTGCCGAAAAAGGATTTGCCGCTCATTGGAAATACAAAGAAAACGGCGAGCATTACGCTATTGACGAACAGACCGAATTAGACCGTTGGTTGGAACGGATACAGGACGTTCTGGAAGCTCCCAGTCCGACTGCAATGGACTTCTTAGATACGATCAAGTTGAATTTATATGCATCCGAAATATTTGTATTCACGCCCAAAGGAGAAATTAAAACCTTGCCTCAAGGAGCTACCGCTTTGGATTTTGCTTATGAGATTCATACTAGCGTAGGCGACAAATGCATCGGAGCGAAAGTAAACCATCAATTAGTGCCGTTAAGTTCCAAATTGTCTTCGGGAGATCAAGTTGAAATATTAACATCCCGCTCGCAACTACCCCAGCAAGAATGGTTGAATTATGTTACAACTGCAAAAGCCAAAACGAAAATCGAGCAATCATTGAGAAAACAAAGAAGGGAAAAAGCCCGGCAAGGAGAAGAAATATTGGGAGAATGGTTGAAGAAAGAGCAAATTGAACTCACTACGCCGGTTTTAGATAAACTCCTCGCCTTTTTCGGCTATCTCAAAAAAGATGCTTTCTATGAATCTATTGCTGAAAAACAATTGGAATTGCCTGAAAATACGCATAAAATATTAAAAAATAAAACGCATAACATCTTCGTCCGGTATGTAAAACATGCATGGAATGCAGTTACGCCTTCTTCCGGCAAAGAAAGCGGAGAAGCAAAGAAAACGGAAACACTCTATGACACTTGCCAAATCGACCAAAAAAAGACCTATATTCTTGAAGAAGAAGATTATCAAAACAAATACATCGCCGCATCCTGCTGCAACCCTGTTCCGGGAGATGAAATTTTAGGATATATTCGAGATGATGGAAAGATGGAAATCCATAAGCGTTCATGCAGCGAGGCGCTTCATTTAAAATCGCGCTTTGGCAACCGTATTATTTCTTGTACTTGGGCGGGGCATAAATCGTTTTCTTTTCCCGGTGCAATCGAAATAAGAGGAATCGACCGAATGGGGCTTTTAAATGACATTACAAAGGTAATAACCAATGATTTATCCATAAACATAAAGAAAATGGTATTAGACACTACCGGCGGCGTATTTTCAGGAAAAATAGAAGTAATCATTCATGATTTGAACGACATTAATCTGCTATCGAACCGCCTGCTGAAAATCAAAGGGGTAGAAACCGTGAAACGGGCGATGGAATAATTTTATTAACACAGAAATAGTATCGCCGCTTTTCCCGCATCTTCCTTTAGGCGCAACGGTGGAAAATTATTATTTTGTGTTTAAAAGCCGGAATTTAATACGAAAACAAAATATTATCACTAAATTTGCCGCTTCAAAATAAGACAAATTGTCAGTTAAAAAATAAAGTGATATGGAACAAGTGCAAAATAACAATAACGTTCAAATTGAATTGAGCGATGAAATCGCACAAGGGATTTATTCGAATTTAGCAATAATTGCTCATTCCTCATCCGAGTTTGTAGTGGATTTTGTCCGTCTGATGCCGGGCATACCCAAAGCGAAAGTACAATCCCGCATTATTCTGACGCCTGAACATGCCAAGCGGTTGATGCTGGCGCTGGCAGATAATATAAAAAAATATGAAGCGCAGAACGGCGATATTAAATTACAAGGAATGGGATTTGTTCCGCCTGTAATCGGACCTATTGGAGAAGCATGAGACCTCTCCCCACAAAGGAGGGGCTGGGGGAGAGGTTTCATGTAGTATATAATTATAAAAATAGCGCAAGTGAAAGTAATGAAATTCGGTGGAACCTCCGTAGGCTCCGCAAGTAGTATTTTAAAGGTAAAAAAAATTGTTGAAGCGGTTGAAGAGCCGGTTGTCGTTGTTGTTTCCGCGATGGGCGGAATCACCGACCAATTGCTGCATACTTCCCGCTTAGCTTCGCAAGGCGATTGTGAGTATGAAAAAGAATACAACCAAATTCTTAGCCGGCATATCGAAACAGCTCAAGCGGTTATTTCCGATCCGACAATACGAAATTATGTATTAAAACAAATCATCGCGCTGTTGGAAGAATTGGAAAATATATTCAAAGGTGTGTTTCTGGTGCGCGACATCTCCCAAAAGACGTCCGACATTATTCTCAGTTATGGAGAACGGCTCAGTTCTCTGATTCTCGTAAATGTGATTTCCGACGCTCAACTGTTTGACGCCCGTGAATTTATCCGGACGGAAAAGCAATTCAAAAAACATATTGTCGATTTTAAGCAAAGCAATCAATTAATCAAAGAAACCTTTGCAACGATTCCCGCCATCTCGGTAGTTCCCGGATTTATCGGGTTGGACATACCTACGGGCGACATCAGTAATTTAGGTCGCGGCGGCTCCGATTATACAGCTTCCATTCTTGCGGCTGCTCTCGACGCTTCCGTTCTCGAAATCTGGACAGACGTTGATGGGTTTATGACCGCCGATCCCAAAGTGATTTCAAGCGCTTACGTCATTCAGGAATTGAGTTATATTGAAGCAATGGAGCTATCGAATTTCGGCGCCAAAGTAATTTATCCGCCGACCATTTTTCCTGTTTTTCACAAAGATATACCTATATTAATTAAAAATACGTTTAATCCGGATGCGCAGGGAACTTCCATTTCGAAGAAAAAGACCGGAAGCAGTAAATCAATCAAAGGAATCTCATCGATCGACGACACTTGCCTGATTACGGTTCAAGGCTTGGGAATGGTCGGTGTGATCGGCGTAAACTACCGGATTTTCAGAGCGCTCTCCAAAGCGGGAATCAGCGTGTTCATGGTTTCGCAGGCTTCGTCCGAAAACACAACTTCTTTTGCTGTTAGAAACGACGATGCCGGCTTGGCGGTGAAAGTCCTGCAGGAGGAGTTTAAATTAGAATTAAGTCAGGGAGAAATTAATGACATTAAATCGGAAAAGAATTTAGCAACCGTTGCCATTGTCGGTGAAAATATGAAGCGGACGCCGGGTATTGCCGGTCAGTTGTTTGGAACGCTTGGGCGCAACGGGATCAGTGTTATTGCTTGTGCGCAAGGCGCTTCCGAAACCAATATTTCGTTTGTCATCGATAAGAGTTATCTGAGGAAAGCCCTGAACTCCATTCACGATTCGTTTTTTCTGTCGGAATATCAGGCGTTGAATATATTCTTAGTTGGAAAAGGGAATGTCGGCGGTCATCTGTTGGAACAAATCAAGCGGCAGCAGGAAACCCTTATGCATCAAAATGGTTTGAAGCTGAATGTGGTAGGAATAGCCGGTTCTAATACGATTATTCTAAACAGACGTGGAATCAATCTGGATAACTATAAAGAAACATTGAAAAAGGAAGGCATACCATCCACACCGGAATTGCTTAGGGAAGAAATACTGAAAATGAATATTTTCAACCCCATATTTGTCGATTGTACGGCAAGTCCTGAAATTTCGTCGCTATACAACGATTTCCTTTCCAATAATATCTCGGTAGTCACGGCAAATAAAATTGCCGCATCTTCGGAATATGAAATCTATCGCTCTTTGAAAGAAACGGCGCGAAAGAAAGGAATCAAATTCTTGTTTGAAACCAATGTCGGCGCAGGCCTACCGATTATCAACACAATGAACGCCCTGATTAACAGCGGGGATAAGATTGTTAAACTACAAGCGGTTTTGTCCGGAACATTAAATTTTATTTTTAATACAATTTCGGCAGAAATTCCTTTAAGCAAAGCTATTTGGATGGCTACGGAAGCGCACTTTTCGGAGCCCGATCCGCGAATTGATTTAAGCGGAACGGATGTTACGCGGAAATTGGTTATTCTCACTCGGGAAGCCGGTTATGAAGTAAACCAACAAGATGTCGAAAAAAACCTGTTTATACACGATCGCTATTTTAAAGGCTCGTTGGATGATTTTTGGAAAAACATTCCGGAATTGGATGCCGAGTTTGAAGAAAAACGTAAAAAGTTAGAAGCGGAAGGAAAACGTTATCGCTTTGTAGCCGAAATGGATCGTGGAAAATGCCGGTTGGGATTGCAAGCGGTGGATAGAAGCCATCCGTTTTATGAGTTGGAAGGAAGTAACAACATTATCATGATTACAACAGAACGATACGACGAATTTCCGATGATTATCAAAGGGTACGGAGCCGGAGCCGCAGTAACGGCAGCCGGAGTTTTTGCGGATATTATCAGTATCGCTAATATACGATAACAATGATAAAAATTGATATACAAGCAATTAAGCAACGATTTGGGATTATAGGAAACAGTCCGCTATTGGAACGTGAAATTGAGAAAGCGCTTTTAATCGCTCCTACCGATTTAACGGTGCTGATTATCGGAGAAAGCGGCGTCGGAAAAGAAGTTTTTCCCCAGATTATTCATCAGAACAGTTCTCGAAAACACGGTCGGTACATTGCGGTTAATTGCGGTGCGATTCCGGAAGGAACTATCGATTCGGAGCTTTTCGGTCATGAAAAAGGCTCTTTCACAGGTGCATTAGCCGAACGGAAAGGTTATTTTGAAGAAGCCGACAAAGGAACCATTTTTTTAGACGAAGTCGGCGAGTTGCCCTTGGCGACTCAAGTTCGTTTGTTGCGGGTATTGGAATACGGCGAATTTATTAAAGTCGGTTCGGCAAAAGTACAAAAAACGGATGTCAGGATTGTTGCGGCTACGAATATGGATTTGATTAAAGCGATTCGCAATGGTAAATTCAGAGAAGATTTATATTACCGGTTAAATACGGTTCCGGCGTTTATTCCGCCGTTGCGCGACCGGAAAGAGGATATCCTGTTATTATTAAAAAAATTTTCTATTGACTTTGCAGAAAAATATCCCCCTATGCCGGCTATTCAATTAATGGATGAAGCCAAGCAGGTTTTAATCAATTACCGTTGGCCGGGAAACATTCGTGAATTGAAGAATATTACCGAGCGAATGTCGATTTTCGAGCAGGAACGTGAAATTTCCGCCGATAAATTGAAAACTTATTTGGTTAATCCCGATATCGGACTTCCTGCATTGATGCAACCGGATTCCGACAGGCCTTTTTTCAACAGCGAAAGGGAAATCATGTATCAGATTCTTTTTGATATGAAAAAAGACATCAATGACTTGAAAAAATTAGTTCCCGAATGGAGTAAGAACCAGCAGTCTGTTTCTGAAATACCGCACATTTCCTACCCGTCCAAATCAAGTTCGTCGAATATTCCGGAAAAAGAAGTTGAAGAAGAACCGGTTGTTTACGCCGACGAATATGCGGAAGAAGAATGGAAAGCGCCTGAGAAACCGGCGGCATTATCGTTGGCGGAGGTTGAAAAAGAGATGATTATAAAAGCGTTGGAGCGGCATGGAGGCAAACGGAGAAATGCCGCCTCTGACTTGAAAATATCCGAACGAACGTTATACCGAAAAATTAAAGAATATGGGCTGGAGTAAATGGATTATTTCCTGTGCGTTGCTTTTTCTTGTTTCATGCTCTATATCCTACAAATTAGAAGGAGGGAGCATTAATTATGACTTAACGAAAACGATTCATATTTCCGACTTTCCCAACCGTACGCCTTTTTATTCACCGCTGTCTGCTATGTTTAATTTGGCTTTGCGAAAGCGGTTTGTCGAACAAACGCGGCTTAAGGAAGTCGGTTCAAACGCAGACATTGAAATTGAGGGTGAGATTAACAACTTTAGTGTAACGAATATGGCAGTCAAAAGCGATGCGTATGCTTCCCAGGCAAGCTTGACAATTACGGTTCGCGTACAATACACCAACAATAAGGAATCGGGTAAGAATGTCGATCAAACGTTTTCAGCCAATAGGGAATTTCCAAGCACTCAGACGGTTGATGAGGCTCAAGACCAATTAGTACCGCAAATTATCAGCGATTTGGTTGATCAGATTTACAATTCAACTGTTGCAAACTGGTAAACCGCTTGAATAAACGAATGAAGCAACACGAAGAAATCATCGGCTTGATGAAAGGGTCGACGCTCTATACAAAAGATACTTTGGCTTACTTGTCGGATGTGATAGCGGATTATCCTTATTTTCAAGCGGCGCATATACTTCGCGCTTTAAATTTATTATCCCTGAAAGACGATCGGTTCCCTTTTGCCCTGCGTCAGGCGGCTATCTATGCGCCGGATCGCAAACAGCTTTTTTTCCGGATCGAAAATGATTTCTTCAACATTGAATTTATCAAGTCGTTAGAGGAAAAAACACTTTCTACGGATTCTACTTTCGAGTTAATCGACATTTTTTTATCAAAGGGCAAGGCGAAAACGGGTTTAAAAAGAACGGAAATAGAATCACCGCCGATTTCCGCCGATTATGTAACGTATTTTCTTTCCGATAAAGCGGAAAATGAAGAAGCGCCCCCTTTGCAATATCAGGAAATAATTGATCAATTCTTGGAGAAAGAAGCGGTTTCACCGTTGAAAACACGACTTGATATTAAGCGCGAATGGGAAGACGAACTTCCGGAACCCCTTTCCGAACCGGTCAACAGTGATGGTTTTTTCTCCGAAACGTTGGCTAAAATCTATGTCAAACAGAAAAGATATGACAAGGCGTTGGAAATTATTCGTAAATTAAATTTGCTTTATCCGGAAAAAAATCGTTACTTTGCAGACCAAATTCGATTTTTAGAAAAACTGATTATTAACATAAACAAAATTAAATAGAAAATGTATTTATTAATTTCAATTTTAACGGTCATCATTTCCATCGTTTTAGTCTTTTTCGTAGTCATTCAAAATTCAAAAGGAGGCGGATTGGCTGCCGGATTTTCATCTTCCAATCAAGTGATGGGCGTTCGCAAAACTACTGATTTTCTTGAAAAAGCAACCTGGTCGCTGGCCGGTGCGATCGTGGTTTTCAGCATAGCCGCTTCGTATTTCATGTCAGGCGGAACTACTACTACCGAATCTTCAATTCGAGATAATATTCAAAATGCCGTTCCGGCGAATCAAAATGCCGTTCCTGATTTTGGAACCGCCGTTCCTGCTAATGGAAGCGGAACTGCTACTCCAAATAGTGGAAATGCTAATGGGAACGGACAACAGCCTGCACCTCCGGCGCCGGCTAAATAACCTGCAAACGGTCGATATTATTTCCTACCGCCTTAATCTTCGTGTGATTATCTTTACGACTATTAGAAGCGCACAGCAAGTACTCAATATGAGTAATCCGTCGTCGATCGGCACGTTTTGATTGTCTTCCCCGATACCATCGCCAATGCCCGGTCTGTCGCCGATAGGAGATGAATTGGATGTTCCTGAAGCGGAATTTCTCTCGGAGTTATTGTAAGAATTTGAGTAAATTCCTGTAGAGTAATTCCCGTTATCGGTTGTCGTATCACTGCTGTATAGCTGAGCATAAACCGTCGCTGTTGCGGTAAACATAAAAATCAATATTGTAACTATTATCTTTTTCATTTGCAAATTTTTATTAGTGGTTAGTAATTAGTGATTAGTGGTTAATTAATCACTAATCACTAATCACTAACCGTTAATTAATCTTCGCCGTTTTTACATTATTCTTAGTTATCACCTTGACAATCAGCGGAGAATTTCTAAAATTACCCGGCAAAGGGTAGTATTTTGCATTCAAACTGCTTTCATACAGTTTTCTTCCCTGCAAATCATAGATTTCCAATTTTTTCACTGGATCGGACGAAATAACATAAATCCCTTTCGAGTCGCCGTAAACTTTCAAATTGTCGTCCGGATTATCAACGTCCGGCAAGGAGGTCATTGAATTTCCCATACGGAGTGAAAACCGTCCGTTATGGATGCCTTTTTGGGCGTGATTGAAAGTATAGGTGTAACTTGTCATTCCCGTCAAATCGATGGTTTTATTTTCCAACGCATCGATAAATTCAATTTTCGAAGCTTCGAAATAGTTATTCATACCGGTGAAAGTCAGCCGTATTTCTCCCGTCTGTCCTGTTTTGATGCCCAAGGGAACGATAATTTGCCCGTTATTGCTAATGAAATTAATGTCAACCGGCATTTCTCCCGCCAACGAATATATTTCGGGAACATGGCTGTGAGGTGTAAATAATTTCCGGACATCTTCTCCGAGTAAAAAGCTATTGCTTGCTCCTTTCCTGTATCCGATTAAGGCGTGGGAAGCGGTGTGTTTGTTTTCGGCTTTGATGCGCAGGATGTTTTCCTCTCTATTTTCCCGTGCGCTTCTCAAGTTGAATGGGGATTCCGGCGGACGGACAGTTGATATTGTTGTTACATCAAAGCAGACCGCAGCCATTCCTGCTTTACGCTTTAGAATAAAACCCTGTAAAGGAGATATATAAGGTGAAACTTCCAATTCAT
>Ga0123354_10010788_pt1 | contig 14099 bp, 6 predicted proteins | sample TergutLab28metaG_2_FD_97872 | JGI IMG/M metagenome (GOLD analysis project Ga0123354, IMG submission 97872) | Labiotermes labralis P4 segment gut microbial communities from Petit-Saut dam, French Guiana - Lab288 P4 | ecosystem: Host-associated > Arthropoda: Insects > Digestive system > Gut ... | reverse complement strand
GGCCGTGGTCGCCGGCAAAGACATCTGCGGCGTCACCGACGCAAGCGTGACGCTCGAGTATAGGTCGGTCTTTAGCGTATTCCCGTCCCCATCGCTCCAGTAGTCGAATTCAACCACGTAGTCCGTGTTCAGCGAGAGCACCATCGGCGCGGTCAGCGCGCACGCCGTCAGTGAGCCTTTCAGCGTGAGAACGTTTGTCGTGCCTGTCTGCCCCGGAACCGCCTTTATGGTGTTGGACGCGGCGTTCCAGAAGGCCGTAAAGTACGTCGTGTCCAGGCCGCTTCCCGCGTCGAAATACTGGCCCTTGTACATGTACTGCGTCTGAGCCGCGCCCTGTTTGTAAAACCGGATGTTCGTCACATACACGTTACCGGTGTTGACGTGGCCGTAACCGCCGTTTATGAAGAATCTCAGCGTGCAGCTTGACATATCCGCCAGCGAGGAATTTATTATATATGCCTCTGAGTAGAGCGTCTTCGCCTTCTCCGTTTTCACATAATTCTCCGGCAGGGTGTCTGGGTACAGGTCAGTGATGATTATTTCACCGTCATTGTCGCTCCAGTAGTCAAACTCAAGAATATAGTTGGTGTTCCGCTCCAGCGTCATGTTCGGGGTGTTCGCCCCCACGTTGCTGCCCGGTGGGATCACCAGCGTCTCCGCGCTGACCGTGCTCCCAGGGGCCTTCATGGACACCTTCTGCGCGCCATTGCTGAAGTAGCCGAACGTGCCCGTCGTGACCACGCCGCTGGCCGCATCGGAGGTGATTTCGTTGCCGAACGCGTCGTAGCGATACTCCTTTACCACTTTGCCAGTGGCATCGGTCAGCTGCGTCACGTCGCCGTGCGCGTTGTAGGAGTAGTATTCCGTTACGCCGGTCGTCTGATTGATCCACGCGAGGAGGTTGATCCCGCGAAGGTAGATGTCCGTGACCGCGCCGGAACCGTTAGTCTCCATTACTATGTTGCTGCCGTCCCAGATGCTGTTGACGGTCTGGGCAACGCCGCCGGTGGTTGTGGTTTTTGCAATGCGCAGGCCGTCCGCGTTGTATTTGTACGTGGCTGTGGCAGTGCCGTTTGTCACGGTTACCAAGCGGTTAAGTTTATCATAGGTGTCTATTTCGCTGACGTTTGGCCCGGTTTTGCCCGTCTGGTTGCCGTTCTGGTCGTAGGTGTAGGACGTGGAATCAATGACCACGCCGAGTGTGCCGCTGGTGCGCGTTTCCTTTGTGAGGCGGTTGTTATTATCATACGTGTAGGTTGTCGTGTAGCTGTCCAAACCGCTGACTGTCATGGTGTGCCGGTTGCCGGCCGTATCATATGTATACGCCATATTGACCTGAGCCGCTGTGCCCTGATTATCCGTCTCTTTTGAGAGCCGGCCAAGTCCGTCATATGTATATGCGGTTACGCTGCCTAAATTGTCTGTCTTGGTTTCTTGATTGCCATCCAGATAATAGGTATACGCGTAGCTGGACAGCACCGCGCCCGCGCTGTTTTTGTTTGTTAGGCTGGTGACTAGGTTGGCCTTGTTGTAATTGTAGGTGGTCGCAACGCCGTTTTGGTAAGTCATTGACAAGCGGTTGCCGTTTTGGTCGTATGTGTAAGACACAGTCGCCGCGCCGGCTGTCGCGGTCTGCGAGCTCTTTACCTCTTTCAGGCGGTTCATTGAGTCATACGCGTATGTCTCGTTCAACTTCAATGTTGTGCCGGAGCCTTGATACAGCAGAAAGCTTGACCGGTTGTTGAACGCGTCATATGTGTACTGTTTTTGGGTTCCGTCGCTGTCGAGCTCTTTGACTAACCTTCCCGCGTCGTCGTAGGAATACGTGGCCTTCAAATTCCCGTTCTCCGTGGACAGCACCGCGCCCGTCTTATAGTAGGAAGTTTTCACGTCAGGATCGGTTCCGGCCTTGACGTTTGTCACGCGGTTCAGCAGGTCGTAGGTATAAGTCGTTATTATTAATCTGCTGCGGTCTGTCTTCTGTTTCAGGTTGCCGTTGTTGTCGTAAGCGTCGTATGTCTCAGTGTAGAGCATCGGGTCGGTCAGCTTGGTCAGGCGGCCCCGTTTATCGTACTCGTACTGTGTCGTCAAAGTTCCGTTCGCGGTCTTCATCTTTGTTACGTTCCCCGCCGCGTCGTACTCGTAATCCACGTAGCTGTCCACCGCGGAGCCGTTGTAACTCGTAACCCTTGTCATAAAATTACGGTTGTCATAGGCGTATTCCGTCTTTGACCATGTCTGCGCCGCGCCGGGCTTGTTGTTGGTCTGCTGCTTGCTGGTCAGATTACCGTTTTTGTCATATGTATTCTTGGTTATTGTAGTATAATTCCCGTCAAAAGGCAAGGTTTCCTGCGTCACCAGGCCCATGGCGTTGTACTGGTAGGCGGCGGCGTAGCCTTTCGGGTCGGTGGTGGAAATCTTCTGCCCTAGTTCGTCATAGGCGGTCTGATAGGCGTTGCCATCCGGGTTAGTAGTTTTTAGCAGATGGTTCAAACCGTCGTAAGCATAGTTGGTCGTATAGCCATTGGGGGCGTCCGTGACCGCCGGCGTCGTCGAAGTTACTTTATTGCCCATATAGTCATACGTGAAAGTGTTGAGATACTCTTTTGCCGCGCTGACATAACCGGATTGCGTCACAAATCCGTAGAGGTTGGTGTAAGCGACTGTTTTTACATCGGGCGCGTTAACTTCGCCCACTACGGTCTTTGTGATCTTTGAGGTAGCCGCGGTTATCGCGTCATCATACGTATACGTTTCTTTGTAAAGGCTGCCGTTGGTTCCGACAGATTTGGAGATCACGCGGTCAAGGTAGTCATATTCGTATGTCGTTGGCGTGCCCATGCCGTCAGTTTCTATATGCAGGCGCATCAAATTGTCGTATTCATATGTTTTCATTGTATACGCCGTCATGCCGGGGGTCACGTCTTCGACCTTTGTGGGGTACCCAAGCTGGTTGCAGGTCGTTTTGACGACATCTCCAAGCTCATTCGTGGAGGTTATCGTTTTCGCGGCGTTGTCATATGCCGTCGTCGCCGTTCCCGCCGGGCCGGTTTTGCTCAATAACCGTCCGCCAGCATCGTAACTGTAGGTCGATTGGCTGCCTTTTCCATCCGTGGACGTTAGCACATGGCCGTAAATGTCATAAGTGTATGACGCGCTTGTTTCGACGGCGGACGCATCGGAGAGCTTTACCGATTCGCTTGCCACGAATACGCCGTTTTGGTATGTATATGTGGTGTCTCTGCTCCTCCCGTCGCCTATGTATTCCTTTTTCGTCAAGACGTTGCCGTAGGCGTCATAGGTGTAGTCGGTTTCCTGGAGGGTGGTCGTGACCGAATTGCGCGTTTGCGTTACTTTTGTTTTGCCGATAGCCTTCCCTATTGTCGAAGCCGGCCCGTTCGCCGCTGTCGATAGCGTGTTCGTTATTGTGACGGTCGTATTCGCGTCCGTCTTGTAGGTTTCAGACAGAGGGATGCTGTAGTTACCGTTACCGACGGTTGCGGGAGTCAGGCTGGAGCCGTAGTTGTAGGTGGTCTTGTGCTCACTGCTTGTTGGATAGACTGTGTCACTTGCGCCGCTACCCGCTTGCTTGTCCCAGTGGCCTAACAGGTTTCCATATAAATCGTATGAAAAATGCTCGTCGGTTCGTTGAGCGGCCACACCTGCCTTATACTTCTGACTTACTATTTTCATCAATGTATGTATATCATCTTTGCAAACTGTTGGGCTTAACTTCGCATCGCCTCCAGTTACGGCAAATGTACTATAGACACCAGTACTAATATCTATCTTAATATGGTTATAGTAGTAAGTGTCAACGGATATAGTAGTTCCGTTTTGTTTTACCGTTATTGTGCCAATACCCGCGACTCCAAAAGTATATGCCTTTACCAATCCATCGGCAGGATTCGAAATGGTCACTTTGTATAGAGGTTCTTCTCCTGGATATGACTGTGTATCACCGTTATAAGAATAATCCAGTTCATTACAAATTTTGCCATCTACGGTATCTTTCCGCGATGAAACGCGAAACTGCGGGGATTCGTTACAACCTTTGCTTACAATATCCTGTAAGTAACTGAAGTCTGTTTTTGCTCCTGTATAATATACGACACTTTTTAACAATGTATAACCTATAATTACAGGCAGTACCCACGACTCTTGAGCCGTCGGTAATTGTAGATTTTTTATTACTGTACAAGGAGTGATCTCGGTTATAATACCATTTACTATCGAAGAAGTACCGTCGGGAAGGGTGACTTCGGGTATAATACCGTCTATCGGCCAATCACCGTCATAAACACATTGATCAGAATAGAGGGGCGGCATTCGCCAATATACTTTAATATGAGGTTTAGTAGTGTAACTAATATATTCGAGTTTATATTCATACCCGTTAAAATTAAACGATCCATCTGAATAACTAGGTTGCTTATGGTATACTTGACCTTGATAGCTTACGTTACATACCCCATCTTCATACTCGTAGGTGGTTATACGGCCAAGTTGGTCTGTCTTTGTTTTGAGTTGAGCATTTGCAATGTTATATGTTACTGGCTTTTCATCAGGCAAAGTAACCGTTGTTGTTGCGCCGTTGCGCTCCACTTTTGTTATCTGACCAACAGAATCTGTTATATTGACAGTTGTCCCGTCCGCAGAATAATCAAACTTAATCATATTCCCAAACCGATCGGCAATGCACATAAGCCTTCCTTGCGCGTCATAATATTCCTTTTTACCGTCGGTGTGTATAACATAATACATAGAATAGTATGTCGAATTGACATAATATGTTTTATTATTATCTACAGCAAAAATGAAATCTACAGTCGATTGTAGCGACAACATACCATATGGGCCACATGAAGCGTAAGGGTCAGGATAAACGTTGTGAGTAACTGTGCCATCACTGTTCATAATATCTATAGGATGACTACTGCCAGGAGTATCTGTAATTAGTTTCTCATAGGAAGACCCATTGGCGTCTCGATAAACTAAACTATTCGATATGACTGCGAGTTTTTGCTGGCCATAAATTGTGCTGCCATATTCCAATCCACTCTGATAACTTGACTTAATAACTACAGGAAAGGCGAAAAACCACCCATTACCCATATAGTCAAGCGGCGATTGATGGGTAATGGCTCTGACCTTGTTTGCGTTATTAACTGGGTTAGTCTGATCAATATACGTATATGCTTCCTGAGAATTCGCCATACTCGACTTATACTTCAGCGTCAAATCCAGATCCAGCCCGTTTCTGCCGGGCAATGTGGCAATATGGTCGGAGTAGTCCACCGACCCGTCCGATATGCTGACATCATCGCCGGTATCGATGTTTAATTGTGTCTTCGAAACCGTAGTATCCGGCGCTTCAATACCGTCGCCGCTGTCATCTAAGGTTTTGTTCGCTAAATCAACAGATAACCAGTTTTCCGCCTCAAAGTCAATCAGTATACCATAAAACTCTTCAACCGTAATCCCATGGCCAATTATATAATCCGCAACCGCCGCGGGCAAGACGGAATATGTCCTGATTATCCTCTTAAAGGTTTCAATAGACACCGTAACCTGTGAATCCGGATTTACCTGAGCGGATGGATCCGCAGGTTCTACGCCGATTGCGCCGGGAGATGTCGTATCCGGGGCGTCGGGATCGACGGTTGGATATGGATCTTGCGCCGTTTCCGTGCCTACCGGTATACTTAACCCCAATCTATCCAACTGCGCGTCAATATCGCCTATGCTGGGCGCGCGCTTTAAGATTATGCTCTGCTGATTCATATCAAAAGCTTTTGCGATTATGTACGAGAATATGACATTAGTGGCAGGATAGCCTTCTACAACAAACTGTGGAAGAATAGTGTTAGCTTCCTCTGAATTATACCACATATACTCCTGCTGGGTCTTGATAAAAATGCCGGACTGAGCATAGGCTGCCATCTCGCTTCCGAAATTGTTGATCATAAAGAGCGCGCTCTGCAGCGTAATCCCAAATCTTTGCATAATTATGGCCTTGCGGATAGAATCCGTTATGCCAAATCCAGCGTTCGCGCATTCCGTCATGGTGTCGTCCCTAACAAAGAATGTGTTCCTGACCATTTCCTTTTGATTGTCCTGCAGTCCGGTATAACTGATCCCACTGTTGCAGATAGCCCAAACTTCGTCAGAAATGGTGAACTCGCTCGACAAGTCATTGCTGTCTGTCTTCGGAGTCACAACAGTCACCAAATCACTGTCCAACATTTTTGCTATATTCAAATATCCATTGCTTTTTACCAACCCGATAAGCGCCGCAGTTGGAGTTGCTGATGTCGTAATAGCCGTTTTCAGGCTGCTTACGTCAAGATCATCTTTCCCGAGGTAAATTCCTGCCGCCGCCGTCACATATGCTGTTGCCATGGAGGTGCCTGAAACAAAATCGCAAGTGTTCCCAGGGGCTGCGGTGTATATGTCCTTTCCCGGAGCGGCAATATCGACATTTGCCCCATAATTCGATGTGCTGGAAAGTGTCCCCGTGTTATCTATCGCGCCGACAGAGATTACATTCGCCAGATCAAAAGCCGCAGGGTAAACAGGCTGACTGCTGCCGTCATTACCCGCCGCGCACAAAAACAGCATATCGCTGTTCTCAAGCATAGCTTCTTCCAAAAGTGGATTGTATTGCGTGCTGCCCCAGCTACAGTTGATTATCTTTACGCCGTGATCTTTCGCGTATTGAATAGCGGTCAGCGCGTCGGAGGTATATCCATATCCATCCTGGATGAATTTAAGCGGCATGATTGTCACATTCTCGGCAGCGCCTTTCATGCCAAAATTCCCATTACCCGCAATGATGGAGGCCACCTCAGTGCCGTGGTAAGTATCACCCTGATCGAAAACACTTGTGTCGTTATTGACAAAGTCATAGCCTGCCGTGATTTTTCCAAGTAAGCTCGCATGGCTTGCATCTACGCCAGTATCCAAAACGCCGACTATTACTTCTGAAAACTGCGAAAGATCAACGGTTACGGACGTTATACCAATATCAACGCCTGGAATACCTTGCTGACCCATTATAATCTGTCCATGGTTGTCAAGCGCCCATTGACAGTCCTCATCCGTGTACTTACTAGGAATTTCCGGCTGATCCGGTTCAGCGGAAGGCTGTGGACTGTCGGGATCCGGCTCGGCGGAAGGCTCCGGATTGTCAGGATCCGGTTCCACATCAACTGCTGAAGGGGTGGTCGTATCATTCTCTGACGCGTTATTCAGGCTCAAATACTGTAATATATTATCGGTTTGTTGACCAGACATGCTGTTAAAGCTCAAATCCTGCAAAATATAGTCAGGCTGAACCGATTCGATATCCGGGTCTCCCGTCAGAGCCTGAATAACGCTGTCCACTGTCTCATCGCCCTGGACATTGACTGTTACTATGTCGCCTATAACATTGTCAACTTTCACATCCTGGTCTTTGAATGAAGACTTTTTAGATTTCATGCGGCCTTTTATATGAGAATCCGCCTGGGATTTGTTTTGCTTATTTTTGAACTTGACAATGACCCCGCTCTTGCGCGGTTTTGAAGGAGAACCATCGCTATTTAGCGCTTGGTTGTCGTTTGCGGAAAGGTTTTTTGCGTAGGCCACAGTCCCATTAACAAATGGCATTGACGTTGCTGTTAAAACAACAGTCAAAATTATCGCGATGTACTTTCTTATTTTTCTCATATGTATTCTCCTCCTCAATATGTAAGTAGCAGCATAAAAATAGTAGCGAATATATCGCCGCAAATAAACAGCACAAACTAATGCTTATTTGCAGCCATTAATTGTGTTTATTTTTGTTTAATTATATAGAAACAATACTTCAAGATAGCAGTAGGGTTTTTATTTACTCGAATTGAGCTCAAATGCGCATGAAAAATGTGATAGAATGTGAGTTGCAAACTTGAATTGTTCCGGGATTGAAAAAATTATCGACAACAGCAATAAAAGATGAATTTATTATGTGATTATTTGATAAATTTCTGGAACTCCTGAAAGCGTTTGAAAATGACCTCCCATGTTGCATATGTATAGCCTCATGTTCAGAAGTCGGGGAAGATTGGTTTCTGTCTAAAGGAATAGATGACTGCATATGTACGACATAATTTACATAAGTACAAGCACAAGACGGCGGTTGGTCACCGGAGGTTTGCGCATTCTTGGCAGGGACAAAATTATACTGTACAATAAGAACACCCATAATAATTGTAAGTACAAAACCAATAAGTCGCACCGCTGATAGTTTATGCATAAATAACTTCACCCGCCCATGATGTGTCAAATAATGTATTTTTCCTGTTTATGGCAATTCTATTATAAACAAAACTTTTTGTCAAGGCATATTTTACTAATTGTGAACTATTTGTGAATAAATTTATAAATAAATTGCAAATCCACAAAATTTAGCTGTGTATTGTGCGTCAATTCATGCATATTCACCAAATTGATATACTTATTATGGGGAAAAATAACTTTCGCTAAACCTACTGTCCCCGGTCAATTAAAATAATCGAAAACGGTCAGATGGATTAGGCCAATTTCTGGGGAAGAACCAATACAAAGAGCATAATTGAATAATGGACTTTCTGTGTTAAATTCTGTACCCATCACCAAGAAGTTGAAAATCAGGCACTTACAATTTCCAGGGTTTTGCGCAGTCAGCGGGTAGCGGGCGCAATTTCCAATACCCCGCCACCCACAATTTTTATCTCATCTCATCACGCATCTTATCGCGCGAACTTCTTCAACAATTTTCCAAGTATAATTTTCCCTCCGCGGGCAATGCTTCATAGTGGATACGAACTCTTTCGTTCATACCTGACGCGCCTTCGGAGGGATCATCGTTGAACAGCAAAGTGGAAATCTGCGGGGTCAATACGTCAAAATTACCGGTACTAAAGGGCGAGGAAAAGAAGCAGCTATTCGAAAAAATTTTACAGGGCGACGGGCAGGCCAGGGAAAAGTACATATACGGCAACCTGCGCCTTGTCCTGAGCATCATCCAGCGTTTCAACAACAGGGGCGAATATGTGGACGACATCTTCCAGGTCGGCTGCATTGGCCTCATCAAGGCGATCGACAACTTCGACGTGAGCCAGGGCGTGCAGTTCAGCACTTACGCAGTGCCGATAGATGTACCTTGGTGAAACCACTGATTACGCCATTCTTCTTACTACATCGACAAAAATCCTCTTTATTCTTCCGTTGCCTCGAATTTATAGTCAACATTAACCTAATTACCTGTAATCGTATCTCCCGTCCCCGTCGCTCCAGTAGTCAAATTCTACAACATAGTCCGTATTCAGCGAGAGCACCATCGGAGCGGTCAGCGCACAGGCAGTCAGTGAGCCTTTCAGCGTCAAAACATTTGTCGTGCCTGTCTGCCCCGGAACCGCCTTTATGGTGTTGGACGCGGCGTTCCAGAAGGCCGTAAAGTACGTCGTGTCCAAGCCGCTTCCCGCGTCGAAGTACTGGCCCTTGTACATGTACGCCGCCTGCGAAGCGCCCTGCTTGTAGAAGCGGATGTTCGTCACATACACGTTGCCGGTGTTGACGTGGCCGTAACCGCCGTTTATGAAGAATCTCAGCTCCGCGCTGGACATGTCCGCACTGGCGGAGCTTATCGTGACGATCGCGTGCTGGAGCGTCGTCTTGAACGTCACTATTTGTAACACTCAAAATTTTCATCTATTATCCTAATAAAAGATCGAGGAGGGGAAACATTGTAATTTTTGTTAGGATAATTTTCGATCCCCGAGACAGTTAATGTTGTTCCTTGTAAAACTGCATTTTGTATCAATAACGAAAGACAATCCTCGGGGTTAACAACCTTTTGGCCATAATTCCTAATTACACTCATGTTTTCGGTATCAACGACACTTAGCTTATCCTTTATAGAATTTACTAAAATATATGAACCACTCAAATCGAACAGCTTTTCAATACTACCACTTTTAATTTCTGTTAATACTTTACCATTGTTTATATCTAGTTTATAAACTGAAGCGTTAGCTTTTAAAACAATCAGATAATCTATATATACAAAGATGTCGCGAATTTTACCTTCAGACAATTCCCAAAGTTTAGAACCCGGCATTATATCATAAGCATATAATCCCTTTCCTAAACCACCGAGATTTTTTTCCCAAGAGCCTATGAATAACTTGCGTCCATCTCTAGAAACAGGAATACCATATTGACTGTTGTAAGATGAGCAACCCAATACTAGTTCTTTAGGCGGTCTATCATAAAAATAAATTTTAGAAATGCCATTGTAATAACAGACAACCTTTTCTATGACATTGTTCTCCAGAATTTCAACAAACCCGCCGTTGAAATAATCAATACGCATTTTTGCACCACCATTATTAAGGGATATTTGAACCCAGACCTCCGGATGAATACGAACTTTCAATAATTTATCCGGAGGTCAAGTTATAGCTTTTCCTAATCCATAACTAAAAATTTACATTATATCCGTATTTGTATGAAATAGCTCTTGCAAATGCCAAAATCTCATCTATCGTTGGTTTTCTGGTGACAAATGAGTCGAAAAATGATTGCCAATCCTGATTATAATCATAGCTAAAATTAGAATGTAGGTTCTTATTTACCCATGCGCCATATAGTGGATCATCAATATTTAAACCAAGTGCAGCGAATTTATCTCTAAATGCTTGTGGTAATACATGATGAGCCTGACACCCATCACCCACATCACCGGTGAATTGCTGCAAGTTGTATTTGAAATTATCTACGTTGATTGCCTTATATTTTGGACCTTTGGGGTTCATATTTGGGTCAGGGCCGCTAGCAGTTCCGCCGCCTCCCGAATCAGGATAGAACATATTATTGACTTCATCTTTTACCCAGGCAAAGGCTTTATGCATAGCATCATTTGCAGCACCAATACATCGATCAATATTATCAGCGCCTACTTGGTTTGCCAAACAAACCCACTGCCAAAATTTTGACAAATCCATGCTAATTTCTGGCCAAGCCAATTTAAACTCATTATACATTTCATCTAACTGATCTGGGGTAATGTCCATATTTCCACTTGGATCAACATAGTGTAAAGGATTACTCATACAATATGCATACAAGTTATTGCATTGCCTCATCGCAGCCAAACTTGGCGCATAAGTATATGCATCTAACCCAAGAGGATCTTTGTATTGCCTAAGTAGCGCGGGATTATCCCCATAGATCATATTGTTTACATTCCAGTGCGTATCTTCCTGCGTGAATCGGCCAGTTTTAGGATTATAGAACCTGGCGAGGTCATAGTAAGTCCATGTTTCCCCATCCCAGTACATGGAAGCATACCTAAATTTATTCCCATCAACCCCCACAGTCCCGGCAGTCCCATCCTCATAAAACAGCACATTAGCCACATATACATCCGCCGTGCTCCCGCCGCTGTAGAAAAACCGCAGCTGCGCCGTGTTCATGTTAGCATTTGTCGAAGTAAACGTCAGCTTCATGTGTTTCAGCTTAGTCGTCGCCGCGGAATGTACTTGCGTCGTCAGCGAATTTCCCCACACGCTCGAGTACAAATCTGTTACGATTTGCTCGTTGGCTGTCGTCCCGGCGCTCCAGTAATCGAATTCCACCACATAGGTCGTGTTAGTTTTCAGCGCCATCGGCGCGGTAAAGGCGGTAGACGCCGTTGCGGGCTTGATCGTCAGCACGTTCATCGACACCGTCGTCCACGGCGGCGTCATGACCGTGTTGGTCGCGTAAATCCAGAAGTTTACAAACGCGTTAGTCTTTACCGCGCTGTTTATGTCCAAAAACTGCCCGCTGGTGTATACCGCCTTGTTGTAGAACCGCACATTAGCCACATATACGTTGTAGGTGTTGCTCCCGTTGTAGAAAAACCGCAGTTCCGCCGAGGCCATGTTTACGTTGGCCGAATTGAACGTCACAGTCCCGTGCTGCACCACCCCGGCCGTGGTCGCCGGCAGAGACATCTGCGGCGTCACCGACGCCAAAGTGACGCTGGAATACAGGTCGGTCTTTAGCGTGTTCCCGTCCCCGTCGCTCCAGTAGTCGAACTCAACGACGTAGTCCGTATTCAGCGAGAGCACCATCGGCGCGGTCAGCGCGCACGCCGTCAGTGAGCCTTTCAGCGTAAGAACGTTCGTCGTGCCTGTCTGCCCCGGCACCGCCTTTATGGTGTTGGACGCGGCGTTCCAGAAGGCCGTAAAGTACGTCGTGTCCAGGCCGCTGCCCGCGTCGAAGTACTGGCCTTTGTACATGTACGCCGCCTGCGAGGCGCCCTGCTTGTAGAAGCGGATGTTCGTCACATACACGCTGCCGGTGTTGACGTGGCCGTAACCGCCGTTTATGAAGAACCGCAGCTCCGCGCTGGACATGTCCGCACAGGCGGAGCTTATCGTGACGATTGCGTGCTGGAGCGTTTTCGCCACGGTCACATGGCTCTCCGGCAGGGTATCCGGGTACAGGTCGGTTATCAGGATGTCGCCGTCCACCGCGCCCCAGTAGTCGAACTCCAGCACGTAGGCGGTGTTCTGCTTTAGAGCCATGTACGGGGTGTTCGCCCCCACGTTGCTGCCGGGCGGGATCACCAGCGTCTCCGCGCTGACTGTGCTCCCAGGGGACTTCATGGACACTTTCTGCGCGCCATTGCTGAAGTAGCCGAACGTGCCCGTCGTGACCACTCCGCTGGCCGCGTCGGAGGTGATTTCGTTGCCAAATGCGTCGTAGCGGTACTCCTTGACCACTTTGCCAGTGGAATCGGTCAGCTGCGTCACGTCGCCGTGGGCGTTGTAGGAGTAGTATTCCGTTACGCCGGTGGCCTGGTTGAGCCACGCGAGGAGGTTGATCCCGCGAAGGTAGATGTCCGTAACCGCGCCGAAGGCGTTCGTTTCCATCACTATGTTGCTGCCGTCCCAGATGCTGTTGACGGTCGCCGCCGCGCCTTGCGTGTCGGTAGCTTATTAATACCCGTCATACCATATCTCGTACAAATACTCAGCATTTTCACATTTCTGTATAAATTCTATTGATTCATCCCAATTCCCAATTTTTATCTTAAACCATTTACTATTAGCTTGTGATGGTTGAATTCCGTGACTAAATAATCTAAACGCCTCCATTCCATGTATATTTATGTCGTTTTCTTTACAAAATCGAATTAGTTCTATTGCAGTTTGAATAGAGTACATCCATATATTTCTATGTATTACTGCTTTCTCTTGGAAAGCTTTTTTTATAATATCATTTTTTTCATACTCCATTATATGTTCCCTTCCATTCTTTAGGGTTTATACGGATCTACGATCGACGAATCAGGAATCCATTTGGGGTCATTAACATCACTTGCCTGTACCAATTCACCCGTAACATCATCAACGACAACGTAATCACCTGCTCGATTATAGTACGCAGTTGCTGGATTACCAGTTGCTTTATTAGTGGCTGCCCTTGTTGTATATGGATTATCCACTACATCTCGCGCCGAATCCCAAGTCCACCCCCTCTTATTTAGATATCTTTCTGATTTGTCTCCATATCCCCGTAACCTACTATCATTTGGCCCCTTGCCTGGGCTAGGTGGCGTAGGATTGGTACCAGCAGCATCACTGGCAATATCTGCAACTTCTTTCGCAGCAACAACTGTTACAACTGCGGCTGCTATAGCTAACGCCACATCAATTAGTAATTCGACAACAATAGGCGCTAAAAGAGCTAAAAATATAAATCTACCATTGGGGTCGAGATACTTAACCGGGTTATTTATACAATAAGCGTATAGATTATTGCTTTGCCAAATTGCATACAAATCTGGCGCGTAAGTGTAATAACTCAAACCCAGTGGGTCTTCGTATTCTTTTAGTTTTATCGGGCTGTCTCCGTAAATCATATTACCAGGATTCCAATGCGTATCCATCTGCGTGAAACGGCCCGTCTTGGGATTGTAGTATCCCATATAAGTTTTACGGGAAAGAATCCGAATCTATTTCGGTCGTCTGCCAACTATTGGGACACAGCTCCCCGATTTTCAAGGTGCGTTTTACCCACCGGCCTTGCTGCACTTCCGATTT
>Ga0123354_10010786_pt1 | contig 14100 bp, 8 predicted proteins | sample TergutLab28metaG_2_FD_97872 | JGI IMG/M metagenome (GOLD analysis project Ga0123354, IMG submission 97872) | Labiotermes labralis P4 segment gut microbial communities from Petit-Saut dam, French Guiana - Lab288 P4 | ecosystem: Host-associated > Arthropoda: Insects > Digestive system > Gut ... | reverse complement strand
CCAACACACATCGCAACAAGAACACACGACCAATGTGGTGATACAATAGAAAAGTCGCAGGCTCCTGATGATGGATGTATTAATTTCCGAAACATGTTGAGCATAGAAGAAGTGAAATAAAACTTAATAATTAGTGACATCCAGTTGGTCTCTTATTCTTCAACTATCACAATGATGCACGGTCCAATATACATAACAAAATATTTTCAAATTCATCACTTTTTGAAGCATTTCTAATGAGACCTTCATTGTATAAAATTATCAGACACAATCCGAACATGAAGTCACAATGATAGCTACAAGTCGCCTGTTTGAAGAAATGGAACACCTCTGATTTATTCACAGGATGTAGTTATGTTTCATGTGGTTCCCAGAATATAGAGTGCTAATTACCCTAGATAGAATTAATTGGTTGCTCTTTGTAACGGACACCCAGTGTGTGAGATAGGAACTAAAATTTAAAATTTTATTTAAGCGACCATTGGGCTGAAATGGATTAAAACGTCTGATAACTACAGATGATTTAGGGTACTGGAATTTTGCTTGCCTAATTATGAGGAGTATGTACAATAGAAAATTCACGCCCACACATCCTTCAATACTTTGGGTTTTGTGGAGGTTTCATTTTCCGACAACGTTTGCTCCTTTTTCCTTTTTCCATATCGCAACTGCCATGTCAGATTTTTTTTCAGAATAGTATACCTAACTTTTGTTGTTGTTAGGTTTACTTAATTTTGTCGACTGGAATAAAGATGTCTTTGCCAAAATCTTCCTTTCCACTTCAACTTTTGGATCTTCATATCTGTAAAGGTAAAGAAGTAAATTAAAAGGAATTACAGTGAAATTCCTCTTATACAAGAGTTCTTGAGTTCATTTATTCCCCGGCCTAATTTACGACAACACAATAAGAAACGGCGAATAAGGCCATTTACAAAAACTATGCTGCACGCATTCCGGAATACAGTAATTTTTTTCATCACTGTCGTGAGCACGGATAACCTAGACACGGTCCTTAGAAACCCCAGTCTTGCAGCATCACGTGATTCTTAAAAATGTGCTTTTATTAAAGACTAAAACGTAACGGGTGGTATTGTGTGACGCTTGAAGCATGAAATTAAAGGGAATTATGTTCATAAATTTAGTTCCTATATCATTAAATGAGCTCGCTGCTTGTCAATCAGGAAGACCGTCCTGTAAATAAATGCTGTTTAGGCATGTAATTAGGGGTTACTCCAAGAAACATACGAGACACATAATTATAATATGTGAGGAAAGTTAAGAGAATCGTAATATGAAAAGCAGCTGCTACAGATAGATGGTAGTAGCCGTTGTGCTGTGTTGTGTTAAGACATACTGTAAGACTTAATTTACTAAATTTGTTTGACTTAAACAGACAGCTGCGGAATAAATACTACAGTGAAGAATGGAAGCTATGCTTGAACGAGTTTGGAACAGAATTTGTGTAGTGCTATGTTGGTGTGTCTGCACTGCTGCAGCAGTGTCTGGGTATCTGCACTGCTGTCGTGGGCTAACCTGACATTTTGTCAGAGTTGGTTCTTGACGTTCTGCAGAAACGTAACGTAAAGCAGAGGTGCAGGAGATATGAAACAAGTCGCTAATATAAAATTAATCTACGTTAAGAGAAACTGCATCGGACCTCGTAGTCGATTGGCAGGCTAACCTACTTCCTCCTCGACAGGTCCCATGTTTAATCTGCATTCCGAAATCGGTCATTCTGAGGTTTTTGTGGTTCTTATCAGTAACTCCGGGTAAATGTCTTTAGTGTTAAAATTACACCATACGTGTTACTTTACAATTCTGTTATAATTAATTATGTACTTACTCTCCTATCATTTTATGCTAAAGAGTGTGTATATAAATAGTATAGACAAAATTTATGAGTGCGTTTCTCTCACCAAAACCCGGAAAAAAACTTCATATCAATGTATGTCTGTAAACACTTAGTTTTCCAGGTAAAACCCCAAAATATGTTTACCTCTGACACTTAAAACCCTTGCGTATTCAGCTCCAACTGAAAGTGAAGACACAATTCACCAACACAATTTTTATTTCTATCAAATCTTTCGTAACAGCCCTGGGACCCTTGAAATAGTGTGACATTCCGTGATGAGACCTGCCAGTTCGGGTTTTAGTTTAGGTGCAAGACATTTTTAGCATTTATTGTGAACTGACTTCATAAAGAATAAGAACTCGACAGTTGTTAAACTGGGAACGTGTATTGAATATGCATTACATAATTTGAAATACAATACTACGTACTTAAGTTAATCATTCAATTAAACTCAAAAACCTCTCATTTCCGTACTTACGTGTATATGAACTTTTGTATGATTCGATGTGATAAACTCACCTTGAAGTTTATCTGAGCATTTAGATACACTCTGTATCGTGTCAGCCACCGGAAGCGTCTTCAAATTAACTGTTAATACGCGACTTATAACGAATAAAATCATGACTAAATAAACTAAACCTCACTGTGTCTTATTCGACCAGGATTGAGACTTCTTGCGTCGAATCCAATAACTATGTATTTTGGCAGACTCCTGTAAATGTTGCATTTGTCTTTCAGTTGGAGACTGAGTTATTCAAATTATTCAAGCCTGATTTATCAGCCTTTTACAATAGTGACCTGTTGCCGCGGCCTGACGTGTCCTCCGGTCGCAAGTACTAGAGGCTACGGCCGGCAGAAAACGGAGGTACCTGCGAATATATTGAATAGAAGGTAGCAGGCAGCCGACAAGAGGTGGTATTCCAGGTTGGGTGTTGGTCGCGGTTTTTCTGTCCTGAACAGTGCTGTAGCAGTTTCTTCGAAACGTTGGTAACAGCACAGGTACCTACACTGAAGACCGCATTGCATACTGCACACTGCAGAGAGAAGGCCATCAGGCTACCCCTGCCATGAACCTTCCAAGCCACTTTGATTTCTCTTCCGATGAAGCCACAATGAGTGATACCACTTAAATTCGTGTGAAATAGTTATGGTTGATGCCACAGCGAGGAGGAAAAATCGAAATGCGGTTTTTAACAGGCTTGTATCCCGCACCACTTCGTCTTGACATGAAAGCTTCCATTAAATGTAATCTCATCTTTCAATGATGAATGGTCGGCTTCTTCCACGAGCATCATCTCCCGACTTAAACCACATGAATTTCTTTACACGAATGTGTGTGAAATTCAGAATAGGCCTAGTGTCATTCCGCGACAGAAAGCAGTGACCGATAATAACTGCATTAGACATTAGTGACGTAGATGGGGGCCCGCTGTTAGGGAGGCGGAGGAAGCCTTTGCGAGATGAGAGAGGTAGGGGAAGTCATTGTATTTCCGAGTAGCGCATAATTCGGACTTTTCGTACATCTTGCATAACGTCACAGATGTCAGGATACTAAAAACTGTAGTGACAGAAAACTAGACAAGAACTCTGCTGCCTGCCAGTTTCATCTTTCTCCTTCGCTTGACTGCAGAGTGAGAAAAGGCCTTAAGCTACCTGTTGTCCACTTCTGATGTAATACCCCGCTGAGCTGAATGTTGTGCTTATGAAAGTATTTCATCTATTTCAGAGTGCAGATTTTAGCACCGTACTTAACAGATGTGTAGGAAGTATTGTGAATATCTTACATGTGCATGTTCCCTGTGAAACCCGGCATGGCGACCTTTGTACCCTGTTGTGTGATATGGACTTGTAATTTGGTTACGTGCTCCGAATTACACGAAACTTTATAAGTTATGGTATTTCACGGCTGCCAACGAGAGAAGCTAGAATGAATGTCATGTATAGAGAAGTAGACATGCGACAGGTTGGAACCAGCGACAGATGCAGCGAGTGCAGTGGTGCTTAGATATAAGATTCGAACAACGATTTATAGAAGACGAGTTCCTGAAAATCTGTCATTATCGAACGCGTCGAAAGCGCTTACCTGATGAAGTAGAAAACGATCTTGCCCAGCACTGATTACATTTCGAAGAAATATTTTGGGCGTATGACGAAATGTATGTTCTTATGTGAATGAAGTCTTAACTGGGTTGATAGGAATTTGCCCTTTTGATAACTAAGAAGAACAATTTGAAAATGCGGTTTAATCACATCGTGAAGACAGCTGGTAAGGACTGGTTTGCAGGCTTTGTAAAACGTAATACTAAATTCAGTCTGTGGCAGCTAGAATTCCCATCGTTCTTGGAGCTCCTCTGTTAATTATGTATTTGTCATTATATTTTTTTATGTTCTCTCAGCTCCTCTTACTGAAAACAATTTTACTGCTACAAGAATATTAAAGAATGTAATAAACGCCATCTGCGGGGGTGCAAATTTTTTTAAAATAACAGCGCAGAATGCAAGCGCCAAGTTGTAGGAATTACATGTTGTGAACGAGAGCAGAATGTGACAGGTGTCTCAGCAATAGGTGATAATGGATTTTGTATCACCAGTGCTCATTTATCCTCAAAAAGAACCGAAGGAAAGAATCTAATTAGGAGCATTAGCCAGTGCTGTTTTCTGCTGTCAGGAGGAATGTTCTTTGGATGCCAAGGTATGCATTACTTTATTGTAGTGGTAAATCCTACGCTAGGATGGGGAATGGTATCAGTTGTAGGTGGCCACGACTGTCACACACAGAAAATTGCCGGAAATTAAATCACAAACAGAGACGGAAGTCTGTTACAGTCCTTCTCTTCTCCTTGCACTCATCGAATGCGGCCCAAATGTGGCATTCTTTCAACCCCTGAACGTACGACGTACAAGGATTCTGCTGTCGAAAAGGATTTGAGAGTAATGGTTGGATAACGATTCATGAGAGAGCACATCGCATTGTAGGTAGGGATGGTTTTACCAGTGGCCGCAGGAGTACGAGTGCAGACTGCAATGAACGGGATTATAAGTACTGGACTACGTCCTGCTTATCGTTACGCCTTTATGGATACTAACTGCGCTTCTTCGGGGGTCACCGATTTTTGTGAAACAAACTTCGAATTAAAATCTTTCGAATCAGGGAGTGTGTGTGTCTGCTGCTGGACACACTAAACTATAAGCTAAGAACATCTGTTACGAGTATTCGACAACAAATTATCACAATGGAATTTTCAGCATATACAGAGTGAGCCCAAAAGACTCAGTAAAGCTCAAATCTGCACCCCAAACTGGCAGAGAGCGCTTCTTGCCACGAAACTAAGCACTCCACAACCTTGAAATTCCAAAAAAAAGACGTACTCAGACTACATTGTGAAGCTCTTCTCTGCAGATGGCATGGTTCTAGGAGGAACACGATAAAGCAAGACAGGGACGTTGACCACCAATTCTGGACCTCAACCCAAGAAGAAACGACGAAGTTTCTCAACAAAAGCTTCGCCGAAAATGAAAATCCTGCGACGAAACAAAACAAACTTTTTCAAATGTAGGCGCAGGAAAGGTTATGTCAAGAAGTGGATTTAAAAAGCGGAAAACAAGAAATGTTGTCATGAAAACGGAGTTTATTTGATGATTTGACGCATTATTATTATTATTATAGTGACGTGTGCAAGTCTAAGTTATAGTTTATTACGATGCATTTGTTAATACTCGTCTCTTGCTACACAATTCCATGAAGACACAAATATTGCATATTACAAAACAATAATGTGTTTTTGTAAGAAGTCAAATTTACACGATATGTCGGACCAAATTACGCGACCGCGCTCCGAATTACACGGATTTCAAAATTTCTTTAGGGTTTTTTAAGTAACACGTTAAACTATATGGGAAAATTTTCAAACGAGGGTTTAATGTTTGTTGCAGTATTGTGCCTTCCTCAAAGTTCTTTTAACCTTATCGTGCTCTGATGTCGATCTCTAGATGTTAAAATTAATTGGTTCGAAATTCACGGACTTACCCTGCAGAAATCTGATTCGAGAAAAGAATTATACAAGTTCACCCTGAGAAACTAAAATGTGAGTTTAAATTCTTTTGGCCTCAATAGTAAGACGCCAAATCCAAAGTGTCGGACAGCTGATGTCAATGACAGCCGAGGAAACCCTCCAATTATATATTCACGGCTTATTCCACAAAGGCCAGTTTTTATACCATTCCAGGAAAACGTACTGCATTATATCATTATTTTGAATATAAAAATTGATTTAATTAGATCTTTACTGATAATTTCCGTGCATTTTTTCAGACAGTTGCCAGTATATTGTCTTAAACTGTGCCACAATCGCCTTCTTTCCTATCTTTCCTACTTAGTATTAACTAATAATCATAATTTTCAACTCTTTAAATTTCCACCGGCTGAAAGAATTCTTTCATAAACTGAAATAACAGAAAATTGGAAAAATAAAGTTTATAAACATCTTAAGAATAGCGTATTTCATTTATTTCGCTGCAGGAGGTCCCTGGCGCTTACGGTAATGAAACTGAAGGTTCCATAAGGAAAATGAGATATTTATTGATTAGCTTAGCAACCGTTTGTTACCCAAGCAGCTCTCAGTTCTGTGCGGTTGAGGTATTAGGTACCTCATAAGACAGTCAAGGTTGGCTACCCACGCGGAAAAGAAAACAAATGTAAACATTTGAAATCAAGTTTCTTCACTGGAAACGAAAGTTACAATAAACCAAAAGAAGCAGATAGAGAAATGATCCTTTAAAATTCTCAAATCCTCAGCATTTTCTCTTTTGCCCACGTACACATACGAACAATGTTACTGTCTCCTTGAGCCTCACAGCATGCTGGTGAGGGAGGATGGCTGCAGTAAGCCGCTACGTTAGGATACTTTGTTTATTTAATAACGCTGTCTGTAGCTCGGATTATGCAGCGTACCGTGGTAGGATTAGCAATGAATAATGAATTGGAAAGAGGCAGTCTTAGCCGTAGTATCACGGAATTTGTCTGGACATGCGGAATAATCAGGAAAACCCTTAGATATGGAATCCTGTGTCATGGCCGAGATTAGAATCAGGCACAACACGAATTCCGATTAAGCCACCTAATATCTATGTTCGGGTGCAATGAACAATGAACTTAAGGAAAGTAATGTGGAACGAAAGATTTAAGCGCACGATTTCATTTTGGTTAATTATGAGTTTTGCATTATGAAACTTAGAGAAGAATTACTTATTGCATGCTTAATCCTTTGAAGACCAACTTTTATCTAAATTAAGCATGGGAAGTCAGTTGGTAGACCAGAGAGAACATAATCCATACCAAAGCTGATGAGCCGTCCGCTTTCGGGCCGGCTCAAGGCTTACCCCCTTGCAGGCATGACCGTTTTGTTTTACCTTTTACCATTCCCTGTGTGAGGCTACTGTCTGTCGATTGGCTACTCTGGGGAAAGTGAAAGGCAAGGGCGTTACCCCCGAGGTTTCCTTATGTGTTCTGATTTTCATGTCCGAGTCTCGTCTTCCTGGTTTCATCTCTTCAACTTCTGGATTCTCTCGCGGCCCGGGTCAGGAGCAGGAGGCTCCATCTCCAGTTATTTTTTCCGACAAGGCTACGCAGACGTCCGGGATATGTTTTGAGTTAAAGTTAGGTTTCCGGTTTTTATGTTTCCAAATTGAAGTTTCGGTTATGTTTTGGGATGTTCCCCGGCGTCTGCCTAGCGTTTGCCTCGGGAGGGGCTGGTACGAGTTTACCTCCCCGTAAGTAGAATTACCTTGCTTTATTACACGAGTGAAAGTGATGTATTGGTTACAGTGTTGCTTTCTGTCTTGCTTGTATTCTACGCACGATAAAAGCCATGTTCGGCCGATTATCATGTAATTGTAATACGTATTTTCTGTTCGGCTGTGGGTTTAAACATTTGTGTTGTAAGTTTACGTGGGCTGAAGTTTGTATTGTTTGTTGTGCTTATTCTTGGATCGGCTGTGCTTCCTTGTACATATTGTAAACTTATTTTAAGCCGATGGGCATATGTTTGTATTCCGTAATTTACGATCGGCTGTGTGCGTGTTTGAAGGATTATGTTTCTGTTGAACTGTTTTCATTGCTTTTGTCGTTGTTTTCTATAGTTCTATGTTGAGGTTGTTAATACAATTACTTGTGCTATTTTATTTTGTGTTGTATCCTGCTTGGATTACTTATCCTCCACAAGACCCAATTATCTGGAGTTCAGCGGCTCAAAGGACCGAGGACAGATTTGTGCCAGTCCTCGGATCAACACCTAGTGCCGCTACCCTTTTGGGTAGCTACCCGAGAGCTCACTGTAGTCCACCCGATTAATATCATTTTGGGAAATAATTGCTTTTCATTGTGTCACACGAAATACGTACTAAATACAGCGTGTGTGGAGTGCAGAGGTTCGCACCGTTACACCAGATGGTAGACGCGGTTACCACGTTGTTCTATAGGGTTATTAGGGCGTTTAAGAAGTTACCGACTTGACGGAACGTAAAGCTATGAGGTCTGTCAGAAGTTCACAGACGTTTCGGAGGAACATAAAACTCCATGCACGGGTATAAGACTGAAGATTGAAGTAGTATGTTGCTGATGTTTATCTGATGTATTTTGGACCGTGCATCATTGTGATAACTTAAAAAAAACTAACTAGATAAAACTTGATATTTTATTGTACTTCTTATAGGCTCAACATGTTTCAAGCATTACTATGCCCATCATCAGGAGTTCGCGACTGTGATGTTGATTACCACATTGGTCGTGTCGTTCTTGGTTTGCTGTATGTTGGAGGTTAGGTGCGGTTAGGCTGGAGTAGTGTCCGGGTTGCAGGCTAAAGCACAAGTTGTGCTTGAACCTGCAACCCGGACACTACTCCAGCCTAACTACACCGCACCTCCAACATACAACAAACCAAGAACGACACGACCAATGTGGTAAACAACATCATAGTCGCGAGCTCCTGATGATGGGCATAGTAATGCTTGAAACATGTTGCGCCTATAAGAAGTACAATAAAATATCCAGTGGCCTCTAGTTGGTTTTTTTTTATGCTTCAGTATGTTTCTCTTAGATATTCCTTAATTTATTCGAGACCGCTCGATGTCACGTCTCAATTAATGGTAATAGTAAATAAATTACTTTTAAACGTGTTTTCGCTAACTGTCGGACCAGATGACAGCTTACAAGGTTGTAATTAATCCGAGCTATATTTTCCATGCCTCGGATCACAGAGACAAGCGGGAAAGCTCATAAATCATCAAAGCACTTGAGTCACGTTTTATTAACTCAAGTTGCTTCTGACGTCATGTACAAGGGCGTTTCAAGAGCTTTCAATCTTATCGAGATCAGCTCTCCTCTCTCAAACTTGCAGAACAGGATAGCAGATCTCTTTGTCAAAATGGGTTTGATATCAATCGGTTTGAAAATTTGAAGGTCTCTCTCCACAGACATTTAAATCTCGAACATTTCTTGCTATACAGCACATATTATACAGTATATACCATTATTATGTGTATCGTCGTTGCGTATGTAATGACCTATAGACTTCAAAAAACGGAAGGCCCGGTGTACGGCCGGTTTCTTTCTGGCAGTGTCAGCTGTGCATGTGTAGATATGAATTTTGTGGAATAATGCTTAACCATTTAAACGCCGAATTAAATCTTATCTGTCATTTGCTGGCATTATTAGGAGCTCACCATATTCTCCACGTTAGCAGGATAAGGGTTAAAGTATTGGGTGACCGCGGTAGCAACAGTGGCGAAGGCGAGGCGCTACAAATCGTAAGGTCGCTGGTTCGATTCCAGATGATGTCATTGGAATTTTTCTTTGACATAATCTTTCCGATCGCACTATGGCCCTGGGGTCGACTCAGCCTCTAACAGAAATGAGTACCAGGAGTATTTCCTGGGGGCAAAAAGCGGCCCGTGTGTAAAGCTGACAACCTTACTACCATTCTGGGTCATTGTCACGTAATCCGGGAACCTTAACTTTTTGGAACCCTCTGGACCTGTACAGGCCTGTAATGGGACTGCTTTACCTTTAATACTTAAGATATTAATCATGAGCTTGATGGTGAGTAGAAATTTCTGTGATAAGTCCAGATATAACACATGTTTAGAACATGAGGTTGGAGATTTACATGTTTCATGTGCTGTATGCTTCTTGAGGCAAGCTACTGTACCCACTGGTGAGGGCGGTTACAAGATTGCAAATTGTTTATTCCTTGGCCTAGTATACGAATGTCACGCAAGGGTCCAGTACTGTCATAATGTCATACACTTTTACCGTACACGCGTAAATGTAACTTCATTTTCACCAATAAGTAAAGGACGGCTATGCAATTTACTTGATCCACAGCATTTCGTGCAGATCTCTTGTACTGAATTTCACTCTATTCCGACAATCGGTGTAAAAAAATAAAGGATAGTCTTTCTTTTGCGCTCAAACCTAAAGTATGACTTTCAATGTGCTGATTTTCATGAAACACGCAACTGATCAACTGCATAATGTGGAGACCTTCTATACTGAATTTCACCAAAACTGGACCAAGAAATCTGGAACTCAGGGGTAGACAATTTTTTATTCATGTTCGTAAGCAAATGGTGAGTCACAGAACCGATTTGTACGCTACGATTGCTCGACAGTTATTTGTAGTATTCTCATAACGAATTTCTTGAAAACCGGACAAAAGGCTATGACGTTGGTACTAGGTCACAGACAGACGGACGGACGGATGGGAGCTCCTTACTGCATTGTAAAGAACGCCCAAATTGTGTGTGTGGTTTTGAAATGTTATGATGATTAAATAACCCAGCAATGGCGGGCCTACCGGAACTAAACAAGCTAGGCAATGAACCTATGACGTTAATATTGTGGCGCTTTCGCTTAACCATTGTTGCAGTGGAAAGGCAACAATGTCTGATGTGTATTGTTAGGACCCATGTCATTTCCAACAATTTAAAAATGTTTATGACGAATTTATTTCGCCGGCAACGATGAAATGTGAAGTGTCCGATATTTTTGTCCGATTGTCACTAAATTTTTTTAGTTTCTCAACTGATTGTTATAAAAGTCCCCAGTATCAAATTTCACGGAAATCCATCCAGTGGGAGCCGCGCTGATACATGCAGACAGACAGAGACTGACGGACCAACACCGGTAATCGGCGGCTTTCGCGACTATGCGAAAGAAGGCGCCTAAAGATATCAATCGTATTTGCGTAGGATCCGAATCATTACCCTTGTGAGTCAAATGCTAAGCTCCTACCTCACCAGAAATATATTCATACTTCAATACGAAGAACATTTCATGCTGTTTCTGGCAACAGACCTCATTGCTGTGAGGTTTGTGCTTCTCACCATGGTGCTCAGGCATACGGCGCCTTGTCGCTTTGTAGATATTTACTGACGTTTCGAAGGAGCTTGTTACATCTTCGTACAGAGTCTTCTTCTTGTTCTCCTCCTCCTCCTCCTGGCGCTACAACGCTTTATGAGTTTTGGCCTGCTCAAATATTCCTTTGTAAAGGGTCAATGGATTAAAATATTTTGTCAGTGTGCCATAAATAATGTAAAATAGCATGTCATATGACTAAGCACTATACGTATTTCTTTCGTTGATACATCAGCGTCTTTTTATCAGTGTGCTAATATATTCGTACTAGCACATGCTACATAATAGTACTAACCGCTGACGTTTACGTGATTGACAGAAGAGCTCTGTGTTTTGTGTATCCTTCCGAAAGTATTAGAGAGCGCTTAAAAAATCCAGTGTCGTGCATTTTAATGATTTCACTGAACAGTAGCTGTTTAGGGTGGCTTTACAGAATGTGAGCGAGAGGACTGAGCATGATACACGGGGTATCCTCTGAATAAAACTGCCGTTGCTCAGGTGTGCTTGTGGTCCCGGAAGCTGCAGACCGCTTGGTATCCACTGAAACCGCGTTGCCCTGTGCGCTCTTACAGTTGCAACGCGCAGGCTCTGTAAGATATTAGGTTGCCCGATGTAGCTCAGGATGAGTCATGGCAGCCAGTGGCGTACCGAGGGGGGGTTGGGGTTTCAAACTCCCCCCGAAATTCCGAAGGCCCTCCAAAATCGTGCCAAACTCAACCCGATTGTGAAAACTGTTAAACATTGCTAAATTTAGGACGCCAACACCCCAAGATGTTCGGAAAAAGACAGTATAATTCTAAAACTACCTAGGTTCGCAATTGTTTTACATTATAAATGACAAATAAATTGGTTGTCATCATAAATAGTCTTAAAGTACCAAAAATTAGGAACATTTTACTATATGAAATAAAATTTATTGTACCAAATTACAGCTGCTTCCAGAACCCCTGACTAGGGGGCTACCGCCCCCAGATCCCCGTTCTCTCTGTCCTCTGTTCTCAACTGAATTTGTTGAACCCCCCCCCCCCAAACAAAATTCCTGGGTACGCCACGATGGCAGCGGCAGCTCATTCGGTTTAGTGACTACGCTACGGACTGAGCAACTGAGGAATTGACGTTCGATTTCTCTTCCCCACTGCGTCCAAACCGTCTCTAGGATTCCGTCAGCGTCCTGTACAGTGGCTGTTGGTGTCTTTGCCTGGAGACAAAGCAGCCAAGGTCTGAAACTGACATTTTACATCCGCATAGTGCGGCGGTTAAGAAAACGTGTTTCTGTTCCCCCATTCACTTAGAGGTGTTCTGGTTTAGACGCTTAATTAGTTGTCCTTTGCGAAGTAAAAAGAACGCCTTATGTGGAGACCACGTCCTTTCTTCCCTCTGTTTGTAACCAAGTAACAGCGACTGAAACGGTGCGGATTCTATGGATAGTAAAAAAGTCCGTTTCCTTTTCGTCGCCTGGTACTGTTGAACTATAAAGGCTACTAGTGAAATTTGCGTCAAAAATAAAGTGGGAGTGTCTAATATAGGAGGGATAAGGACGATGCTTGATCATAACACAGCGGGCTAACTTCGGCAGAAATCTGCAACAATATAGCCTTACCGCTTGCAATGTTTTAGGCTTATGCTTTAGTTTTGTGTATGAAACACGCTACCAAGTCTGCAGGTATTTTGAGAAAGCTTTTGACTTCTATGCAAGGGTCGAACTTTCTTCTTGGTTCGCTACGTATGAAGCAAGTTGTGACTCAGGTTTGTAGCCACCTTATGACGGAATTACTGCAGTCGGTGAAAACAGAACGCCTCCTCCGCTTTTCAAACCCGCAGTTAGTTTTACACATGACTAGAATCATCACGGTTACCACCGTGAGAATCTTAAATCTCATGACTAATAAGGCGAACCGCTTCATTACATAGTCGGAAGTTTGTGGTGCAGCAAATTGTAAGGTTATGAGTTGCTGGGTCCAGCAGTCTTACTGAAGCTTGAGCCTTTCTTAAGTTGCTAACAGCTATTAAACAAGTCAAATAAACTGTCCGTGTTTTGTAGAACAGATTTTTCGTTACGTAATCACAAAACAAAAAGAAAACAAAACAAACAATACACAAATTCTGATCTCAAACGAATTTACTGTTGCTCCTATATGCAAAGGTATTTGTGTGTAGTTTGTTGTTTGTTTTAAAAGATGCACATATATTTATATATGTAGAGCCTATATCTCGATGTTAAAACTACGTTTATTTATAAGAGTAATATACCAGGTTATTTCATGCGTGAACGGGACATTTTAGTTACAGTGTACAATGAAGATAAAAATGAACACGTATTAAAGATAATTCACCAAACAAATACTCGTATATATTTCATTGAATAAGATAGAAAGTTACCAGCCCCTGTAAGAGTGTTGAATGAGGAAACATTCAACATTTTAAATAGTTCCAGAATAACGACCCGATCCCATTAAGATATTGATTGAAGGTCCATACAAAGTTTTAAGTAGTTACTTCATTCACTAACGCCCTGGTCGCAGTTAAAACACGGATTTAGGGACCTGTTAAATATTTAACAACTTGTTTCTTAGAAGAACGAACTTACCCTAGTTAAAGCATAGAAAAAAAGAACCATTCAATACCTTAACCAGTCATTTCATACAACCACGTCCCAACCTCAGTTAAAGTATAAAATGACCCGACTTAACCATTTGGCGCCGGAATTATTTTCTTAATTTTAGCACATCCTGTATATAAAATGTGAATAATACAGGAACCAAATATGTTAGAATTATGAAACAAACTGCATTTTGAAGAGAAAAAAACGGAGAATATATACCATGTTTAAAATATT
>Ga0123354_10010785_pt1 | contig 14100 bp, 11 predicted proteins | sample TergutLab28metaG_2_FD_97872 | JGI IMG/M metagenome (GOLD analysis project Ga0123354, IMG submission 97872) | Labiotermes labralis P4 segment gut microbial communities from Petit-Saut dam, French Guiana - Lab288 P4 | ecosystem: Host-associated > Arthropoda: Insects > Digestive system > Gut ... | reverse complement strand
CACACACGCCACCACACACCACACACACACACACACCCCACACACACACACCCCACACACACACACACACCCCACCACACACACACACACACACACACAACACACACACACACACACACACGCCACACACACGCCACACACACACACACACACACACACACACACACACAACTGCTGGACTAAGCTTGCGGAACAAGAAGGGGGAGTGTGATTTCCTGCACCACGGCTTAATTCGACAGCTCTAATTACTCAGGTAGGCAGTAGCTCAGGTACGGACGCAGCGGACTTGAGGGAAGCACGGGAAGTGACGGCCTTTATAAACTGTAACGTTCCGCCAGACTATAATGCGTAAATCAGGTTCTCATTACGTCAACGAACTTATTTTCAGCGTCATAATCGGAACACAGGCCAGGTATAAATTAATGTTCCAAGACTCTACGGTGCATGCACAGCCAAAATCAAGAAGCGGGTTTTCGGTCCCTGAGTCAAAACAAACTCCGTTTTTGATTGCAATCAAAGTTCTTATTACCGTCTTAATGGAAACACAACACTGATTTGTAACCTGTGTCACATCATTCTAACCGACATTTTCTTGCTTTACTAACATGAAATCTGTCTTCCGAAAGGGCAGGCCAGCCATGTGGACGTTCAAATTTTCCGACTGATAATTTGTATGCAGTTACGTTCTCTGCCCATCAGATTCTCCATCACCAAAACAACATTTGGTGCAGAAACCAAAATATTAAACAATTTGAAACTGCAGTAAATAGTATTAACGCCTAAGTGTACCTTCCTGTTACACGTCACAACACTTTCTTGTTTCGTTCTATTTAACGACTCTTTGACTAACTCGGAGTACATGATGTCAAATAATGTTATTAGTCAATATAATCAAATGGAAAGACGTGGAAGGGTTTCCTGCATCTGCTTGGGGCGGTTGTGAAAAACAATGAAAATCCTCTGGATAAATGACCAACTTCACGCACAATTGCATTATATAATACGTTTATTGTTATAATCCTCTACATGTTTCGAGCAACTCTGTGCGCATCATCAGGAGGTAAAATTGTATTAATACAGCATCTGGTATACTATGCCAGTTATACTATACCAGATGCTGTGTTAATACAATTTGACCTCCTGATGATGACCACAGAGTTGTTCGAAACATGTACAGGATTATAAAAATAAACGTATTATATAAAACGTAACTGTGCATCCAGTTGGTCATTTACCCAGAGCCGTACCAGGATGCACGGTCAGCAAAACATAAAAGTGAAAATCCTGTCAATATGTGTTATTATGCGATCTTTGATTTCAACCCGGTACAAGCACCCCGACTTACGCAGTAGTTACGTCCCATTAGTGCCGGCGCCAATTCGAACTTTGCAAAAGTCGGAAATGAGTATAGGCATATACAGAAGAGTCCATCTGAAATCCAAACTCCAACATGCCGCAGCATGATGCCGCCGACACCTGTGTCTTTGCCCAGCAGTGTTTTACCTGCAAATTCGTGTCACTGCACTTTCATTTATCGCTAGAAAAATGTCGGCGGAAGTTTAACAAATTTTATTGTTTCATTTTCATTAACTTTTCCAAAAACTGTGTGTCTGGAATTGCCTAGGCCAACGAGCGTCTGCAATTTAGAATAGAGACACGCCCCGATTTACGACCGTCGCACTTAAGAACAACCGAAGTTGCGATCAAAATTTTGTTAAGAAAATATCATTTCGAACTACTCTAACAAGTAAATTTCGAATTTTGTACACGAAATGCTGATTAACGCAACACCAGTTCTCATTATTTTGAAACATTAAGCATACCGGGATGCTGATAAGTCCTTAGTCCGGCCTACTTCCCGATGTCGTAGGACGGAAACGATAGTGTCGTTGGAAGCGAATCTATTGCTCAGATAAAATAGTATATGCTTGCTGCAGACTCTCAAGAACCTTTAGAGGGATGAAAGGCAACTTACATGTTTAATTTTCATATAAGAATTATCAATTCGGGCTAAAAACTTATCAGCACCCCTGTACTTAACTGAATCCCCCTCGGCATGCTGGAAGCTGTACATTGCACAGCTTTTCGTACTTTCGACATACGATCAGGTCTTCAGAACGTATCCTGTTCCTAATTCGGGGAATATTTGCGCGCGCTCATCACCAGCTTTCACAACTTTTTAGTCCCGTTGGCAAAATCGCGAAAAGCGAATATTAACTTAGCCACATTTGTCCGTCCGTCCGTTCGTTTGTCCGAAACTGCCGCATGGAACAGCTCGGCTCCCGCTGGACGGAATTTCATGAAATTTGACATTTGAGCATTTTTTCGAAAATCTGTTGAAAAAATCAATGTTCCATAACAATCTGAGAAGAAAAACGAGTGTTCTACATGAAGGCGTACGTACATTCATGATAATATGTCGCTCAGTATTTCTTAGAATGAGAAATGTTTTATACAGAAGTTATAAAGAAAATCGAAACTCACAGTTTGTGCTCAATACCCTTTTTCCGAAAATTGCGTCGTTTATGAGATAATGTGGAAAAATATACTACAGACAGACAGGTCACAGATGACAATATAATACGACGCATGTGCGTTGCGTGCTGGATAACTAAGGCTACAGACACACACTCAGAATATTTAACACATATTGCTTTTCCACAGCAACAATTGCTAAGCAAACGCGCCTCAGTGCTACGTTGCACATACTTTGCCTCTCTTGTGTATTCTATCCGACTGGTATTACTACCCGTATGACGGATTATCTTAGGTACGTAGTGTCGAAATATCGCCCGGCACCAGAAAATGTCAGACAGTACAGCGCAATTTATTAAGGATCTGAGCACAAAATATCGTTACAGAATCTGCGATTCACAATGACGCAGGTATTACAGAACGACCTGCATACATCTGGATCTACAATTGATTAAAACGACCCTCTGTAACCCTGTTACATGTCCGTTCGTCCAGCCCTGAAGGCCTAGTGGGGGACACGACATAGACCAGTCACTTTCTGCTGTAGCAAAGACAGCTGGACGAGTAAAGCTCTGGACCACGTGACGCGACGCCCATTAAAGTGCTCTAAGAGAGGGGAGCGTACAAGGGAGCGAGTAAAGTGAACTAATTACGCTGACCCGGACATACAATTATCACGGTCCAACCTTAATTTCATACACCAAACGACAAGAGACACAAAAGGCAAATCTAGCCTTACTGGCGAAGCCGTCAGCTATTGAATTTATTAATGCCTATTCTATCTGCTGTACAGTTTGGCTGTGACCTCGCACTTTTTTGTATTCATGATTCTTCACGTAAAATGTTTCCATGGTAACGTCTGCCACGTGCGTACATCCTATATGCCTACATATCCCAGCCACCATTTCATAACTCTGCGCGCGTTCACAAAACTTCACAGGAAGTGAAACTGCTGTGCTGCGCTTTCACATAATTAACTCACCTTAAAGTTCAGACGCCACATTCGTATTACCAATCCTTCAATTTCTGCACCATAACATATTTCAATAGCGCAACTTGTTGGACTACCAACGATAGATATTTTCCCTGTGTTTACGGTATTACTTGCAGCAAACGTTCTACTGGATTAGGTAAAAAGAAACATACTGCGAATAGGTGAGAGCTGCTGTAATCTTCTACAGTTTCAGGCATTTCCTGTTTCACAAATGTCAATTAGTGCTGTACGAAGATGCTTTACCATTAGTGAATGAATATTCTACACGTGTGTTTATTCGGAAAAGTTGCGTTATTGAATACCGACTGTATGGAGTCCGGACCATTAAGAGGGGCTTTAAAGAACCATAAATAAATAAATAAATCTCACATATTACGCCAGAAATGCACAAATCCTAGGCGCCAGGTCGCCCACGTGACTAAAGTTTGTACAGCGCTGTATAATATTTTTGGCTACTCACTGTTGAACTTAATTCGCATCATTCTTGCGGTGACTCAAATTTTATAGACGCTCCTAGGTTTTTGGAAAGTTTGTGCATCTCTGCATTCAGCAATCGTCTTTAACCCTTGTAAGACTAAAATTAACTAAAACTGTATTTAAAACTTCAGTTCGTACCGCGCAGAAAGCAGGCTCCCTCACAGCTATAAAAACAAATACGTTAGTATTGTACAGGGAAATAATCGCTATACGTTCTGAGACAAATGTAACACACACACACACATACACACGCACGCACACACACCTATATATATATATATTGTGGGTAGAAGGTGGGACTTTTAATGTAAAGCCCGTCGGACATAAAGTAGCCTTAGAGTTTACAAAAACAGAAAATATGAACTACTTCAATAATATTAACGAACTAATTATTTATATTTATCTCAGTATTTTTATTTATACTTACAACATTACACACAACAAATACGGCTAAGAATATTTATCACTGTTTTGGAAACCTATCACCTCCATACTGAGAGTGACTTCCACGTTGCAGCTTCTTCCGAAACAGTGGTAACTCTCAACCAAGCCGCAAGGACTCACTTTCAAAAATACCGTAAATTTTATTACCATATTCGTAAGTAACTTTTTTTCTCCGTGGAAATGTTGAAAATCTTTAAAAATCTACAGTATGACTGACGTGCTGAGGACATGTATTCGAACTCCGAACTTCACAGTTAGATTCCATTCATTTTCAGATTTCGTCGATAGATGGAGTTGAGTATGAACTGTAAATGGGCTCATCAAAACATCCCTAAGCGGAATTTATTGGAGGTGTTCCTTTAGATCGGGCACGAAGCTTCAGATTCGTTACACCACGGCTGTCCTTCCAGAACAGCGGGGTGAAATATCACCACACTGCCGCAGCCACCAAGCTGCCAGACTCTTCTTAAGAGGGTGTCCCTTTTATATACAATTTATGCACTACACTTAAAACAAAAAAGCTTGTCACATGGAAATGATGATGGAGATCGCAAAGAATAAGCTGTGTGACGCAAGGAAGATGGAAAAGGAAGTTATGATATTATACAACACAAGATCCCAGCGTTTGCCTTCAGGAAAAGAGTGAAACTTAAATCTCGGGCTTGCAACACTAGAACTGAGCTCGCGTGGTGCTGGGTTCACTAACTCCGTAGAAGTTTGCTTCTGATAACACGGTCACTGTGTTCTAGACGCTAGAGTTTTAAGGACGCCTTTGCACCAACAGTGTCACTGTCTGCAACAGGCATAAAACAAATTTGAAGGTAAAGCTGTCTCTGTCGACGCCATATAGAAATGTGGGGGAGTCAAGATATGCATCCATTCATTCTTAACCTCCACATTAGGTGGTAGTGTTTGGTCAGCTTCACGCTCCCACCGCTCTAACCCGTGACAAAGAAATCCTGTAGGTGTTGAACAGGAGGCAGAGTGGTACCAAGGTAGCATTGGAGTTTGGGGTGAGAAGAGGAAACTTTCCTATCCCCATCACGAATCGAACCATGATTCATCCGTTCTCAAGCCAGTAGCCCATTCACTACACAGAATGAGCTACTTTGGCTCCGAGAAGGATTACAGTGTCACCACTGGTTAGAAGTAATTACAGAGAGACGGTGACAAGCAAATACCACAGGCAATGTCGGTGCTATTCCCCGTTTTAAGCTCGTATTCGACTAGCATTCGACTAAGTGATTAATTACAATTTCAAGTCAACTTACTAGTGGCAGATCCTGATGCGGAAGTCAGGTCTAGCGGAAGGGTACACAGTGCGGCATTTTACCGTTCCGATTACGATTCGCGACTGCAACCGATATTTACACACCCTGGACTACCAGAACCTGACAGACCAACTCGCGTCCTGCCAAGAGTTCCAGCCTGAAACTCAGATATAATCCGGTACGTTCTGCGTCGAGTAGTATCGGAACCCTGACGGTGGACACAACGTCGGTATTCCAATATGTTGAAGAAATCCAACAAGATGCGACAGTATGCGGATATTTATTTACTGCCAAATTACTCTACATGTTTCAGGCGTCCATCGCGCCCATCATCAGGAGTACTTAAAACTGTAGTTGCAGCCTCTGGTACAGATCATACTATCTGGGAAGCAAGCTTCTTCAAACGTGACCAAATAAGGATTATTTGATCACGTTTGAAGAAGCTAGCTCCCCATATAGTATGATCTGTACCAGAGGCTGCAACTACAGTTTTATGTACTCCTGATGATGGGCGCGATGGACGCCCGAAACATGTAGAGGAATTTAGCATTAAATAAATATCCACATACTGTTGCATCTTGTTGGATTTCTTCAACCTAGAATTGCGATGCACGGAACTGCAAATATAAAAAGAAGATCTCTAAAATGTCCGTTGATTTGATCCACATAACGCCGCTCTCCATCAGACGATATGCCGTATAATTCGTGCAAATAATCACTTGTCAACTATTTGACATGGCGCTTAAACGCCTAAACAGGAGGAAAGAACTGCTCCTTTAATTAGAGGCAAGAGAGGCGTCAGGGGGCATGAGAAGAAATGGTCAAAAATAACAGAACACACAATGTACATATAACAAAACATTTAGGTACGTTCGTAAAACCATTGTTACCATGAAAAATTAATAAGTATTAAATATTCTGAATGTGTGTTTGTGGCCTCAGTTATTCAGGCTAAAAAGCGCATGCGTCGTATTATATTGTCATATGTGCCCAGTCCGAACTACAATAACTTTCCACATTATATCACAAAAGGAACGGTTTTCGGGGAAAAAAAGTAATTAAACACAAAATGTGTGTTTTGATTTTCTCTACAACGTTTGTCTGAAACACTTCTCAATGTAAGAAGAACGGAACGAGATATGATCAAAAATGAATAATGGTCTTCGTGCAAAGTACCCGTTATTTTTGTCAGATTTTAATGAAAATTGAATATTCTCCACACATCTTCGAAACATATCCAAATATCATATTTCATGAAAATTCTTTCTGTGACAGCCAAGTTCTTCCATGCGGACGGACAGACAAACGGACAAGACAAATTTAATAGTCGTTTTTCGCAATACTGCGAAAGCGCCTACAAACAGATGGCATTAATTTTACTGCTGAGAGAGGCCAAGAGTTTAGCAGTGTTTCCGATATGTAACAAAGCTTCCTTGCAATTCTGAATCCCAACGAACCATCTCATTAGCTCTATTCCTGTATTATAGGGCAGGTGTTCGGCTGACAGAGAGGGGGTATATATATATATATATACATATATATATATATATATATCAGTGTCCTCACAGATTTTAATAACCTACGCAGTAACAATTGCGTTTCCTTTACAATTAACGAAAAGTAACGGTATCTCTGTTATGTCTAGTTATTGAAACCCAGTTTCCAATTTTATATATATATATATATATATAACTTAAAACAATGGTGAGTGATTTCCAAAGAACAGAAAGAAAGAAATATGAAACAGAATTAGAGGAATCCACTTGAAGTCCACAAGATGTAACTGACTGAAGAACTACCAACAAGAATCAGTAACTTACAAGTTCCCTTCCGTCTTCAAGTGTGTAAGAAGTTTCAGTCAGTTTTATCTGCCAAGTTTCAAGAGTTTTATGAACGACTGGCAGTATATTACAATAAATACTGCACGATCCATTATATTTGCAGACGAGTTTGAAGATTCAGAACCCTCACTTCAAAAAGAAGTTTGAAAAACAGTGAAGCTAAAATTGTCAGGGAAATTAACTGAGCTCCACGCCACGAAGATGTGGGGGAGGGGGGGGGGTGTGTGTGTGCTGAGGGCATATATCATCACACTCTTAACCACGACAATAGACGGAAGTGTGAGTTCATATTCACACTCCGACCACTTTACCTCCACGTAAAGAACGGCCGATGTTCGCTGAATAGGTGGTGTGTGTGGACTACAGAGTTGGCGTAGACGTCTTGCCAGGTATCGAACTTAGATTCCCTAGTCGCCCAGCCCATAACCTAGCCATTACAGCGATATCCCAGATTCGTATCTTGGCACTGTGGGCTACACTGACCTGCTTTACCAGCTCCGGACGATATGGCGGCTGTTCAATGATACCGTTTCGTGCTGCTGAATCAATGTCGCTGTGGTGCAGCCTACGGAGTTCTGGCACAGTGAGAGATCGACTGATTGGGCTTTCAATCGGATGCCTCCCTCATCTCCCATGGACACTACTCTTAACCGGCTCTAACCCTTTGTTCAGAAAAATCCCGGAAAGGGTTTAATTTGGCAACCCTCACAGATCGGTACAGAGCAATGTACGAATGACGAGTTGGAAGAAACCTCAGTGCTTGAACAAGAGTCTGCCTCAGTTGTTTCATACACCAACAATTCACGTCGGTACCCTCGAACCGAATCCGGAGACGTTATGTAGGTTGAAGACAGGAAAATCGTATGGGCAGGAAGGGGAAGCAAGTGTCGCTGACAATATACATGCACAAAAATCGCTCCATAGTGAACGCGTTTGGTCGCGACTGCATGTTTGTTTGTTCTGTTTTACCGCCTTGAATGAATGAATGAATGGGCTATCAGACTGTTTCATTGAACCTGTTAAACAACCAGCGGGCTTCCGCTTGATGTCGCGCCGTAGCCTCGATCACACATTTCCTCTACTAAAGGTAAAAGGTAAAGTGATCCCGTTACAGGCCCGGTGTGGCCCAGAGGGTAGGTAGAGGTATAGCTCTATTCTTCCATGACCGCGGCACTAGAATGGGTGAGTGGTCAGCAGCACGCCCCGGCCGCACTTTAACCCCAGAAAAGACCCGGTACACATTGTACAGGAGGCTGGGTGGGCCCCAGGGCCGGTCTGGACGGGATGAAAATCTCGTCCCCACCGGGATTCGATCCCGGACCGTCCAGCCCGTAGTTGGTCGCTATACCGACTGAGCTACCGGGTCCACACATTTCCTCTACTGTAACATGTAAAAGTAAAAAAAGGCGAAGTTGTCCGTGTCCACGTTATGAAGACATAGAGGCGAAGCAGAGGTATAGCTCCACGCATTCTTAACTTCGGCAATAGACAGAGATAAGTTATCAGGTTGACGCCCCGACCGCTTTATCCCCTGCCATAGAGACCCCGGGCCCACGAAATGAAAGGCTGGGCGGTTCCCAGAGCCGGTCTTTTGGAAGAGAAAAAGTTTCTTGCCCCGGCCGTGAATCTTACCTTTCCAGTCAGCCCGTGGTTTACTGACTTTACCGGCTACCCTACGCCGGCTGTCCTTCTAATAAACGCGCACGATATTGTAGCTCCCACACAACATGCTCAGCGACTTTCTTAGAAGTTCAATAAATTTATTTGCAGCTTGTTCCTTGACGGCATTGCAGCAAAACATCTAAACCCTTACAATCAAAATGGCCGACAGGCCTTATAAAATCTCCTGTATGGACTTTTCATTTAAACCTGATTTACTGTTTATATTATGTTTTATTGCTAGTTTTAAGTTGTCTTGTAATTGTTGTTGGTTGACCGTGTGTATTGTTGTTGTTATCTCATGTGTATTTGTTGTACTGTGTGTGCATTGCTGGCTTTTTTTTTTGTACTTTAGATGCCGGACTGCTGGCTAGAAGTCAGTACTCGGAAGGTCCTGCGACAGGCCACCTCGACACAGGTTTTTCTTGGTTTCCCAGTGCCTATAAGCAAATGTTGCGTTGGTTCCCAAGATTCAAAGTTGCCACTACATGCTTCTCATGTAGACCTCCCGACTTAAATTTAGTAAACAATTTAATGTTTTGTATGCATGTAAAATAACCACTGCCACCGGGTGACAACCCAATTGCAGTAAATAAATATTATTATTATTATTTTTACATATATGGTTTTACATAAAGTGTACCGATGGATGAAATGGAATTGTTCAGCAACTTTCAGCGAAAACCTCTGAAGTTCACTTTTTAAAACGTCCGCCCTACAGTACTGGGTCTCTACAGGCCCTGAACAAATCACGTACATACGAAAGGACAGACACACGAGATGAGCAGCTTATGACTGCCACGCAGGGCGATGATCTCTTTCCTTTGAAACAAAAGCCCAAAACAGTCCAGTCAGAAAATTAAGCGCAGTTCTAGAATCGATTTGTAACAGACACACACGTAACTTGTAACTGAAGTAATAGTCATTTCTTACTTTAAGGACTGCAAAAGAAAAAGAAACGTGTAACACCACACCCGCATAAAAACCAGCATTAGAAAGAAATTTGCTCAGGCATTCTAGCCGGGTTAAATGAGCCGAGACCCGAGCTGCGTGTCAGCTCCTCACACCCTACACCAGGCACCCCCCCCCCACCACCCCAAGTTCCAACTTCCTTACCACCCATATAGATCGCCATAGTTCCTTTCCGACATAAAAAAGCCACGAGAAAGCTTTTCAAACCAAGCAGGCAATCTAGACAGTGACATATCCTTGGGACCATGCTTCTAGGTGTACTTTGTTACACACCCTTTATGGACGGGAAACGTAGAGAACTTCATTATATTTCACTTCTATACCCCTGGTCCTTTCACATTGTCTTCACTTTTACTCCATTTACTTTTCTCGGTGCCTTTATTCATTGTTTTTACCTTTATCGCAGTATAAACCTTTTCTTGTAGAGGAAATAAATTTTGCGGCGTCCTTTCTGAAAGACCTCGGTCGATATTAACTCGCACATAAATCAAAAGGCACAAACTCACCTAGAGTACGTCCCAGTGAGCAGAGGCTTGAAATGAGAATTCCCCCATGTCACACGCTCCACATAACAAAATCAGGTATCCACTCGGTTTCACTGGGAATACAAATGTAGCTCCAAATATCCCACGAGCATTGAGAACTAGCAGCTTTAAAAGTAAGACAAGACTCTATACACTGGCAAATGAAACCAAAGTGGAATTCAATGTCTAAGGTGGACTACTTTCCATTTCGAAGAGTAGTCGGTCGATGGAACAATTCTCTTCTGAACCCCGTGAGATTTGAGGTTCCTTCTTCGGTGACACTGAAGATTACAATCTACCGGGATATGACGCCGTGCAGTTTTGTAACTTGGTAACAAAGCTTCGGAGAGACGTGCTGCATAGAACAGTAAACAGCGGTAAAACGGGAAATGTATAAACACAAGGAGCAAGAACCAGACTGAAGTTCTCTAAATGTTATCATCTTCCGTCCCCCCCCCCCTCCTTTGTGTCGCCATCTCCTGGTGACACGCAGTATGCCATACGCTATCGCGACCTTGCAGCAGACCTACAGAAAACTCACAAGAAATCTGATTTAACATAGGAAAGGAGGGAAATCATTAAAACTTGCCGACAGAAAACTTCAGTCCTGAGGAAAATCACAGTGTATATTCTAAATGTTGTAACAGTGATGCTAACGAGAAAAATTAGAAGAAGCTGGGACAATACCCAGAGGAAAAAAAAAATTAAATCTATACAAAACTTATTCGAACAACCTCAAGATAAGAGATCACTTTGAAGACTAAGTCGCACAGAAGAAGGCTCAGGTAGGGTCAGTGACAGGTTCGTTTGAACACGGCAAATAACTTTCAGATTTCAAATGAAGTGGGAGTTCCTTGGATGTTAAGGAGATCACTGGCTTCTCAATAACTCTGCCGCAAAGAGCTGGCTACCTCGTAGGTGTAAAAAAAAAGGATTCTTTAGTGTGTGCAAAGAAATTCATGTCAAACAGAAGGTGCCCCTGTCAAAGTACAATCAAAACAAGGGATACCCAAACCAATGCACAATACAATAGAGGATCCCCCTTCCAAAGTAAATCAAAACAAGGGATGTCCATACCAATGCACCATACAATAGAGGATGCCCCTGCCGAAGTACAATCAGAACAAGGGATGTCCACATCAATGCGCAATACAATCTAGGATGCCCCTGCCAAAGCACAATCAAAACAAGGGATGACCATACCAGTGCACAATACAATAGAGGATGCCTCTGCCAAAGTACAATCAAAACAAAGGATGCCCAAACCAGTGCACAATACAATACAATACAGGATACCCCTTCCAGAGTACAATCAAAATACAAGAAGCCCCTGTCAATGTAAACCAAAACAGGGGACATCTTTGTCAATGTGAAATCAACCAGAAGATGCCCGTTAGTTTACTGTCGAGGAACGTCATGCAGCCGCAGATATCCGAAATGCTGCACTGTATAAAAATATTTCAGAGGTTTAAACAGACTGAAGTGCACCCGTGTAAGGAGATGTGATGGAGCCACAGAAAGGTGGGGGCAGAGTTTCCCTACGGACTGTTGCGCCCGAAAACAATGAGATAGTAGGTAAGTACAGGACCCAATTTCGGAACACCCAAAAATTCAAATGTGTACCTCTTAAACGCATGAATTAAAGGAGCCACTATCAGTTTACATAATTATTCTAGATGAGAAACACTCATGTTTGGATCCATGAATCTTCTAATGGTTCTAATAACATACCATACACCCAGTTACGGCATGTATATATTACCTGAGAGTATAATGGCTGTTGTATTTTTAGTGTATTAAAGATTTCTTCCAATAAATATAAGCCAAAGTGTCTATTTGGAAAATACAGGAGTCCGCTAGAAAATACCAAGCGTCTATAGAAAAATGCATTAAGTAACTCTTCTAACGAAAGATAATTTAATTAGACTGAAGAATATTTTATTTTAATAGGACATTTTTTACTTACTCATTGAAGGTGTAGAGGAGTGTCGTTGCACCTGGTCACAGACACACACACACACACACACACACACACGACAGGACGCCCATGGATGAGGGTTCGGCCCTGCAAAACACTCAACAATGAAAGGAGACAAACAAGCCCTTGGCGGGATTCGAACCCACAAGCAATTCCAGCCATACGAGCGGCCGCAGACCCTCGCATTTGATCGCGCGGGCCATAAGGATCGGCTGAACCATATTAAGAACGAGAATATTGGGCAGGAAGTTACAATACATTGACTATTAATTTCAACAACCCACAACAACGCAAACAAAATTTGATACAACACTTGGATAAAATGCACGATAAAGGAAGGCGTAAAATGAAAATTAAAAAGGAAGCGGAAACAAAATACTTCGGAAAAGTTGGAATGAGTCTGTGAAGTCGGAATAGGCCTCACTGGTGAGGCTTAATAATTACTTTTGACACTATTAAAGTTAGGATGCTAATAAGAGGGGACAAACAAACAGTACGGCTACTAGGAGAGGAGAGGAGTGGAGAGGAGAGGCAGCATGTGGTAATATGGCAGACACAAACACTTCGGTCTGAACATAGCGTGGAGTGTGGGGAGGGGGGAGGGGAACATTGTGGGTTACAAAGCGAGACGGGGGAAAAAAATGTGCATTAATAAGCGAGATGAGACCGTGGCCAAATGCCAGGGAACAACCAGAAACAACAAGAACTTGGCGACATCTATTTATGCTACCCTTATGGGGTCGCATAATATTACTGTAATCCAACTGAGCACCACCGCAAGCAGAACGTGCCCTGGGCCACATTAAGGAATCACCATTTTGTATGTTAGCCTTTACATATAAGTATAAAGCATATGTTAACAAATGCATTGAAATGACATGCCTAGATCTAGTTCAGTCTGCACAACTGGGTGTAAAATCCATATTCTTCCCTTTCATGGCTCGACAGCCATGGTAGATCTAGCCTCCATTATAAGGTTCATCGATCACACTCGAAAACCCCCCAATCGACAGGACTCCTCTGGACAAGTGATCGGCCCATCGCAGAGACCTCTACTTGACAACAAACAACACTCACAAGAGACAGGCATGCATGCACCCGGCGTGATTCGAACCCGCAATCCCAGCAAGCGAGCGACCGGAGTCGGCGTGAAACTCACACAAAAGTCACAACTTTCTTCTCCATATTTGTCTCCACCAAATTTTATTCCAGAGACCGCACAGTTCCCGCTCAGGGCAGGCCGTAACAAAATTGGTACCGTGGGCGAAAAAGATTCATCATGCCCCCTCCCCCCCCAAAAAAAAACCACAACACAAAATTTTTTCATTATATTTTCTAATAAGAAAAAAATTAGTGTTGGTGGTGTTGATTGAGAGTTAGTGATTTTTAGTTGTGGGGTTTGGGGGGGGGTAATTGGGTTTTTTTTTTTTTTGTTGGGGGGGGGGGGGGGCATGATGAATCTTTT
>Ga0123354_10010784_pt1 | contig 14101 bp, 11 predicted proteins | sample TergutLab28metaG_2_FD_97872 | JGI IMG/M metagenome (GOLD analysis project Ga0123354, IMG submission 97872) | Labiotermes labralis P4 segment gut microbial communities from Petit-Saut dam, French Guiana - Lab288 P4 | ecosystem: Host-associated > Arthropoda: Insects > Digestive system > Gut ... | reverse complement strand
GGCGACGCTGAACTTCGTTGACCACCTCTACCGTGGAATACTCTTTAGCACTATGACTGGACATAGTTCTAGACCTACCTCTTAGCTTGGGCAGGGTGTCCGGTCCAAACGGGGGCTACTCCAGTTTCAGTAAATATATTTAAGCATATTTTAACTTACAGTATGCCTATCGCTGTTTATCTATGCTAATGTATGCTTCAAGTCGAGGGCAGGACAGAGGAAGTACATTACTTTTCGTAATGGACTTCCTGCCTGCCCTACGGGGTTTGCTTATTCGCTATCGCTCAACGCAGGAAATTCAAACACGCAGGAGGCGGATCATGCCCACCAAAAAGAAAGCGGTCACAGCGTATTTGACGGAGGAAGAATTTGAGAACGTGAAAACATGGGCGGAGCGATCCAGACTGACTCTCTCCACCTTCATTCGGAAGGTGAGCCAGGGGCAGCCCGTCAAAAGCCTTGAGCACCAGATGTTTCGTCTGGAACTGCGACGGCTTCGCGCCGATCTCGGACGCTTGGGCGGGTTGTTCAAGCAAGGTCTGGCGGAGAACAAAGGGCCGGATCATGAGTTGCGGCGGTTGTTGCGAGAAATAGATGGCAGACAGCGGGAATTGAGAGACGCGGTGGACAGAATCCGCTGACAATAGTTTGCGAGGGACCGCCTTGGTAGCGTGGAGAGCACCCCAATCGGGCACCCCAATCGGGCTTGCGCCAGTAACCGGAGCAATTTATCTTCAGGCCAAGATTGACGTCGACCTCAGAGATGACACGGAAGAGGCTTCCCCGGAGAAAAAGAATGAACTTTGATCGGCAAACCGCCTATTACGTTGGTCTCGTGCATGAGCTGTGCAAACTTCAGGTTGAAAACGAGTGGGTGGAGTTCAAGTACAACAACGACACCCCGGACATGATCGGGGAATATCTCTCCGCTCTGGCTAACTCCGCAGCACTGTCGAGCAAGGCCAATGCCTATCTGCTCTGGGGAGTGGATGACAAAACCCATGAGGTCATAGGGACCACATTCAAGCCCAGCGCCGCTAAAGTCGGCCAAGAATCTCTGGAAAACTGGCTATTGCGGCTGCTGAATCCCAAGATAAAATTCCATTTCGTCGAGGTCTCTATTCATGACCAGCCCGTTGTGCTGTTGGAAATTGGTGCGGCATTCCGGCATCCCGTGCGGTTTAAGGATCAAGAATACATCAGAATTGGCTCCCATAAGAAAAAGTTGAAAGAGTTTCCTGAAAAAGAACGGGAACTCTGGCGTATTTTCGATCAGATCCCGTTCGAGCGCGGAATTGCCGCTGAACACGTGAGTGCGGATGAAGTGTTGCGTCTCCTCGACTACCCCACCTTTTTTGACTTGCTGCAATGGCCCCTCCCCGAGGGCAGAGAAACCATTTTTGAAGCATTAAAGGGCGACAACATCATTCACCCCTGCCAAGCCGGTGATTGGAACATTACAAACTTGGGGGCGATCCTTTTCGCCAAAAAGCTGGATGAATTCCCAAGCCTCAAGCGAAAAGCCATGCGCATCGTCCAGTACAAGGGCAATGGCCGTTTGGAGACCCTCCGGGAACAGACTGACGGCGAGGGGTATGCAAACGGGTTCAAAAGGCTCATCAGCTTGATCATGACGCTTGTGCCGAGCAACGAGATCATCCGTCAAGCCTTGCGCGAGACCCTGCCTCTGTACCCGGAACTTGCCGTGCGTGAGCTGGTGGCAAACGCGCTCATTCACCAGGACTTTTTCGTAACCGGCGCGGGACCGATGGTGGAGCTTTTCGATGACCGAATGGAGATCACCAACCCCGGCGCACCCCTGGTCTCCACAGAGCGATTCCTTGATACGCCGCCGAAATCCCGCAATGAGACCCTGGCGTCGCTGATGCGGCGATTCGGTATTTGCGAAGAGCGCGGAAGCGGCATTGACAAGGTTGTTTCCCAAACAGAGTCTTACCAACTCCCGGCTCCGCTTTTCGAGACGGTCGAGGATCACACGCGGGTCGTGCTTTTTGCCCACCGGGATTTCAAGGAAATGGATAAGAATGACCGGATACGAGCCTGTTATCTGCACGCCTGCCTGGGGTACGTGCAGCGAAGCTACATGACCAACAGTACACTCCGGGAACGATTCGGCATCGACGCCAAAAACAGCGCCATGGTTTCAAGGATCATCCGGGATACTCTGGAAGCTGGGCGTATTCGGAGCTATGACGACTCCGTGGGGAACAAGGCCAAAAAGTATCTGCCCTCATGGGCTTAATGCGGTTTGAGAATTTGTTTGATCGTTGTTTGATTGGCGAGGAGCCCGAAAGCCGTTGCTACGAGATAACCGCTGTTAATTCGCGTAATTAGTTTGGGCAATTTGTTTGACGGTTGTTTGCCCAAGGTGAGTGTGTAGCCGGTAATTGACAGAGCCAATCTGATCCTACCATAATCGTCGTGGTTTGTACTTTCAGCTCCACCAATACATTATTTTCCAGCACCTCTCTATGCCGTTTTACGCCGAAACATGAAATAGGCAACAATCAATGTGCAGACAGTAACAATCAGCATGGGGTACATGTTTTCCCATATTGCGGAAAAGCCTGCCCCCTTCAGATAGATCTTCTTGGTTATTTCAACGAACTGTCGAATGGGATTGAATATATTGCCGTGTTGCAGCCAGACAGGCATGTTCTCCACTGGACTGATTAAGCCGGAGAGCAAAATTGTTGGCGTCCCGAACAGGACTATGGCGATATAGGCTTGCTGTTGTGTGGAACACAGAGCGGAGATAAACAGGCCGACGCTGGTGAGCGAGAGCGCATAGACCATCATGGCACCGTAAAAGAGCGGCAGCGCTCCTGAAAAAGGTATGCGATAGAGGAAGATGGCGGCAAACAGGATAATGCTGGCCTGGAACAGGGCAATAATCACGGTGGGCACGGCTTTGCCCGCAAAGATTTGCCAAGTGCTTAAAGGAGAAACAAGCAATTGCTCCAACGTGCCTTGTTCCTGTTCCCGCGCCAGGGACAGGCCGGTGAAAACCAGAACGCCCAATTGGGTGATTAGCGCTACCAGCGACGGCAGGACAAACCATTTATAATCCAGGTTGGGGTTATACCAGTTGCGAAATTCCGGGTAGCTCGAAATCTGGCCGAAACCACGCTCTTGAGCCAGTTCCTCCTGATATTGGGAGAGGATGCTTTGTATGTAGGTCAGAGCGATTTGGCCGCCATTGGAGCGCCTGCCGTCAAGGACAACCTGTACCGGCGCATTACCGCCCTGATCCAGAGCGCGGGAAAAATCCGGGCTAAAACGCACGGCCAGCAACACATTTTGATTGGTTATTGCCCGCTCCAGGCCGTGATCATCCCAAATAGCCGCCGCCCTGGGGAAATTCTCCGCCTGGGCAAGGCGCTGGATAAGCTCAATGCTGTGCTTGCCGCCATCTTCATTGTAAATGCCTATTTTAGCATTGGAGATTTCCAATGTTGCCGCGAAAGGAAATATGGCCAATTGAAGAACCACCGGCGTTATGATCATCGTCCGGGATTCACGATTGCGGAGGATGGTGCGTAGCTCTTTGATAATGAGAGTGAGAAGGCGGCTTAACATGGGCTCACTCCAGGCGCATACGGGTTTTTCTCAGAGTCAGGCCAAGGAGCAATGAGGCTGTGGCCAGCAAAAACAGGGCATTGCTGATTATAATGCCGGGAACATTTCCGGCCAAAAACAATGTGCGCATGATATCCATAGAGTAGCGGACCGGCGCGAGATACGAGAGCCCACGCACAATGGCGGGCATGGAGTCGATTTCAAAGACGAGGCCGGAAAGTATAAGGGCGGGCATTAACGCCGCGTCCAGGGCGATTTGCACGGCACTGAACTGGTTGCGCGTGGCCGTGGAGATCAAGAGGCCCATGCCCAGGGTATTGACCACATAAAGAGAGCTGGTCAGCCAAAGCAGCATATATGAGCCCCGGAAGGGCACCTTGAACAGGAAGATGCTCAAGGCAACCCCGACGATAACCGCCAGCATACTCAGCACATAATAGGGAATGAGTTTTGAAAGCAGGAGTTCGGCCTTGGTAATCCGGGTGGAAAGCAACGCCTCCATGGTGCCGCGTTCCCATTCGCGGGCAATGCCCAACGAGGTGAGAATGGTGCCGATCAGCGTGATGAAAATGGTAACAGCGCCGGGCATAATGACGTTACGGCTCAGTGCATCCTGGTTGAACCAGAAGCGCGGGTGCACATCGATAAATGGCCGGGTGATGATGCTATTATCCGGGGTTTTATTTTGCAGCCAAAGCTGCCATGTGGCGTTCACGTAGGCATGTACAAAGTTCGCCGTGCTGGGTTCGCTGCCGTCGGTAATCACCTGGATAGGCGAGGTTTTGCCGCCAGCGGACAAATTGCGGGAAAAATCCACAGGTACGACAATAAAAGCGCGAAGTCTGCCCGCCTGCATCGATTTTATCAAATCTTCCTTGTTGTCGCTGACAGTTACGGAAAAATAGGGCGAAGCCTTGAACGCATCCGCCAAATGACGGGCTTCCGGGCTCTGGTCTTGAAGCGCCAGACCGACACGCAGGGCTGTGGAGTCAAAATTGATGCCGAAGCCGAAGATGAACAGCACAACAAGCGGAAGGACAAAACAGCCGACAATGCTGCTCGAATCGCGGACAATCTGACGAGCTTCCTTGCGGCACAAGGCGAACAGGCGCTTTGAGGAAAATGATTGCGCTGCGTTCATGCCGTGCCTTCATGCCGGTGTTGGTTTTTTGCCCGGTCATATTCCCGTATCAGGTGGATAAAAGCGTCTTCCATCGTAGGATCGGGCTTGTCCGCTATACGAGCCATTTCCTTCAGGCTGTCCGGCGAACCTTGGGCAATCATCCGGCCCTGATAGATCAGGCCGATGCGGTCGCAATACTCGGCTTCATCCATGAAGTGCGTGGTCACCATCACGGTGACGCCTTTTTCCACCATGCTATTGATATGCAGCCAGAATTCACGGCGTGTGAGCGGGTCCACGCCGGAGGTCGGCTCATCAAGAAACAGGATGTTAGGCCGGTGCATAAGGGCGCAGGCCAAGGCCAGTCTTTGTTTGAAGCCCAGAGGCAGGCTGTTCGCCGCTTGGGTGAGCATGGGCGAAAAATTAAACGTATCCACCATTTCCTGAACACGTTCAGTCCGGCGCTTGCCTTTCAGGCCATACACGCCGGAAAAAAAGGACAGGTTTTGCCCAAGGCTCAAGTCGCCGTATAAGGAAAATTTTTGGGCCATATAGCCCAGTTGCTGGCGCGCGCTTACAGGCTGCCTTTGCAAGTCCATACCCAGTACCAGTGCCTTGCCCGAGGAAGGAGCCAACAGCCCGCACATCATTTTGAATGTTGTGGATTTTCCCGCTCCGTTAGGCCCGAGCAGACCGAAGATTTCGCCGCGCCGCACCTGGAAGTTGATCTGATCCGTGGCGCTGAAGTCGCCAAAGGTCTTGGTCAGATCAATCGCCTCAATGATTGGCGTGTCACTCTTGGACTCCTTTTGTTCAAGAATTTCCGCCAATACGGATTTTTTTGAAGGACCGCCGCCAAGCAGATCGATAAAGGCGTCCTCAAAGCGCGGAGAGACTTCAGCCCATGCGCTTTGCTCAATGCCCAACCGCTTCGCGGCCTCATCGGAATTGGCGTTTTTGCCCAGGATAAGGCGTATTGCGCTCCCCTGGATGGTGCAGTCGCTTATTTCAGCAACGGATATGGCTTTTTGCAAAAGTCCGCGCTTATTGCCGTCAGGCGTGATAGCCAGGTAACTGCGATGCTCCATGCTTTGCGTGAGAACTTTAGGCGGACCGGCATAGAGCAGCTTGCCTTGGTCCAGCAAAAGCACGTTACGGCACTGTTCGGCTTCGTCCAGAGCGGATGTGCTCCAGAGAATGAGCATGCCTTCCTCGGCAAGCTGGTACACCATTTCCCACAACTCGCGCCGTGAGATCGGATCAACGCCGACGCTGGGCTCGTCCAGCAAAAGCACCTGAGGTCTGCCCAAGAGGGCGCAAGCCAGACCGAGCTTTTGTTTCATGCCGCCCGAGAGTCTGCCAGCCAGTCTTTGGGTGAAGGGCGTCAGGCTGGTGAAGCGCAACAGTTCTTCAAAGCTTTTTTGCCTGGCCTCGCCCTCCACGCCGCGCAACGATGCGTACAGATTCAGGTTTTCCTGCACGGTCAAATCTTCATACAGCCCGAAACGCTGGGGCATGTAACCCAAAAGGGCGCGCAATTCCGTACCCTGGTTAATAGGGTCAAGCCCGGCCACACGGATTGTGCCGCCGCTGGGTTTCAAAAGTCCGGCCAGCATGCGCATGAGCGTGGTTTTGCCCGCGCCGTCCGGCCCTACCAGTCCAGTGACCGCGCCGCCCTGTATTTCCATATCCAAAGGGGAAAAAGCGGGACTGTCCATGCCGGGGAACAGCTTTTCCGTCTTATTCAAAAGGATGCTCCGCTGTTCCAGCCGAGGTCCGTTGTCAGGCATGGCGCTCATGGCTGGGGGACCGTATTACTTGCTCTCGGGAAAACGTATGGTCACAGGCATGCCCTGGCGTAGTGAGGCATCAGGATTCTGCACAATCACATTCAGTCGAAACACAAGGCTTGTGCGCTGTTCTGGCGTTTGAACGTTTTTGGGCGTGAATTCGGCGGTTGGGGATACAAAGCCTATGCTGCCCGTGTAGGGAGCATCAGGTTTGGCATCAATGTAGATGTGGACCTTCGCCCCAGGAACCGCGCGGGCCAAATTCACCTCATCCACATAGGCGCGTACCTGCGTGGAATTGGTCAAAGAAAGGGTGAACACCGGACTGCCGGGATTCAGCATGCTGCCGGGCTCCACCACCTTGGTCAGGATTGTGCCGTCCGAAGGGCTTTTCAGCCGCGTGTCGTCAAGATTGAGTTGAGCCTTGGCCAAGGCCGCTTCAGCCTGCATGAGCCTGGCTCTGGCCGCATCAATATCCTGCTGCCTGCTGCCGGTTTTATAGAGGGTGAGCTTGTCGCGGCTGGCTTGAAGAGCTGCCTTGGTCCGGTCGCGTGAGGTTTTGGCCTTATCGTAGTCATCCCTGGAAACCGCGTTAGTCCGCACCAAATTTTGCATGTGACTATAAAAAGTTTCCGCATACTGCGCCGCAACGGTGGCCTCCTTCACTTCAGAGCGCACCTGGGCGATTTCTTCAGGCCGAAAACCCGCTTCCAGCAAGGCAAGCTGGGCTTTCTGCTCGGCAACATTCGCCTTGGCTTCGGCAAGGGAATTCTCATACGGGATACGATCCAACTGTCCCAAAAGTTGGCCCGCCTTGACCGTATCGCCTTCATCAACAGTCAATGATTCAAGCCGTCCACCCACGCGAGGGCTGATGTTGACGGTTTTGATATCCACATTCCCGTAAATGGTCAGCTCTCGCGCTGAGTTGCCCCAATACCGGGCATAGGCATACCAGCCCGCCGCGCAGAGCGCGATCAGGACGAAAAGAAGAAGAATTCGCTTTTTCATTGCAATATACCCTCGGAACACGCGCGATAGTCAATTTGTTGTATTACTGTATTTGTTGTAAATGTTGATATACAGTAGGCAGTGTGTTCAAATTTGAAAAATCCTTCATCTTGAAAATCATGTCCTAAAATATTTGATATGCTAATCCCGTTTGCCTTTGCGTAGCTTTCTTTTTTCGCCCAGATCATACAAAACAATTTTGAAGGATTATCGCTTTCATTGAGCTGAATCAGTTCGGCTTCGCTGCATACAAGTCTGGCTGTATCGCCATTAAAAGGCTGTATGTCTTGGATGTCCACGCCAATCTCAAAATCCGCCAGAGCGCAGACAACGCCGTGTTTGCAATGACTGAAGTTGAAAAAGATGTGTGGTGTTTCTCGCAAATACGGCTTGCCATGTTCGCTATAAATAAACTCAGGGGAGTGCATGAGGCCATATTGTTCACGTAACCCTTTTTTAAGAAGCAGATAGGCAAGGACACAGGCAGCTCTATCGCTCTTCTGCCGGTATTTGGCGCATTGCTTCCGCCGGAAGGCCGGAATACTGTGCAGATTTTCAGATGCAAAATTGTCACTCAGATTATCCATGTCGTCGAACAGGTAAATATATGCCTTATCCATGCGACCAGCTCTTTCAGATGATTTATTCGCGGTTTCATCGTCCAGTATCCAATATCATTGAAGTATTGAATAAATCGTATCAGATAGTCAGCGTCAATTTCAGGCCAAACAAAACTTGCCTTGCTCAAGTACCACGTGGTGAAATCACTCTTTAACGTGATGCTGCTTTTGTACTTCAAGCTCCCGTCAGCGCCGAGATCATGAATAAAGGCTTTATGAATATGGGCGGTTTCTGAATCCTTGGCGGTTGCCTGAACCGCTTCAACAAACCGCTTCATCGATACAGGGCGCATTTTCACACCTGCTGCGGCCAGCGCCCGGACAAAACCTCCGAACCGAATGTTTTTGGGGTTGTATGCGTGGAAAACGGAATAGGCCTTGTCAAGATGCTGGCCTATAGCGATGATTGCCTTCGCGGTGCAGTCTACCGGCGAAAATTCCAGTGGGAAGCATCGCAAAGATTTGAGGTACAGCTTCAAATCCACGAAGGCTTTCAACCGTGTCAGTGTGGCGTTTTCGTGGTAGTTTTTCTGAAATTTCGCGTCCGAATACCGATTGGACAGGTTGCCGACACGGATCACCGCAGCGTCAAGCCCCGCCAGCTTGGCCCGCAGCACGGCGGCTTCCGCTTCAAATTTGCTCCTGACATACACATTCTCCAGAGGCTGCCCGATATACAGCTTGGTTTCATCAAAAATTGCGGACGGCAAATCGAGCGGTTGTTCAAAGTCGTGGCCGGATACCGACTCGGTGGAAATGTGCAGGAGCCTTGCGCCTTTTGCTTTTGCCAGCGCAATCATATTCTCTGTGCCGCCTACATTGATCTCATGGGAATACTGATACGATCCGTAATGTTTGACTGTCGCGGCGCAGTGGATGATCGTATTGACTTGTTCATCCATCAGGATTTTATTTGTAATATCGCCACAGATAGGAATGATTCTGTTGTAATCTATGCAGCTATCTCCAAAGTAGTATTCTATTGCCGTCTTCAGTTTGGTTTGGCTGTCCGCATAATCTTCTCCGCGCACGAGGCAATACGCGATGCCTGATTCGGCTGACAAAAATTCATTCAATATGTGAGCGCCCAGCCAACCAGTCACTCCGGTGATAAGGACATCGCCTAAAGGTTGTTTGACAAAAGCAGCCGTCCCTTTGATCTTATTGTTATCCAGCATTTGGTGGATTTCCGTAAAGTCTTCCGCGCGATAGCGAACCGCTGGGCGATCTCCAGCCGCGATATGCTCTGTCAACAAGGCTGCGGTCGGATAATCAAACACATCTTGCAAGTTGATATGGATACCTTCGTTCCGCGCTTTGGCGACCAGCTCAATGGCTTTCAAGCTGTCGCAACCAAGGTCGAAAAAGTCATCTGCCATGCCGACAGGCGACACGCCGAGCACGGTTTCCAGTATCCGCGTTAAAGTTTTTTCCTGTCCCGTCACAGGCGCGATATATTCCGCGCCGGAATGCGATTGCGCGAAGTCCGGCATGGGAAACGCCTTGCGGTCTATCTTGCCGCTGGGAGTGGTGGGGAAGCCCTCAACCCGCATGAACAAGTGCGGGACCATATAGCGCGGCAGCGCTTTGGCGAGGTCAGCCCGTAGCGCCTTCTTTTCAACATCGCCGTCGCTGATGTAACATGCGCATAGATATTGCCGCCCTGTTTCGTCCTGCCTGTCAACAACGACAGCCTGCTTTATCCCTTGAAAACGCATTAGAGCGGCTTCTATCTCGCCAAGCTCGATACGCAGGCCGTGAATCTTCACCTGATTGTCCATGCGGCCTAAATATTCAAGCTGGCCATCCTCCCTCCATCGCGCGAGGTCGCCGGTTTTGTACATCCGGCTGCCCCTGATAAACGGGTTCGGTACAAACTTCTCGGCGGTCAGTTCCGGGCGGTTGAGATAGCCGCGTCCAACGCCGTCGCCGGATATGCATAATTCGCCTGCTATGCCGATTGGGAGCGGATTTTGATGTTTATTCAGGATGTAGGCTTGGGTATTGGCAATGGGTTTGCCAATGGTGATGTCGGAGCTTGATTCAACCGTGGCATTCGACGACCAAACCGTTGTCTCAGTTGGCCCATATATGTTATAGATATTCGAGAAGGTAGACATCTTCAGCCGGTCAACAACGGAAGCATCGAGAGCTTCGCCGCCTAGAATAAGTGCTTTAATCTTTTTCAGATATCCTGTCTGCGTATTGTCCATCATCAATAGCTGCATCTTTGATGGAGTTGTTTGCAGTACGTCGGCATCGGTTTGCAAAACCAATTTGTTCAATCCTTCCTGTGTGCTGGCTTGCCACTCATTTGCAAATATGATTGTCATTCCGTTAAGCAATGGTAGCAGGCTTTCCGTGATGAAAATGTCAAAACCTATGGTCGTTGTCGATACGACGGATTTCATGTGATCCGTAATAAGTCGGTAAATCACACTATTCTTGTTGTTATTGTTGCAATAATTTGCAATGCTTTGATGTCTAAGCATAGTCCCTTTAGGCAATCCTGTCGATCCGCTTGTGTAAATGACATAGCATAAATCATCTGGCGAATTCACATTTTCAATAGCGGCTTGATTGCCACAAAATACGCTTTCATTCTCCATATCGATGGAATTAACATAATTAGCTTCCACGCCAAGTGTCAGCGAAAGCTTGCATTTCGCGTCGTCAAGCATAAAGTCAATGCGCTTTCTGGGGTGGTTCGGGTCAATCGGCAGATAGGAGCCGCCTGCCTTGAGTACGGCAAGCTGTGCCACGATAACCTTATGGCTACGCTTGGAGATAATGGCGACAATATCATCCCGCGCGACCCCCTTGGCGCGCAGTAAGTGAGCAAGTGAGTTCGCCATGCCATTGATTTGCCGGTAGGTATATTCCGTGCCCTCAAACACCACGGCAACAGCATCCGGCGTTTTGGCAACCTGTTCTTCGAATAGCTGATGGACACATTTATCTTTTGGATAGTCCACAGCCGTGCTATTGAAGTCATGGATAACTCTCTGATATTCGGCGTCTGTCAGCAGCCGCAAGTCCTGTGGATTTTTTTCTGGATTATCTACCATATCCAAAATTAAATTCATTAAATGCCTATGCAGCCGTTCAATGTCGACTTGGCTGAACAGTTCCATCTGGTAGTCATAATCCAGATGGTATGCACCGTCCTGAAAACGATCATTGATATGTATGTTCAGGCTTTCCCCTTGACAACCGCAAAAATTCCATCCTCCTGTAACACCTTTACCGTTATCGGTTAGAACTGCATTTTGGTAGTTTAGCATTATATCATAAAGTCTGTCATTAAATCCATGTTTTTCACGAATGTCTTTCAAAAAATTTATATATTGATACTTTTGATGACGAAAAACACTAGCAATACTCAGAGCATTTTTTCGCAAATTTTCAATGGCACTCTGACTGTCGTCAATATGAAACAACACAGGGACTGTGTTGACAAACAATCCTGCGGTTTCTTTGTTTTTTCTCCCGACACGGTTTAGAACGGTGGTCCCGATATACAAACTTTGTGCACCCTTGATACGGTACATGTACATCGCCAATGCGCCCATGAATAGCGCATAGGGTGAAATGCCGGTATCTGTGCAGAATGTTCGAATTTTTACAGCATCATCCCCGCCTAGTATAAAGCTCAACCTGTTTGATTCTATATTTTTTGCCTGTTTATCTCTCAGATACACCGGCTCACTACATTGCTCAAAGCAGGACAAAAAATAGGCCCTATCTTTTTCATGACTGGATGAATCTTCATACTCCTTCTCAAAAGTGAGATAATCTAAATAGCTGTTGCTGTTAGTGGCTTTACCCTGAAGGTTCTGGGTGACAGCGTTGATGAGCAAAAGCAGTGTCCAGGCATCAGCGGTCAAGTGATGGATATGGTAAACGAAACCAATTTGTTTACCGATGGTAACGATGAATACTTTATTCAAGTAGCCACGCAGGTCAAAAGGTGTTCTGGCAACAACCTGTATCCATGAATCAAACTCATTCTGTGTGGTAAATTGAACGATTTCAAATGTGCGTGAGACAAATGCGCTGACATACTGCATGGGGACTCCGCCTTGAAGGTCCAGGCGGATACGAAGGGCGTCGTGTTGTTTAATGACTTTATTCAGCGATTCTTGAAGATCCTGTATACCGACAGGAATGTTGAGCATGGTCGATGCAGTGATGTTGGCAATGCTTCTTCCGAAATATTGCTCCATATTCCAGATAGCCTGTTGCGGTTTTGTTAAAGGATATAACAGCACAATTGTCCCTCATCACGGTGGGAAATGTAGAGATTTCCCGCCATAGGGCTTGACATGATCTATATTTTTTGGAAAAAAATCAGAGGCATGATTTGAACAATAAAAACACGCCATTATGGCCTTTATGCAGTATTGATTCTGGAAGTCTGCAAATCCTAAGTGGGACGGGGGAAATCTCTAATTTATCCGCCAAAAAAATTATTATCCAACCCACTCCAGAAATGTCTTGTGATTCACGTTTAAGCGCCGGGCGGCCTCTCTCGCGGAGATATCCCGGCGCTCCCATGCTTCCCGAATTTCCCGGAAAAGCGCCGGGCGTTCCATCGGCGGTCTGCCCAATCTAACCCCTCGTTCTTTCGCCGCCGCGATTCCCTCCGCTTGCCGTTGGCGGATAAACTCCCGCTCCGTCTGAGCGACGTAACTGAGGATTTGCAGCACGAGGTCGGCAATAAACGTCCCGGTCAGGTCGCGCCCTTTTTGCCGTGTATCCAGTAAGGGTATGTCGAGAACGACCACGGCAACTTGCCGTTCCTTTGTTATGACCCGCCACTGCTCCAAAATCTCGCCGTAGTCTCTGCCGAGCCTGTCGATGCTTTTGGTAACAAGGGTATCTCCGGGTTTCAGTTTTCTCAGCAGTCGTTTGTATGAGGGACGGTCAAAATCCTTGCCGGATTGCCTGTCCAGAAAGATATCGTCGTCTTGCACCCCAAAATCTCGCATAGCGATGAGCTGTCTGCTCTCGTTCTGTTCGCGCGTGGATACGCGGACATAGCCGTATGTGCGTGCCATAAGTTCGCTACTCCCTTAAAATCGCCGTGTAGGTTCTTCTCCAAGAAATAAAAATTATACAGGCATTTTACCATTGACAAGGTGAAGGCCGCCGGATATCGAACTTTTTACGCATCTCCTGCTGGAGGAAAAAATGGGGCACGACGATTACCCAAAGAGATTTGAGCGGACTTTTGTCGAGCTTGTGGATGGCCGGGCGGACGACAGAGGCTACGGTAAGGGAGAGTTCGCGGCCAAAATGTGGCCGTGGATGAATCCCAGAACCGCAGCCACCCGCTGGCACGTCATCCGTGCGAAGTCCGCGCACACAGGCAAGCCCCAAAGCGTCACGCTGGCTGAGGCGCAGTGCATGGCCGACGCCCTTGGGGAGGAGTTGAGTTATCTGGTGGCGATAGCCAAGGACAGAGCCCAGCAGGGCTTGCGGACAACCAAAGCAAAGGAAAAGGAGTAAACCCATGAACCGGAAAAACGACGGCAACGACATAGAGAATATGGAGCATCACGCCGAGGAGTTTGTAGCACTGGCCTTTGAGATGTGTGAGCAGCGCCTCGCTTCGGCTCGCCCTCCGTTGACCGCCCCGCAGAAAGCGCTTTCGACGGCGGCGATGTGCGTTCAGCAGTCAGTGGAAACCTTCCTTCACGTCAGCAAAATCCCGGATCAGCCGGTCGAGAAGTAGGGAAATTTTTTTGACCTTTTTGACAAGAAATTCTTGTATAATTTAATACGGAAATTCTTGTGGAAGGATTTGTGACGCCATGCCTTACGAACCGGACGACATCCTCAATCTGCGCGAAGTTGCTGACTATTTGCGCCTTGACCCCAGGACCGTGATCCAGATAGCTTCACGGTTAGGTGGCAGGCGTACTGGAAGGCGCTGGAGATTTCGTTACGGGGAT
>Ga0123354_10010783_pt1 | contig 14102 bp, 9 predicted proteins | sample TergutLab28metaG_2_FD_97872 | JGI IMG/M metagenome (GOLD analysis project Ga0123354, IMG submission 97872) | Labiotermes labralis P4 segment gut microbial communities from Petit-Saut dam, French Guiana - Lab288 P4 | ecosystem: Host-associated > Arthropoda: Insects > Digestive system > Gut ... | reverse complement strand
CTGTACCGGAGGCTGCGGTTACAGCTTTTAGTACTCCTGATGATGGGTGCTGTGACACCCGAAACATGTAGAGTGACTTTGCAGTAAATAAATATCTGCATATTGTTGCATCTGGTTGGATTTCTATTAACATTTGTGATAGCCGTTACAGGTACCAGTTCGTAGCTGCTTGTCTGCTGTGTGTATTGTGTATACAGATATCTGGATCTTGGTGATACGGAGAAATCTCGTCCTGTAAATATGTTAGCGTTGTTAACGTCATTTAACTGCGTGTATACTTACTTACTCCATGAAGCAGAGTCCTTCTTGAGAGGCTGACCGGTTTTCAGCCAGTCAAGAAATTCCCTGCATTTCACGGAATCCGAAGGTTCATTACCGCATTCACAAGTGTCCGACACCCGTCCCTATCTTGAGCCATTACGTACGCACTTTTCAACTTATATCATGTACAGATCATTTCCTCAGAAATGTGTGCCTACTTTCTCACCACGTCTCTCTTCAGCATGGGACTCATTTCACGATAATAATCTCACTAGACACTAGAGATACTATAAAGATTAAAACTTATGTGACTTCTGACAGCGAAAGTATAGCCTGTATCTACGTGCATCTCTGGCGAGCGGAGCGAGAAACACACGCCACTGGTACAATATGCTTACACTTAGGAACTTAAACAACTCCAGGCAGAAGTAGGAGGATCGCAAACTACTGAAACAAAACTCAGTAAAAAAGGTTTCTAAAACGTGCTAAGACGTAACCAGCCGAAGTCCTTCCTGCGCTAAAGCATGTCCTAACGAAAATAAATGGAATCAATGTAGGTATAGATCCACGTATTCGTGCACGAGACGGCCACCTATAGGTGTGATGATACCAGAGGCTGTGTAGTGCAATTTTGACCTCCTGATGACGAGCACATGTGCTCGAAACATGTAGAGGCATGAAATAAAACTTATTGTGAACCAAATTTTGTGTATCAAGTTGGTTAAACACTGATATAAATGATACTGATATAAATCCATCTCATATGGTCCATGTATCCGTCTAATATGACCATCTTATGTACCCGTCCAATGCAACCCCAATTATACAAAGAACTCAACTCGAAGTTACGCAATTTTCATCGAAAAATCCGTCAAAATTTCGGACTTTGAGTAATGCTATATCCGTGCTGCCAACAGCTTTGTGGCAACAGAATTCTGCCACAGATGTGTCACTGACAGATGAAGCAAAAACAACAAAATGAACGGAATTCCACGGTGTGTGTAACAATGGAGTGCAAGTTTGAAGTTCACAGGGCCGTGCATCGTAATATATTTCTACAGTAAAACCAACTAGACGCACCAATGTACCAAATTTATTTTATTTTGGAATGACATTCTACATGTTTCGGTCTTTCCGTCCATCATCAGGAGTTCAAGACTACATACAGCAACAGGCATATGTCAAACAGATACTGCTGACCGCTAGCAGTCAGCAGTATCTGTTTGACATATGCCTGTTGCTGTGTGTACAGTCTTGAACTCCTGATGATGGACGGATAGACCGTCCGAAACATGAAGAGTGTCATTCCAAAATAAAATAAATTTGATACACTGGTGCATCTAATTGGTTTTACTATACAAATGGAGTGCAACTTCTGACTCTTGATGACAAGCTGTAATTTCCCATTGACTAACAAGATTGCCAGAGGACAGTCCCAATATGCGACGTATGACAAAACGCAGCCTTAGTAAAAGACACTATCAGTCAACAGCTACGAATTAACATAAGCGTATGACAGTCCGATACCTACTGTAAAGTGGTTTGGCAAGTTGGTGCTCCAGCAAACGCAATTCCTACAGTACACAGCGAAGCCTCATGAATGAACGTCAAACTATATTCAACACGACGATGAAAGCTATCTCTCTATTTGACGCCAAAGTTCAAGATCGCCAACATGCAGAAGTATATAGGCCTAATTAACTTCTATACGGTTACAACAACATTTCTCTCTGTTTATACAACGGGTGGTTCTTTTGCGGACTATGAAATGATAAATGCGAACTGTATAATGCATCCTACAGCTGTATGTTAGCCCACCTCGTTGGCAAAACGCTACTACTGCAAAACAGGATACAGCCCAATACTATATTCACTTTATTTACCTATGCATATCACACTAAAGTTTTTCCCTCACACGCACACATAACGTGACGCTAGAACAATAACACACAGTGAACACCTGGGGCAATGCAGGCGGATGGGCTTCAAAATTCAGACACGTTTCCCTGTCCTGTGATGATCAGTTTAGGAATTATCGTATAAGCTTCAAGTATTACGTCGCAGAAAATCAAGACAAGAACACCTAAAAATCGCGTGCATCTGTAATTATCGGAGGGCAGTTATTTTTAAATTAATGACTTATGAAGAAATTAAATTACACTGTGTGCAACCATTCAGATTCAATCAAATCAACATATCCATGGATAACACTGGGACCTACTTCAGTTTCAGAGCGAGTGACACATTCAAGGCACACGTTGTCACAATTCAACACTACTTCATTAACAACTATATATTCTGCTCACGAGATCTTCAACACATCAAACCGATCATCAAATAGTGTGAAATGTTCACAAATTTTACGACAAAACACGAAGGTTCACAAGTATGGCTTTCATTATGCTATATTCCACCAGCGGTCACAGATGGTCATGGTTATTTTACTACGTACGAAATAACGGAAGGCATGAAACCCATGGCCACTTAGCCACACTCAAATATTGCTGCGTCCACATTCCATCAACACCGTACACAAACGCAATCGCGTTTCGTAACGAAGTTACAGAGTGTGAAATAATTAAAGACATTATTTCACGTATAAGCAAACATACGAGATTAATGCAAAACTCGGAATGCACGAAATACTGATAGGTCATACACATAATCAGCAAGTACACTAATTCGTTCCTTTTTAAGTTTCTTTTGTAAACACTAATAGCCAATAATAGAAAAATAAAATAAACGTAAGTTGTGTCGGACGGAGTATACATTTAATTATGTTTATTAATTCGTTCCTGGTCTTCAGAATGACGACAAAAGATAAGAGGAGTCAATATATTTCCAAGGGTGACGCACAAGACAATGACAGTAAAGAGGGACTGCGAGTATACATGACCACACAACTTGCCAATCTCGGATGAGACGAAGATACAAAGAAATACTGCACTCGCGTAGAGAAAAAATCCAACTAGATGATACTGAATGCTTTATTGCACTTATAATCTGCTGAACATGTTTCGGGCAAGTATACGCCCATCATCAGGAGCTCGAGACTATACTTGTGTTATTGCCGCATATGGTGTGTAATGCCTTGGTTGCTGGTGGTCGGCTGTTAGGAGCAGAGCAGCAGGCTATGCGTCCGGGATGAGGTGAAATCGTGCGACTTACCAGTCGTCGGTAAGGAATTACCACTATACGCTGCGTAACAATCCATAAGAGCGTAGATCTCATCTAGTTCGTGGCGTAAACCTGAAATCACGCGACCACTTGGCACGACGCTGCCGACCGCGCAACCTACACATAAAATGATGACGTCTAGCGCAGCTTCATCTACCCTAGTACGAATGATGGATGAGACGCTGAAGGGCTATGCACAGTGATCGCGCGTCCATCTGCATGACCAAGCCACTCCTGGTTATGTTGGTTGGAGTAATGAAACTATAGCGTATTGTTAAACTTAGTAATGTTCACACGTGATTACGGTATCAGGCAACGCAGTGCAGTCCTACTGTAACTGTAATGCACCTGAGCTTGCCGCTTCTCTCTTCTCACAATGCGTAATATGCAATTCAGCACCATAACTACGCTACCGTTCCTACACATCAGAATTGCTGTTCATTGTCAAACTTGGAATTTCCAGTGAAACGCTATGCAGTAAGAACCGACCCCTCGAAGGTCACCACCTGAGCGAAATACGACACAAATGACATGCCGTATGTCACAACTACATGATGTATAATATACGTAGGTCTAAAAATGCTTCAGACCTCTACATGTGCCTGACATACGTAACTACACCGTCAACTCTAACATTTGGACAATGCGGGTTTTTTTTTCTGGCCTCTTATTGGAACGTTCGAAATGTTAACACATCGACACAGTACAAGCCAAACAAAGCAACGTTTAATAAATATACGAACAGCGTCCCTACATTATTTCCCCCATATCACTTATCAAATACTGATTTTTGTCTGCTGTTACCTAATGCATGTACGTACTGCACCTTATCCACCGCCATTATATGCTACTGAAATTTTCTTTCACTTTCAGCCTCATCTGATCTCGACAGGGCTGCAGCTTTTCCACCACTCCGCAAGTTACCTACAGTGGAACAGTGTCTTCAAATACGTCGTAACTCCTGCTCCTCGTGACATTACCCCAAATCGGGTAAAAGAAACCAGGCCAATGACAACTGTGCTCTTTCGGGATTTTACGCACCGCACAATGGTAGCTTATTACATATGTTTCTCGACAACCTCTCGGTCCAACCTTCAAGGGTCAACTTGGCCCTTGAAGACTGGACCAAGAGGTCTTCCCGAAACGTGGGTAAGGAACTACCTCTGTACGGTGTGTAATATCCCAATATCACGCACAGCCAGGCTAGCCGACCACCCGCTAAATAATCGAACGCGAAACCCCACAAGTATAAATCATGCGTGCTAACCATTTAATTCTTAGCGGGAACGGTCGGGGCCCAAATTGAACACGATTTTATTTTTTGGGAGGAGTCGAGCATACCATGTTACATTGACGTAAATGGTCCACTGCACAAAGTAATTAAGAGCAGCACAAAATGACGGAATGCTAGCTACCATGCAATTCAAATTATCTTCTCCTCTCTGTAAAAACCTAATTTCATTCGTTCATCTATCAAGGTGCGAAACTTCATCTTCCACGATAAGGAAAGAACAAGGACAGAGACAGAACAGTATGCCGAGGAGATTATTTCTACCTACCAAGAAGGAAGGTAGAGGCGTGTGAAGAAGACTGCACAAACAGACGCTGCATGTGGTGGGCTCTTCACTGCACACTACTATGGCGCCCAAATTGAGATGGAGGAGGCGCGTTACATGCATGGAAAATATGACAGCAGTGTACTATAACGTAACATTTAGGTGCGTCGTACAATCATTTTTACAGTGAAAAGGCAATAAGTATTACATATTCTGCGTGTGTGTTTGTAGCCTTTGGTATTCAGTATGCAATGCGCATGCACCATACTGTTGTCTGTGGCCTGTCGGACTCTGCAGTAGTCTTCCACATTAGCTCACGAAAAACACGAACTTCGAAAAAAAAAAGTTATTGGGCATAAAATGTGTGTTCTGATTTTATCTACAACTTTCGTCTGAAACATTTTCATTCTAAGAAGATATGGGCGAAATGTGATCAAAAATGCATACCGGTGTTCACATAAAGTATCCATTTTTGCCCTATTTTAATAAAACTTGAATTTTCTCGACACATTTTCCAAAAGTGCTCAAGTATCAAATTTCACGAAAATCCGTCCAGCAGCAGGCGAGTTGTTCCACACGGACGGACGGACGGACAGACACGACGAAGCCAATAGTCACTTTTCACACTTTTGCGAGCGGGCCTAAAAATGAGATACGCATATAAAATTCTGGTCCAAAATCCCTGAAGGAAGAGACCAATTTAAAAACCTTGGCCTGAAAGGGGATGATAATATCCAAGCTGATCGTACAAAAACAAAGGCAGAGAATATGACTAGTTGGGAGCCACGAAATTAGTTGGTGGCCACGGAATAGTTTGCCCCATTACAGAAAGAAGCAGCGCAGTTTATATCTGCAGGCTGCCACAGCGACACCAAAAACTCTTTCCCCAACATCACAGTTCAAATTCTTCGCGCGTTCCGGCTACGCAAATTAAATACTGTTCCTTTTTTTTTTTTTAATATTGAGCCGGGATAACGTAGTCGGTATAGCGACATGCTACGGGCTGGACGATCCGAGGATCGAATCCCGGTGGGGGCAAGATTTTCCTCACCTGTCCAGACTGGCTCTGAGGCCCACCCAGCCTCCTATACAATGGGTACCGCGTCTTTCCCGGGGTTAAAGCGGCCGGGGCGTGGCGTTGACCACCCACCCCCATCTAGCGCCGAGGTTAAAGAAACAGTACAGCTATACTTCTACTCCGCCTCTCGGCCTTCGTGGCCTGTTCTACGGTGAACTTTACCTTTACCTTTACATTCCTTTTTTTTACCGCCAAGCATGCTGTCATCCACCTTTCAGTGTGTGCTCTCACGGATCGGTTCCCAAAAAATGTCTACAACTGTTCCTAGACAACTGCTTTCATACATGCTCTTTTCAATTCAGGTGATCGCGACCAACGCTGACGACAGCAACAGCTGAACACACGTACAGATAATCCAATAATCACGCTTTTATACAATATAGAATGAAAACCTTTTTAAAACTGCACTGTTTGTACCCATTTATTGACTACGTGCTTCATACAATCGTAAACAAAAAATAAACGACTAAACGAAAACAAATTAATCACTGCTTACGTGTTGATGTGTCCTGTGGAGAATGAGTACATGCATAAAGTACATATTTCACCACATAGTCATTTCATGAAACTGCGTTTACGAACCGCACTGCCCGTCCGCTGTATTAAAAAAAAAAACAAGCTGTTGCTAGCGTAAACATGAAGTGCGGAACCAAAACACTGTACTCAATTACCGCAATTTATCGCTTCAGTTGACTATGTAAATAGTCATTTTTGTTCCTGATACACATAGCACTGCAGAGCGTTAACACAAGAACCTTGGTTGGCCCCCGCTATGTAATTGGAATGTTTCACTGAAGGTCTGTGGCAATGAATGGTCACTGTCCACTGTCTGTTGGCCAGACAGACGAGCTTCGGGAACCACACTTCACGAGGCGACTTAGGCTACAGCCACTCCTTAATGACATATTTTTTTTTGTAAATAACTGAGCAGCTTATTATTTCTGTCCATCCAACTACAACAAACTATGATAAAGTAATTCATTCAGTCAAAGCCAACATATATTCTTCTTCCACTGACACTACAGCCCACTGTGGGCTTTGGCCTGTCGAACAATGTCCTTCAATTTTTGTCATTCTTCCACTAACTCTCTCCATCTTCTCATTCCCAGCACTTGAAGATCTCTGCTTCCTCTTTCCATCCTTTCCTGGATCTTCCCCTTCTTCTCGTCCCTTCTAGTTCTTGAGTGAAGATCTTTTTGGGCATCCTATCCTCCTCCATTCTCTCCAGGTGACCTACCCAGCTTATCCTTTGCCCTTTTATCCATTTTACTAAATCTTCGCTTTTGCACAGAACACACACACACACACACACACACACACACACACACATATATATATATATATATATAACCATTAACACACGTATATATGTTCTGTTTGACTTAGTAAATTAATTTATCATATTGTATAACAAGACGGGCTGGCTCCTATCAAAATACAACAAGCCAGTTCCAGTTAGTTAAGGGTATTCTTTCTGCACAAAACATTCCCAAACGCCGTAAACTGTATAACCTACCTGAACACTGTTTCCCTGCAGACAACTTGCGCGAGGTAGATTAGTGACGTGTGTGCGCGTGGTGCAAAGAGTCGAGCAGTGGGTAACATTGGATTATGTACATTGGAAACGATGTGCAAGGAAGCGGTCGTGGCCTACCTCAAGGTTGAAGTCAAGTTTTAGCCAATTCGACCGGTAATATGTATCAAATTGCAGATACTGCACAAGTAAATCGAAACGAACGCGTCTGACAAACAAATAACAAGCTGGAGGACTCAAAAACATGGATAAAAACAAGTACTGTATACTGGAAAGGAGTCTGAAGCAAATAAACTGGAAGAACGAATAATTGTACACGAGACAAAAAGGAGGAAGCTGTAGAAGTGGACTTCAGTTGAAATAAAGAGAGAATGCGCAAGCGGAAAGAGACCGCCCAAGTCGATATAGACAGCACATGCGATTCTCCGACCTGCCAACATTACCGGCAGAAGATATTGAAATGCGCGCAGAACCGCAACGTTGTGGCTTTCACTGCACGCCCTTCTGCGACATGCAGCAGCAGAGACACGGACATTAAATTACAGAAGCCGCGTTGACGGAATAGCGGCGCGGGGAAGCCCGAGCGCGCCGCCGATGGGCTTCGAGAGAGGCTGCTGCTAGAAACATTGATACACACACATCCCCAACAAAAGCGCTATCCTGCCGATTTCAGACACCGCATTCTTCTTTCCCAAAAATACCGCTTCATACGTATTAATAACAACTCTTAACATTAAAGACGCCTAAAGCAAGCGTGCACGAATTTTCCAAAAATCTAGAAGGCACCTAAAAATTCTCGGCGCCAGAAAGGTAACAATAAGCATGGTCTACACTAAGGGCCCACAAATAGTAAAGCGCCAACTACAAAATCCTGGCGCCGGGTATTTGCGCCCCCCCCCCTGGCCGAAAATGTTCCTTTCTTGTCCGTCAGGTTCGATTATTATTGACGGCGAAAGCTTGTTTTAAAAGCGAATCGCAACGAACATAATCATTTTAGGAGGAAATCTTTTATGTTTATGTTCTGTTCTACAGCGCGTGAAACTACACATTCCACCCCCCAAGAAAACAATAAGACTGTGAGAGCTTGAAAAAAGGGTGCTGAGAACAGCTGGATCGAAATGACATAAAAAAAAGTAATCAGAAAAAGGAGAAAAATAATACAGATCATACTCAGAAGATTCCAATCTTCCGGTATACGACGCCGTGTACATTTGATGTTTGTGTGACCGCGCATCTCTGATACAATGGTATAAACAACCAACTAGATGCAACAATAACAATTTACTAGTAATTTCAATCAGCTCAGCATGTTTCGGGCGATAATTTCGCCCATCCTCAGGAGCACTAGACTGTGTTTACAGCTGGTGGTATTATCGCCTGAAACATGCTGAGCTGATTGAAATTACTAATAAATTGTTATTGTTGCATCTAGTTGGCTGTTTATACTATTACACTATTGACGCCGTGTGCATTAGCACACTCCACAGAAGCATGCTGCTTCTATATTCGGGGCAGTCTGGTATTCTTAAACAGTGGCGTACCCAGGAAGTTTGTTCGGGGGAGGGGGGGTTCAACAAATTCAGTTGCGGACACAGGACAGAGAGAACAGGGATCTGGGGGCGGTAGCCCCCTAGTCAGGGGTTCTGGAGGCAGCTGTAATTTGGTACAAGAAATTTCATTTCATATAGTAAAATTTTCTTAATTTTTGTTACTTTAAGACTATTTATGATGACAACCAATTCATGTGTCATTGCTAATGTAAAACAATTGTGAACCGGCGGTAGTTTTAGAATTTTACTGCCTTTTTTTCGAACATCTTGGTGTGTTGGCGTCCTAAATTCATCAATTTTTAACAGTTTTTCACAATCGGGTTGAGTTTGGAACGATTTTGGAGGGACTTCGGAATTTCGGGGGTGGGGGGGGGTTTGAACACCCCAACTCCCCCCCTCGGTACGCCACTGTTCTTAAACAACCCTTTAAAGATAAGGCAGCAAGTCGTTCCTATATACAACTACACATGGCGCAACATACCATCTGACTTGCCTCAAGAGCGTCGCTATGAAAGGCTGACATCTCGCGCAAATCAACACTTACTCTACCATTACGATGATCAAAGCGTTGAACGCGGCATGCGGGACATGCAGATGAGAAATTTTAATTGTAAAACTGAAAGAAGGAGACAGGCCAACCCTACATTGAAGGATGGAAGGTTTATAGAAAACGTATCTTAAAGAAATAGGGGTTCGGGTGTCTACTGCATTCTTTTAGTCCAGGAAAAAAAAAGATGATGGATTATTGTGAATACGGTCTCGAATGGCTAGGATCCGTAAAGGATGAGAAAATTCTTCTATACGTAAGCGCTCCGGCTTTCAAAATGGACTTCCCTTCATGGAGTTATTTAGCGCTTTCACAGCCTCTCATCTCATCAGCGGCAAGAGAAAGAGGCACTTGCTTCACAGGATTCTCCTGTTCCGTTCCGAAACAAGCCGATCGTCAGCCAGCACCAAAAAACACCACAGATAAGCTCAGTCATTACACGGACAAACGCTCACGTTCATTATGAACCCTTCACGTGCCGACGTGCATATATCAAAAACACAGATGCCGTAAGTTACAGTATCATCGTTCATCTGACAATCCGCACTCCCACCATTCCACCATGACAAGTCTGAAAGCAATGTCCATATGCTTAAAAAATGTCACTTCAAAACAAACAACATAACTCACTGGATCAAAAAGATAGCTTACATTACAAATGTAATGTCTGCACATAACAAAAATACATATGTGTACTAGTCAATCAGAAAACTTTTCTTTCGTGGTGCGACAGCCGCTAGGGGGTCAGGGCCTCCTCTTAGTCGAGGCTGCACGATGACAGCCACACCATACTCGGTAGGACTGCTCTGGATGAGTGATCAGCCCGACGAAGAGACTTCTACCTGACAACACGCAACACTCACAAAAGACATACATCCATGCCGCCGGCGAATTCGAACCCGCAACCCCAGCAGCCGAGCGGCCTCAGACCCACGCCTTGGAAGGCGCGACCATTAGGACTGGCAATTAGAAAACTTTACCATCACTAAACCACGCCTTTTAACCAGCATTCTACAAACAAAGATCAGCGGATCACCAGATCCAAATATTAAATTAGAAACAGACACGAAAGTATGGGGTTCACTTTACGACTTTCCAGTGCAGGAGATATAACCTTGAATAGTTTCTGTGATTAATATCAGTATCCGATCACCGAAACTTTAATTGAAAGCGAGAGTGCGACTCGCCAGAAGATGATAGCCACTCAGTTGGTAACATCATTCCCCGACATCTACTGAAAGCGAAGGCCCATTTACCGTGCTCACAACAGCCTGCAACTAGACTCCGTCATGCTCGACCTGAATCCAATCCGCAACCTCAAATCTCATTTCTGTAACACCCACTTTAATATTACTTTCCCATTTACAGCTAAATATACCCCCCCCCCGACCAGTTCCTTCAAAATTTCGTACCGAATGTTCCCAAGAACTTCTCGTCTTCACACAAGACACGTGTCCCGCCGAACATATCCTAAATACTTAGTGACCAGCACAGCATTATGAAGTGTCACTTTTACCACCTGCTACTATGGCCTACGCCATCTCTTACACGTCCACATATTCTGCTCACTGTATTCTCATGAGCAACCTAAGTGTCTGCTCTTCTCTTACTGTGACGGACCAAACTGTACGGCCCCACAAAGCAACCAAAGTTACTATTTCTATATTCTAACATTATGATTCGCGGTAGCAGACGCATACACTTGACACTGAACGAAACAACAGCAAGAATTCTCCCAGTTACACTTCTCATTTCATGCGACATCTGACGTTCTCGCTGCTGTTGACTATAAAGAGGCCTGTTCCTTTCACACGTGACCTCGTGTAGTCTGGCATTAGTTCCCAGTATTTCAAAAGAGCTTACTGTGTCCATATTTATGTTACAAACTCCACCACAAATATGAACACAGTACGTTCTTCCGAAACGTCGGTTGGTAGTTACACAACGCGTCGTCCCCATAGGCAGTAACCTTCGCTGTTCGTAACTTCTTCGTGAATGTACTTTTTATTCCCCCTGTTAGTTACACACGTCTACCCCCTTTTGATTACATAACCCATTCGAAATGGTGGGGAGAAGTCTGATACACACTTCTTTGTTTTTCAGCGGTATGGAATGGCAATCATAAACTGCTGTCAGACACAAGCGAAAAGCTCCGCTGTATAGACAGTGTTTCCGTAAAATTGAAATGACCAGACTGCTAGCTCTGAACAGCCAGCACAATGGGTAGTGTTACATGCATGGACGAGGGCGCATAGAGAACAAGCCGAACAGCGTAAGAGTAGCTGAAACTCCCAGCCAGTGTATGTAATGAAAACGGATAACCGCCGAGCAGAGCAGCGCGTCCTGTGCTCCAGACACCGTCACCCGCTCTCCAACAACGAACTTCCGGCGAAGACTCATCCACCCGAGAGCTTACACTGCAACTCATAGCAGCCGTTTCTCGCTCTCACCTCACACGAGTTTAGACAACACGTCAAATGATAAAGTTTATACCGACAACAGATTATTCGTAAGGTTTATGGTGTTCATTGTAATCCTGTTATGTTTTAACGACATGGCGTCATAAAGTGTGGTTTGCAATGATGTAGTTTAATCAAATATTAAAACTGAGGGGTTCGTGCTGACGTCGTATTGCAAACATAACATACGGTGATAAAAGTTCATTCACATGTTCAACAATCTCAGACGTTTTGGAGTTGCTGATGCGACAAACCGACTTTCAAAGTCACACAAAATGAAAGGCAAAATTACACTTCTACACGTGTCAGTCTTTAGGCTTTCCTCCAGCAGACAGCAAGACAGAAAATTCTAAACTGCATGGTAGCAAGCTATATCCGAATATCATCCGCTCTTAACGTCTTTGTAAATAAAAGTCTGATTTGCCCGTGTCGTTTCCGAACATCTGTACTTAGATGTATTTTCAAAGAATTTGTTAGGAATATTTATAAGCAGTTGAAGAACGGAAGAGAACTATTTTGCGTGCGGGACACAGCAATGTATTTAACAGTTCACAGACCGTTCACGGCCAAAATGTTCAAGCTACATTAACGTACTAAAAACATCTTAACAGTTTGATTTACTCTTGACATTACTTTCCGACGAGCATGTTACCTTAAAAGCGGCAGATGACGCTGGAACACGCAAATGGATTTGCGACGGCACGTGGAAGATGAAGACAATTTTATCAGCAATTGGCACAAAATAATTCCACGCAGTTAGACACAACTTCGTCGACATGATCGTCTTTCTTGTCGGCATAAGTATGTGGCGCGAGTCACACTCGAATCACTTATTTTCACGATTGCCCATTTCAGACGCAGTCTGATCCATGATCATTCGTCACCTAATGATGGCCTCCCGTCGTCGTCGTCATCATCATCATCATCAGGATCGTCCCACAATCTCCCTATCTTCTCAGCATATCTACACCTTTTTTCCATAAATGTCACCACTTTTCACTCCCCATAACCATAAAATTGGATGACATAATTATTGTTCTTTGGGCATTTATGTGCCAGAGATAGGTGCAAATAGAGGTTCATACTTATGTTTATTGGACCGTGCATCATCTTGATAGTCGAATAAAGAGAGACCAACTTGATGTCACTTGCTTTTTTATTTCATGATTTAATGCTCAACATGTTTCGGATGTTAATACATCCATCCTCAGGAGCTTGCGACTTATTTGTTGTGTTATTTCATGGGTTGTAGAACTCTGGTTCGATGCGTGTTGGTGTTACGTTGTGGTTTGGCTGGGGTGGTGTGGTATCCGGATGCAGGCTTCAGCCTCAACAAATAAGTCGCAAGCTCCTGAGGATGCATGCATTAACATCCGAAACATGTTGAGCGTTAAATAATGAAATAAAAAAGCAAGTGACATCAAGTTGGTCTCTCTTTATTCGAGGTTCATACTGTTTATAACAGCTAAAATCTGAGGACAGCCGACATAAATTCTGAAATAAAATTACATGCTACATTCACTTTCCGTCGTAATAACATCTTGAAAACTACAATTGAATTTACGGTGTGAATCTGATCATTGCACAGTACGCTGCCAGAACGGAACAACTGTGATAGACGGCGTGGTGTTGCAGGGACATGACACACCGCAACTAGAGACACGCCCAGTCGCTTCTTCCGTCCGACTCTAGACAGTCTAGGCGTGAATATGGGTAAGAAACGATACCATGTATTATGTATAGGTCTCGCGTCGGAACTCATCCCCAAGAGACAAAACACAATTTTCTAAATGGATTCGTTATTTCCGAACAACTCTTGTACTGGTCCTGTAACTCAGGTCTGTACTGGTCCTGTAACTCAGGTCTGTACTGGTCCTGTAACTCAGGTCTGTACTGGTCCTGTAACTCAGGTCTGTACTGGTCCTGTAACTCAGGTCTGT
>Ga0123354_10010781_pt1 | contig 14102 bp, 13 predicted proteins | sample TergutLab28metaG_2_FD_97872 | JGI IMG/M metagenome (GOLD analysis project Ga0123354, IMG submission 97872) | Labiotermes labralis P4 segment gut microbial communities from Petit-Saut dam, French Guiana - Lab288 P4 | ecosystem: Host-associated > Arthropoda: Insects > Digestive system > Gut ... | reverse complement strand
TGGTGGTGGTGGTGGTGGTGGTGGTGGTGGTGGTGGTGGTGGTGGTGGTGGTGCTGCTGCTGCTGCTGCTGCTGCTGCTGCTAGTGGTGGTGCTGGTGGTAGTGCAGGTGGTGGTGGTGGTGGGGAGGAGGGAGTTCTATGCTGCTGTCGACATACTATGTATGACGGTTAAGTAGGTGATTGTCCAGAGGACCGGGACAACTAAAGAATCAGGCCTTATGAAACTGCACCTTTTTTACGAATAGTATCAGTCACAGAGGCAAATACGAGTATTTTAAGGCTGGAAAGGCCTAATGCCCAACAGAACTTCTGCCCGGTGGAATCAGAAATCTTGTGGGTAGTTTGACAAAGTGAGTTTAGAACAAAGAGGGTATTAAGACAAAAGAGTACGTCCTGCTGTATAATTTTTCGTCATAAGGACGAATAATATAATTGCTGAAGCACCTCCTGAAATTCATTTAAGTTCCAAAGCAACGTGCAGAAAACGAAGACATGCCAGTCACTCGCAGCCATTAATCGCACAGGAATGATCCGTGCCTCTAACTGAAAAAAAGCAACTGCCGCGCTTGGAACGCTCGCGTATTTTGCCGCTTATTCCCTCAGGTGCCCTGGATACGGAGTAATAAAATTATTCCATTGGAGTACAGAAACTTTTTAAAAAGTTTTTACCGATAAGCCGTATTTGAGGAAAGTGATTCGCTCTAAAGTTCTTAGCATAACGCCAAAAGCTGGACTGCGCTTTCGCTCATGTGGGCAGTCGCCGGCTTCATACTACTGACGCCCGAATTCACTCCAAGGGCAGTCGCTGTGCTATTTGTGGTGGATAACGTGACAATAAGACAAAATTTTCCCCAGGTACTTTGGTTTTCAATTCTCAGTTATCATTTTACCAATACCCCACTTTCATTCATCCATTATCCGGAGAATGGATGTGAACCAATTAGAAATTGCTGTTACATGGTGGATAAACAGGAAAGTTGCCTTCATACTAGGCAGACAGGAACCAAAATTACGTACAAAACAACATACTCATGTTTTCTGCAATGTCACTTACGCCAAGAGCAGAATTATCAGGTTACTTGAGAAAAAAGTGATGAGGAAAAGAAATCACAGCATACAGTACCAGCATCAGCGCTGAGCAATATTACGTACCCGTGTATCGTCCTGTTTAAAGCACAAAAAGCAGAATACCAAACTGTTACCCATAAAAGACAATACGAATGATTGTTATTGTTATTATCAGTAGAGTCACGAGCTAATATGAAGGACAAATACGCCAATTTCAATCGACGAACATCCTTTGATATTAGCTCCTGTCCACATTAAACAGGTTACAGAAGTGGCACAAACGCAAACATATATTTTGTCACTACATGGCAATAGAATCAAATACGAATATCTCTGGGAAATTGTACTGCACTGTAGGAATTACTGGAATAAAATTGGTCATTTATAGACGTATATCACAGTTTAATAGATAAAATTATGTTGACATCGTCCATCTAGCGGACAATTGAGACGACACTGTGAGCTTGTAGTGCGAAATAAAAAGCCACAGACATTTCGAGCAGTAGTAGTAGTGGTAGTAGTAGTAGTGGTAGTAGTGGTAGTAGTAGTAGTAGTAGTAGTGCTAGTAATAGTAGTATTATTAGTAGTAGTGGTAGTGGTAGTAGTGCTAGTAATAGTAGTAATAGTAGTAGTAGTAGTATTGGTGGCAGTAGTGGTAGTAGTATTAGTAGTAGTAGTGCTAGTAATAGTAGTATTATTGGTAGTAGTAGTAGTACTAGTAGTAGTAGCGGTAGTATTAGTGGTATTAATAATAGTGATAGCATTTGTGGTAGTGTTAGTAGTAATGGTGGTAGTAGTAGTGGTAGTAGTATTTGTTTTTCAAAATTTGAATAGCGGCAGTGAAGCACACCGCATTTCTTAGACGTCATTTCAACGCAATTCCTATCTTTGCTCACAAAATTCCAACTGAAAGCGTATTACAGTAATTAACTAATACCACCAGTTTTAAAACAGTAATTTATATTATTTCGTGTTTCCACTAAAAGAGTTTTTAGACACAAGTAGGCCTACTCCGTTGTTTATCATAATAATTTGGCCTGCTCTGTTTCTTTATGTCACTTGCAGTATAACCGCCAGTTACTGACAGAACTCCACATCGCTGGAGGGAACTGTCATGAAAAATGACACGTAAAGAGGCCTTACTTACGTTCGCAACATTAACAAATGATAATTTTTATATCCCTGACAATGTTGCAATAGGGCGCTGATCGATTTTGTATGTGGGGAAGGGGCAATCAGTGCATTAGTGCGCATCCTAATTAGTTTACTTGAACTGTTAAGGAGAGTATCTGAAAACAAGAAAACGTGAGATAACATGAGAAGAACTACGTTACCAACAGCTGTATCCAAAAAGAATGAGATCACCATTAAAATGCAAATATATAAATATACAATGATGCGTCAGTCAAGCACAAGATAACTGTATTATGTTTGTTATTGTACTAGGGCGACATGTTTCGATTCTTATAGAATCATCTTCAGGCCCTTCTAAGAAAAAAGATCCTCACTTAAACTGTTTAAAAAAGCTCTGTGGGATCCCAAACGCTTACATTCTTGATAAAACTATGTATCAAATGCGTGTGTCGTTTGTTCTTATTGTACAATCGGGATACATAATACAATAAGAACAAACGACACACGCATCTGATACACAATTTTATCAAGAATGTAAGCGTTTGGGATCCCACAGCTCTTTTTTAAACATTTTAAGTGAGGATCTATTTTCTTGGAAGGGCCTGAAGATGATTCTATAAAAATCGAAACATGTCGCACTAGTACAATAATAAACATAATACAGTTTTGTTGTGTTTGAAACATCATTGTATATTTATATGTGTTAAACACTTCGGGGTGGCAAACAATAAAATTAAATTAAAATGCGATCTTACTTTAGACCCCTTGCCGTCAAAAACATGGTTCAAGGAACATTGCTGCTTAGTCTCAGAAGCACACGAAGCATATAATAGACCCTGTGTAGAATAAATCACTTTCAATGTTAAAGTAGTTGGTACATGCATACAGGAACACTATTATGTTTGAAAGTTTCAAAGCACGGTTGTTCTGACTTCATTAACTATACCGCCTCTTTAACACGATAAACCTCTGCATTTTGCCTACTCAGCAGTGTGTTGGTGAATTCCGTATGATTCTCCATTACTTGGTTGGTCTTTACTGTGCAGACGGGCTGTGCTTCCTGTGAGATAGGAACTGGGCGATTGAATGTCGTTTAGATAAATTTCATGCTTCGACTATTCTGTCTTCAAGCAAATATCGGGTTGGTTCCCCACTTCCGAGTTGGTAAGGCACGCAAGTGTTGCTTTTGCGGCCACCAAATTAACTCCCTTCATAACCAATAAACCAAAATTCTTCGGCCCCTCTTTCACGCAACTACTTTCACTATTCCATCTTTAAATTGACATATTACTCCTAACATAAGGAAGGGCAGGCGAAGCCTGGGGACCTTCCAACCAAATGATACCCTTTTATCTACCTCCGAACACAAGTGTCCCCTCTTTCTCCCTTCCCTTACCATTTACTCTACTTTTCAGCTATATATCTTACGCCTCCTTGTCCTTACCGCTTCAATATCCTTACCATGTTTCAGAAGTTAGATGTGAGTCCCTCACCGCGGGTTTCGGGTTCGATCCCTGGCCAATTCACATAGATTTCTGGTGAACGAAGTGGCACTACGACAGACTTTTCTTCTAGCGCTTCCGGTTTTCCCCTGTCAGTATCATTCCGCCAGTGCTCCACACTCATGTGCTATTTATGCATTGCTATTTTTACTTTAAATGCCGGTCTGCTGGCTAGAAGTCAGTATTCGGAAGATCCTGCGACCGGCCACCTCGACACAGGTTTTTCTTGGTTTCCCTGTGTCTATAAGCAAATGCCGAGATGGTTCCCAAGATTCCAAACTGCCACTACATGCTTCTCAAGTAGCCCTCCCGACTTAAATTTATTGGTAACCAATTTCATATTTTTTTATGCATGTAAAATAACCACTGCCACCGGGTGGCAACCCAAGTGCGGTTAATAAATATAATTATTATTATTACTATTATTATCAACATTATCATCATCATCTTGATACTACTCTTATCAGAAGGGCAAATGGGTACATCATGAGAATTTTCAAAGAAAGCAATGTTCTTTCTGATATCGGGACCATGGGACAGAAAATAGTTTATATGGTTTCATGTTTCAGTGGTTTCTTCGGTCCGTACTCAAACTCCACATTACAGTGCAGCATCTCATACCATAACTTCCAACATTCAATTCAAAACTTCCGCCCGAACTGACAGCTCCCAGCCTTATCAAATCGTCTTCATAAGGCAACCCCCGACAACAAAATCCAAAATTTAAAAGTACAAAATACAGCCCAAACTATTATATTTCCTCCTCTGCTACCTATTCAAACAATCCACTACCCATCACCGTAACTTCTTCCCTTGTAAGCGCTCTATTTTTCCTCCAGCCTACTTTTACTGGAAGGAAAAGTGGTCACTGCCTCAGGAAATTCACAGCCGTAAATTTTCTGTTCCCTCCCCCACCTGCATTAAATGTAGTGTCTTTTACTACACTTCCTTCTGCTGTGTCTTCTTCTTCTTCTTCTTCTTCTTCTTCTTCTTCTTCTTTTTCTCCTACTTCTTCATTCTTAATGCAAGACAAAATAATGTATCTTGTTAACTCCTTTGAGATGAAATTCATACCAGCTACCATCTCACAGACAACTCACTGTATATCACTTACAATACCCAAGAGGCTAACGGTATTCCGAGAAAAAATCGTTGTTTGTTCTGACAGTCGCAAGAAGCATATTAATAATCTCTTTGGATAAAAGGCCAAATACAGTATAAGCCAATATCTTATGCACAGTGATAACTGTTTTTCATAGAATTAATGACATAACGTATGTAAAATAAATGAGGCATTTTACAGATCGGAAATTTACACAAAATTTTAGTCGAAGAACTGAAAGGAAAGAAAGAACTTGGGATACATAGGCGTGGGAAGGAGGATAATATAAGAAAGCGAATTACTGAAACAGGTTCTGAGAATGTTTTTGCCGGTTCAGAACAGAGTTCGGTTGCAAGCTCTTGTAAAGGTGATAAGGAGATTTAGCAAGTCTCACCAATTGCGAAAAAGCTCGACCGGCTAACGACCATTAGCTGCTCAAAACTATCTTGTAGTGATAAGGTTCAATGATCTGTTGAATCAAAGCTTGCCCCATCCACAACAGGTATTACAAAAAATAAATAATTACTGGTCATTATTTAACATTAAATAATATTACGCTTATGTTTCACACACGTTGTATTCAAGTCTTCTGTGATACAAGGTTATGTCGACTGATAAATACAAGCGTTCCAGAGGAGCGTCAATCCTTCATCTACAGGGTCAATTTACCGCAAACACTTCGTGGACCTTGAATATAGAGCGATTACCTTCCTCCGAAACGGCTGTATTCACCACACTGACTGCATCGTACCCCACACGACTTGATACACATCAATATCACTGGGATAACTTCAAGACTGGTGAATATGTGTCAATAAATGTCCAACAAGATGCAACTATACACAGTTTATTTTATCTGTAAACTGCTCTATATGTTTCGGGTGGTTTCTCAGCCCACTATCAGGAGCATCAGCTATCGTGGATAGCGACAGGTAGCAACAACGGTTGACTAGTACGAGATGCTGTAGATACAGTTATTTTTGCTCCTGATTATGGGTGGAGAAACCACCCGAATCATGTAGAGCAGTTCACAGATGAAATAAGCTGTGTATAGCTGCATCTTGTTGGACATTTATTGACACAGAATTTCGATGCAGGGTCCCATAAACATTAAAAAATATCTAGTGAATCTAGCAGTTTCAGCCACTGTACGTGTCATAGAATCATCTTTATTCAAAAGAGAACAAAATTCAACCCGGTGCAACTGTGTGAAACTTCAACTGATTTAAGTACATCCGCTAATGTAATTTCAAAATCACTTATGGAACAAAATAAAATGTCATTTTTTGACTATCAGAATACACAGAATCATCATTTAATTAATTTTAATGATCAGAAACTTCCCCATACTTTAACAATGTACTGCTTGACGGCTCCGTACTAAACAGTGGTCCAGAAAATTGATTTTAACTACTAAACATCACAGCACCGTAGCTGAAACACGACATTTTCACTAATGCGTGCACGTTTCCCCATAAAAACAGAAACCACACAGCATCACAAAATCTCACATCTTTTGTTCCAGCGTAACGTCGGACTGGAGCACACAAGGTCTGACATATGACACAAGAAATCGTCATGATCTCAACGTAAAGTGTCTTCTCCGTTCATCTGACAGTTACTTCCCCACCCTGAGAAATCTTCACATTCGGTTTCTCTATCTCGTGCAGGGAATTCAGACTTGTTGGAATTTTCGTACTTGATAGAACAATTTCCAGCAATATTCTGGTATATATGCTTGCGTTAAATCTACCTTATTTGCAGTAAACTCTAAACAATACGACCACTACCAGCGGCCATGACAGCAGCAGTAACAGTATGGCACCAGTAATTTACTCCTACATAAAATGTTACGTTTTCATGGTGATAAGGATTCGAATAATCATCTGCTGTGGCAGGACGTCTCGAAGTCACGTCGCACCAGATCACAATATTGACGTGTGTATGTGTGTGCGTGCGTGCGTGCGTGCGTGCTTACCCGCCACACTCACCTGCACAAGCGCGGTAATTCCTACCATGTTGTCGACACTTCGTAACGTTTTAATGCACAAAGCAGTAACAAATGCGGCGCCACTGCAATAAATAATTAAAATACGTGGTGTGGCTATAAAATAACCGGACTGATGTTACAACATTTTTATTCAAAAAAATTACACAATAGAAATGTTGTCACCCTCAATGTAATCCCCTCCCCGCTCTCTACACAGCTCCTTGTGTATCTTCCAATGTTGGAAGCAATGCTTATTCATGAGCTCCGTCCCTTTTGCCTTAACTGCATCTACGGACTCGAACCTGGTTCCTTTTAACGCAGACTTGATCTTTGAAAATAAAAAAAAAACATGGGGCTAGGTCAGATGAGTACGATGGATGCTCCAACACGGTGATCTTGCGCTCCGTCAAAAACATCTTGACAGACAGGGTGTTGTGTGCCGGCGCGTTGTTTTGGTGACGAACCCGTGAGCCGTTCTTCCACATTTCAGGTCTTCTTCTTCTCACCCTTTCAAGAAATTTTGTCAAAACCTCCTTGAAGTAGACCTGGTTAACGGTCTGACCTTCAGGCACCCAATCCACGTAAACAATCCCCTGGATGTCGGGAAAAAAAGATCATCATTCCTTTAAATTTGGATTTGCTCTGCCGTGCTTTCTTTTGCCATGGTGAACTGGGGCTCTTCCAGTGCATGGATTGGCGCTTACTTTCTGGGTCTATTGAAAAAAACCATGATTCATCACAAGTTATTACACGTTCTCTAAAAAGTTAGGGTTGTTTTCAATGTTTTGAAGAATGTCAACACAAATGTTCATTCGAATTTCCTTCTGTTCAGGAGTGAGGAGTCTCGGCACCATCTTCGAACACACTTTCTTCATGTTGAAATTGTTATGTAAAAGCTGTCGAACAGTTTCCTTGTCAATGCTAATTAACTCAGCAACTTCTCGAATGCTCAGGCGACGATTTTGTCGAACAATTTCACCGACTTTTTCGATGATAGCGACTGTTTTTAATGTGCTGGGACGACTTGGGCGCTGATCGTCTCCGATCTCTTCCCTTCCCTCTTTAAGCCTTCTAAACCACTCGAAAACTAGAGTACGAGATAGACACTCACCACCATAAAACTTCTTCAACACATTGTACGTTTCTACAGCGGATTTTCCAAGTTTCACACAGAATTCCACATTGAAGCGTTGGTCCACATTAACACTTAACATGATTCCGAAGGAGGACAAGAACATGATCCACTTCAAGCAAAAGGTACTGCCAAACTGTTTGCCGTACGAACTTGAAATTGTAACCGTGAATGGAGGGGAGAGCACAAGCCAATACCACACACCGCCCGCTTTTGCCAAGTTTACAGGGAAGGGGAAAAAATTAAGTCCGGTTATTTTATAGCCACCCCAGTAATATATCACAACCTTTGGGTTTTTAAACCTGAATATGACATACAAGAAATAAACCTAGTAGTGCTGGTTCAGGTATCAATTGTGGGTTTAGAGTAACCCTAAAGGAAGGTGTTACGTAACACTGAGCAGTCTTGGTATGCATATATTACTGCCCTCTCAAACTTTCTCCCCTTTACGTTGGAGTTTAAATGTCACCCTTATAATAAAATTACATTAAACCTGCCAAATAATAGAGTACATTTTTATGACAAATTTAAACAATTTGTTGTGCCATTACGAAAATAGTACTGGTAGTGGTAATAGAAGTAGCAGTGGTTGTAGCACTAGCATTAGTGCCAGCAGTAGCAGTAGTAGTAGTAGTAGTAGTAGTAGCAGTATTTGTTGTTGTCGTCGTCGTTGTTGTTGTTGATGTAGCAGCAGCAGTAGTATAGTAACAATAATACGTATTGATACACTATACGAATTAGTATATTAGTGATAATTTTCTGTATCAACTTAATGTCCCTTCAAGCACAAAACACTAATTCATTTTGGGACAACACAATTAAACCTGACAGTCTTGAGTGCACAGCATATGAACCCATAAACCGGTACTGTTAACCTTCCAAACTTTTGCGTCTCAAAAATGAATAGAGTTGCAGCTGAAATAAGCGGCAAAATATGCAGCTCCGTAATGTGAACTAAGTGTCAGATAGTGTCAAATGTAGAAGGAAGAATGATCGAAGCATCAGCGCGTGCGAGGGACAGAGGCGGGAGGCAACAGAATTGAATGCAGAATTTTTCTCGGAATATGATAATAAAAGAGATCACTTGGAATAATTGGGCAAAGATTAAAGCATAATATTATCATGGTTCTTTTAAAATATGACACAAGGGTTTGCACAGAATGAATCTGGCTCAGAATATAAGGACGAGTGATAATGGTAAAAAAAAGGGAGAAAAATTGGTTGACTATTAACTGCTGACTATTGGTTGACTACTATTAACGTTTCAAACAGAACCCCGTTCCACAGAGTCACTTTCTTAGTTACTTTGTTATGGATAATTAAAAGCAGTAACACGAGAGTTGGCCGTTTTGGAATTTGAAATGGCAGGATGCTTGTGTGACGGTTCATCACTGATACAATAGTATGAACAACAAACGAGATGCAACAATAACAATTTATTAGTAATTACAATCAGTTCAACATGTTTCGGACGATAATTTCACCCATCCTCAGGAGTACTAGACTGCGTTTGTAGCTTGTGGTATAACGCACAGACGATGCTGCCTGCTCGTGACACGGTCACCAGCAGGCAGCTTCTTCGGTGCATTATACCACAAGTTGTAAACACAGTCTAGTACTCCTGAGGATGGGTGAAATTATCGTCCGAAACATGTTGAACTGATTGAAATTACTAATAAATTTTTATTGTTGCATCTCGTTGGTTGTTCATACTATTAGACAAATATCCAGTTACTAACATTGACATAACTCCGAAATCATGAATTTTTTTCAAGCGCGATTCACACCACCACACCTCCTAAGCAGCCACTCCCTGTCCTCGCGATAACATTCTCGCATATTCTATCTCCAGATCTCCTAGAGCGTCATGTCCTCCACCCGATTTCATTGATTACCAGACCTGCAGAGTGTGCGATGTTCATATTCGTCTATTAAACGACGTTTTTGCGTAGACACACCCATCCCATAATATATATATATATATTACGACACTAACGAATAAACCTGGCGCCCCGAGTACTTTATGGACATGAGTTCCCACCAGTATCTCATGTAGGTGATTTAACTGAATTAGCAATATATCTCCTGCCTTTCGTTTGTGCATTGCTTGAGGCCAGTGACGTTTTCTTTATTATAAATCTTCCAACAACAGTACGTTCCGTAGAAAAATGTACGATTAAAAGAAAAACTTCATATTTTGTCCGAAAATTGTTTGCGTACTTTACGTACTTATAAAAAAAAATAGCAGGTAATGTGGGTATGTATGACGTAACACTGAGGCGAGTTCATGCAAACAATGTTGCAGTGGAAAAACGCATTACATATTCCCAAGGTATCCAGCATGCAACGAGCATGCGCCATGTTGTCATCTGTGGCCTGTCTAGCTCTACCATATTTTTCCACATTATCTCATAAATGGCACAAGATTCGAAAAAAAATTTTTTTTGAACATAAAATGTGCGTTTTTATTGTCTCTAAAGCTGTCGTAGAAATATCATTCTAAGATGAACTGAGCGAGATATGATTAAAAACTTATATTGGTCATCATGTCAAGTGCCCGTTATGCCTTTCAGATTTTAATGAAACGTGAATTTTATAGACAGATTTTCGAAAAGTACCCAAATATCAAATTTCATGAAAATCCCTTTAGTAGGAGCCGAGTTATTCCATGCGGACAGACGGAAAGACATGAAGAAGGTAATAGTGGCTTTCCTCAATTTTGCGAAAGCATCCAATAATCACAGTTACATAGGTAACGTGCAGAATACACATATCGTATAAGTTACATCAAAATCGGTTAAATGACTCAAGTTAAATTGGGTCCTTCAGTAAAGTGCCACTTAAAACGACGGATCTTCAGGCAGTGGGATGAGGGACATGGATGGGATTGATCTGGTCCAGGACAGGGACAGGTGGCGGGCACTTGTAAAAGCGATAGCGAACTTCGGGTTCCATAAAATGCAGCGATTCCTTCAGTAGCTGAGAATCGGTTAGCTTCTCAAGAAGAAGTATGCTACATGGAGTAAGTGTATGTGTTTAATAGTTTAAGAGGGATGCCACATGGTACGTTGTAATGAATGTATAAACGATCCAAGAAGACACAGTTCACATTTCAATTACAGCACTATGTAAAACAGTCCATACAAATGTACCAAGCTCAAAAAAGCCTCAGATGGGTAGAAAGAATTTATTACACCCTGCTTAGACGGAATTCGTCCTTTAAGCTCAATTGGTTGCTGCTGACAGACACAGACAGGCTGAATTTATTTACTTTTTGTAGTGGACATGCCGTTGTGTTCATTAAACTACAAGCCAACAAAATAGTTTCTGGTTTCAGTCAAACACAACATTATATTTATTTTATTTTTATCTTGACGACATGTTTCGGTCATATTCGCAGAGTACAACGAAAAAGATGCAACGTTTCACTATTTATTTCTGTAATATGCTGTACATGTTTCAGACGGTTTTTCCGTCCATCATCAGGAGCTCAAAACTTTACTAACAGTGTCAGGTATTTGTCAAACCAATACCTGACGCTGTATGTGCAGTTTTGAGCTCCTGATAATGGACGGAAAACCCGTCTGAAACACGTAGAGCAGTGTTTCTCAACCTTCGTGAGACCGCGGCCCGGTAAATTTTTTTTTCATAAGACGAGGGCCCGGTCCAAACATATTTACTCGTAAATACCTTTCCATTTTTTTAAGTTCATACCCTAAACTAACATAAGTATTAATAATTAATTATGGCATAATCATAAAGAGTATTAGTACACTTATGTATACGGTGTGGCATGTTGACAAACATAAAATTACATTTAAATTAGTTATAAATCACTGGACTAATGAAATCTTGTAGCATATTGTAGTTTCCTCTGGCCAGCATCTGGGTCTGAGTTTTGCGACACATTCACGAATATTGTTCTCCTCAGAATATTCCCACTATAAAACATTTATTCATGAAAACTGCTTAGAAAACTAAAATGACAAATTCCAGGAGAAAATCTCGCGGCCCGGTATAACTGATGCCAGGGCCGGGTACGAGGCTGCAGCCCGGCGGTTGAGAAACACTGATGTAGAGCGTCTTACAGCAATAAATAAACTGTGAAACGTTGCCTCTTGTTGGTTGTACTCTGCCAATATATTAGTGATGCACGGACCTATGAATGTTAAAAATATTTTGATCATCTTTACAAAACCAAAACCAGAAACTATTTTGTTGCCTCTTAAATTTATTTAACTAAACTAATTTTATTAATCGTAATTCTAGTGACGACTAAACTCGCTCTATCGGACAACCAATGCCCCACACTTTAAGCAATCCAAAGTTTCCTTTTCTTTTTATTCAAGCCCACCAGTGGTCAGCCATGCGGGTTAAAATTACTCAGGACTAACGTAACGAAACACATGGATACATTCTAAAATAATCACGGAAATCAATTAAAATTAATTTGTTATTGTAATGCTTATCTTAACGCGCTGTGTGGTCATGACATGTCAAACTCCTCAGGATAATAAAGCAATATCCAGAATACCACGTTTGTTCAAGGTCAGGCAGTCATTTCGAAGTAGACTGAGTTTGAAATGTGATAGCACACGCGCAGAAACCAGATTTCGTCTTTCAGCGAAACGGACGAGTCCATTTAAATCGGCGGGGGCGTCAGTTCAGTCGACTACTGGCAACCGTGTTGTGCGCATCAGCAGTAGTAATGCTGGACACACCATGTTCCGAGGTAGTGTGAAGAGTAATGGCTACCCAATCCATTCGCCAGTTTCCCGTTCACTTACCCTCCTGTGCGTCACCGTGTGCCATCACATTTCATCTGGAGTCTACTTATGGTGCTCTTGAATAAGGACACAACGAACATGTATGAGGATCACTTGGAAAAGGAACTGAAATGGTGTACAATTTTGTACAATTTTGCAAATTAAAAAGAGGATCGCGACATCGCAACAGTCGTGACGTGATAGCTGACAGCAAAGAACAAGGACTTCCACGAAAAGCTCATTTCACGACAAGATAAATGCCGAAAGAGCGGTGATGAATATGTGAAAAATTAGTGGAGTGAAGAGGAAGGCCTAGTCCATAATACGATAAGTGCCTCATCTGTTGCTGGGAATGGGTGAAAAACAGTGGGTAGCAGTACAGCTAAATATGATGTTCGTATCAGACCAGACAACAAAGAGACCAAAATATAATCACTTGTAACTTTATTGTCCGCCCGACACTCTTTTAACGACTGTAACAAGATTAAAGTTCGTTGGGAAGAATGAGCCTGCATCATACATAAAACACTATGTACACAACTCAGTGGTTTTTGGTTGAGAGGATATTTCAAGTTCACTGTATAAAAAACAGCGTGATTCACGAATTTCAGAATGGCACAGAAGAATTAATTAGAAAACACTACAACCATAAACAAGACAGGCACTGTACGTGTAACATGATACTGACGCGCGTTCGTGCAACAATTGTTGCGCAATAAGTACTATAAAAAAGAAAGGAAATGGTGTTTACGGAAGTGAACGTGGTACAATCAAGGCACTACCCTGGCACTTGCTTATAGAGAATGAAAGAAACACGACGAACGTCAGGACAGTAGGTCGAGGTTCGAACCGGATTATCTCCCGTAGTGTATCACCATTCGAGTGAGCTTTGCCCGGGCGAGAGACTTCTTCGCAAGCTTTACCTTCTGAGCTAACAGACATATTTCCCGCCCTTTCTAAGCACCTGATGTTCATTACACAAGTCACAAGGGCCAATCAGTAGTTCCCACTCTGATCCAGCTTAATCCAGTCCACAGACAAAAACACTTTCATAATTATCTGTTTTAATATTATTTTCCCCTTAAACCATCCGGTAACAGAGTTCTATCTATGTGTTAACACTGTACATTGGATCAGGTGTTTGTGTATTGGATTCAAAAATGAAAACTTATAACTGAAAGTGTGAGAAAGATAGAGTAGGCTCCTCTCTTTAACCCTTTACAACAGCGGTTCCTAACCTTTTATGTGTGTACCCTAAAGTAGCAAATGGTATGCGACCCACGAATCTACCTTGGAAACGCCAATACTCCTTACTTACTCCATGGTGCAGAGTCCTTCTTGAGAAGCTAACTGGTTTGAAGCTAGTCAAGAAATTCCCCGCATTTCACGGAACCCGAAGGTTTATTAC
>Ga0123354_10010780_pt1 | contig 14102 bp, 9 predicted proteins | sample TergutLab28metaG_2_FD_97872 | JGI IMG/M metagenome (GOLD analysis project Ga0123354, IMG submission 97872) | Labiotermes labralis P4 segment gut microbial communities from Petit-Saut dam, French Guiana - Lab288 P4 | ecosystem: Host-associated > Arthropoda: Insects > Digestive system > Gut ... | reverse complement strand
GTGCAGAGTCCTTCTTGAGAAGCTAACTGGTTTGCAGCTAGTCAAGAAATTCCCTGCATTTCACGGAACCCGAAGGTTCATTACCGCACTCACAAGCGTCCGCCAACTGTCTCTATCCTGGGCTAGCCCAATTCAGTCCATATATCCACATCCCACCTCCTGGAGATCCGTCCTAATATTGTGCACACATCTACGCCTAGGTCTCTCTACTGGTCTCTTTCCTTCCGGTTTCCCCACCAAGACCCTATACACCCCCCTCTCCTCAAATCAAAAATATAATTTTAAAAATAATATAAAATTAATTTAATTAAATTTTTTACACTGTATAAATAAGCCGAAAACTGAACTAAACCGATAACTGAACCTTACAAACGATAAAAAAGGTTTTTGACCGACACTCTAATCAAAGCGGGAAGGCCCGATACGTCATGCATGCGCTCGTGCTACGTCGCCCGATAGTATTTTTCCGCGTTCGTTGCAGTATCTGTTGTCGTTGTAGCATCCTGATTTTATTGACAAAACTGTTTGTTGTAGCATTGTTCGTTGTAGCATACCCTACTTTATTTCGTTATGCAAATTTAGACTAAATAGGAATATTCTGATAACGCTATACGAATGCAGATAAGTATCTAGTTAACGTTTTGAAGACCAGTGTGCATTTTATGTAGCACCACATTTAACACAAAGAATTCTGCATGTTGCCCACACAGTGTGCTTAATGTGTTCCCTATCATTGTCAGAACAAAGGGAGATTATTTCCTTATACGTCATTAAACACATGTTGTTTATAGCGGAGAAGGAAATTGTTTACTGTGGGGTAGGATTTCAGTTTTGTATGTTTTTTTACGTTGGGATTAAGAAGTGCTTCTGAATGTGAAGGAATTTGTAAGTGAATAAAGGGGGAAAGATTTTAAATGGAATAAACTTAGTAAATGCCTGACTTTCTGAAATAAAACACGCCCGAATGGTTTTCTGATGAGTTAAACTTAAATTTACTTAGTTAAATCCTGTTTTATGTTGTCTGACCCATCGTCTGTGTCTGTCATTTCTTCCACTTCACCATGTTGGACTGTTCTGTTTTGTACCTGAGTTCGAGGGTTAGGCATTAATTGTGCCCTTCAAAAGAATCCACCCAACAACCCTTATCCGACCTGTAATGAAGAGGGAACAAAAAATGAATTCTATTAAGTATACACTGCCTTGAAAAGAACACGCCTTGAATGGACCACTGGGAGTTCAACAATTCTGTTTCCAGTGGAAGATATTATTCGTAACGACAAGAATTATGCTTTTGGTACGCCGTGTTCGAAACATATATTAGGCCTATCCTAGTCGAATAAATTATTGTCAGATATGAACCCTGATCAATTTGCGGTGTTACGTTACTGTGGTTTCTCGTGGCTTATCACTGTGGTTAAACCTACATTACGTCGTAATACGAAGACTGACTGTTTGTGACGTGGCGCAATGTAGTCCGGTAGGAATTTACCGACGTTTCGGAGGCACATACTGCCTCTTTCAAGTATAAGAATAAAGCAACACGTTACTTCGAATGTCTGTAAATTTCTATAAAACTACAGATTCTTACGCCTCATAAGAAAGTAAAAGGTAAAGGTAAAACAGTCCCATTACAGGTCTGGACAGGCCCAGAGGGTTCCAGGAAGTTAAGGTTCCTAGATTTCGTGACAATGGCACAAGATGGTGGTAGGTTGTCAGCCTTACTCACCGGCCGCCTTTACTCTCAGGAAATACTCCTGGTACCCATTTCTGTTAGAGGCTGAGTCGACCTCGAGGCCATAGTGCGATCGGAAGGATTTTATGTCATTGAGAAATCCACTGACACCAGCTGAGATCGAACCAGCTATCTTCCGATTGGTAGCACAGCACCTTAACCACTGTGCCACCACGGTCCCCCATAACAAAGTACCCTCTACAAATACTGCAGTGAGAGCCAAAAAAACACTCATAATAGTAAGTTTGGTCTGATGCTGCTTTCTCTTGCTAAAGCTGTAGTTTATGTGTATTACGATTTTCAGGACAGTGAGTGTTTAAACTGAGATTTTTTAAGCTCTGACACCGTGAGGTTTTGTAGGCGGCTACCGGCTTTTCAGAGGAACATACCGTTTCCATCTTCAGGATGGACTTCGAAGATAGAACACTTTTTTTTCCCCCGAAAATTTGGTATTGACCTATATAGTAATTCAGCAGCATCCGAACTCATAAGACCCCCACCTAAAAGAAGGACTGTCTTAGTAACCCATCTTTTATCACCCTGGAACCTCATACCGACCTGAAGTAACGAGAGTATCATCCTATATGATTTTCTGTTTTCTGTGTTAATAGACATACATTGGGGGCTGTCTGACTTTCTTCCTGTCCGTTGGTAGAAAGAAAGGATCCCTTGTGTTTTGGGTTTGATAGGGAAGGGTGACGGTATGTCATCGTGTCAAATAATTATAATCTAATTAAAGGCTGTTGTTACCCAAAGAGAAAAACTGATTTTCTTGCATTAATCTCAGTACTATCCCACCATATTACAAAAAAATCTAGCAAAATTCGCTCAACTACAGGGAACTCTAAACAACACTGTCAAACCAAGTATAGTTCAGACATTTTAAAACATAAAATTGTATAATGCAGTGGCTGTCCCCATTGTGTTAAATGGAAGCGAAATTTGGACCCTTAGAAAAAAATGATTTAAAAAGATTGACATCAGTTGAGATGAAATTTTTCAGAAGAACAGCTGAGTACACCCTTCTTGACCACAAAAGGAATGACGAAAATTTGGAGCAGTTGAAAGCATAACCAGCTGACGAAAAACTAAGAAGCCTGGCTACGACTTGAAACAAGAGTGAACAACAGGATGCAAAAAATAATGCCGTATTTTAGGCCACATGGACGAAGAATAATTGGAAGAACTTTGAAAACACTAGCAGACGAGACCGAAACAAGTCTGTCAAGGCCTAACTCATGACTGATGGTGATGATGACGATGATGTTGATGATAATGGTGATTGTACCCAATTTACGTCCACCCCACTCAGTTCTCTTTGTAAACCGAATGTATGTGGATAGACAGTATTAAAACAAATTGAATAAAAATTCTTTGCAAAGTAAAAACTGTGCCAGATCCTGCATTTTGACTTACTGATCGCTTAATTATATAGTTACGAGAGTGCGCTAAAAAGTTATACCTCTTATTTTTATATAAAAACAGAAACAGTAAATTTCTTTGAAATTTATTTTTCACATCCATAGAATTATTTTTCCACATAATCACCTCTGTGGTCCAATCTATTCCGCCAGCAATCCGTCAGTTCCTTAAATCCGTCAAGATAGAATTTGGCATCTTGATGACAGAGCCACAACTTAACCGCTGTCTTGATTTTTCTTTCAACGTATAGTGATGACGTCAAACATGCTTCTTTAGTTCAGGGAAGAGACAGGATCCGACGGCGCCAAGTAGGAATTATATAATGGGTAATCTAAGACCGTTAAACCGAAGCGTCGAATTTCTGCAGTTGTTCTTGCACTTCTCTGCGGTCGAGCGTTATTATGTTGAAGGAAAGGCTGCTCATGTGAAGACCTACCCCCTACAGTTGTGTTTTTAGAGTAGCGTTCAGTGTTAATGGCTGTACCAGAATGCTGCGCCACGCCTTTAATGTCCCAGAAAACTTTAGAGTGTGACTTTGCGAGCAGACGGAGCAATATTGACGTCTACATATTCCTGTCTAATAAACAACTTTCGTTCGCCGATTAATGTCGATCGGGACCACGTTTTCTGCAGGCAGTAACTCTTCTTACGTCACTCCGTTTCATCCGCACTGAAATATTCGCGTTTCTCACCGCCATGTTTACGAGCACATTCAGAGCCCTCTAGGAACACAACTTTAAAAGTCGGCCCCGCGGTGAGGAAAGGTTTTAACGAATTGAACTCAGTTTAGTTTGTACTCCTACGTGTGTTGCCCTTAACTTAAAAATAGCCAGTAAATGTCAGCTCTCTTTTATATTCTTCATCTTCTTCTTGTGCGTTACGTGTATCGCTTATATACAACTCGTTGATCTGAAGACCGAAATGTTCTTAGGTGAGTTAAAGAGAGTAGAAATCATATTCCATCAAATTTCGTTCTATCTTTCATAAAAGGCATAGGGATACAGTACTTGCTTCGAAACATATAATAATATACGATGTATAAAATAACATGAAAATTAACCCTCGGTTTAAAGTTTTAAGACAATTCAATTTGTGAGTCGCTGCACAATCCAAATCACCGCAGTTTCTTAAGATTTCAATAACTTACAGCACTTTACAACTCTCATGAAAACAGGCATACCTATAACGATATTTAGCCAATCCCAGTGGCCACGCTGTCTAAGGCGTGGGTATGCGCCGTTCGCTTGCTTGGATTGCGTGTTCGATTCCCGCCGGCAGCATGGATGCATGTCTCTTGTGAATGTCGTGCGTGTTGTCAGGTAGAGGTTTCTGTGACGAGCCGATCACTCGTCCTGAGGAGTCCTACGGATCGTAATATTTCTAAATGAGTGTGATCTCGAAACCTCAACGATAAGGACGCGTAGGCACACTAAGGCTGTCAAACCACTAAAAAATAATAATGATATTTTACTACGAAATATAATAAACCTATATATAATTAATATATGCTGCACCTGAATGTATTTACAGTCAAACCCGGTTATAATGATATCGGTTTATTCGACACCTCGCCTATGACGTCAGATGTCCTGCAGTAGCAATTAATTTGTAATTGTTCACCGTAACATATACTGCTTCTTTAAACAACACTCGTTTATAACGACACAAAATATTCAGCCCCTTTCATAACGTTATAACCGATTTCGAATGCAAATGATTTTTTAGGACACATATAAAACCCATTTGTGAAATGTATCTCTGGCGGTGATTCAGTACTGGGAATAGCAATATATACGCGTAGCTCTCTTGTTACAGTTTAATACGTACAATTAAAATTATTGTGCGAAGTTTACCACAATGTATCGGTGGTATACTGAATTATACAGAGAAGCTGCAGTCACTTCATTCCACCACTCGTGAGCATACTCGACTTCGTGTCACATTCTGTGATAAGTAATATCCGCAGCTAATGAAGTAAAGCAAATATTTCCATTTTTTGGCACAAAAAACTGACTAATACAATTTATTCTTAACACCACTGTGTTAGCCCTGTGTCACTGCGAAATGTTTCAGCCGTCAATGGGCCAAATTCAGTGAGTGCGACTGATACATTTTAGCAGCAAAGTCAACAAAATGAGTTACCAAATGTAGAATTAAGCTTAGTGAGCAGCGTGTGGTGTGTCTCGCAGGAGCCATATGAGTAACATGGCTGTCGTCTCCCTGAAGATGACCATTTTACAGCTGAAACATGTCGGAATGACACAGTGTAAATGAAGTGGTGTTAATAATAAATGGGTGCATTAGTCGGGTTTTTATGCGAAATAGTGATATTAGTGCACGGAAACGAACAACAAAAAGTTCAATTATTTCCTTGTTAGAAGGCGTTGAAGTAAAACTACACAGATGGGAACCTAGAAATCAGAAGGTGAGGATGATCAGATACGTTCCGTCCCACCTCATGCTCAACGGAAAAATTATGGTTTTCGTATCAGTTTCAGCCTTTATGCATAACAAGGGGAAAATAGCGCTTGATAATTGAAGTCTTTTGTGCTACGACGACCTGTTGACTTATAAACAGTTATAGACGTTTTGGAGGAATTTGCTGTTTCCATCTTCAGCTTAAACCAGCTCTTCTCGGACAACTCTGAAGATGGAGACAGAAACTTGCCCGAAATATTAAGGGTTATTTACCAGCCGAAAGGGCGTAGTCTTCCAGAAGACTTGAATCTTCATCAGCATCTAATATCTTGCAAAATAACACTCGCTAGGAACTGACTTTCCTCTCACTATTTATTTTCACTTGATTGATTGCCGTTAAATAGTAAAAGATTTTATCCTTCAGTGGACTGTAGATTTTTCAGAAGAGACAAAACTAAGGAATGGCTGGCAGTCACTTTCAGGAATGATCGGTTTTCGGTTCGGAGAAGACAGTAGGCAACATCAACAGAAAGTTAAATTGTATTTCGTAAGTTTTTACGTAAAAGAGCTAATGTACGGACGGAAGCTAGGGTTCGTATCGTACACATTACTGGTATCAACATTCCCGGATGTCTATTGAAGGACTGATTTATAATTCTGTAATGTACTCGGTATTCTTATTACGTAGTCACAGCACAGCTCGACGTATACCAGCCGCGTCTGTAGTAAGCACTCCTACGCCGTCACATGTTAAGGTTGTTCAGTAGCAGGCCTGCTGTATTTTGTGTTGCCGTCATGACAGAGGAACAGGCGAAAGGAAATGAGGAACTGGCCTGTTCCTGGGACGGACGGACCTAAATGTTAGTGCTCTTTCAAAGTGTTTCTCTCCAACCAGTATTATGTCTAGAACCGTGCTGAGACCTAAGAGGTAAATTCTGCTTGTGATTATACGGGCAGCCTGAAAGAATTTTCCATTCTGTGATAATAACAGCCGTCCGCCGTATAAAGTTAGGTGACTTGTATTTTTCAATATGGCTGTAGACCCTACAGTCGACACCATGGTGTGCCTAGGTTTTACGATTGTGTTTTGTTGTACTGTGTAGCTTTATCAAACTGCAGATTTTGTGTGGCGAGAAATAACTTATGGAATCACTGAGAAAACCGCGTAATGTAAGGTGTTTTTTGACTCAGTAGTGACCTCTTTGAAGGACTATTGAAGTATTCGCTTTGAAGCAGCTGAGGAAAATCACGAATGCCATCAGTCAGATTAACAGTGCTCATGATCGAAATATGTTTTCTTCCCCATAAAACACAGGCATTACGGCTTTGCAAATCTGTCTGGTGTGTTTCTGTCCAGAACAAGAAAGGTCGCTCGTACAAGAACACTACACGAGATTTCAATCTTCCGACGCGTCGTGAATGAGTTCTTCATTCTTTTAAGATGTTTCGCAGCGTTGATAGGTAGTAAGTTACTTAAGGTTGAAAATGGGTTCGAGAGTTTGTCCTGAAATGTCGGTAACTAGATACTAATTAACGCTGCATAACATCCCAGAAAGCGACCATCTCGAAAATACTACAACTACACTACGAAGACGGGGGTACCGTGTTAGCACAGTGGTTAAGGTGTTGTGCCACAAATCGGAAGGTCGATGTTTCGATCCCAGTTGGTGTCAGTGGAATTTTCATTGACATAACTTCCTTCCGATCGCCGGGGTCTACTCAGCGTCTAACAAAATGAGTACCAGGAGTATTTCGTGAGGGGTAAAGGCGGCCGGTGTGTAAGGCTGACAACTTACCACCATCCTGCGTCGCTGTCACGAAATCTGGGAGCCATAACTTCCTGGAACCCTCTGGGCCTGTCCAGGACTGTAATGGGATTGTTTTACCTTTACACCACGAAAACATCATCTCGAAAATACTACAACTACACTATGAAGACGTCCGAGATTTAAGTGTCATACAATTCAGGCATTGTCTGCGAACTCTGTCTTTAGGGGGATGTGAGTTGCAAAATTTATACGTTGTTTATACAGGCCAGGAGATTTTTCTTTACTCCCATTCGGCTGAGACTACGAAGCGAGCTATTCAGACATCTGTTGTGTGAGCTTGTGAAAGAAGGTGATTCCGTTCCTGACACGGAAAGAACGCCGAGCTTCTGGTTAGTAACCTCATGCGTCTTTTGACTTTACCGACTCTTGGTTTCGTAACATATTCACAGCGCACTGAAGGTTAAGGAGCAACCTTAAATTCATCCTCATAAAGACCTTGTTTTGCTATTCAAATCCTGCTCCGATAGTCCACAAGTTTTCGTGTAACCTAACTCTACAGTGCTTCCTGTTTGGTTGATGCTTGTCTCATGAAGGACATCTAACTTGGTTCTGTACAACTCACGTCGAAGGCCCTCCACGCAGTCATTTCACGGCCTTTCAGAACATCAAGAGCTACTTGCCAATCTTGGAGGTTAACAGTGGAGTGGCATTCGTTGTTGTTAATTATTTTTGACGTTCTTCTAGCGAAGTTTTGTTTAGTTCAGTTGGTACCAACATAGTAGAGTTAATCCCGCTGAGCCTTCAGAAAAATATGTAAAACAGTATTAAATAGTTGTTCTAACATAACTGTATTTTTGTTTAAAAGCTACACGTTTCGGTGCAGATATCGACTATCATCAATTTTATTGTAAAAAAAAATTTTAAACTGTGTGGTTCCACATAAAACGTGAATTCGGTTTGATTATTTTAGAATACTTCAGTAGTCGCCCTTATACTGAGCGTCAAGTTCATGGCGTCTCTGACTTTAGCAGCTGTTGAGGATATCCCAGCGGATGCAAGCTTTCTATACAATAAAGTTTCCATTCTATAGATGTGATAAAATGGAATCTATATGTATCATTACTGAAAACTTGTATCAGAATATATCGTGTATTACATAACAATTACCATAACAATGGATCAAACCGTAAAGCTTGTGGTGTGTTATCGGCAGATGCGTGGCTTGAATCTTGATCGGATTCAAAATTATACTAATCACGGGTTTTGTGGTTTTGCTCTGCCCCTTCCAGGAAATTTTAGGATATTTTCTAAAATCACACCTTCACCCCTTTCTTCCACATCCTTTTCGATTCATTATTCACCGTCACTTAGCGTATAGTTCATTACGCCTAAGTTATTTACGGCGTCGTCAATTGAGTCGAAATTAATTAAGTAAATAAATACATAAATAAACGGGAATCATGAAAATCTGAAAACACGAAACCCAAATGAACTGCTACAGAAACGTTTGAGGGATAGGGGGTCTGGTTGCCAAGTTTTGAATACAGTGCTTTCAAAAAGCCTGTTTATTTCCTACCTTTTATATAACGGAGTCTAATGCAAGACTCTGAATTTGTATATTAACCTATGACATTTTAACAGACACACCTCGATTTCAATTAAAGAAAACAGAATGATGGATATACTGCTCTGTTCACCGAAGTACAGATCTATCCGTAACAAGTGAAAGTTAAATGTCACAGAATTTCTTTCATGAAGTCAATGTATTATGAAAGAATGAACTAATTAAAGAGAGCACGTTAAGATAGAACGATTACAGGCCACGACTAAAGACGTGACTGGTCGATTTCGCTTCTAAAGTTTTAAAATTTCTCAGCGTCTTCTCTACACGCACGTAATCAAGAGTACAATAAAACTAATGTCGTAGTTCTGTTACAGTAAATTCGTTCTTTGCCATACGCTGCATAGTGGCGGGTACAGAATTATTTAAACGTCTGTGGTTTGTTTAACGGCGCTACCAGAAAACTCGGTCTGTACCGTAATGAATGTCAGAGCGATCAGTGAATGACTACTTGGAAGAAAAGTGGAAAGAAAGGCCCTTGGCCTATTGCAAAAGGGTATCCGTGAAGGAAGTAGATAAAGGGTACGATAGGCTATGTATGTATAACGTAACATTCAGGCTGTAAAGGACTACAAATGATAATCTTTGCTTGTGTTTTGTTTTGTTCAACCAGCAATAGTAATGACGGAAGGAACACAATGCATTGTTTGTTTGACGACCTTTGGACCTGCTCTCCCACATTCTGGTGCCGAATTAACCCACCTTTTGGGGTCTGCTATACACGACAGTATTTCGCAGACAACGCCTTCGGATCTTTGCATCCTGGACAATTCTCCAGTGGAAATAAAGCGAAACCTGCAACAGAAAATACTCCGGTCCTTTACGTTTACGGGGACCGCGGTGGCACAGTGGTTAAGGTGCTGTGCTACAAATCGGAAGGTCGCTGGCTCGGTCCCAGCTAGTGTCATTGGATTTTTCATTGACATAAAATCCTTCCGATCGCTCTATGGCCCTGCGGTCGACTCAGCCTTTAACAGAAATGAGTACCAGGAGCATTTTCTGGGGTAAAGGCGGCCGGTGCGTAAGGCTGACAACCTACCACCATCCTGTGCCGTTGTCACGAAATCTAGGAACCTTAACTTCCTGGAGCCCTCTGGGCCACTCCGGGCCTGTAATGGAACTGCATTTTACCTTTGCGTTTACGTTACAGGCATGTTTCACTGTACCAACTAAATCAGTGTTTTCACAGTTTTTTACTATTCGCATTTGTACACGTGTTGTGTGGTCTGTTATTACGTTTCTTTGCTGACTTTATTATTTATTTGTCTACATTTTTTTTGTTGATTTTAAATATATCAATCCTACTCAAATTTTCACCCCGTCGCATTAGTGTACCAATTGCCATTGTTAAGACAGTATTTCGTACACAGTTTTATGTATGATTAAGATCCATCTACATCCCAAATTCTTTATTCGTATACAAAAAATAATGAATATTAAATATTACGATTGCATGATAATTATAGATTTTTATCGATTACTATTTTTAATTTATTACTATCGATTGCAAATATGGTAAACTTTTAATCGAAGTAATCTTAAATATGCGCAGGTCCTCATGTAAAGTGGCCGTTACTTCGGGGAATTAAGTTTCTCTGCAGCTTTGAGGGAAAACCTCAATACAAAATTTCAAGAAAATCTGAAGAATCTAAAAGTCGCTTTTTGCAACTTTACGAGAGCGCCTATCAACTCTCTCTTCGTCAAGAGCGCGTACTACCCAGAGAATTTACAAGCCGGTAATAACTGTTGCTGTGGTGACCACGGTGTGACTAAATCACTCACTCAAAAGGTCGATTTAAAAAAAAAGCGGTATTAGAAGAGTACAGGGTTAGCTTCACGCATTCATAACCAAGACAGTAGCTGGGTATGAGTTATTAGATTCACGCTTCCATCTCTTTCCACCCGGAGAAGAAGGGTTCTGTGCGTAGTGGGTAGGAGCCCGGATGTTCCCTACTAGTAAGGTCGATATGGGCATAAGGGCATACTGGCTACAAAACAAATCTGTAACGCTGTACAAAATATACAATTTACAACTCATGATCTTACAACAGTTTCATGAAAACGTATCCATTGGCTAAGAAGCTAAAATCCATTTTAAGCGTGTTAGCGAGCACAGGTAATGGAGCTGCAACACGGCAGTACAGTTTGTTGTACGTAGGTACAGTATCAGTCTATTTCGGAGAGAAAGCGGACCGGAAAACTTCGCAACAAATGTCTGTAGCTCAAAAACTGTCAAACATATCCGTACCGACTTAACTCACTACTCTGTCCACTAAAATACATACGCATTTTAAGCCTATATAATGGCGTTTAGGACGACTGTTGACTCAAAATTTGGTTTAAAAAAATAGATTTATGTGCATTTTATTTGTTTTTATAATTATGTTACTTTTCTTTATAAACTGCTGCATATTAGGAGAAATTTATAAAGAACGTCTGGGTATCACCGCAAGTAGGACTGAAATTTTCTAACTACGCTTTTGGCCGTGGGCCATAGTTTATCCGCTCTAGGCTATTTTTTGGCATATAACACAGCTTTATCTGTGGAAATCAGGCGAATTATAGAAGGTATTGAAGTTATGTACCTAGGATATAGGAGATGTATTGATTCTCTTTGTTTTTATCCATTTCTTAAATATACACATACGTGTGTGTTTATATCTTTTCAATCCTATGCTGTGGGACATATATATATATATATATATATATATATATATATATATATATACACATACACACACACATATATATATATATATATATATATCGAACTGTGGAATTCTGCATTACGACTGCTCGTGTTTTGGTTTATCTTCTGTGTTACATATAGATATATATGTAAGAGTATTTACATAATTGCTGCAGTGCAATCCTCTAGTGTCACGGATTAGAATTTAACGACGTGATTAAGGAGTAACGTTTATGATATAATAGAAGGAAGATTACCATCTTTCAAGTTGTGACGCCATGTAATAAGTTTGATATGTGTTACTGACTTTGAAGGATTCTGTGGGCTTCATTTTCAGGGTAGAAAAATTGATATCTTCTGAACGGAAGAATACCGGAATATGTCATAGCCTAAGTTAATACAGAAATTCTTACAGTAAAATTATACAAAATAAAGAAATACTCTATCTGTAATAAATCGCTGTGGTACTGAAATCTGCCGTTGTTGGACCAAAGACAGCAGGACCGTCACTCTCGATCAGGGATATACATCGTGATTTCATTACGTGTAGCATTAAATGGCCACAAAACACATGTTCTAAGTTACAATTTAACAGATATACATTTCGAAGGGATATTTGCATCAAGTTTTTAATAAATCCTTAGAAACATGCCTACAGTTTCTCGTTTATGCAAGGTTAATTTTCAGCAATGTTTGTGGAAGTCTGATACAACAAGATAAGAATCACAGGAAGAATATAATGGAACAGCAGAGGCACCTGTGAACAGGATGGACACATTTATGATGACCTTATATGTGAAACAAATAGCATTTCAAAAGTTCTCTGAACGTAATCAAACCAGCATTTCACTTGTAATATTTCTAATCTTAAGTTCATCGTTTATACTTCTTTAATTTTCTTCACGAGAAGCCGCGTAAGTCTGAATTGTAAATTTCTTGGTGCCGCCAGAATTCGGTTCACTTCCATTGTGATAAGTCGGTTTACGTTACGGAGACATTTATTTTGCAGCTAGGCCTGGCAATAAAGGGGAGAAATAGTAATGGTAGAAAGTAATATTTAAGTTAAGATAACTAAAGTTCACCCTAGAACTGTCTATGAAGGCTCAGAGGGAGATTACAGGTATAGCTCTACTCTATCTTTAAACTCGGCGCTTGGTGGGGAGGGGTGGTCAAAGCTATTCCCCACTCGCTTTACCCCCGGCAAACAGACTCGTTACCCATTTCAAAGAAGGTTTGGTGGACCCCAGGGTCGGTCTGGACAAATGAAGAAAATCTCGCCACCACCGGGATTGGATTCCTGGACAGTCCAGCCCGTAAGAAGGAATGATTAAAAGGGAGGAGGGGGGACTAGAAAAAAATACATAGCCAAAGAAAAAAAAATGAAAGAATTCCGAGAACATAAATCAGTCGGAAGGAACGAAAGAAGTGAGGGTGAAAATATGGGAATGCAGCAGTGGTAAATTAATTAATCTATATTCTGTGAGGTAAAAACGCCCATAATGAATCCAGCATTGTGACACACCTTCAGAGATGCAACAGAAAACACCCAGTGACACGGAAGTAATAACACAAGCCTATATCTACAGTCACGTTCATGGTGTATAGGATATGAGATACAGTATTTGTAAATGCGTTAGAGACGCAGTAACAGCATAACTTTCAAGATGTAGCCTAAGTTTATGTGGGAGTATGAAGACAGATCTAGAGAAAGCGTCCCGCTAAATAGCGGGTGTAACAAGTTCGTATCAGCACGTATTCGTGCCACAGACGCAAGTCAGTGTGAAACTCTCGCCCGTGAGTGTGCCCGTGTCTCTCGCAGTACTGTTGATGTGTTGCATGTCTCTCGTTTGACCGGTTTCTAAAACATCAGTGAAGTTGAAGATGAGATGAAAATGTTTCTATTCACAACGTCATTAAGACTAATAAATCTCGAAATTAGATCAGTGGTCAACTTCCAGTTGCTAGTGTCTTTAATGTCCTGTACCTTGCTGGTTGCGGACTGGAAATGCCGTTCATACAAGCGAGGTTCCAGTGTCCGTGTAATGCAGGAGATTCGTTCTGGTGCTCAACGCGTTTGATGTAATTTATTTTGCGAAAACTGTGAATTTCGGCTGAGATAAATTTTGAAGCGCTAGAGTCAACCACAAAATAGCACGTGTCACAGTCTGGCCCCTGTCTCAGTCTAAACCAGTTTCAGCTCCCAAAATAGCGAGAGAAACATTAATCTTATTTACGGAAATAATAGATGTTTATTCTGAGAATTTTACAGCGCGCAGATATACTCTGAGGATAAGATGCAGAATTCCTGAATATTAAGGCGCATTGTACACGTACGAGGTCTGTTAGAAAAGTATCCGACCGTATTTTTTTATGCGAACACCTGATGGATTATAATCTAGCGCGCTTGCATGAGCCGACCTTGAACCTTAGTGCGCATGCGTGAATTTTTTC
>Ga0123354_10010778_pt1 | contig 14104 bp, 14 predicted proteins | sample TergutLab28metaG_2_FD_97872 | JGI IMG/M metagenome (GOLD analysis project Ga0123354, IMG submission 97872) | Labiotermes labralis P4 segment gut microbial communities from Petit-Saut dam, French Guiana - Lab288 P4 | ecosystem: Host-associated > Arthropoda: Insects > Digestive system > Gut ... | reverse complement strand
GCTGCGCGCGCGCCAGCGCCAGAAAGCGCGGCACGTCGGCGGCGTCGTGCTGACCGTCGGCATCGATTTGCAGCGCATGGCTGTGGCCCAGGCGCCGCGCCGCGCGCAGGCCGGCCATCATCGCGCCGCCCTTGCCCTGGTTGCGCGGCAGGCGCACCAGCGTGACCGCGTCGCCTTGCGCCAGCGCGTCCAGCACCGCGGCGCAGCGCGGTTCGCTGCCGTCGTCCACCAGCACGCAGGGCAGGCCGTGCGCGCGCACCGCATCCACCATCCTGCCAATGGTATCCGGGTGGTTGTAGACCGGGATCACGGCCACCGGGCTGAAGGCGCCGCCACTCATGCGCCGCCTTCGAAGACCAGACGCCCGCCTGCATGCACGCCCGCCGGGGAAGCGTAGCGGAACGTCAGCGCGCCCGTGGCGGCCTGCCATTGCAAGCTCAGTTCGATCTGCATGCCCGGCAGCAGCGGGCGCTGGAATTTGAGCGCCTCCAGGCGCAAAAAGCGCGGCGGCAGCGCGAAACACTCGCGGGCGAACGCCACGGCCCAATCGACTTGGGCCACGCCCGGCAGGATGGGCCTGCCGGGAAAGTGGCCGTCGAACACCGCCAGTTTGGCGTCGATGTCGAGCAGCGCGCAGGCCGCTTGCGCATCGCGAAAGCGCCATTGCGCCACCGGCCTGGCGGGGCGGAACAGCGCCTCGAGCGCCGCCTGCGTGACCTTGCCCTGGGCGTTGAGCGGCCAGGCCCGGACATAGCGCCAGCGCCGCGGCAGCGCCAGCCGCTCGACGCCGCGCAGCAGCGCGGCGCGAAGCCGTTCATTGAGCGCGCGCCGGCCCTCGGCCTGCAACAGCGCGCGGCCCGCCGGCGTCAGCGCCGCCGCCACGGCCAGCCGTCCGGGCGCGCCGTCGTCTTGCGGCAGCAGCAGCACACGCGCTTCCGCGATTTCCTCGCAGGTCGCCAGCAGGCGTTCCATGGCGGTGAGCGAGACGCGCTTGCCCTCGATCTTGACGATGCGGTCGGCCCGCCCGCGCAGCGCGAAGCGATCCGCCGCCAGCGCCTCGGCGCGGTCGGGGGTGACGTACCAGTCGTCGTCCGCCAGATGCCGCGAGCGCACCGCCAGCCCCCCCTCGGCTTCGATGCGCCACTGCACGCCGGGCAGCGCCTGCCAGTGCGCGTCCGGCATGGTCGGCTGGCGCCAGGCGATGCCGCCGGTTTCGGAACTGCCATAGACCTCGATCGGCGACTGATCCAGCAGCGTCAGCGTCGCCGCCGCCGCCTCGGCCGGCAACGGCTCGCCAGCCGAAAACACCGCCTGCAGGGCCGCGCGCAAAGCGCGCCAGTCCACCGCGCCGGACAGCCGGCGCAGGTGAGCGGGCGTCGTCACCAGCACGCAGGGCGACAGCCGGCAGGCCGCGATTTCCTCCGGGTACTGCAAGCGGGCGGCCAGGAACGGGCGTCCGGCGGCCAGCGGCCACAGCAGCGCGAACAGCAGGCCATAGATGTGCTGGTGCGAGACGGTGCTGAGCACCGCCGCCGGCCCCGCGCCATCGACCCGCGCGGCGAACGCCGCCTGCAGGGTATGCACCTCGGCATCGAGCTGCGCCAGCGTCTTGGCAATGGCGCTCGGCTCGCCGCTGGAGCCGGAGGTATAGATTATCAGGCGCGTCGTCCGCGCATCGAGCGGCGCCGGTTGCGGCGCCGCGTCGGGCGGCTCTCCGGCCAGCGTCAACGCCCCGGGCAGTTGGCCGGCACAGCCGTCGACCTGGGCAAGCAGCCGCTCGACGGTGGCCGCTTGCGCGTCGCCCGGCAGGTAGACCGTCTTGCCCGCATGCCAGGCGCCGAACAGGGCGGCAGAGAAAGCGTAGGCATCGTCGAAATACAGCGCGAACCGCTGGCCGGAGTGGGCGGCGAAACAGGCTTGCCACGCGGCCACGTCGGCCAGCCAGCGCGCCCGGCGCAGGCACGCGCCGTCGGCGCGCCAGGCCACTGGCCGGTTCATCCGCCCGGGGGCGGTCGCCACGTCCGTGAGTCGGAGCCATTCAGCCATGAACGCTCCCGGCGATCTGTTTTTTCCGGCGCTGGCGCAGCAGCCACTCGCCGCCGAATAGAAGCCCGATCAGAACGTAGGCGATCAAGCCGTTGTAGAGCGCCCAGATTTCCGCCGACGCCCACAGCGCCGTGGCCAGCGCCAGCAGTCCGTTGACGGCGAAAAAACCGCACCATACCTGCGTGACCGCGCGCGTGTACGCCACGCCGGCGGGCGGCAGGTTGGGCTCGCTCAGGCGCGCCAGCCGCTCGATGGCCGACGGCGGCCAGTAGAGGCTGGCGCCGAACACGCCCAGCAGCACGCCGTTGACCAGGACCGGGTAGAGCTTGAGCGGCAGCACGGCATTGCCCAGCACGCTCGCCAGCCCGAGCAGCGCGGCGCCCGCCGCCGCCGCGAGCCAGAAACGCTGGCGCGTCAGCCAGGCCCGCGCCAGCGCCACGCCCACCAGCAGCAGCGCCAGCCAGCGCGGCTCCAGATGTTGCAGCCCCAGATAGACGAGCAGGGGATAAGCCAGCGTCACGGCGCTGACCGCGACGGCGACGCCGACCGTGGTGAACCGGTTCAGCGCCGCCATCAGTCGGCGGGCGCGTTGACGAGGCCGTACAGGGCATCGACCACGTCCTGCACGGTGCGCACCGACTTGAACACCTCGGGCTGCAAACGCTTGCCGACCAGCGGCTTGAGCTGCACGATCAGATCGACGGCGTCGATGCTGTCAATGTCGAGGTCGTCCACCAGCTTGGCCTCGGGGGTGATGCGGGCCGGGTCGATCTCGAAGGTCTGCTGAAGAATTTCGGAAATCTTCGCGAAGATGTCGTCCTTGGTCACGCCGCGCGCCCCTCAGAGTTTGCGTTCGGCGGCGACGAAGGCGGCCAGGGCATCGACGCTGGCAAAGTGCCGGCGCACCTGCTCGGAGTCGGCCGACATGCTGACCCCGTAGCGTTTTTGCAGCGCCAGCCCGAGTTCGAGGGCGTCGATGGAGTCCAGCCCCAGGCCGTCGCCGAACAGCGGCTGGTCGTTCTCGATGTCGTCGGGGCGCACGTCCTCCAGCCCCAGCGACGAGATGATGAGTTCCTTGATGTCGTGTTCAAGCGATGACACGTGCAGTCTCCAGAGAAAAAATTTGGGCCAGTTCGTCGGTGAGTCGACGGGCGGCGAGGGCCTTGTTGTCGGCGGTTTCGTCGAGGAAGTCGCCGACGCGGATGTCATTGTCGACCTCGAACACGAAATGGGAGCGCTGGCGCGGCACACGGTACCAGCGTTCGCCCTTGCCCAGCACCGGCGGCGACACGCTGATGCGCACCGGCGTCACGTCGACGCCGCCGCGCACGGCGACGTTGGCGGCGCCGCGCTGCCAACGCGGCGCCTGGTCGCGCAGCGTGCGCGTGCCTTCCGGGAACACGATCAGATTGCCGCCGGCGCGCAGCGAAGCGACGCAGTCGTCAATCAACTCCGGGCCGCCATCGTTGCAGACCAGGCCTGCGGCCCGCACCGGCCCGCGCGTGAACGGATTGCGCGCCAAGCCGGCCTTGACGATACAGTCGGCCCGCCGCACGAAGGCCATCAGGAATACGATGTCGATCAGCGTCGGATGATTGGCCAGGATCAACAAGCCCCGGCGCTGCAATTTTTCCAGCCCGCGCACCTCGTAGCTGATGACGCCCAGCGCGCACATCAAGCCGATGAAGGCGCGAAAAGTCCAGTGGATCACCGTGCGCGCCAGCAGGATTTGCAACTGCCGCTCCCAGATCATCAGGCGCAGCAGCGGAAACACCAGCAGGCGCAGCAGCAGCCCGCCGGCGCCAAAGAGCAGGAAACACAAGCCGGTGGCGCAGACGCGCCAGCCCCGTTCGATGCCTTCAAGCATGGCGCCGCCAAGTCCAACGGGTTCCATCGGCCTGGCGCGTCAGCGCCGCGTCGTCCGAAAGCCCGAAACGCAGCACGTCCAGCCCGAAAGGCAGCGCCGCCGTCGGCGCCTCGCTGGCCGCCGCCGCGCCGGCCCGCAGTTCGATGTACGGCGCGTTGGCCGCTGGCCGCGCCACCCGCCACGCCCAAGCGTAGGCCGCCGCCGGCTCGTCGTGAAACTGCGCATAGGCGCCCGGCAAGGGCGCGTCGTAGCAGACCACCATCACTTCCGGCGCGCCATCGGCCAGCAGCGCCAGCGCCTCGATCAGCGCCGCCGCCGCGCTGCCCGCGCCCGCCGCCACGGCCTGATGCGCGGCGCGGTCACCGCGGGCGATGGAATACATCCCGCTGATCGCGTTGTGCACAGAGAGACTGAAGGTGGCCGGCGATACCGGTTCGCCACGCGCCAGCTCGGCAAACAATTCCAGCGACCGGGCGGCATCGCCATAACGGGACGCGAACACCAGCGGCATGCCGACAGCGTCGCCCTGACACCACCAGGCCGCCTGCACCGCCAAACGCCCGAGCGGCCCCAGGCGGCGCCGCTGCATCGCCGGCATCTCGGCCACGGCGGGCGAAGCCTCACCCACAGGAAGCGTCGGCTGCGCCGCCCAAGCCCGCCACTGCTCACGCGAGTTCAAGCCGGACGCGCAAGCCGCCCAATCCTTGATGACGAATCCATTGTTCACGACTTGCGCTTGACTCCCGCCTTGCCTGCCCGCTGGCAAGTTACCCCCTTGACCGATCCGGAAACGGCTGCCCGCGCTTCCGTTTCCCCCATTTTTTCATTATCTACTACTGTGAATCCAGCGGCCCAATGGGGTTACAACTTCAGGCTGCGGCATGGCAGTCAAGCACACTGGCGACTTGGGGAGCCCGTCTGCAAAAGCAGGCCCACCGCGCCGATGTACCTGCGCCGTGCGGGGTTTTTGCTCAACGGCTACGCTGGCAAACACTGACCCGCATGGCCAGTCGCTTTGATTTGTATGGCTCCAGCGCCTGCCAGGCAAGCGCTGGAGTTTTGTTTGACCTTCAGGAGCATTCGACATGAAACTTTATTACTCCCCCGGCGCCTGCTCGCTTTCGCCCCACATCGCGCTGGAGGAATCCGGCCTGAAGTACGAGGCCATTCTGGCGCCCACCAAGACCAAGGTGTTGCCCGACGGTTCAGACTACCGCAAGGTCAACCCGCTGGGCTATGTGCCCTTCCTGGTGCTCGACGACGGCACCGGCCTGCGCGAAGGCCCGGCCATCGTGCAGTACATCGCCGATCAGGCGCCGGCCAAGAAACTCGCGCCGCCCAACGGCAGCATCGCGCGCTACCAGTTGCAGAGCTGGCTCAACTTCATCGGCACCGAACTGCACAAGGGCTTCGGTCCGCTGTTCAACCCGGCGCTCAACGACGAGGCCAAGGCCGGGTTCAAGACCCGGCTGCTCGAGCGCCTGACCTGGGTCAACAGCGAACTGGCCGGCAAGCGCTACCTCATGGGCGAGGACTTCACCGTGGCCGACGGCTACCTGTTCAACGTCACCAACTGGGCCAAGCCGATGGGCATCGACATCGCCGCGCTGACCCACCTGGGCGCTTGGCGCGAGCGCGTCGCCGCCCGCCCGGCGGTGCAGGCGGCCATGCGGGCCGAAGGCTTGATGAACTGAACCACCACGTTTCAGTCAGCGTGGCTCCCGCATGAGCCACGCAAAATGCCGGCGCCTGCACGCCTTGCAGCCTGTGGCGTGCGCCTGGGTTGCGCCGATCGCCAGCGGGTCGATGGCCGACGCACGTCGCCAGCGTCGCTCTTGGCCCCTTCCTCGCCGGACCAGACTTCAGATTGTGGATAAGTACCCCGTGCGCTACAATCGTGGCAGCCTACAAAAGTATCTTATCCACAATTTAGATCCCTTCTCATGCATGAGCAACTCGCCGCCCAGCCGGAGGCTGGCGCTGGTTCCGCGCTGTGGCCGTCCTGTCTCGACAAACTGGCCCAGGAGCTGCCCGAGCAGCAATTCAACACCTGGATCAAGCCGCTGACGGCACAACTGGCGCCCGATGCGGCCCGGCTGACGCTGTTCGTGGCCAACCGCTTCAAACTGGACTGGGTACGCGCCCAGTACACCCAGCGCATCGCCGCCATCGCCGAGCAGGTGCAGGGCCACGCAGTGGCGGTCGAACTGGCGCTGGCGCCCCGGCCTACGCCCCCGGCCAAGCCGGAATTGCCGGATAACGCCCGCACCCTGAACGCTCCGCCCGCCGCCGAACCCGCCGCGCCGGCGCGTGGCGCCGCCGCCGAGCCGGCGGCCCCGGCCACGTCGGCGGGCGCGCGCACCCGGCTCAACCCGGCGCTGACCTTTGCCACGCTGGTGGAAGGCTCGGCCAACCGCATGGCGCGGGCGGCGGCGCTGCACGTGGCAAGCGCGCCGGGGGAGTTCTACAACCCGCTGTTCATCTACGGCGGCGTCGGCCTGGGCAAGACGCACCTGATGCACGCGGTGGGCAACAAGCTGCTGCAAGACCGGCCCAATGCCAAAGTTCTCTACATCCACGCCGAGCAGTTCGTCTCGGATGTGGTCAAGTCGTACCAGCGCAAGACCTTCGACGAGTTCAAGGACCGCTACCACTCGCTGGATCTGCTGCTGATCGACGATGTGCAATTCTTCGCCAACAAGGAGCGCACGCAGGAGGAGTTTTTCAACGCCTTCGAGGCGCTGCTGGCCAAGAAGTCGCACATCGTGATGACCAGCGACACCTATCCCAAGGGGCTGACGGACATTCACGAGCGGTTGGTGTCGCGCTTCGATTCCGGCCTGACGGTGGCGCTGGAGCCGCCGGAGCTGGAGATGCGGGTGGCGATTCTGATCAGCAAGGCGGCGGGCGAGGGCACGGAGATGCCGGAGGAGGTGGCGTTTTTCGTCGCCAAGAACGTGCGCTCGAACGTGCGCGAGCTGGAAGGCGCGCTGCGCAAGATCCTGGCGTACTCGCGCTTCAACCAGAAGGAGATCTCGATCCAGTTGGCGCGCGAGGCGCTGCGCGATCTGCTGTCGATCCAGAACCGGCAGATCAGCGTTGAGAACATCCAGAAGACGGTGGCCGACTACTACAAGATCAAGGTGTCGGACATGTACAGCAAGAAGCGCCCGGCCAGCATTGCCCGCCCGCGCCAGATTGCGATGTACCTGGCCAAGGAGCTGACGCAAAAGAGCCTGCCGGAGATCGGCGAGCTGTTCGGCGGGCGCGACCACACCACGGTGCTGCACGCGGTGCGCAAGATCGCCGCCGAGCGCCAGCAGTTGACCGAGCTGAACCAGCAGTTGCATGTGCTGGAGCAGACGCTGAAGGGGTGAGGGGCGTTGACCTCCCTTGCCCATGGCGGCGCGGGCCCCCATCCCAGCCTTCCCCCAGAGGGGGAAGGAGCCCGGACGGTGAAGCAGAAAAGCGCTAATTTCAGGCGACAATACCCCGTTGGTGGGCGCGGCGGGCCAATTTCTTCTGCATTCCCGCCGGCATTGTGCGCCGCGACGCTGATTTAGAGGAAGACGAAGGCATGATCGTTCTCAAGACCACCCAAAACCAATTGCTGACGGCGTTGCAGTCGGTGGCCGGCATCGTCGAGCGCCGCCACACGCTGCCCGTGCTGGCCAATGTGCTGATCCGCAAGGACGGCGGCGCCTTGCAGTTCACCACCAGCGACCTGGAAATCCAGATCCGCACCACGGCGGAGCTGGGCGGCGACGGCGGGGCGTTCAGCACCACCGTGGGCGCGCGCAAGCTGATCGACATTCTGCGCACCATGCCGGCGGACCAGACGGTGAGCCTGGAGTCGCAGCAGGCCAAGCTGATTTTCAAGGGCGGCAAGAGCAAGTTCACGTTGCAAACGCTGCCGGCGGAGGATTTCCCGCTGGTGCAGGAAGCGCCCAATTTCGGCCCCGCCTTCAAGGTGCCGCAAAAGACGCTCAAGAACCTGCTGGACCAGGTGGCGTTCGCCATGGCGGTGCACGACATCCGCTACTACCTGAACGGCATTCTGTTCGTGGCCGAGGGGCGCCAGCTCAGCCTGGTGGCCACCGACGGGCACCGGCTGGCGTTTTCCAGCGCCACGCTGGACGTGGAGGTGCCCAAGCAGGAGGTGATCCTGCCGCGCAAGACGGTGGTGGAGTTGCAGCGCTTGCTGTCGGACGCCAGCGTGCCCGAGGGCGCCGAGGTGCCGATGATCGAGATGCAGTTCGCCGGCAACCAAGCCAAGTTCAGCTTCGGCGCGATGGAGTTCGTCACTAAGCTGGTGGAGGGCAAGTTCCCCGACTACAACCGCGTGATTCCCAAGAACCACAAGAACAGCCTGACCCTGGGGCGCGCGCCGCTGCTGGCGAGCCTGCAGCGCACGGCGATTCTGACCAGCGAGAAATTCAAGGGCGTGCGCCTGAACTTCGAGCCGGGCACGCTGCGCGTGGCTTCCAACAACGCCGAGCAGGAAGAGGCGGTGGACGAACTGGACATCGACTACGGCGGCGATCCGATCGAGATCGGCTTCAACGTCACTTACCTGATCGACGCGCTGAACAACATGAGCCAGCAGGACATGGTGAAGATGGAACTGCAGGATTCCAACAGCTCGGTCCTCATCACCTTGCCGGACGACGCGAACTTCAAGTACGTGGTGATGCCGATGCGGATTTGAGATCGGCCCTGAAAAGCCCGCCAGCAAACAACGCCCACAACCCGCCGATCTGGCGGGTTTTGGCATTCAAAGAACCCGTCATGACCGAACCCAGCCAGACTCCCGACACCCCGCAGCAGCCCCAAACCCCGGACAGCTACGGCGAAGGCGCCATCCAGATCCTGGAGGGGCTGGAGGCCGTGCGCAAGCGCCCCGGCATGTACATCGGCGACACCAGCGACGGCACCGGCCTGCACCATCTGGTGTTCGAGGTGGTGGACAACTCCATCGACGAGGCGCTGGCCGGCTACTGCGACGACATCGTGGTCACCATCCACGCCGACAACTCGATGAGCGTGGTGGACAACGGGCGCGGCATTCCCACCGGCGTGAAGATGGACGACAAGCACGAGCCCAAGCGCTCGGCCGCCGAGATCGCCCTGACCGAGTTGCACGCCGGCGGCAAGTTCAACCAGAACAGCTACAAGGTGTCGGGCGGGCTGCACGGCGTGGGCGTGTCGTGCGTCAACGCCCTGTCGGCCAAGCTGCGCCTGGTGGTGCGGCGCGACGGCAAGAAGCACGAGCTGGAGTTCAGCCGCGGCGTGGTGCAGGAGCGCATCGTCGAAAAAGTCGATGGCGTCGAAGTCTCGCCCATGAAGATCACCGGCGACACCGAAAAGCGCGGCACCGAGGTGCGCTTTCTGCCCGACACCGAGGTGTTCAAGGAAAACAGCGAGTTCCACTACGAGATTCTCAGCAAGCGCCTGCGCGAGTTGAGCTTTTTGAACAACGGCGTGCGCATCCGCCTGACCGATGAGCGCACCGGCAAGCAGGACGATTTTTCCGGCGCCGGCGGCGTCAAGGGCTTCGTCGATTTCATCAACGGCGGCAAGCGCGTGCTGCACCCCAACGCCTTCAACGCCACCGGCGCGCGGCCCGCGGACAGCTATGGCGGCATCCCCGGCACCGAGATCGGTGTCGAAGTGGCCATGCAGTGGAACGACGGCTACAACGAGCAGGTGCTGTGCTTCACCAACAACATTCCGCAACGCGATGGCGGCACGCACCTGACCGGCCTGCGCGCGGCCATGACGCGGGTGATCGGCAAGTACATCGCCGATAACGAGCTGGCCAAGAAGGCCAAGGTGGACGTGTCGGGCGACGACATGCGCGAGGGCCTGACCTGCGTGCTGTCGGTAAAAGTGCCGGAACCCAAGTTCAGCAGCCAGACCAAGGACAAACTGGTGTCCAGCGAGGTGCGCGCGCCGGTGGAGGACATCGTCGCCAAGGCGCTAACCGACTACCTGGAGGAGCGCCCGGGCGACGCCAAGATTTTGTGCGGCAAGATCGTGGACGCCGCGCGCGCGCGCGAGGCGGCGCGCAAGGCGCGCGAGATGACGCGCCGCAAGGGCGTGCTCGACGGCTTCGGCCTGCCGGGCAAGCTGGCCGACTGCCAGGAAAAGGATCCGGCGCTGTCGGAGATCTACATCGTCGAGGGCGACTCCGCCGGCGGCAGCGCCAAGCAGGGGCGCGACCGCAAGTTCCAGGCCATCTTGCCGCTGCGCGGCAAGATCCTGAACGTGGAGCGGGCGCGTTACGAAAAGCTGCTGACCAGCAATGAAATCGTCACCCTCATCACCGCGCTGGGCACCGGCATCGGCAAGACGGCGGCGGATTCGGGGCGCAGCGGCGCGGACGATTTCAACATCGACAAGCTGCGCTACCACCGCATCATCATCATGACCGACGCCGACGTGGACGGCGCGCACATCCGTACCTTGCTGCTGACCTTCTTTTACCGCCAAATGCCGGAACTGGTCGAGCGCGGCCACATCTACATCGCCCAGCCGCCGCTGTACAAGGTCAAGGCCGGCAAGGAGGAGCTGTACCTGAAGGACGGCCCGGCGCTGGACGCCTTCCTGATGCGCGTGGCGCTCAAGGACGCCGTGGTGCACGCCGGCGGCGACGCGCCGCAGCAGATCGGCGGCGACACGCTGGCCGAGCTGGCGCGCAAGTACCAGTTGGCCGAGGGCGTGATCGAGCGGCTGTCGCAGTTCATGGACGCCGAGGCGCTGCGCGCCATCGCCAGCGGCGTGACGCTGAACCTGGACAGCGCGCCCACCGCCGAGGCCAGCGCCCAGGCCCTGCAACAGCGCCTGGACCAGATGCAGGCCCATGGCCATGCCCCCGCGGTAACGAGCGAATTCGACGCCCGCACCGACAAGCTGATCTTGCGCATCAGCCGGCGGCACCACGGCAACATCAAGAGCAGCGTCATCACGCAGGACTTCCTGCACGGCGCCGACTACGCCGCGCTGGTGGAAGCCGCGCAGACCTTCAAGGGGCTGCTGGGCGAAGGCGCGCGGGTCACGCGCGGCGAGGGTGAGCGCCAGCGCGAGGAGCGGGTGGCCGACTTCCGCCAGGCCATGCAATGGTTGCTGGCCGAAGCCGAGCGCACCACCAGCCGCCAGCGCTACAAGGGCCTGGGGGAAATGAACCCCGAGCAGTTGTGGGAAACCACCATGGACCCCGCCGTGCGCCGCCTGCTGCGGGTGCAGATCGACGACGCCATCGAGGCCGACCGCGTGTTCACCACCCTGATGGGCGACGAGGTGGAGCCGCGCCGCGACTTCATCGAGACCAACGCCTTGCGGGCGATGAACATCGACGCCTGAGATTAAAAGCGAATCGCCGGTCAGGTTGGTGTGGCACGGCATCAGTGCCGACTCGCTCTGGGGAAGGCGGGAGAGCCACCCCGCCGAAATCCTAGGGAGCGCCAACAAGCGCGGGCCCGATGCTACACTGCCCACATGACGACCGTGACCTTCGATACGCTGAAATTCGTCAAGACGCTGCAAGCGGCGGGCGTATCCGTGACGCAAGCCGAGGCGTTTGCGTCCGCCGTGCGCGATTCGACCGAGAGCGCCGACGTGGCCACCAAGGCGGATCTGCGCGAGTTGAAAACCGAATTGAAGGCCGATCTGCGCGAACTGGAATTGCGCATGACCATCAAGCTCGGCTCCATGATGGTGGTCGCCGTGGCCGTGGTAGCCGCGTTGGGCAAGCTGCTCTGGCTCTGAGCCGCCCCTGCCCTACCCTTATCGAGCAAACGTCGGCCCGCGCAGTTTGGCGCCGGCCTTGATGTGGTGCTGCTCGAACCAGCCCTGGTTCATTTCCAGCACGTAGCGCACCGGCTTGGCCGAGCAGTGGCTGGTTTCGTCCAGCGGCTGCATGTCGGCCAAGTTGACGATGGTGCCGTCGTCGGCGACGAAAGCCGCCGTTAGCGCGATCAGGGTGTTCTTCATCCAGAAGCACTGCACGCCGGCGCGCTCGAACACGAACAGCATGCCTTCGTGCTGCGGCATGTCCCTGCGAAACATGAGGCCGGTTTCCCGCTGCTGCTCGGTGGCGGCGACCTGGGCGTCGATGCGGTACATGCCGACGCCGATGGCGGTACGCGGCAGGTCGGTTTGCGGCGCGCCGGACGGCTGCGCCAGCGCCGACGCGGCCATGCAGGCGGCGGCCAGAGCCGGCAGGGGGCGGAAATGAGATCGTGCCATGGTGGGGCATTGTCGCGCAGAACTACAATGGCCGCGCTTTCAGAGCCTGTTCAACGCGCACGCCTCGCACCCACGTTCGAGGCAGCGCGACGCCTCATCCTTTCCAGGAGACACTCACCATGTACCAACACATTCAAGTGCCTGCCGGCGGGCAGAAGATCACCGTCAATTCCGATTTCTCGCTGAACGTGCCCGACCACCCCATCGTCGGCTACATCGAGGGCGACGGCACGGGCATCGACATCACGCCGGTGATGATCAAGGTGGTCGATGCCGCCGTCCGCAAGTGCTACGGCGGCCAGCGCCAGATTCACTGGATGGAGGTGTATGCGGGCGAAAAATCCACCAAGGTCTATGGCCCCGATGTGTGGCTGCCGGAGGAAACGCTGGCCGCGCTAAAAGACTGCGTGGTCTCCATCAAGGGGCCGCTGACCACGCCGGTGGGCGGCGGCATCCGCTCGCTCAACGTGGCACTGCGGCAGGAACTGGACTTGTACGTCTGCCTGCGCCCGGTGCGCTACTTCAAGGGCGTGCCCTCGCCGCTGAAAGAGCCGGAAAAGGTGGACATGGTGATCTTCCGCGAGAACTCGGAAGATATCTACGCCGGCATCGAATGGGAGGCGCAGAGCGACAAGGCGCGCAAGCTGATCAAGTTCCTGACCGAGGAGATGGGGGTCAAGAAGATCCGCTTTCCGCAGACCTCGGGCATCGGCGTCAAGCCGGTGTCGATCGAGGGCACCGAGCGCCTGGTGCGCCGGGCGATCCAGTACGCCATCGACAACGACAAGCCCAGCGTGACCCTGGTGCACAAGGGCAACATCATGAAGTTCACCGAGGGCGGTTTCCGCGACTGGGGCTACGCGCTGGCGCAGCGCGAGTTCGGCGCCGAGCTGCTGGACGGCGGCCCGTGGTGCAAGTTCAAGAACCCGAAAACCGGGCGCGACATCATCATCAAGGACTCGATCGCCGACGCCTTCCTGCAACAGATCCTGCTGCGCCCGGCCGAGTACAGCGTGATCGCCACGCTGAACCTGAACGGAGACTACATCTCCGACGCGCTGGCGGCCCAGGTCGGCGGCATCGGCATCGCCCCCGGCGCCAACATGAGCGATTCGGTGGCCTGCTTCGAGGCCACCCACGGCACGGCGCCCAAGTACGCCGGCAAGGACTACGTCAATCCCGGCTCGGAAATCCTGTCGGCGGAAATGATGCTGCGCCACATGGGCTGGAAGGAAGCCGCCGACAAAATCATCGCCGCCATGGAAGCGGCCATCCAGAGCAAGAAAGTCACCTACGACTTCGCGCGCCTGATGGACGGCGCCACCCAAGTCAGTTGCTCCGGATTCGGGCAGGTGATGATCAACTGCATGTAAAAACCAAGCCAGGGCTGCGCCGCAGCCCTGGCTTGGTTTTTTTGTTTCTTTATGTTTTTTGTGGTGCAAATGGCACGCCGCGCCGCAAATTTCCAGGACTCAATGCCCCGCCGGGGGCTACTCGCCGGCGGTGGGCGGCGACGGGTCGGGGCGGTTTTGTTCTGCTGGCTCCGCGGCGTGGATGTGCACGGCCAACAGGCCCTTGGGGCCTTGATTCACCTGAAAGCTCACCCGGGCGCCTTCTTTCAGCGTCTTGAAGCCATCCATTTCGATGGCGGAAAAATGCGCGAACACATCGGGCCCGCCGTCATCCGGCTCGATAAACCCGAATCCCTTCAGGTCGTTGAACCATTTCACTTTGCCGTTGGCCATGTGTTTTCCTTCGCGCGGTGGCTTCCGCCCCTTTGCGCGGAAGTGTGCGATAGCATCTCTGCGTTTGTCAACACATAGTCTTGTCCAACGAGGTATGAGCCTGGAGCCGGGCTCGTGATTCCAATGAGGAATGAGCCTGGAAGGGGGCTGGGAAGGGCGATTGAGCGGCTGACGGGCAGCCTGCCAGTGAGGCGAGTTG
>Ga0123354_10010776_pt1 | contig 14104 bp, 10 predicted proteins | sample TergutLab28metaG_2_FD_97872 | JGI IMG/M metagenome (GOLD analysis project Ga0123354, IMG submission 97872) | Labiotermes labralis P4 segment gut microbial communities from Petit-Saut dam, French Guiana - Lab288 P4 | ecosystem: Host-associated > Arthropoda: Insects > Digestive system > Gut ... | reverse complement strand
TACTTCCAGTCCAATCTCCCTAGTAGCAGCTACTAACGCTTCTGCGTTTTCCTTTAAAGTATGTATACCTCCTCCCAGTATATTAACATCATCGGCATAAGCCAGAAGCTGATGTGTACCATAAACATAAACACTAGAATTGCTTTATCGTTGCACCGTGCATTTTGTAGTTTATTTAAGTAACACACCAACAAATGCACATATATAGTCTTTAATAATCTAAAACTTACATTAAAACACTTAAAACGCTCCTACATGTTTCGATCATACGATCATCCTCAGGGAACATACTTTGTTCCTTGCTAAAGTTGCAGTTTAAAACACTCAGTGATTTACTTCGTTATATTAATTTGGTGCTGTGGCAGCATGTCTTGTGTTAGGTGTGAGTCGTATGCTGTTCAATTGAGATCGGCTGTCGATACGCTTGTTGCGCCGTATAGCGTTTTAAGCGTTTTAATGTAAATTTTAGATTATTAAAGATTGTATGTGTGCATTTTTTTTGGAGTTTCACTTAAATAAACTGGAATTGCTGTCATTCTTTTCGCTGTTTTGTTTTAGGAAGCGTTCTGGACCGGGGGGTAAGTCGCCGCGAGGGCGTAATTTGGGAATTGCTGGGGAAAACTTTCCATGGTACAGTAAATGGTCGCTGATTTGACTTTCCATGGTACAGTGAATGGTCGCTGATTTGACTTTCCATGGTACAGTGAATGGTCGCTGATTTGACTTTCCATGGTACAGTGAATGGTCGCTGATTTGACTTTCCATGAACCATACCTGCATTAACCAATCCTCCTTCCCAAAATTTCAGAATAATTACACTGGTAAACATAATTTTTGTCACCAGAAAATCAATACGTGTTCCTTATATATTTTTCCACGCTGAATTCAAATATGTTATTATAATTCCTCTGGCACCCACAGTTTTTGTGTGAAAGAATTTTTTAAAATGCAATTGTAACGAATTTAGTTTCGTAGTGCCTCCCGGGGTGACATTTCTAGTTTAAATTGATTGGTTCCTACCCAAAGAGGCTCCACAGGTGAAGTATCTTCGCAGGCTCGCACTAGGGTCATATTAGCCTCAACAATCGCAGTAGTGTTGCCAACATTCAATTTCGGCTTTTAAGCACATCACTGGCAACTGTGCCGTAAAAATATCGTCATTACATCCAAAGAATATCTGTTGGCAGTTGTTATGCTGCCTTGAAAATCCTCTTAAGCCATCTTACTAGTCGGGAATTCAAGGACGTTATTATGTGGGAATCATGTTCTTACTGTTGACTCAGTTCTTACTGTTCTGTACAAGTGGTATAGTCTGGTTTAATAGGTGCTATATTACTGCAAAGGGTTAAGCTGTACAAATAAGGTACATAATAGAAAATTAATTTACATTTTTACAAATTTTCATAAACGCTATAATTGGTCAATTCAAAACAAAATAAAATAAAACAATGGCCTCGCCTTATTTCTCCCTATAGCCCAAAGCAGTACAGGAAATTTGAAATTTGTGTATTACTTAATTAAGCAAGATCACGGAGAGCAAAATGGCGATCGGACATTTGAAGCAAGTTGTTCCCCATTTGAACCCCATTTACTAACACAAGAAGATCTGAATGACCTATCCGTGATTTTGAATCCTCTAAAAAAACCGGCTGAACTTTTAGTTTTCAGGCTAAACGGTTGGAATATTCTCCACTACGATACTGAAATTTATTTTTTCTCACTCGCCAAAATGAATTCAAAGAATTTTTCTCTCAAGAAATGATCTGGTATTTTGTTATGACGTTTGCTCAGTTACGTAGGTTCTTGTACACCTACACGATCCAACTGAATGGCGTTTGTTTATTGACTCTTCAGAAGTTACTTTAAAAGCTGTGCTTCTACATAAAGGTAAAGGCAAAGGTTAAGTTCACCCTAGAACAGGCCACGAAGGCCCAGAAGGGGACTAGAGTTATAGCTCTACTCTTTCCTTAACCTCGGTGCTAGATAGGGGTGGGTGGTCAACGCCATGCTATGGCCGCTTTACCCCCGGGAATTACCCAGTACCCACTGTATAAGAGAAATCTCGCCTCCACCGGGATTCGACCTCCGGACCGTCTAGCCCGTAGCAAGTCGCTATACCGACTGAGCTATCCCAGCCCCGAGCTTCTACATAACGGGAATAATTTACCATCTGTACCACTAACACACGCCGCTAACATGAAACAGGCCTACGAAAATATGGAACTACTTTTGGAAAAGATCCAGTACGAAAAATACAATTAGAACGTTTGTGGGATTTATAGGTCATTGCTGTCTTGCTTGATTGCAGCTTGGCTGCAGAAAGTTTTGCTGCTTTCTGTGTGAGTGGGATAGTAGGGACAAACACCTCAGTATAACCAAAAACAGTGGCCTGAACGAGATTCGATTCTTCCAGGACAGAAACATACAATACATACTCCACTAATGAACCCTAAAAACGTTTATTTACCTCCGTTGCACATCAGACTAGAATTCATGGAAAATTTCAAGGCAATGGATCAAAACAGCACTGGATTTATGTACACGAAAAATAAGTTTACCAGGATAAGTGATGCTAAAATCAAAGAAGGAGTACTTTTTGGACTTCACATAGGAGAGTTAATACACAAAATTTGAAGACCAGCAAAGTGAAGTGTAACAAACAGGTTGGAAATCATTAAAAAAAAAAAAAGTAACTACCAATTTTCATGGGTACCATCAGGCAGAAAACTGTCGTGATATAATGGCTGGTCTTGTACGACCCTACAAAGCTGTGGGGTATAATACGTGTGTAAAGATGCATTTCTTAGACTTTAACTTAGACCTCTCCCCAGAAGATCTCGGGGCAGTGAGCAATGAGCACGGAGAGCGATATCACCAGGATATTTCCACCATGGGAAAGTAATACCAAGGCCAGTGGAGTCCCAGCATGTTGGCTGATTATTGCTGGAAATTTAAAAGAGACGTTTCACAGGCAAAATGAAGCCGAAAATCATCAACTGTTACTTTTTAGGTAATGTGTAAATGCTGTATTATAAGAAAAAATACAAGTTTTCTTCAAACTTCAACAACGGGTCACAAAAAAAAACTAGCCTTATAGGAAAAAAAAAACTAGAAATATATTTGAATTTTGAGCAATAAATGCTATTGGGTTTACATACTTTACTTCGTGTGACAAAAAATAAAAATTATTTTGGTATCCAGTGTTATTGGTGAACAATTCCGGATTTGTTTATTTTATTATTTCCGTATGATCGGTATGATTCCAGGGCAGTCGCATGGGTAAGTGAATTCCTTTTAGGTCGTTCGCAGAGAAATAAGGCAGGAGGGCAAGCATCTGAGTAAGTCAGAGTAACGTCAGGGGTATCGTAAGGGAACTTATTAGGCCCACTTCTGTTCCTTGCGTACGTAAATCATATTGGGGGAACCAGCATTCTACTATTCAACTATTCACAGACGATAGAATAATGTATAGGAAAATCGTGAATGACACTGACATAGAAACGTTGCAGATAGATCTGGACATAATGGGGGATTGGCAGTACAGAAAGAGATAAAAAGAAATCAGGTAAAGGTAAAGCTGTAAGCTGCACGAGGGCTCGGGTAAAGGATCTTCTAAATAATTTTTGGTGGACAAAAGAATTCCAGAAGCGAGCAGCTACAATTATTTAGGAATAATATGAAGTAGTGATTTAAGCTGGGCTGATCAGATAAATTACACGGTACAAAGAGGCGGGAAGGCACTGCATTTCATAACGTGTGTTCTCAAAAAGGGAAACAGTAAAAAAGAAATATTAGCCTGCACGTCAATAGTACGTCCGTTTCTTGAATATGGGGCTTCGTGCTGGTATCCATACAGGGAAAATCAGATAAAAGCGTTAGACAGTGTGCAAAAGAAGGCGAACAAATTTGCAAATCATACGAACGATTCGATGTGATCAAATCTGGCGCAGCGTAGGAAGATAGATCACATTCGCGCCCCCTTCAAAGCCTATACCGGAGAACGCGCGTGCAAAGGTATACGAAACGAGTTACAAGGACCATGCTACCTGAGCAAGGATGATCACGATCGTAACATTTGGGTCAGGAAACAAAGAACAGATATCGGTAAATGTTCCTTTGTATATATAGGACAATCAAACAGTGGAACCAACTGCCTGCAGAGGCGCTAACGACTTTCCCTTATACAGTATATCACATATATTAGAAAGGAGGTTAAGAAAGCTAGAAGTGAAGGGGGTTTGAAGCGTGGTGAGGAAAGGTCCAAAAGCGCAGGGAAGTAAAAAATGGGGAGTGAAGTATAGTGACGCGCAGTGAAGTGAAGTGATGAGAAGTGAAGTGAAGATTTTTGGTGAATTGTGTGTATTATCATCGATTTATACGTAGGTAGCTGTTTGTAGGTTCTGTGCAGTACGTTGTCTCATTATTATTTGTTTCTCTTCGTTATTTTCTAATTACTCGACTTATGTCTTCTAATATTCTTTTTATGTTTGTTTTCTTGTTTTGTATGCTTGTTTTCCATTTTGTTTATTCTGTGTTTTTTATTGTTTTGTTTACTGTTTCTCCTTTTGTGTATAGCTGTCTCTTTCCTATTTGCACAGCACAAGTTTACCGCCCACTGCCGCCGGGTGGGAACCCAATTGCAGTAAATAAATATAATATCATATCATATCAATATCTTGAGTTTATCATTTAGGCAACATATTGTGCTGTGTTTTTATGGGGGTCAATAATGTAGCCTACAGAACTACATTTACAGAACGACAACGCGCAGACTAACCTAGGCCTAGTTAGATAAACATAAACAACACTTCAAAGACTGCGTTAAGTGTGGGAAGGTCCCGACAAAAATTGAGAAATTAAAGTAAGTTTTATGACTTATTTTCTTACTCTATACCAAAACCATATACTTGTGTTTTGATTTTGTCCTAAAACTTTGCCTAGTCTCGATTAGTCTTCTTATTTTTGCATCTGTAGGTTAGGAAGCGGACTCCGAAATCACTGATTTATCAACTTTTTCAATCCAGCCTTCAACCTCCTCCTCCCACTCCCCGTTAGATTGTTTAAGCGAGGATTCACTCTGTTTGGTTAATTCTAACATTATATCTCTATACATGACCCCTACAGGGTACTTCTTTCACAGGATTCCTGAAGATTGGTTTTTAGATATTTGGTAAAACTTATACGGGCAACAGATTCGTGACAAGCAAAGTACTAGGGCTCTGAGCGTGACACATTTGGCTTGTTTGTCTTCATTCGAACTTTCCTAATTGAGAACGTACTTTGTTGACACTTTTATTTCCTTAGTCATGGACAAGCGCTCAGTGCCAATATGGCAGTGTGGACGCACATAAATAGAGTTTTCTTTGCCAAGAGTGTCATACTTAGTAACTGCGTCACGACAGTACAGGATCGTGAGCGGCCAAGGTAGGTGAGCACAAAACACCAGGGGAAAAAAAAAACTTATATAAACCATTCATGAAATTTAAAATTGGAAGTTCGAACCTTCGAATTTCATAAAAAGCGGGGAATTTCTTGACTAGGTGAGGACCTGTTAGCTTATCAGGAAGGATTCTGCACCATAGGGTTAGTTATTATTTATTCCTAGGCCTACCTTCTTTACATAAGGAAAAGAAGGTTACTGATATAGCTAGTCGACTTATCAGTCCTTTTCAATTTGAATGTAAACTAGTAACAGATTTCCATGCAATGTAATTTCAACATCATGTATTTGCAGCACAGAACCTTTGATAACTCAGTTTCTTGTCTGAAATACTATTAACATTCCAACCATAATAACTCTAACATATTTGACGGAGAGAAGAAAATTGACTATTATAGACATACAAGTGAAATGGACTGGGGGTCTCTATGTAAAGAGCGGCCCACAGTGGCGTACGGTATTTGATATTTATAACGCTTTAATCTCTTTATTACCTTCCTTCATAACGCATTCAAGAAAATTTCTAAATTAAATACAAGGAGTATTGTACACCCCTGAGATTCTCTTCACTGATATATTTATAAACAACAAGAGGGGCAATGTACTACGTTGAAACGCAATACTCAGGTGCATTCGCGTAACAATTGTAGCTGTGGAAAAACAATAGGTATTTTATATTCTGAGTGTGTGTCCGTAGCCTTATGTATCCAGTATGCAAGGTGCATGTGCTGTATTGTCATCTGTGGCCTGCCCGGCTCTACAATATTTTTCCGCATTATCTCACAAACGGCAAGATTTTCGAAAACAATTTATCGAACCTACGATGTATATTTCGATTTTCTCTACAAATTTTTGTCTGAATCATTTATTATTCTAAGAAGAATTCAGCTAGATATTACCATCAATGTACATAGACATAACCGTTATTCTTGTCATATTTTAGGGAAGCTTGAATTTTCTTGAGAGATTTTCGAAAAATACACAACTATCAAATTTCATGAAAGTCCTTCCAGTGGAAGCCGAGTTGTTCCATGCGGAAAGACGGTCGGACATACAGACACGATGAAGCTAAAAGCCGTTCTTCTCAATTTTTCGGAAGCGCCTAAAGACACTCCAAGTTGCCGCTCAGATTGTCGAGTTAGGTTTCGGATTTGGTCCGAAACTTATTTCGAGGCTCACAGACTTGGATTAGGTCATAAATACATATAAAAGTAAAGGTCAGCCCATCATATGCCTATGCAGGTACAGAGGAGAGGCGTAAGTATGGATTAAACCCTTTTCCAGCGTCATAACCAGAAACGGGTATGCGGTCAGCGTTCCTCCCTGGCCGCTTTACATCCAGAAAATACTCAGTACCCATTGCGTGGGCCACAGGGCCGGTCTGGTCGGGTACAGAAAGTCTCGTCACCCACCCCACCCCACCGGGATTTGATCTCCGGACCATCCAGCCCGTAAATAGTCGCTATACCATCTACACTCTTACGGCCGCCCAGATATATTCTATGGGAAGGTAGCCCAGATGCATTTTTTCAGCATCTGTCGTGTTTTACTTACGATATTTAATCATAATCTGGAGGAAAATGGTAACACAGACAATACTACAGATAGTAGAATATATCGGAGGTGAAACTGGGTATCTCCTTTTTATGGTATCGGTATCAGACATAAAAAGAAGGAACGCTAATTGGATTGGCCACACCTTGCATGGAAACTACCTTCTAAAAGATGTTACTGAAGGAAAGAGAGGAGTGAAGGGAAGAAGAGAAAGAAGGTGAGCAGCGACTGGATAACCCCCAGGAAACGAAACGTACGGAAAACCTGAAGAGGATGCACTAGATCGCACTCTCTGGAGAATTGGATTTGGGAGAGGCTATGGACCTCGCTTAGAACAGACTACGCAATGATGATGATGACGATGATGGTGACGATGAGATCATCATCATAGAAGAAAAAGTCTATATTTTCTCATAAGTGCATTCGTAAATAGTATTCTTACTCTTACCCAGTATTTGTTAAGTGCTATCAGTTACAAAAACGGAGATTGTGAGAGCTGTTAATACACACGGATGTTGATTTTATTGTAACTCAAAATTATTTTAGTCGAAATTATGTATAAAATTGTTCCACAGGCCAAAATAATGTAGTTATTACACAGTGTACATACAATTCCGGCAAGCAATATCAGACTCAAAAGCAAGGCATCAGAAGTGCGCAAACAGCCTCGCGCAGAGACGCTGTACCTTGTGTTCTCCGTGCTTGAGACAGTCGTCAAGTACAACGTTCAGTATGCACAGCCCTACCCAAAGTATTAAACAGCTTAGCACGCGAAACAAACTTTGTAAAGCTACAAAATTAGAACTTTTTTTTTTCGTGATGATGAAAAAGCTTACGGTCTGTATAATTGTCACTACTCAGCGGATCCTTTAAAAGTTATGTTTATGGCTCAATAACAAACCGAATCAGTTCTCCGTGTTATTGATGGCACTCAATAGCTAAGCAAAGCCAGCCACTTACTGGAGCACGATCAATTTGACATTCAGAGGACAGTGCATCGTGATATAATCCTATAATAAAAGCCAACAAGATGCACTATTTCTCAACTTTATTTTGGTAAAGAACTCTACATGTTTCGGACAGACTTACTGTCCATCGTCGGAAGTCTTAATACTGCATTCACAGCAACTGGTATTTTTCATACTAGTGATGTTAACTGTCACAAATACCAATTGCTGTGAACACAGTATTAAGACTCCTGATGACGGACAGTAAATCTGTCCGAAACATGTAGAGTTCTTTACCAAAATAAAGTTAAGAAATAGTGCATCTTGTTGGCTTTTATTTTAAGAATGGAGCACCATGGTCTGCTCTTCCACATAATGCGGGGGAGGGGGGGGAAGCAATCCGACCATGGGTGTTGGGAACTTGAATTTATGAAGGAGTCAAGTTTCGAAAGAGGGGAAAAATACACATACCCCCCTTTTCCCCCAATCTCACCCCAATTTTTTGTAGCAAAAATCTCTTCTTAGACCGAAAAAATAATGGGGGACATATTTCCCTCCTTGACCCCCAAAATTAGGCCTATGTCTCTCACCATCATACTTCAGAATTCAGCAGACAGGCAACTTTAACAGCTTCGATAATTCTAGGCGTGCCTTCTTGAATTTCATCTCCAGCTTACCGTGCTGGCATTAACACAGGAGCTTGTCTTCAATGTGGAGGGACCCCGTGCAAGGTCTCCATACACCATACATTTCTGACTCAAGATTTCACACAGAAGGTAATTTTGTCGTAATAACTTCTGAAGTGGCGGTGCCCAAGATGCGATGATCAGTGGCAGAACTACTCTACTTTGGCGCTCCAACAGAAATAATACCGTCCATTACAGTTTTTTAAAAATATGTTCCATCTTCCGTGCATTAGTCAGGTCTATAATATATAAATAACCAAACAAAATGCCCACCAATGCTTATGATGTACACAGTGTTCTCAGCAACATGTTTCGGCCTCTACTGCTGCCATCTTCGGGGTGATATTACAAGAAAACAAAGGTAACAATGTGAATAGTTGTGTCGTCGTCACTCAAGAACAATTAAAATTATTCTAATTTCCGTTACAATTATACCGGGCATTTCATAATGTTCTCCGTGATTACAAACATCTATAACAAGAAAACCAAAGGACCTACCTTAACGGAATTGTTCACAGCCACAGGAAAACTGAAAAAGTTTTTTATTTGACAACTACAGATGTTCGATGTTTGCACCACGGGTGACACGGCATACATCGATACGATATTCAAGTTCTTGCCACACACGCATCAACATGGGTGCATCGATATTCTTCACTGCTGCAATGATCCGTGCTTTTAGGTCAGTGAGGTCACGTTGCAATGGTGGGACGAATACTCTGCACGAAATCCACGTTGCACAGTAACCACAGACTTACTCGTGTGATATTCCAACATACAAAACGACTTCTCCCCTGGAGCGGCCATTTTCCCACTACATACACTCGCATCGCCTAGCGGCAGAAATGTGAACTACGATGAAAAAAAAAACTTACTGGGAAAAGAATTTTTGAGTTGTTCTTTTTATCTGTACATGTTTCGTAAATACGTATCCTACGGGTTTCGTAAAATAAATGTTTGTAATCCTGGAGTACATTATGAAACGCCCTGTATAAGTAATATAAATATAGGTTGTAATGAGTAATGATTAAAATCTTGTGAGATAAAATGGTTTGGTCTTTGCTGAGTGAATACTGATGCAGTGATTTTGGGAGTTTTAATCCATCCTGTAGGTGATGTGCTGACGGTGTGGTATACTGGTTGGAAATCAAAGTATCCATTGTACTTCCTATTGTGCTGCACCATTGACTCAGCCGTCCGGGGAGGTCGCACAATTCGCCTTCCTCTAGCTACGTCTCTGGAAACCTTAATGCTAATTTGGGTTGTACCAGCAGAATATGTCGCAATGTCCATGATTTAAGTAAATTAGATTCCCATGTTTCGCGGGTCCAATGAGAATTACACTTTCAACTGCCTACAGAAAGCACAGCCCCGTATAGTTATGTTACTTCTCTGGCAGACACGCAGTGATAGATCACCGACACCAGTTTTTACAATTGCAAAATCGATAGAATGGTTAACAAAACATGGCCTTAAGGTGACGAATGGTTTAAAGAACAGTTTTTGTAATTTGTGGGAGAAAGAATAGAACATAAACCTTCATCTGTGAGCCCTCTACCAATGTTGACTCCGGTTAATTGTGCCATCAGCACCTATGGGCGGTATACAAGCAGGGGAATGTCCGCTACTCCTTGTATTCTTCGCAGGGAACAGCCGACTCGTCCCGAGGCTCTGTAGCCTGTTAGGCAGAGATTGTGCTCGTTAAATACTGACTAACGGGTAGAGTGATGTATTTAGGTAGGAGAAGGCAGACTAGGTTACCATCGAACGACATGCTTGCATGAAGAATTATATCTGGAGCGGGTACATGATATGACGTCTCGTCTTACGATTCGCATCGGAGGAGTGAAGCAGGGTAGGATTATAGCAGAACGGTTATATGTAGTAAGAATTTAATTCCTGATTTGCCACCAGAAATCTAAAAAAAATTACAAGGTAATGGACTTGGTATAAGTAATTAACAAACCGAATTGATTACAATGGCATTGGAGGTGCTGGGGGGGAAAAACAGTGAAAATATTCTGATGTTTTGCTGACCGTGCATCTCAGTATAATCTCAGTAATTAGCCAACTTAAAGCACAAAATCTTGTTTTATAATAAGTTCATTTTATGCCTCTACATATTTCGAGCACTGTTGTGCTCATCATCAGGAGGTCAAAATTGTATTATACAGCATCTGGTATCATCACACCTGTAGGTGGCCGTCCGGTGCACAAGTATTACAAAACCTGCAGGATTAAAGAGTCCTATCTCAACCTGTGCACGGGACGGCCACCTACAAGTGTGATGATACCAGATGCTGTATAATACAACTTTGACCTCCTGATGATTAGCACATAGTGCTCGAAACATTTACAGGCATATAATAAACTTATTATAAAACAAGATTTTGTGCAATGAGTTGGTTAATTACTAATATGAGGGGAAATATTTTGCCATTATAGTTTTTTTTTTTTTTTTTCCACTACAGATATTTAAACTGAACCGGTAGTTGGTGGGTCGTGGTAAGGGACAGGGTCTCCGTCCGTGACTTGCCTGCAATCTCGAATAAAAGTCACGCTCAGTTACAAGATTAACACGATCTTACTAATGATTGATAGATGTGACATTCCTAGCACGAAAAGTTTTCTAACAGGCAATGCGGGCAATCTTTAAGAAAAGCGGACATCACGGCAACCATGACTTCAAATCTGGGTAGCGTGCCCGAAAGAACTTCGCACCGGCAACTTTGTGGACGAGACTCGGTATGATCACCCCATTAATGAGTTTGTCGTTTCACAGGGAGGTCAAACTAATATAACAGAAAATAGCGAGGCCGAATATTGCCGAAACTCTTTGGACACAGCCGAAAGTTTCCTAATTTTCCAGCAAAACAGAATATGTAGCTCCAAGAAATTGGAGCGCTTAGGCTGTTCTATTCCAGGGAATGCCGTAGGCGATGAGGGTCAAAAAGTGGAGTGGCCGTTGAAGTAATTTCATGGGGTGAAAGTCTCGCACTAAGTCTTTAACTTGCAATTCAACTTCCATTGCTCTCCAGTCTCCAAATTATCCTATCCCGTCTCTAATATTTAACAAGTCGGGCAATGTACGCATAACGAAATAATATGGAGCATTCGTGTAACCATTGTTGCAGTGCAAAAGCAATAAATATTTAATATTGTGTGTGTGTGTGTTTGTAGTCTTAGGTACATAGCATGCAATGCGCATGCGCCATATTTTCATCTGCGGGCTGTCCGGTTGTAAAATATTTATCTTTTCCAAGTTATCTCACAAACGGCACAATTTTCGAAAGAAAAGTTACTGAACATTAAATGTGTTTTGATTTTCTCTACAACATTTGTCTGAAACATTCTTCATTCCAGGAAAAACTGAGCGAGTTATGATCATAAATGTATATTGCTGTTCATCTAAAGTACTCATTATTCTTGTAAAATTTTCTCGACGAATTTTCCAAAAACAATCAATATAAAACTTCATGAAAATCCGTCCAGAGGGATCGGAGTTGTTCCATGCGGACGGACAGACAGACAGCCAGCCAGCCAGGACGAAGCTAATAGTAGCTTTCGCAATTTTGCAAACGCTCCCAAAATATGCTACACAAATCTTGTAAAAGTCAGTTCATAAATCGGTCTATCTTTCCCGACGCCTCTCTCAAAATGTCTCCCTTTAAATGGTTAAATGCTGAAATTTACTGTTTTATTACCGCTGTCACCCAACGGACAATTATCTGATTTAATTATATGATACTTAGCGAAACGCGCAAACCGGCACCGGCCTCTAGGTGCGACATCAAAGATATCCTTAAAAGCGAAACCCAAGGCCAACAAGTTGTCCCATATTCGGCTAATTTTAGAACGTCAGCACAGAACCGTCACGCAGATGCAGGTTGCTAATTCCGCGGACCGTCAACGTTGCGGACTCCTTTCGCGTATGAACCGAGCGTTGTCATTGTTATTGAAACCCACAAAACAAAACACAGATTATCCGTCGTGTAAATTACTTGTTCAAAGAGAGTAACTTTATGTTCATTTTACGGTAATGGAATAGCAATTAGAAACAAGTCAAGGCTTCACGGACACACGATAAAAGATTTGTGCATATCACCGTAGTTTTTAGGTGGAAAAGAAACTAGGGAAGACATTTTATTTTCAGCACAGCGTATTACCTAAGTGAAAATGTAGGAAAATATTTGTTTTTGATAATCTGAATGCACGTTTCAATGCGTAAATCTAGTAATATGCAAGGTCGTTTATTTGAAAGCATCTAAAAAAATACTTTCAATGAAGTACTAAAAGACCCTTAAACGCAACCATTAATGTTAATGAACGTGTTGGACTGTGTTTACGAATTATCTGTTTACATAAAACACAACCGGCTGTCCAACACTGCGATGAAAATGGTTTCCCTTTACCAGACTGCATACCGTGAAAATTAAATGTCTGCGTAACTTTGTTACATAATGTGGATACACGTTGTATTTCGCTTTTGTGCAGTTTCTGCACATCCCTGATGTCTTTCAGAGACAGTCTTTATTTGCTCCTTTTTGGCATGTAACACAACTGCAGAATTTTAAACATCAGACTTAAAACAAAAGAAGGCTTATTTACATGGTGCTATGCAGATAACCATCTTATGATAAGATAACTTTGGAAAAGCGATCTCATTTGTTTAAAAGCAGGTCTGAACAGAACTCATAAAACCTGCATTCATTCATGAACTTTATATTTTTGAAGAACTTACTGCCTAAGGGCAGATGCTGTTATTTGCCAGGTATAAGCTCAAAATTTCACTTTTTTGGCACTTTGCAATTGTTGACCCACAAGCAGAATACTCAGTGTATTTCCATACCAAACTCTGCCTGTCTCCAGACGTCATCAAAACACTTAAAGAAAATTTCACCATCTTGCTATCTTAAATCCTTAAAAAATGAAAATAAATAAAAAAAAAAAACTTAAGGTAAGTTCCATATTTTCCCAGGATATATTACCATCATTTCCAGATGCTGAAGTAGGTGGTGCTAGTGTCACTTCTGCCTCATGAGTTCTCACATTCACCCTTCTGTAATTTCTGACTGCATACAATCAGAATGTAGGATGGAGTGGGTTCTGATGACATAACATTCGTAACAAGTTTCATGAAAATCAGCAAATTGGTTCAAAAATTGAAATGGGATAATGCATACTCTCTTTTCTCTCTCTCTCTCACACACACTCACTCACATGCCTGTATGTTACCTTCCGTGGAAAGACAGTAGGCTAAATGTGGACTTGATAAAATATGTTCTTTAACATTTTGACGCCTAATGTCAACTATAGTGGTCGTATCACACCGCTAACCTCTAAAGTTACATTTCATATATTTATTCAACAAATATAGGTACTGAATATTTTAAACATGGTATATACTCTCCTTTTTTCTCTTCAAAATGCAGTTTGTTTCATAATTCTAACGTATTTGGTTCCTGTATTATTCACAT
>Ga0123354_10010774_pt1 | contig 14107 bp, 12 predicted proteins | sample TergutLab28metaG_2_FD_97872 | JGI IMG/M metagenome (GOLD analysis project Ga0123354, IMG submission 97872) | Labiotermes labralis P4 segment gut microbial communities from Petit-Saut dam, French Guiana - Lab288 P4 | ecosystem: Host-associated > Arthropoda: Insects > Digestive system > Gut ... | reverse complement strand
ACGCTTGTGAGTGCGGTAATGAACCTTCGGGTTCCATGAAATGCAGGGAATTTCTTGACTAGCTGCAAACCAGTTAGCTTCTCAAGAAGGACTCTGCACCATGGAGTAAGTAAGTAAGTAAGTGGCGAAGCATCTGGCCCCACAAAATTAAACATGCGCTTACTGGCTTCGGTCGGAGTGTACGCTAACCACCTCTGCATGAAACAAACTGAATACAACAAAGTACGTAGGGCATGGCAGTCCTGTTTTGTATCTCAATTTAAATATTTGGAGATGTGCGATAATCCATTCTCTCCTCCTGCAAGATAAAAGAGCTTGCGGCAAGGAAACGCAGCGGTACAGTTCCATTGAAACTTCGGGAATTTCTCTCGTGTTTGTCGGTGTGCTTGTCAGCCGTCAGTTACGTATCCGGAAGGTCCCATGACCGGCCATCTCGTCACAGGTTTGCGTGATTTTCCTCAGTATTCAGGCACATGCCCATAACCTTCTTACATGCAGGGTTTTTACTGCATGCCCCCCCCCGCCAATTAAAATTAATCACAATGAACGCCTACGTTACAAATATCGCCTAATTATCCTACCAAATTATGCACTTTTAGGAAGGGGTGTAAAAATTTTTGCAAAAATCTAGAAGCCACCTCAAAATACTAGGCGTCAGAAGGGTAGCATGAAGCAACTTCTATACTGAAGGCATGTTAGTCGCCACCGTACGTACAAAATTTATTCGCTCTGTAAATCTTGCGCCCGAGATTTGTGCACCCCTGTTTTCAGCATTAACGAGTATATGGAAATCGCACGGCCATTATTGGTAACTATCCATTGTCGCCATTCTAATGCCTTCACATGCACCCTACTCTATTAGAAGGACGAACAGGGCGGAAACTAGGGAAATTCTAAAACAGTGATTCCCCTCGCCCAAATACACGACTTAAACCTTCCTCATTTCTGCCGTCAGTGCAACAAGAATAATTACAGCCATATTCTTGTCTGATAAAGTAAAATTCAGAAAAGGCACACTCTACAAATTCTCGCATCACTTTCTTTTAAATTTACATAATGAAGAGAATGAATATGACTTCTTCCAGCAAGACGGTGCACCTGCCAGTACACCCAGTAATTCAATGGCCAGCTTATGTAACATTTCTGGGGATCAAATAGCGAATCTGTCGCTTTTTGTAACATGCTCTTTCACCCGCTTCGACGCCAGGTGATTAAGACAAAGACATCTTTTAAAAAACACACACATTAAGGAAATTATCCGACTCGCAGTATCGTAAATTTATACACAAGAACTTCGAAACTGTTAACAATTAATAAAAATATTAGGTTAATCAGGTGCTAAGCATGTCTGACAGATGTAGGAGGTAACACCCACTTTAACATGTGGCAAGTTACATTGCCTAATGCGGAGTGCTATTCCAGATTCGATAAGGAGGTTCCGCTTGCAGCTGAAACTCGTATACATACGTTTGAAACCATCCAAAGGACTGGAAAATATATAGTATATGAAGGACTCTTATCAAACGTTTACAGCAGGGATGTCTAAACTTTTCTGGCAAAGGGCCAGAGCCGTTACAGTAAGCTGGTTCGAGGACCGCACAATAAGAGGTATAGCGAATCAACCTCCTAAATTAATGTTCAGTCTGCACAGTACGGGCATAATTTATGTGTCCGCGGGCTGCGTAATAAAAACCTCGTTGGCTGCGGGTATGACACCAATGGTTTATGGGCGAGTTAGACTCTTGCACCTGATGTCAGTAAAAGCAAACCCATGACAAGTCTGGATAGGCCGTGAGGATTACACGAGGCTGAGGCTCCCAGATATCAAGACAATCGGTACATTAGGGTGGTAAGGTTGTCAGCCCTACGCACCGGCCGCCTTTACCCCGCAGGAAATATTCCTGGTACTCATTTCTCTTAGAGGCTGGGTCAACCTCAGGGTCACAGTGTAGCCGGAAGGATTATGTCAATTAAAAATTCCTGTGACACCACCGGGAATCGAACCCGCGACCTTCTGGCTTATAACGCAATGCCTCAAATAAGTGCGCCACCGCCCTACGCACCGGCCGTCTTTACCCCCAAGGAAATATTCCTGGTACTCATTTCTGTTAGAGGCTGAGTCAACCCCAGGGTCATAGTGCGGCCGGAAGGATTATGTCAATGAAAAATTCTTGTGACACCACTGGGAATCGAACCCGCGACCTTCCGGCTTATAGCGCAATGCCTCAACTAAGTGCGCCACCGCGTGCCCCCCTGTTGTCAGTAGGCGACTAATTTCACTAAGCAACATGAACGAGCCGATTATTTCAATTAAATTCTCTCATTCGAGATAGGAGAGTTCCACCTTGCGCTGTATACCTCACTGACTGTTGTTACGCAAGTCTCCAGGCACAGTCCCTGAACTCAGTATCCCTTCGACAGCAACGAACATCATGGCAGAAAACGCAAAAGAACAAAAGGAACAAATGTAACAGAAGTTCCTAAAATATACGGGTTATCAGCGGAAAAAGCAAGCAGGCAGAAAGAGCTTAAAGCAATAAATCCATGTCGAGTAGATGGGAAAATAGTGCAATCAGCGAAGGATGCTCTGCAGCACCGTCTGATGTCATACAGCTCCAAAATCTCAAGTGCGGCGCCTTTCAACATCTCGAACACTTTACAAAGTTAGCAGTAGTGTCAGCACGGCGTTCCAGTCGGTGGGTTTAGAACACGTTAAAAGGAATTTGTGTAAACAATAGTGTGCAGGGTCCTTTCTGAATTCGCCGCCAAACACAAAAGGAAAGGTTTTATAAAATGTGGAACAAGGCAAAATAAACAGCGAGAGTCTGTTACAGAAAATCAAGGATACTGATATTTGATGGACAATAAATTTGGTGAAAAGAAGGTGGTTTTAAGGAACATCAACACATTTCTGCCACATTCTGAAACTCAGATGACAACACAAGCTTCTGTTCATGGTATGCTTGGCTTATTTTCTAAGCAGTAGAATCCATTACGCAGCTTTGTAGTTCCGAATATCAAACCATGCCACTTGTGTGGTTCTCAAGTAGATTTCCTCAGTCTCTGTCAGTCAATGCCGGGCTCGCACATCAAACGTAAGAGATTCACTGCTTTCCACTCAACAATGACTGCTTCTAATACCTTCCGCATTTGGTTGACTGACGTCACACTTCCTTCTAACTGGTTTGCTAGCCTGTCGTATAAATATTTTATCTGACCCATGGCATTCGCAACTTCCCGCCTCTAACCCCACACACGTCAAGTCGGATCCACGTGCTTTAGTTCGTAAGTAGTCACTCAACATTGTGTTTTAATTACTTTATTTAAAGAAGGTGCCGGAAATGGTTACTTTTGGGCTCACTTAAAGGCTAGGCGGCACCTAGAAATGCTCATTGGAACTCATAAAGTTCTGCTTGTGAAAACTGAAGACACTATATCCTAAATACTTTTCTTACATGTCTTCAGTGCGAGGTTTACTGCTATGCGTATATTTTTTTTTACCTCGTCCACAGAGAAAAATCGATCTCACACATTCGGTTTTGGCGAACGAGCAGGCAACAATCCTCTGCTTGTTCTGGTGTCACCACAGTCACTGAACAATGCACGGAACTGGTCACGGCGAGGCTGCACCGCCTTGCTTTCAAAAAGAGAAAGAAAAAGGAGGAAGTTCCCTCACGTTCCGTTAGGGTTCAAAAATCGTTTCAAAATGTGTGAAACATGTCGGTGTGTGTTTATGGTCCAAGAAGAAAATTAGCTTAATGATCCTGGTTGCATCGAAAGCACACCATGCGATAATTTAGCGAGACTACCTCCATTACCGTGCGGCTTCCTGCAGACCAATACCTGTTATTCCGGGGTCTCACGTATCCACTGACATGACACCAAGCTTCATCAATAAACAGCACGAGTGTGTGTGGGGTTTGTATCTCCAGCACACTCCTTGTGGGAAGCGTGTTTAGCATGTGTATTGTTCAGAAACATGCGATGTTGAAATGGTTTATTTCAACTAACAAGGAATGAAGAACCAACAGGCGCTCACCGATAGGGCGCGCTTGGGCAGGCCGCTAACTGGGAAAGGTTATATATGGTGAGTGAGTGGAGAGGAAGTGATCAACGATATGGGTCAAATATGTTTAATGTCCTTGTACGTGCAATTTTCTAGAATCATGTACACTGTACAATCCCTTCTAACGGACATTAATATCAACACAGCTTACATTTCGAGGCATTCCTGGTGTTCTTAGTCTTGTGCAACTGTATCGCTAGGCTATGAACGTGAACAAATTTATATCACCCAATCGTTGCCTGTGGGCCGGTCGTCGTAACAGAACTACATATTCCCAGTCGCACCGCCATAAGACAGATCCCTTGGCATTAAATTGGCACCGTTCATTCTGACACGACGATTACAGTAAGTTTCACGACAAAGACGTCTCTCTCTGTACGTGGAACATCACAGTGGATACCTTGCTGCGTGGGTACAAACACTGTAGGAAGGAAACGTGGCGGTGGAGTACGATGAGTCAGCGGCATTGCTCTCTTCACCTTTGAAGTACGTCACGCCAATCTTGGGCGAACAAGGCAGCCCGACATCTGCCGGGCATCTCTAACTGCCCAATACGAAGGTGCCTAAACTGCGTGTGCACTGTACTTCCGGCCACTGGAATCCCTCATACCTACAACGCCAAAGCCTCGTCGCAACTTTAAACAGCATTTCTGTGCTGTACTACGAACTCCTCAGTAACTGACGCTTTCCTTAAAAGGCACCAATAAAGAAAAATCCAAATACAAACAGGGAAAGTTTCCTTCAAAAGTACAAATATTCCCGAAGCTTCAAGTACGAATTTTAAACCTCCTGTGATTGCTTCGTTTGTTCAAACGTCGGAGAGGTAGGCTACCATACAAATTTAGTTTCCTTCCTCTGCTTCGGGAAGGAAGACGCCTTACCGTTCTGAACCAACAAGATTATTCTCTAATTACTCAACGAATCTGCAGCACAAATACATGCCAGCACATGAAACTTACCGACGTTTTATTTAAGCCATCCAATGTGTGTATAGTATAATAATGTCTTCAGAACACAGAGGCTTTTTCTTTACCCATGTCGGTTATCATTACCTCCTGAACAAGTTCACCTGTGTACACGAACCGAGCACAACACTCTGAAGAGTGACGGCGCACAACTTGCAACGCTCACTGTCTCAGTGCACAGACTTCCGCCCCTGCGGTTGTTAAGGTTGTGCGTACTTCGGTGCCGTAAGTTCGTATGTCGGCATAGAAACGTAATAAAGACAGTGGGTTTCATTTCCATCCAATAACAAATGTATAACTTCACTTTCCCCCCTTCAATTAGTGTTAATTACTGAACTAAATCGAAACAATCACTTTTCGTTTCGAAAAAGTTATTACTCTCTAAAGTTTGGTGGGCATATATGTATTTCTCTGTCCCCCTCCCCCTTTCGCACCCACGCACGCACAAACAGGAAAGCTTTGTAAATTTCCCTTAAAGTGTCTTTCTAATAACGGGCACAGTAAACAAGGATCATTTCGCCATTCAGCGTTAACTGGCTGATCAGTGTCCTGAGACACAGTGTCCTCCGTAAGGAACGAACTGAATTATTAAATATACTGCGTATCAATTTTGGTCTTCAGTGGACTAAACACTGTACGTTTTGGTAACAGTCCTTCACCAGAAAGACTGACTACCAGCGGATCATCTTTGATATCTTGGGCTTCACGGAGCTCGAGAAACTCCGACCTTACATGCCAGCTGATTCTGCATTTAGCTGCAAAGCCTAGGATACACATCTCTTACCGTCCATCATTTCTTCCCTGGTTATAATGTGTGACACTTCGATAAGATTTTTCAAGAATTGACGGCTTCCTCCCTCCAACACAAATACAAAACACTTTCAAGTGCATTGTTGAAAGCATACAAAGTGTGGTGCACTGAGGAGGGGCGAGGGGGGATCTGTCCGCCCGAAGGATTCACCTCCAAACCTGACACACACATCATCAAATGTCCGGGTGGATTCTAATTTAATCAGCATTAATCCCACGAAACCCCTAGTTTTGCAAGTGTCATTGCACATACGCAACACGCAACATGTACCTCGACAGTTGCAGTCTCGTCTGAATCGCGTGTGATATGTTTGTATTCACTAGGCCACAAGACAAAATGTCGATCTCCATTAACAGCTTTTAACAGCTGTCGGTGTTCTTGAAATACAAATTCAGCTACTGCTTACACTTCACGATTAACGTGGGCCGCGCAAGCAAACTTCTTGGCTGTGCGATCTGTCAGACAAGCAGAACAACGTCATCGTGGTGAAGGAAAGAACTGAGCGATTTAGTTCGGCACGGTCCATGGAGCGTGACCAACTGCCAGCGTCGCAGCCGAGCTTAAGTTCAAAGTGTCCTTTCAAAAGATGACGACTGTTCCTGTCGCCTTAAAAAAAATTACCCCGCCCCCTCTACCGGATGATCCGTCATCCACAGCTGTACAGCAGTTCAGCAAGCCGGGGAAGAGAATTCAATAGGCGACGTATAAACCAACAAGCAAGCTACATACACGTAGGATATGACATACTGTTACTCCACAGAGACGCCAGAAACTGAGCTTATACAGGTTTAATGTCACACTAAATCGATACAATTACAAACATAACAGACTTCAATCAGTTTTACCTTCGCATGCGAGTTCATCGCCTTTCATTTGGCGTTGTCTAGAATAAAGGCTAACGGGTGTCCGTCCAGCGCTGCCCTTAAAAACCATAGTGCGCCTGCGATCGAATTCAATTCCGCTCTCCGGGTGAATAATGAGGACTTCGGTTTATACTAGATGACCCCACGAGTTTCGACTACTTACGTTTTGTACAGATCTGTGACGCAAATCCGTCCCAGAATTAATCCGAATCACTACGAAACAACGGCACAAGGCAAGAAAAACACATACGTTAAAAGACTTTCGGGTTATGACAAAAATAACAAGGACTACTTCTACGCCGAATATCAGCACCAACGATATTAGTGGATCCAGTTATTGTCTCCTTATCCACATTCCCGTCTCTAGGCACATAACTCTACAGCAGAACATCACTCCACTTCTATTTGTTATGTAACGTGTATGAGGCTTCTCACGGGATAAGTAACTGGTTCGCGCCAAATGCCGTTCGCCGTTTCCATGGTCTGTATGAAACCAGAAAACCACTCATCCGATTGTCACTTTTGTTTCACCTCCAAATCCAAACACGCAGTAAAATATCCAGACTTGCCATCTGCAATGAGACCTGTCCCATACAGCGAAGAGCTGCCTGTACCATAACCTCCGGAAAATGTCGCTTTCAGTGACAACACCTCTGATTCTGATGAAGATCACGGACGGCAAGAAGGGGAAAATGTTCACTGCGATCCGACGTTTGAAGCAATTTGTTCGACATCTGAACCCCACTTACTAACGCAAGGACATCTTAACGACCTTGTCCGTGAATTTAATTTGTCTAAAAAACAAGCTGAACTCAGGTTCCAGACTAAAAGGACGCAATCTTCTCCACCAAGATTGTGAAATATGTTTCTTTGTAATAGCCAAAATGAAGTCAAGGAATTTTTTTTCTCAAGAAAACGATCTGGTATATTGCACTGATATTTGGTGTGCTAGACAGGCTCTCGGAAACCAACACGATCCAACTGGCTGGCGTTTGTTTATTGACTCTTCACAGCCTAGCTTAAAAGCTGTGCTTCTACATAACGGGAACAAATTCCCATTCGTACCCCTAGCCCGTGCCGCTGACATGTGAGTCTTATGAAAATATGAAACTATTTTGGAAAAGATCCAATATGAAAAATATAACTGGAACATTATGGAGGACTTAAAAGTCAATGCTCGTTTGCTACACAATTCTATCGCTTTCTGCGTGAGCGGGATAGTTGAGACATAAAACATCATTACAACCAAAAACAGTGGCCTAAAAGAGAATCGCTTATTCCAGAACAGAAAAATGTAAATACTCCATTAATCAACCCTGAAGAAGTTTCTTACCTCCGTTGCACAACAAACGTGGGCTCATGAAAATTTCGTCAAGGTAATGGATCAAAATAGCGCTGGACTTATTGTATTTGAAAACTAAGTTTATCAGGATAAATGATGCTAAAATCAAAGAATGGGTATTTGTTGGACCTCAGATAAGGGAGTTAATACAGGACGCAAAATTTGAAGACCAGCTACATGAAGTGGAAAAAGCAGCATGGAAATCATTCAAGAATGTCACTACCAATTGTTTTCTAGGAAATAAGGCAGAAAATTATCGCGATATGGTGGCAGATCTTGTACAAGCCTACAAAATTATGGGATGTAATGTCTTTAAAGGTGCATTTCTTAGACTTTCACTTAAGACTTCTTCTCAGAAAATCTCGGGGTAGTGAGCGATGAGCACAGAGAGCGATTTCACCAGGACATTTCCACCATGAAACAGCGGGACCAAGACAAGTAGAGTCCCAGTATGCTGGCTAATTAGTGCTGTTCACTTAGAACAGACGTTCCACAGGCACAGTATAACAAAATATATACTGTTACGTTTCAGGTAACGTATATACTCTCTGTAATATAATGTAAATACAGCTTTTCTTCAATCTTCTGCCGCGCGTCACTTAAAACCTTGCCTGACGAAAAAAAAAAACTATCTAACATGTATGAACACAGCACCAAAAATGCTATTGGGTTTACCTACTTTAGTTCGTGACAAAAAAAATAAAAATTATATAGTTACCCAACGTTATTCACTATTACTGAACACATATAACTTGGTAAATAATGTAACACTACAAGTGCCTTACTCTGGATTACAAATTTTAAAATAAACTTAGATCGCTTTGTAAGTTCCTAACACAATATCACACTGTCATCAAGAGCATCAGTTTTGCAACAGACGAGCGTGATGTCGAACAAATCCAATTAAACTGTGAAGACTTGCAAAGTGATACAAATGAGGCGACTAAGGTAAGCATGACGACGACGACGACGTGAGTATAAGTTTGAGGGGGGTGCAGTTATCGATAAAGAGACCCGCGATAATTATTCGCGAAAGTTGTTGGTAGTTGAGGGTATTGTCGGCAGATGGCGTTGGCAGACGTAGGTCCGGAGATTGCCGAGATGACGGTGACACGAGGAGGAGTTATCTTTCGTGGCTTGCGCTCGCGGGCCAGCGCCTTGCAGCGGGAGGGACGGAAGGCGGCGAACCTCAAAGACAAAAGAGAGACTCACAACACGCGATTACAAGCAATTACCTGAAAATTAATGTTTCAGGCTCCGATCCTAAACTAATTACGGCGAGATTGTTTATAAACGTCATAATATGCACGCAGTCGGTAGAGGCAGGCTCTATACACCAACATTCTTTATACGCCTGCTATTAGGTGGGGTATTATTCTACGGTAAATATTTACCTAAGCCTGCAACCGACAAGAAGATAGCGTGCCTTCAGTCTCGAACGCCGTGCCGACGTGAAGTTTGTCTTATTCCTTTGTTTGGTTACTAGAGATAGGCGGTTGGTCCGCGGCCGCTCGTTTGCTGGGACTCCGGGTTCGAATCCCTCCTGGGGCATGGATGTCTGTCTCTCGTGAATGTTGCGCGTTTGCAGTTAGACGTCTCTGCGACGGGCCTATCCCTCATACAGAGGAGTCCTACCGTGTGTGTGTGTGTGTGTGCCACTGTTATTAGGTGCAACAATAAATACTAGCGAAAGGTACAGTCGATACCAACCCACTTGCAGGGGTCATTTTCGATTACCGTTAGATATGTTAAAGCCAATGCTCAATTTGGTGCAGAACAGCAAATGTTCTTCAGATTTCTGAGCAATATCGAAGAGTGGACATTGGAAGGCAACATTTCAATGGCTCGGGGCGTGTGGTGTGGCGCTATCCTTAGCACAACTGCGCTGTACTCGGACAAATATTCAATTTGCTTACCGGAAAGCTGAAAAATTGTGCTGATGCATCACAACCTCATTTCCGACTTTCAGCAGTCATTAAACCATCGCCGGTATATAATTTACCATTACGAACGGAAGACACAAATTGGTTAACGCGTGGCTGGCATGTTGGATCAGAATATCGCAATTTACAAAATACAGCACCATGAATTTGGTTGGTTGATCCTGCACGGTACGTAACCTTACGCATTTACAAACCTCAAACAGCACGCCAGTATGCTAGTAATGAATGTTACCACCAAGCATACATTTACCTTGACCATCGCCGTCGTTGTGCCTGACCGTCTGCAACAACTTACGCCCAAGAACATATTCAGTTTCAAAATCCCCTCCGTGTCCCCTCACACCCGCACACAGACCCTGACACAGGTGTCCCGCAAAAATGCAGTTGTATTAAAAATCCCCAAATGGGCATACAAGTGTACTCAGCACATACCGGACTTAATCAAAATTTGTCCTGTGCTGAGGCAGATTCATTGGTCAAGAATTATTACCGGAATATATCCCAAAATATAAACAAAAATTAAAAATTACTTAGCAGATCAGCAAATCCCAACGGTGTCCCGCGAGATTCTGCCGCGTGTGCAAAGGGACTCCGAATGGCTGAGTGAATGAATGAATGACGTAAAATAACGAAAGTAAAACTTCTGAAAATACGGTAAGTGACAAAGACATGCCATTTGGCGCGCGCGCAAATTAAGAAAGGGGCCGAGTTAAGTCTGTTAAGTTGAGGGAGCTCCCCTGTATAACGTTTGAAAGCTATCATATGTAATAACAAGGTAGGCAATGTAAGTACGTTACACTCAGGCGCGTTCGCGTAACCATTTTTGCCGTGGACAAGCAATAATAACACCGAGTGACTCTAATTATAATTCTGTGCAACTACCTAAGTTCTGTGTTCTTGCATGCCACCCTGATGATGGTCGCAGAAGCGACCGAAACATGTCGGTCAATAAAATATTTGATTAAACATATTTTACTAATATGCACTGGTTGGTATGCCACACAGTATAAATATTCCGTAATGCAGGTGACAATGAACAGATAAAGAAAGTGTAAAGGTCTTCTTGTAAAGTACCCGTCATTGTTGTCAGATTTTAATGACACTCGAATTCTCTCGACAGAATTTCGAACGATACTCAAATATCAAATATAATAAAAATCCGTCCAGTGGGTGCCGGGTTGTTCCGTGCAGACAGGAGGGCCGAGGCAGACATGATGAAGCTAACAGTCGCTTTTCGCAATTTTGCGAACGCGCCTAAAAATAGTTAAATTAAAATCAGTATCGAGGCTTCATCTTTCTGTTTCACAGAACTATTTTGTATTTATACAGTAAATTTTGCCATTGTTTAAAAATAAAATTATTCTTGTTATAATTCTGTTCATCTATTCCAGTTTTAGTGTGCCGCCAAAAGAAAAAGAATATCCCGAGTGCGCCACGAGCGCCGGAACTTGGGACGTGAGTGCTGTACAGCCTGCTTACCCATTCACTCAATCAGTCTCTACTATCATAATCATCTGCGTAACAGGTTCCGTCAATGAGCATCAATGATCTCACGCTATATAAAAACTCTTTCGAAAACTAGCGCAGGTAATTTCACTGCTGATATAAAAAATTTTTCATCTTCTTACCTTTCGAAGGTCAAGTCTTTTCGCAGGATAACACCAAGAAGGTAAAAGACCCTCAAATTAGCGGCACGAAAAGGGTCAGGGAATTTACGTTCAAGGTCAGATCTGGTCACCACCTACTCCAAATAATGAACCCTTGGGCACTAGGATGTTTCACTTCCTGTACGCCCAACTGCAGGGCATTTCAAACAATTGCACACAAACTTATATAAAAAATTAAGAATATGTCAAGATGTCAAGGAGAGACAATGAATTCCGATCAAGTGGTAATTTATGAAGGCCGTTTTTTGACTGGATTGCAAAATAATACAGAACGGTTTCCGGCGTTTACCGTCATTAGCCCTTTCAAATTTCAGGTAGTTCAAGATTAAATATTCCATGCGCAATACACGGTGAGCAAACTCAGAGGCGAGAATGGATGTAAAGGCAATAAAATAAACTGTCAATGACGCATAACCGAACTGCTATTAAAAAAAAACGAGCAAGACAGCCAGCGATTTCCCTTGTTGGTTATTCTACGACGCTTTGTCAACTGTCGGGGCTGTGTAAAATTAATGAGGTATGTCGCTTGGGCTTCAAATTATTAATCGCGTGTGATGAACAGCATAACATCGACAGGGATTAGAACTGTGTATGTCAGTTGTGCTAACATTATGCCAGCTCGGTCGGTAGCCACAGTCCTTCACGTAACTGAAATAAATAAATGGTGAGAGCGCGAAACGAATAACCAAGATCAGAAATGAACACAATATTGTAAGTGTGAAAACATGAAAAGACCACGAGGCACAGGGTATACTTAGAGGATATTTTGATAGGGATCTTGAAATAAACTGGATAGCAGGGGCCAGTAACGGTATCCTGTGAAGAAGGTACTGACACTTCCGGTTCTGGAAACTGGAATCAAGATTCGGGGCTCTTGTCCGTAAGGATATGAACCCCACGGCTTTCAAGTCATGACAACCGTCTAAGCAATAAACGAAAATGGACTTCTGCTCATTCGAAAGATTGATGCAGATCTCTGCTACCCGTTTCAGAATATGATGTGCATGTCTACGACGCAAGCGGAATGAAGGCATTTTTTCGCACTAGCCGTCAACCTAACACTACAACCCGCCCCACGCGGTGAGATGTGACACATCTCCTACGGAAAGCAGCACTAGTTGGTGCAGCCTTTTTTTCCTTTTTGATGGTATCAGCGAATGGGAACGTGCAATATCTCGTGACGAACGGTTTAATTTGCAAGTTTAATCCAGGTCTTCAGGAGTTTCTGGGGACATACAGGTACGTCTTTCCAAGAGAATATCGGTATGGGATGACACGTATTAATACCGCAACATCAGACCACCAAAAATGGATGAAATTATTCCGCTGGGTTCAATTGCACCAGAAACGATAACTGACACAACTCTGCAAATCTCCAAGGCGGCAGCATAAGTGACTACGAGGTAGTTATTTCGGAAACAACCGATACCTACAACAGACAGACAGAGATACTGACCTGATTTCTTTCAACCCCTGCCTGAAAACACGGACAGTTAAAAAAAAACGTTGAAGCAGCTGGTGCTAAGATTTTGGAGATGAGATAGATGAGGAACCTTTGTGGCGGCGACATAAAGACGAGTTGGCTTGGCTCCCCAGGCTACTTCCAACAATAATATCATGGTTACCATCTACAGGGGGCTTCTTCCATCCCACCTTCTGTAACACGCAACGGCCTGTGAAGTTCCTTCTACATGTTTCTTTAGATGTTTAAGATTTGAATTCAACCAGTCATGTAACTGGAATATGATGGAATAAATACGTGCACATTAAGATTTCCTTGTGGTTCTTTTGATGAGAGATCGGTCAATTTATGCCGCATGCGATATGAGATTTTCAGACGGAGATCACAGAATGTCTTGGTCTAAGTGGCAATGCATGTACGCCCGTGACGAACGTCCTGCATGCGGAAACATTAGGTTCCACTTCAGATCTTGGCCCAATCAGAATCGCTAAGCATACGTGGATGTCCTTTTCTTGCGTGTCAACAAATTTTCAGAACGAGGATGGATGCTCTACTGAAGCCAATTTAAAATCATGATGCAATAAGACTGGACGCGATTAACACGCCTTCAATCACCACCACAAGTCAACTACCAATAAATGTCTGCAAACGGATAAGGTACAGAGCTCAAAGGTATCTCATTTAAAATCTAGTATCACGCGCTTTACAACAGTACGCAATCCAATTTAAATGCTGCATATATTATGAAGACATTTGTGACAATGATTCTTTAATTTCATCCTATTTCTCAAATCATACATCTAACAAATACCTCGAGGCACCCTGTTTTCTGCCCTCTAATACATGTTTTGAAATAGTGTCCGCAAGACAGAGAACATGTCGGGGGGGGGGGGGGGAAGAAAAATTTTGGGGCCCGGGGGGGCGGAAGGGGGGGGGTTTTCCCCCCAAATGGGTTTTTTTCCAAAAAAAATTTTTTACAACCTTTTGT
>Ga0123354_10010771_pt1 | contig 14107 bp, 14 predicted proteins | sample TergutLab28metaG_2_FD_97872 | JGI IMG/M metagenome (GOLD analysis project Ga0123354, IMG submission 97872) | Labiotermes labralis P4 segment gut microbial communities from Petit-Saut dam, French Guiana - Lab288 P4 | ecosystem: Host-associated > Arthropoda: Insects > Digestive system > Gut ... | reverse complement strand
CACGAAAGTAACTAAGATACCCAAGTCGGGGCACCCGCTGTTGGCGGCCCTCGTGGACAAGCCACTCTCGCGTTCGGAGTTGCTTGGTGTCTTGAGCTTGAGCGATCAGTCCGCGAATGCTGCCCGCCACCTCAGACCGTTGCTCGACACCGGCTTGATGGAGATGACCGAGCCCAACAAGCCGCAGACCAAGACCCAGCGTTATCGGATCACTGACGCGGGACGAGAGTATCTGTTGCGAACTGTGTCCGCATAATGCCACACGACTTGCTTCGGTTCCGCTTTAAGTTTCTGACTGACCATGAGCGGAGGATACGAGATTCGAACTCGTGAGGGCTTGCACCCAACCCGCTTTCCAAGCGAGCGCCATAGACCAACTAGGCGAATCCTCCGCCGTCGATTCTAGCGAAGAAGCCCGGGGGAATGAAAGCGGTCCCCCGTACACCCGGCAGAGCTCCCTTACCTTTGCTGCCTTCCGGCCCTGGAGGGGTTGGGGGAGGTACCGCCGTACGGGGGACCGCTTTCAGTGTACCGGGTGACGATCCCGGACGCCAAGCGAAGAATCTCCTGGTAATCGACCGATTCGTGTTGATAAACGATACGAACTCGTGTTAGCGTGAGCCCATGACTGAGAAACCATTGTGGGACGCCCGCAAGTCAGCCACCCTCAGTATCATCGTTGCCTGGGTGGCCCTGGTTGGCGGCGTGGCGGTCGCGGCCTTGCTCGTACCGATCCTGAACTACGCCCGGACCCCGCCAGGTACCATCTTCGACGAGGCGTTCGCCGTACGCGCGGTCGGCCCTTTGTACGCCTGCCTGGCCTTCGGCATCGCCGCCCTCATCATCCTGCTGCCGCTCCTGCGCGACATCCGCCGCGGCGACGTGTTCACCACCCCCAACGTACGCCGGCTGCGCCTCATCTCGTACTGCGGGTTCGCCATCGCCATCTCAAGCGTGGTCGCGGCCATCCTCACCCCGCCACGCCTGCTGTTCCTCGCGCTGGCCGCCGTCGCCGGCTTCCTCGGCCTGCTGATGCGGGTCATCAAGAACGCCATCGACACCGCGCGCCTGCTCAAAGAAGACGCCGACTTCACGATCTGAGAGGTACCCATGTCCATCAACCTCAACCTGGATGTCCTGATCGCGATGCGCCGCGTCGCGGTGGGCGAGTTGGCCGCGCGGGTCGGCATCACCCCGGCCAACCTCTCCATCCTGAAGAACAACCGCGCCCGGGCCATCCGGTTCTCCACCCTGGAGGCGCTCTGCCGCGAGCTGGATTGCCAGCCCGGCGACCTGCTGCAGTACGTACCCGACGGAGACGACCATGACTGACCCCATCGCCCAGCCGGCCACACCGGTCGCCATCCTCCCCAGGAAGGCTTACCCGATGGAACCGCCCGACGCGGTCTTCGCCCTTGTCGCGGTGGTTCTCGGGTTCCTGGCGTGGAACTGGATCTGGCCACGGCTGGACACCGGGCCCGCGGGCGATGCCGACCGTGGGGTTGCCTTCTTCCCGGGTGTGGCCGTCACGATTTTCTTCGTCCTCGCCGTCGCCGCCTCGGGTACGTACTTCGCGCTCCACCACGTCCGGCTCACCCGGGCGGGGGTCATCGGCGCGATCCTCGTGCTGCTCGGCGCGGTACCGTTCACGCTGTACGACACCACGCCCGTCCACTTCTTCGCCGGGATCGGGTTGGCGGTCGGGTACGTCACCTGGCACGCGTACGCCGCCCGTACCGCCGTCTCCACCCGTCTGGGCGCTCTGACAACGGCGGATGTACTCAACCAAGGGCTCGTCGTACCGTTCTCGAACCTGGGTGCCTGGTTCGCCGCTCTGCGTTCCCTCGCCCGCGACCGCCAACGCCCGGTCCAGGTACTCCTGGCCGCCGTCGGCATCATCGTCGCCCTGCCCGTCATCGCGGTCGTCTTGTCGCTGCTGATGTCGGCCGACGCCCGCTTCAACTCCTGGATGGGCGACGCCGGGCACTGGCTCGCCACACTCGACATCTGGCATGTCATCTGGCAGTTCGCCCTCGGCCTGCTGGTGGCGATCTACCTGTTCGGGCTGCTGTACGGCAACGCGCACCGGCAGGGTACCGGGCACATCAGCGCAGAGCGGGCCACCGCCTGGGCAGCCTCGGCCCGGCGGATCAGCCGGGTAGCGCTGGTCGCGCCGACCGTGATCCTGTGCCTGATCTACCTGGTGTTCTTCGCCGCCATGGGGAGTTACCTGTTCTTGGCCTTCCGGCACGCTGTACCCGGGGGCTTCACCTACGCCGAGTACGCCCGCCAGGGCTTCTTCCAATTGGCTGTCGTGGCCGCCATCAATCTGGCCGTCCTCGGCCTCACCGTCCTTTTCGCCAAGCGTGAGACAAAGGGAAAGGGTGAGACAAAGGGGACGGTTCTTTCTGTCTCATCTGAGACAGAAAGAACCGTCCCCTTTGTCTCACCCGCTGTCTCACCGTACCCACGGGTACTGCGGGTGCTCGGCGGGGTACTGTCGGCCCTGACCCTGCTGCTCATCGCCACGGCCATGTCGAAGATGATCCTCTACATCGACCAGTACGGGCTCAGCCGGCTGCGGCTCTACACCCTGTGGTTCATGGCCATGCTGCTCGTCGTCTTCGTCCTGGTCGGCCTGTGGCACATCCGGGCGTACCGCGCGTCGACGCCCATCGCCGTGGTCATCCTGGCCGGTTTCCTGGCGCTGACCTGGGCCAACACCGACGGGCTGATCGCCGACTACAACGTCAACCGGTACCTCGACGGCCAGACATCGCTCATCGACGCCAACTATCTGGCCGAGAACCTGTCCGACGCGGCCGTACCCGCCCTGGTCAAACTGCGCGACCAGGCGACCGATCCTGCGGTTCAGGACAACGTACGGCAGTTGCTCGCCACCCGCGCGGCCGACGGCGTCTTCCTCACCCCGTCGGCCGACGGGCCCTGGATGTCCTGGAACCTCCAAATCACGCAGGCCAACGGGGTACTGCCGCCCCGGTGACGGCGCCACCTCACGCCTGAGAAGTCTTCGGAGTAGTGTGGCGAGGGTCGCCGTGATGGATCGCACGTCGCCAGGCTCATGCGCGGAGGTGGAGATGAGGACGAAGCAGGGATCGTACACACCGGACGCGGGAGAGCGCCCCCACTCGGATACCGGACCGGTCAAGCCGCACGTGAGTTTCGTGGCGGTGACCATGCCAATCGTCATGCTCTTCCTCGGTGTGCTCTTCTTCGTCGTCTCGGCGACGGCCGGCCCATGGTATTTCGGTTCGTCGGAGGTGACGACCGGCACCATCGTCTCGTCGCCGACGAGCCATCCCGACGTGACGTACACCGTCGATGGCGTGTCGTACACGCTCCATACGCGGGACAACAATCCGGGGTGGACCCTGGGCGAACAAATCGGCATCGCGTACAACCCCCGAAATCCGGCGCAAGCCGGTACGACCGGCGACCGGCTGATCGTGATCGTCTTCGCCGCGTTCGGGACGGCGTGTCTGCTGGCCGGGTTGGTGTGGGGCGCGGTGTCGCTACACCGACGGCATCGCGCACGCTCGGCGGCCGCGTACGGCCAGCGGGTTGAGGCGGCCGTCACCGCTGTGTCGCAAAATACGGCGGTTCACATGGGTGCCAAGGTCATGACAAAGGTCACGTGCCAGTGGACCGGTCCAGACCGGGTCGAGCACACGTTCCACTCCGAGGGAAAGTTCCTGCCCCTCGGTACCACGCTCGCGACACTGCCGGTCACCACGCTGCCGGTGTACGTCGACCCCGACGAGCCCACGCGGTACTACGTGGACGACTCGGCGCTGGCCTAGCCGACCGCAGTGATCTACGGGCCCAGCAGTGCCAGCGGTACGACTGCCGTACCATCCGGCAGCCGGTGGGCGAACGGTCCGGTGTTGACAATAACCTTGTCAAGCAATTCGGTGCCGATCTGAGCTTCCAGCCAACTCAGGTGCTTCGCATCGGAGGTACCGATAGCAGCAGCCAACTTGACCTCAATAGCCAAAACCTTGTGGTCGGATCGCTCGACAATCAGATCGATCTCGTGCTCACCGCGCTGCGTGCGAAAGTGACTGACTCTGGCCATCGACGGCTGGGCGAACACGCGAGCCGTGAGCGCGACGAGCGACTCGAAGAGTCGGCCAAGCAATGTGGACTCCCGACCCGGCTCATGCGGACCGTCCGCGCGGAGCAGCGAGTCGGCGGTGGCTCCCAGCAGACTGGCCGCAATGGCCGGATCGACAAGGTGGTGTTTGGGTGACTGCGTTAAGCGGGCCAATGGATTGAACACGGGAGTCCAGGCTGGCAGTGGGTCGAGCATCCAGACCCGCTCGAGCACGGCCCGGTACACGTCGGCCGTACTCCGGACTGGTTTGTCCGACTCCCCCGGCGTAGCCGCGTCCAGAATCCGCGTGTACGACGTGGTAGACGAGGTCGCCGCCGCGTAGGACGTCAACCACGCGCGGAGAGCCTTGGGGCGTCGTATGTTGACCCCCAGTTCTGGCATGTCCCGCTCGACGACCTCATCGACGTAGGAGTCGATGGCCTGGGGACGCAGGCGTGCCGGATACTCCCGTATTCCGGGAAATCCTGACGCCAGTACTTCGTTCGCATAGTCGGGGACCTTGAACTCGGTCTGGCCGCTGATAGCCTGCCTTGACCCGGTGAGCAGGTCCGCCAAGGAGACCGTGGGAGCGGTCACGCCGCGCTCTGGGAGCGTCATGGGCCGCATGTTGAGGCGGACGATACGCCCAGCTCCTGAGTGAATGCGCGCCTCCCGTGGCGGTAGCGCTGATCCGGTGAGCAGGAAACGCCCAGGGGAGCGATCGTCGTCTACCGCTCGTCGCACAACATTCCATACCTGTGGAACAAGCTGCCACTCATCGATGAGGAGCGGGGTTGGCTGCGTCAGAATCGTCTCCGGCTCGCCGCTCACGATGAGCCTGGTGGCGTCTGCGTCCAAGGCCAGGGTGGCTGCGGCAAGTCGCTTCGCCGTCGATGTCTTGCCGACCGCTCTGGCTCCATCCAGGGCGATGGCCGGCAATCCCTCAAGCAAGTTGTGGAGTTCGGCGTCGATCACACGCGGTTTGTAGTTCACGAGGTTAGTCTAGGTCAATCGGGAAGTTTCGCATACGACCATCAGTAAATTCCGTGATGATCTATCGGGCAATTTCGCAGCGCTCCACGACAGAGTGACCTTCGTCAACAGTGCAGTGGCTCTGGGTCACTACACTAGCTACTTGCCCAGTGTCGCCTCGGCTCGTTCGATGATCGCGGAAGCAGTGGTACCGAGGGCCGCTGCGGTATCACGCAGGTCGGACACCGAAAAAGGAGAGTCTTTGCGCAGCCTGATGGCGACGTAATTCTGCGACCGGTTGATGCGGCGAGCCAACTCAGCACCGGACAGGGTCTGATTACTCAAGAGCTCATTGATGACATCGGCAGTCGCCGAGGCGAGTCCATCGACAGCTATTGACTTTCGCGGCGACATGGCTTCAGCGTAAGGAGATTCATCTACCCTTGTCAAACCCATATTGGTTAGGTGGTCTCGTATCTAAACCTATTTGAATTTGAAATACGAACCTGAAAAGGTTAAGTTATGTTCTGTGAGTGCCACGCCAACGACCGTCGCCGCTGGCTGGGATGGTCTCGCGCCCGGTGTCCCTCTACCTTGATCACAACCAGATTTCCGACTCGTCGCACCTGGGTGTTTTGCCTGGGACAGGGGCGTTCCGTTACAGGACCCTGTCGCTGTACGGGAACTCGGTCAGCGATCTGACGCCCTTGCTCCAGCTTCCGCGCGACCCGGCCTGGGGCGACAACCCGCGTCAGATCAACGTCGCTCGGAACATGGTTGCCGACGTGTCTGGGTTGGTTAGTTCGGTGGACGATTGGCTCCTCGATGGGACTCGGATCACGGACATGTCGATGCTGTAGTGGGCACGTCTCGTCCGTCTCAGGTGGCGATTCCGTCGACTCGGGGTGACGTGTCCTGGACCGTCTTGCCGGGCGACGCGGCCGTACCCGCCCTGGATGCCCTGGAACCTCCAGATCGCACAAGCCAACAGGGTACTGCCGCCCCGCTGACGCCCCGCGGAGCGCGAAGCGGGCCCACAGGCGATGGCCATCGACGGGTGACCCGGTCAGTCGTTTTCGAGGATGAAATCCCAGCTTCCGATCGGCGTACGCCCGTCGGGCGCCCACTGCATGACGCCTTCACCGGCCGCGATGGTGGCCTGCAACCCGAAGACAACGGTCTGGCCAGGTTCCAGCGTAGCCGGCAATGCGTCCAGAACCGTCGCACTGGGATCGATCGGGATCGAAGACGTCGCCAGGGAGACCACTGTCGGGTGGTAGATCTGGCCGTTGGAGTCCCAGCCGGCGAAATCGTCGACGGCGATTTGTACCGGTACCGTAGCCTCGCTCATCGTCACCGTCCAGATACCGGTCGCCACCGATCCCGTACCACCCAGACCCGGGTTGAGAATCAAAGGACCGGTGATGACCGCCAGGACGGCCCCGCCGTCAGGCAGTTCGGCCAGGATGCCGTCACCCTGCTCGGCCAGGGCCGGGCTGGCCTGGGAACCGGGCAGTACCTGGTTGTCCGCCTGCGTCGGCGTCGGTAACCAAGTGGGGAAACCACCCCAGGTTTCCGACGGCCGGGGGGTGGCCCCGCCACAGCCGGCCAGACCCAGCAGACCCGCCAGTGTGCAACCGACCGCCAGCACCAGGCAACTCAGCGCGGTACCGGGTCGGCGCCGGCCCGACCAGGTCCGTTCTCGCGTGACCATCCCATCCTTCGGGTCGTACAACTGCGACATAGCGAAGACATTGTACGAAGCAACTACCGGCTGGCAAGGTCTTCTATTAGTCGTCATTAGTCTAGCCGCATCACTATGTGAAATTTCAGCCACAAGGGGGTTCCTTTTCTACTTCAACATGACTAAGGTGACGGTATGTTTACCTCTGGTTCACTGGGGAACCGAGCTCGACGCCTCGCTCTTGGCGTACTGTCGGGCCTGCTCGTTGCAGGTGCCGGCATGTTCACTGCGGGTCAAGCATTTGCAACTCCCACTTCCTCTCCTACCGTCTCAACGTCCGAGACACTCATCACGACCACGGGTCTCACCGCTGGCCAAATCAAGCATGTTTGGGTCATCATCCTGGAAAACAAGTCGTATGATGCGACGTTCACCGGGCTGAACCAGAACAGCTATCTCTGGAAAACCTTGCCCAGCCAAGGCGTGCTGCTCACGCAGTACTACGGCACGGGCCACTACAGTCAGGATAATTACCTGACGCTGGTATCGGGACAAGCCACGCAAGCCGACGTTCAGTCGGACTGCGACAAGGTGAACAGCCCCTTCTCCAGCAATTCGGCGATCATCACCGACCCGTCCGACCCGAACTACGGCCAGGCGAAGTCGCTGGCGGGTCAGGCGGCTGCCGATGGCAAGAACGGCTGTACCTACCCCGATCAGGTTGCCACCTTGTTCAACCAGTTGGACGCGGCCGGTGTGACCTGGAAGGCCTACATGCAGGACCTGCACAACCAGGCCGGCCGTGAGGATGGCGCCTGCGGTTCGCCCGGTTCGGCGGCCAACAACCCATGGACCAATCCACTGGATATGTCCAACCTGCCGGCTGGCGTCACCAGCTTCACCGGCGCCCAGGTCGGGGATCAGTACGTCGCGAAACACAACCCGACGGCGTGGTTCGCCAGCCTCACCGGTACGACGAACGCCGATGGTTCGGTCACTCCGGGGTTGACGACACCGGTCCAAGGCGGGACCGACTGCGACGCCAATCATGTCGTCAACCTGGACGACTCGGCGACCGGTCTGTGGCAGGACCTGCAATCCGAGGCGACGACGCCGGCCTTCAGCTGGATCACGCCGAACAATTGCAGCGACGCCCACGACCAGATCTGCAAGGACAACAACCTGTCCGGCGCTTTCAACCCGGATGGTACGCCCAACTACACCCTGGTCAATGGGGCTCCCGCTCCCGAGTCCACCACACCGCTCAACTACACCGGCGGGCTGTACGCCTCCGACCTGTTCTTGAAGTACTACGTCCAGATGATCGAGCAATCGCCGGCATTCAAAGACGGCGGTCTCATCGACATCACGTTCGACGAGGCCAACCCGCCCTTCACGTACACCGGCAACAGCTTCACCAACTCGACGGACTCGGCTGTCTGGCCGATCAGCGCGGCTTCTGGCCTCAAGGCCGACGCCGCCGGCCAGAACATCAACGGCAAGAACGTCCCCGAGGAGCCCACCGGCTGGAACTCGATCCTCAAGACCGATGACAGCGGTAACCAGTTGTACCCCGGACCCGGCTACAACGCGTTCATCGACCGGGCCCCGGCCTGTACCGGGGACGCGACGAAGGACGCGTCGTACTGCATCGACGGGATAGTGCTCGGCGCGGCTGGCACTCCGCCGCCGGCCCAGGACTTCATCGTCTCCGGCGGTCCCGCGTCCAATGTACTTCAGGACAACCTGATGAAGATCTCGGTCAAGGACACCGGCCGCATCGTGACCGACACCGTTGACGTCAATCCCGACGGGACGAGCCCGATTCCGGCCGGCACCTTCGTCGGCGCCGTCACCGCCCAGGGCCCACTGTTCCCGAACACCCCGACCGGTGCCGTGTTCACCACGTCGTTCCAGTTGGTCGATCAGACTGGCCAGGCGGTCAAGCCGACCGGGCCCGTCACGACCGTCACCTTGAGCGCCGAGGCTCCGACGGCCGATATCGCCAACGGGATCACGGCGGATCCGATGTACAACGCCACCGACCCGACGCCTGGTGGCGGTGTCACCGGCAGCGTGCTGATCAGCCCGCTGATCACCCCTGGTACGACGTCTGACACCTACTACAACCACTACAGTTGGCTGCGGACGATGGAAGACATCTTCCAGGTGTCGAGTGTGGCGGGTACGACTGCGGACGTCACGCTGGCGGCGGGTACGCTGGCTGGCGGTCTGGACGGACTCGGTCACCTCGGTTTCGCCGCGCAGACGGGTCTGATGCCGTTTGGCACCGACGTCTTCAGCAACGCGGGCAACCAAACCCAACCGACGCCCACGCCAACGCCCACGCCAACACCGGGGCCGTCTCAGCCTGACCATCTGATCCCTGCCGGCGGTACCGCCGTAGCGGTCGATCACACGGGTTGGATCGCCGCAGTCGGCTTGGTCGCTGTCGCGGCGGTGCTGATGGTTGGCTTCGCCTACAACCGACGCCAGGCGCAACATCGCTGAGGTACCGGTTCCCGGTCACGACCACCTGATAAACCTGGTCGTGGGTACCGGGAGTCACAGCGTGTGACTACGTGCCCGTGCGGTGGGTTCTGTTGCCCGAATCGACTCAGAACCCACCGCACGGGCACGTTGACATAAGGTACGAGCGCCCACATCCAACGAGCGAATTATTCAGCACTGACGTGAGCGACAGCGTTACACGTACCCCGTGTTACACTGGTCCACATGGCAAATCTGACGTTGGTGATCAATGACGGGGTACTCCGGCGAGCCCGGATTCGAGCGGTTCAGGAGGATACCTCCGTCAACGCCGAGGTACGCGACTTCCTGGCGGCCTACGCCAGCAATGCTGCCGACGATCGGCCACAGCAAGCCATGGCACGACTGGTGACCTTGGCGGGTCGCGCGCAGTCCGGCGGGGGCCTGAGCAACCGCACATGGACCAGGGACGATCTCCATGAGCGCTGACATTTTCATCGACACCAACGTTCTGGCGTACGCCTTCGACACCGCGGCGCCGGACAAGCGCGACATCGCCCTGAACCTGATCGGCCAGGCCGGTTTCGTCACCAGCGCGCAGGTGCTGGGCGAGTTGTACGTCACCCTGACCCGGAAACTGACGAACCAGGTACCGCCCGATGTTGCCAAGCAGGCGATCGACGAGTTGCGGGTACTGCCAGTCGTGGCCACTTCACCCGCATTGGTTGCCGCCGCCATCGACACGTCGATCCGGTACCAGGTCTCGTACTGGGACGCGCTCATCATCGAAGCGGCCGCCACCGGCGGCTGTACGACACTGCTGACCGAAGATCTCAACGACCAGGCAACCATCAAGAACGTACACATCGTCAACCCGTTCCGGTACCTGGCCGACCCCGGCCAATCCCAACCGACCGGATAGCGCCAACCGATGGGGTGTCGACATAGTTTGTGGTTGACGAGGCTAGTCTAGGAATCAGTAAATTTCGTGATGCTCTATCGAGCAATTTCGCAACATTCTACGACAGGGTGACTTTCGTCAGCTGGGCGTACCCCGCCATGTCGTACACACCGACGAAACCGCTTGTCGCGACGTAGAAGTCGGAGCCAAGTTGGACACCGCGGGTCGAGGGATCGGTCATCGCCAACTGGCTCGCCGCTTGGTCGGACCCGACCAGGTCGATCACCTTGGTGAGCGTGAACGTGGAACCGGTCCAGTGGTACATGTCATAGGTCCACGACATGCCCTGGAACGTACCGTCGCTGGCGTAGTTCCAGGTCGTCACCGGGAAACCGATCAGACCCAGCTCGGGGTCCACGAACGCCGCGTGGTGATTGTCCGACGCCTCGGTGGCGTCCCCCTTGACCCGGATGGTGGAAAGTTCCTGGACCTGGTACGGATCGGATACGTCGAACATCGACAGCTTCAAGCCGTTCCACTGTCCGTCCGTGGAGACATCGGTGCCGATGCCGAGCAGCCGGTCGTCGCCGAAGGGCTGGAGATAGCTGGAAAAACCGGGGATCTTCAGCGCGCTGCGAATCTCGGGCTTGGCCGGATCGGCCAGATCGATGGCGAACAGCGGGTCCATCTGCTTGAAGGTCACGACGTACGCGATGGTGCCGTCGAAACGGACCGACTGCACCGACTCGTCGCTGGCCAGCTTGGGGATCGAACTGACAACCTTCAGGTCGGGCCCGAGCACCCACAAGGCCGAGTTCTGCCGGTAGCCGTTGTTGGACGTGTCCTGCCACGTCGTCGCCACCCGAAGGTTTCCGTCCAGCTCGTCGAGCGCGAACTGGTCGGTCAGCGTGCCGGCCAGCGCCGTTTGCGCGGCCACCGCCAACGAGCCGCCCTTCACGGCGATCCGGACGATAGTCGTGGTCGCATCGGCGTAGCGCTGGTTGGTCCCCGGGATCGTCACCGCCGGGCCTTGGGTCGTCGTACCGTCGTACGTGGGCCACATCGCCGAGGCCAGATAGAGGTTGTCCGGACTCATGTACACCGTGTCGGCGCCGCCGAGGACGGCCTGGTCGCCCACGACCGTACGGCTGGCCAGATCGATGGCGGTCACCACCGAGTAGGACGGCTGCTGGACGTACGGCATGATGTAGATGTCCCCGGGGGTGAGCGGAACGGGCGTACCGCCGTCGCCGACCGCCGGGACGAAGGTCACCGGTTGGCTCGGGTTGACGCCGTCCGGGGTGACCGAATAGCGGCTGACCAGGTACAACAGCCCATTGGACAGCCGCGAATCGACGTACGAGCCGGACTGCGAGACCACCGACAGGAACTTCGGGTTGGCCGGATCGGCGATGTTGTAGAAGGCCGCCTTCAGGCTCGTCGCCTCCAGGCCGATGTACGTACCCTGGTTCCTCGACCAACTGGTCGTGTCGGCGGAGAAGGCGTGCGTGAGGACGATCAGGGTACTGCCGTCGATCATCATGTCGGCCACCGGCCCGGCCAGAACCTCATCGCCGCTGGTCAGGCCGCTGACATCGATGACCGCCACGACGTGGGAGTCGGCACCGCTCGCGGTCACAACGGACACCTGGCGGCCGTGCGCGACGTAGAGGTACGACCCGTCGGTCTTGACGAAGTCCCCCTCATCGATGCCGGCCACCTGGACGTTCGTCCCCGAACCGCTGACCAACGATCCGTTCGCGCCCGTGTACGTCGCCGCCTGCGAATTGTCGGGAATCACCACCTGGCCACTGAACGGGACAACCGAACCGTTGGATTCCTGGCTCACGCCAAAGGTCGTGCCATAGCTCGACTGGGCCGCCGTGGTGAGCGCCTGGTAGACCTTGGCGTACGCGGCCGGATCGGCCTGGGCAGCCGCGGTCGTGGTACCGCTGGCGGGGACGTCCCCGCCCGCCTGGTTTGGCGCGGGCGTGACGACAATCGGCGCCGGCCAGGGATTCACGGGTACCGGCGTGGTCTGCCCGAGGCCGGAGACGAACATCACGGCTGCCAGGCCCGCCGCCACCACGCCACCGCCTAGCAGGCTGAGCGGACGCGTCAGGCGTCCACTCCGGTGGGTCTTCTGACGCGGCGAGACCGGGGAGGCCGCCGCAGTCGGCTTGGCCACGGGCCGCCGGTCGGGTACGGCGGGGGCGACATCGGACACGGGCTCGGCGTCGAGCGCGGCTTGTACCCGCGACACCAACTCCGGATCGGGTGTCATCTGCTCTTTCATGGCGTGGAATGACGCGCGGAATTCGTCTGTCTCAGACATGGGGGTCCTCCTTGGTCAGGGCCGCGCGTAGCATCGTCCGCCCACGCGACAGCCGCATTTTGACCGTACCCGGCGCGACGCCGAGCACAGCCGCGATCTGGTTGACAGGGAGATCCTCGAAATAGAACAGGTGAATGACACTGCGGTACGCCTCCGGCAACCCGGTCAGCGCCGCGAACAACGCGGCCTGCCGGGGATCGGCGAAGGCCCACACCGCCGGAGACTCCGCTGCCGCGAAATCTGTCGCCACCGGTACCACGCGGGTCCGCCACGAACTGGACGCCACCCGTTTGGCAACCGTCAGCGTGGTCGTGATGAGCCACGCCTTCCGGTGTTCCTCGTCGTGGCAGTCCGGCTGCTTGCGATGGTAGGTGAGGAAGACTTCCTGGAAGACGTCATCCGCATCCGGCCGGCAGCGGGTATGCGTCAGGCAGATGGCGTACACCATCTGCTGATAGCGTTCGACGACCTCGGCGGTGCCGATCGACGCGGCGGGCAGGGCGTCGACGACGTCCAGCGCGACCGGCGGTGCGATCGTCATCATGACCGTGGTGCCTTTCCTGTTTCCTGGGCCTTCACCACGCTAGCAGGTGGTAGCCCTTCAAGAATTTTCCTGTCGTACTAACTCCGCCGACTCCAGCCGAAAGTAACAACCCGGTACGAAAACGTCGGAATCAGGTGACAAAGATCCCGAAAGGGTAGCCGCAAACTTACGCCACTGTTTTCGAATATTTCGGATAAACTAGTGTGTACGAAAGGAACTGACATGCCGACCACCCAGACCACCCGCCGGGACAAGACCTACGTGCCCAGCCAGGATGAGATCGCTCAGGCCAAGGAACTGTTCGATCAACTAGAAGACGAGTTCGTCGCGACAGGCAAGACTCTGCTGACCTCCCCGTCCGGACAAACTCTTGAGCTTCCACCTACCTTGTTCGACGTGCTACGGTTCGTTGGCGCCACTCTGGCGGGTGGCAACGGCGTTACCATCGTCCCACGGGCCACTCGGTTGACCACCCAGGAAGCCGCCGATTTTCTTGGCATCTCTCGGCCTACTCTCGTCAAGCTGCTCGAACAGGGTGCGATGCCCTATCAAACGGTCGGACGCCACCGTCGGGTCACCCTTGACGCTTTGCTCGATTACCAGGAGAAAGAGCAGGCCAGGAGGCGTACCGTACTCGCCCAGGCCGCCCGTAACAACCAAGAGTCAGGCATGTTGGCGCTGACCGTCTTCCCCGACCAGGACTGAGGACGCCGTGGCGTTCCCCGTCTTCCTCGACACCTGCACCATCTATGGCGCTGGACTCAATGACCTATTGCTCACCATGGCCGAGAAAGGCCTTTTTCGCCCGCTGTGGTCCGATGACGTGCTGGACGAGCTTTGCCGCGTTCTCCAAGAGGCGGGCATCGCCGACGATGCCATCGAGCACCGGATCGCGTCCATGAACGATGCGTTCCCAGACGCCCGCGTCACCGGATACAAGGCGCTGATCCCACAAATGGTTTGTGACGAGAAAGACCGGCACGTGCTGGCCGCCGCGATCCGAGGCAACGCAGCGGTGCTGGTGACTTTCAACTTGAAGCACTTCCCAAATTCCGCTCTGGAAGAGT
>Ga0123354_10010769_pt1 | contig 14109 bp, 10 predicted proteins | sample TergutLab28metaG_2_FD_97872 | JGI IMG/M metagenome (GOLD analysis project Ga0123354, IMG submission 97872) | Labiotermes labralis P4 segment gut microbial communities from Petit-Saut dam, French Guiana - Lab288 P4 | ecosystem: Host-associated > Arthropoda: Insects > Digestive system > Gut ... | reverse complement strand
CCCCCCCCCCCCCCCCGTCCGGCCGGCCCGGGAAATCTGGTTTATAAAAGGAAAACCACGGGTTTCCAAAATTTTTTTTGGGGGGGGGGGGGGGGGGCAAACGGCAACACCCGTCATTGTGGAATGGTTCTCGGGCCGCACGTGGAAAAACAGCAGTGCGTGGTATACGTAACTGCCTTAATTCTTGTCTAACTTTTATAGTACATATACACATTTTACGAATGTGGCCACGGCCCGCGGGTTGGGGACCCACGGGCTGTACGTATTACTATATTCACATGAGCCCTACACACATTACAAACCACTGCAGTCTGCGTTTCAGCACGCTTGCTATTTATTAACAGCAAGCATATACGGGTAGACTTTACTCGTATGCTTTAGATCCTCGTGGAGATTAAATTCAAGCAGTGGTCATTAAAACTGTGGTCGTAATGGCTGCATATCTACCTCGGTTACTCTGCTGTTTCAGATTAGAGCTCCGGACACGATCCTACCAGTTTGTCTTGACGTGCCGATCCATCTCAATCTTCGTGTAACAATATGGCAGAAGGTAAAGTTTCCAGTCCTTTCCGGATTCCTCCCAAGCGGTAGATCGAATCCGAAGCCTGATGTCAACAAATGTCGCCGTCGTGTGGTTAAAAAAAATGGTAGGTAACATTCTTGCCTCCCCCCGTTATCTCGGCAGAAAACGCTCACGCAATTTTTTCTCATTTTTATCAGCTTCTAACTACAAATCCTGGGGCGGCACATCTAGTTAGGCCACAACCACTTCCTTACACATCCACATCATTTCTATTTTATTTTTCACCGATCATCCTACCGTTGGACCCTACATGGTCCGAGCTACTTACGGCGTCGTTAAACGAACCAAAATAATTTGTCGTTATAGGATTTGTGTGTTTTCCAGCTCTTTCGCAACACTACAAACATGCTCCCATTCGCTTCGCCTGGTGTCAACCCGCATATAACTAGGTAATCGCTGAAGAGATTTTCATGTAATTTCATAGCGGTGAGTTCCGCTCTGACGCCGTCAACACCACAATTATGGTTAAAAGCAGATAACAACAACGAACACATTACAAGAAACGGCGTTCTGAGCGAATCTCGAGAGTTAAATATCTAATATTTATTTGAGCGAAAAATGTATCTAGTCGTAGTTGTCGTTGTTATACTCAGAAAATCAGAAGGCTAATTTTTTGAAGGCCCGTCTCTACTGTCTTAGCACTTACTAACGGTAAATCGACATGCACCAAAACATGGACGCGCCTAACTTGTTAGGCTATTTGTAAATTTCTCACCACCAACTCCAGTAATCGTCTGGTCCACACAAACGTACAGGACAGGCAGGCACAGATCAGTACTTGACTGACTAAGGACTGAACGACCGCAACAGATTTCTGTTGCGAAAGAACCGTCTCTGGTATTCAACCAGTCTCTTATCCAGTGGTGCCGTCGGCTCCTTCCTCAGGAATAAACCGGCCGGTTCATGAACCTGCACGCTCATCTTGGCCGAGATGGAGAATTTGCGAGGCTCCACCATCCCTCCTACGATACCTGTACATACGGTGTTCTAGATGTGCCGAACTACAGCGACTAAAGCAGGGAAAGAGAGGTACTCGTAAGTTAGGTCTACACCTCCGTGGAGTCGAACATGAGGCCAAAAGAGAGGTTGAGCCAAAAGAAAGATGTACTGCATTCACCTAGTTGGCACACATGAGCTACCCAACCGGATGTGACTAGCTCTAGGCCTGCAAATGTGGCCTTCTGTACGAACAAAGTTGCTAATGATTTTTGGAGTACTTTTCTGTCACAAATACAGTTCGAACTTTTGAATAACCAATAATCTCTACTTCACCACTGTTATTAAAAAAATAAGCGACCCACATGCTTTAAAAAAACATGGGACACCCGTGCTGTAACTACAAGCACTAGGGTCAGGTCAGTGGTTTGCTGGACGGCACCGTCGCTTTAACAACGGAGAGAGTGACGCCGGAGCCTACTGCACAGGCAGCCGGATGAACCCCAGCGTCAGTCTGGTAACAGAAACAATTCCTATCTTTGCCAAGAATCGAACCTGAGTCGTAACGCTCGAAACACTTCATCGGAATGTTGGGATGCTTTGGGATATCGGTAACGTGTGAGTGTGAGTCATGTTCGTGTGGCACAGCTCGCCTAAGGTCCACTTCATGAAACTGGGGAGAAAAAAAGAGGCGGAATCAAGCAAAACATCGTAAGATAATTTCTATGCAACAGCAGCACATTACGGAAAGGTACGCAGACGGTCGAGGTCAAGGTCCGTCAATTATTAACTTCCGTCCTAGAGAAGGCGAGAAGCTAGTCCATGTTCCGGCGGCCTTGAACTGTTGGAGAAACACTTACCGGTACCCATCATGCATGCTGGTGGCCCCACCCCACAAAAGTTCCGGACAGTGATAAGAGAAAAATTTTAGAGTCCGTGGCAGTAATGAAAGCCTGCTAGTATGTCTGAAGTCAGCCCATCATCATTCATCCTACCTGATGGGCATCTTGCCTAGAGTAGCATGTCCCGTCTACAACGCAGTCTGGCTTTCTTATCATATAGTGTTTGTCGCGACTTCGCTGTTGCAATGTTTGGATTTGTGTCTAACGTCTTCCCTGCACAAGACTAAGCGGTAAGTAGCACGGGATGATCTGAGTAACGCGGAACATGCTCACAATCTACAAGAACAGTTTTGTATTGCAGGCCTACAACGGACAGCATCTTAAAGTAATGCTGAAACAACCTTGTTCGACTCCTAGACATGCCTTACACAAAGTGAACAAATGATTAAAAACTGAAATTGATTTATGGAAATCGCCGATGCTGGGCGCCTGATGATTTCTTTGCGTGCGTCCTCTCTCTCACTCACTCTCTCGCTCTCTCCGCGGGCGTGTGTGTGTGTGTGTGTGTGTGAGAGAGAGAGAAACAGTGAGTGAAGGCGTTCGTGCGTATTATCTGCCGACCAATATCTGTTACTTTCAGTATTTACGTGACTCTTACATCTCTTAATGCTCGCAATGGGCCGACGTTACAACTACACAATGCCCCACATAACCGGTTACAAAACCGTACTCTCCCAAGAGTGTCTCCTGGACTTCGAAACAACTATAAATATTTATGCTTTTAAAGGAAATGCTTTTGTGACTGTGTATACAGATGACTATGTTACACCGGTTTGCTGGGATACTCGAGTTAAGGATTTTCGTGGATATGCTTCTGAACCGCACTCCAATATCATTTTGTGTTTCTCACGACGGAACACGTGCTCGCTCTCGCTTTTTCAGTGCCAAGGAACCCGTTGTTCAAAGTTGGCGGCGAAACACTGGAAAACCTACTTCCATTTCTACACTTTTTACAGACTTTCCTCCCTAGGCACTTTTTCACGGTAAAAAAACCCCGTGCGCTTGATTACAGGACCACTTCATTTTCACAAATTAAAACAATATTTTACGTCACACTAAAACCCTCTGTGTTACATCCCACGTTCATGAACCATCTACCTCTGTCGCAAGTCACTTCTGAACCAGACTGTGTGACTAAAACGTCAGATGACGCATAGTAACAGAACGCGCTACCTACCGGATGTGTCATGCAGTGCTTGGCAAACCCACGGACAGCACGAGTTCCGCTACGAGACTGCATTTGCAGTATGTACACAATCGCTAACTGCCAAACGTCAAAGGCTGCAGGAAACATGACGTGAGAACATGCCATTTTAATCTAATCTGAAGAAAGGCGTGCTAAATGATTAAACGTTCCATCGAGGCCACGTATTTATCACTACGACTAGACAGACTGGACACACATAACTGACAGTAAACTCAGCTGAAGCGTGAGGCTGATTATTCTGTCTGGATTGGACTGGCCTGGCAGCTTCACTTCAACGTTCTCTACCTCCTGGAGGGATGCTTGCTTAATCACACAGACCGCCCTCATTTTCCGGCAATGTAATTCCACATACACAGCACAGTTATCTTGTGCCTGAACCCTACATCACGGTCGCGTGTAGAGAGCTTGGTGGTGAACTCGAAAAACACGGCGAAGGTCCCACACTGGCACTCTGGTCGCTTTATTGCTGGGGAGAGGACCCTTGGTAGATGCAGAACAAAAAGCCTCATGCAGTTCTGAACGTCGTGGGAAAGAGGAGAGTATCAATCCCTCTACCCGATAACAACCTACAGCCATACTATCCGATCCACCTACAGTCTAACAATAGATATATCTCTGTACTTTTATCGCCCAGGTCAGCGGTTCTTAATCTGGGGTCCATGGACCCCACATATTTCAGGGGGTCCGTGAACTTGGCTGGTGAAAAAATTAAACATTATTTTCAATGCCCTTCTAAATGAAACTTAGCTTGTAATTCAATAATGAATGCAGCAACTAAGTCATTTATGACCTCGAGAATCCAGAAATGTTTGTTAACTTCAATACATTTCACTATCTGTATTTTACGCATTTCAATACATTTTTCTGAGGAGTCCGTTGGTTCCACCTGACTCTCAAAAAGGTCCGTGACACAAAACATATTAAGAACAAGTAAAGTTTCTATGTAAAAGACGACACTTCCAAATATAAATTATTACACTTGTAAAGTGTAATGTGTATGTTCTGTTACTTTCCGATTTCTTCTCAGTGGTTCTCAAATGTGATCGGCAGATCCCAAAGGATCCGCGACCAGTTCCCAGGGGATCCGTGGATACACTCTGAAGTGTACTTATTTCTTAAACTGAATCATGTGTTATTAAAAATAATAATAATAATAATACAAAAATAAACTTCTTTAACAGGAGATGTGTTTATTGTTATGACCGTTAGAATACCTAATTAAGAAACCCCCTGTTCCACGAAGCGGGCGCAATCACTTTAATGAAGGTCAAATCATGCATTGCATTGTTACGTATTATGTCAGTACGTATTCGTAGCTTTCTAAAATCTGTTCTGAGACATACATTTTTAATTTTGGGTACCTATAATCCGGACATTTTATTTACGTGAGCAAGGATGTAAGGATCCGTGGTAATTTTTCGAAGCCAACAACGGTTCTCGAGCAGAATGTTTTGGAAACACAGTTCTAAACATTCTTGCACCAGCGTTTTCTCTTAGTCCATGAAACTGAGTCCTTAAGAAGCTAACAGTCGCTCAGCCAGTCAAATTATTCCCTGCCACTCAGGGAACCCGAAGGTTAATTATAGTGTTGATCACACAGCACCACCTGTCTTTCCCCAAAGCTATTACTGCGGTTCACACACCACAACCAATTTCTTTGAGATATGTTGTGACACTGCCCTCATATCAACACGTAGGTCTTCCACGTGGCCTCGCTCCCTTCAGGTTTCACGAAAAAAAAACTCTGCATGTATTTTCTACTTCCTCCTTAAGTCCCAAGTGTCCTGCCCATCTCATCATTCATTTACGGTCCGCGCAACCCATATCTCGCGGGCAACAGCTTGCACAGTTCTCGGGGCCCACAGAGCCATTTCAAACGGGAAAGCGCCTTGTAACGCTTTCCTTCGCACTGCCAACACAGAAGACAGAACCACTTTTGAAAAGTTATAAGCTGTTATTTAAAGTGACATATATTACATCGCCAATTCATTTTGTAAAAAATATGTTGGAAAGCGACCCACTAGACCGTCCAGTGAATTACTTTTTAAATACTTTTTCCCATCATCATACTTACTGCACATGTTGTATAACAAAAAAAAACCAGTGAAATTATACATGTAATTAAACGTATACTTACCCACTCTGCACTCTGTGTATTGAATTTCATGTAGCCCCCATGCAAACCAAATTTTGCCTAAGTTTCCCGGAACACATGAAAGGCTGAACGGGTCTGCTTCATTTTACCACCTTAATAACAGTCCGGTCAGGAACAGAAATCGTTAAACTGCTCATTATGTAACGTCCTCCGGCTTCCTGTCACTTCCTCCCTCTCAGCTGCAGATTATCTCAAGCACAGACGTTCTTTTCTTTCCCCAGCGCGGTACGCCAAGTTTTGCAGCAATGCAGAAGAACGGGTATATACGGTACAGTGGTCTTTGATAGCGGACGGGAGGGCGATGGTTCTTAACCGAATGGACGCAAGCATACCTACAATTCGAAAGGGGCAAATTCCTTACACGACGGCTGACAAAAACACGTCGACATTTTTCGCGATACCTAATCATACGTCACTTTTGCACACCACAGAAACTACACTGCATCCTTACCACCAGCCGCGTTATTGTACCTACTTCTTCGCTGGGCGGCTTATCTTCCTTCTGTTTGTCGTCGTTTTCACGCGCCATTTTTCTTGAACGAGCAAAGTAATTCTTTTCATACGACAATATTCTTAGTGCTTGGAACGTGACATCCAGACCTGTATCGCTCCGAACGCTGCTATGTTGGCAAGTACTGTTTCTCCATTCCGTCACTGTGGCGCCACTGTAATCATTGCTACTTATCTTTCGCAGTTCAACCTACTCTGGCACGGAGTACAACGGCACTAGTCCCGGATGAAGATAGCTTTGTTGAAATCTACAATCTTCCCCGTCTTGCACTACATTATGGAGCATAGTTAAGTCCAACTACCTCATTCATTGCTTCACTTATAGATCACGTGCCTTTTTATTTATTTTATACATAAAAACAATAATAACGAACAGAAGAACAATTTCCGTGAATATTCTACTCGACCAAAGACGCACAAGCCTGCACGTGTCCGAAAACCTGGCTGGATAACATCGCATTATGGGGAGTGTCGTAATTTGTACGCTTCGCCAAATATTAGCATGGTGACAAAAGGTCACTGAGATGGGTAGGGAATGTAGCACGCATGGAAGCTATATGAAATGTAAACAGTTTCTGCAGGAATATCTTAAGAAACCACATGGAATATCCACGCTAAGATGGAAGAATGTTATTAATAATGAATCTTCAGATCATACGCTGACTTGGCGTATGTTAACTTGACACGTATGACTATTCCATGGAATTATTCAGCTTAAATAAAAGTAGGCACAACGACAACTCACATTTTGACAATCACTGAATGTCACACGAGCGCTACATTCTTCTGTCTTACAAGGCCATCTTCAGATGGCTGTATTTGTAAAATATTTTGAAATAAATGGAATTAAGATCGCATTCTGGTACAGAAAAATGTGAAGTTAAAACTTTTATATGTTTTGAAATTCAATCTTGCCATAACATGAGATAACCCGTCGTTAAAATGTAAACAATTGTTTTCGTACCTTTCTTTTAAATATATGTATTTTAATTTTATATCCTCCAGTTTGCATATGTATATAGGTTTCAATTTCCGTTGGAAATGTAACACAAACTGTTTTCGTGTGACTATCAAACTGTATGTTCGGCGGATGATGCACCGAACACAATAATCTGCATACGGGCAATTCCTGTACGACATCAATTTCAAAGGCGCTCGACAGCCCAGAGTTAATAACGGTTTTTCGAACGTACACCCCCCCTACCTCAGTCAAGTGTCATCTTAAGGAATAAAGGACCTGGTGGAGTTACTATGCCCATAGTTGTACTTAACAAGGATAAAACAACCAGGGGAGAAGCTACCATACATCAAGAATAGGCAAAACATAGGAGGCCACAAGCCCAGTGCCCCCCCCCCCCCGCAAAAAAAATTAAACTAACCTAACACCACTCATTACTTGGGTGAAGTCGAGGGTATTCGCCACGAATGTACTTCAGCGTTTTTAACCATTTTATTTAAACAAAAATTGTGTTGTATGCAGACAAATATGGAGAGTCACGAACGAAGAGTGGAATAAAAAATTTGGAGTCAAAAAATTGCCCACACTTGAACAGTTTACTATAAAAACTGACATCGAACTGTTTCATCTGACGCCCAATTTATTTCCAAAAAATGGCGCAATGTGGCCATATGCTTCACTGTTATTACAGGGTCCAACGTTAAGCTTTGCATGGGGGCCCAAAAATCCTGACTACGCCACTGACAACAACAGGTTAATATAGGATATTACATAAGGACGAGTTTCGTGATCGTACGGAGGCTTGCGAAGTGAAACCAATGGGGCTGCAGTGGTCAGGATATGTAGCCCATATGGATTAGTAACGACATGACTACACACATTTGCTGGGAATCTCGTGAAAGACGACTACGGTGAAGACTACAATGACTTGGGTGATAATATTACAACAGTAAGTTCCGGGGTGCCCAACTGTGGGTTCTTAGCATGGGTCTTGTGAGCTTACGCCTCAAGTTGCAATAAAATGTTTGAGAGTATACAACACCTGGGACAGTTGCAACCTTTCTCACTTGGACAGACTTGCATCAGTAAAGAGGGCGAATGGACTAAAAATCTACCAACTACATTTTGAATTACACACGTACGTCTACGTACAGCCATATTCCTGATACAGGTATTTAATTTCCCAGCAGCACAACCAAATCTTATGGTTTCTGCGAGTCCGGGGCCTTCCTGCTATCAACCAGTCTTACTACCATGCGACACTTTTTAACTCCGTCTCTTACTGGCTCTTAGCCGTGTTGTTCACCTCCGCCAAAAAGGAATTCTTTCAAATCGACACTTTACGACCTCCAGAACGATCGCCCACACACATACTACTTCTGTAGTTTCGGGTTCTCACAGCGGTGTGGTTGTGGATTCCGTTATTCTTAGATACGACGATGCGGCACTGGATAATCGGTTCTCGACGTTTAAAGGGCACTACTTTCCTTCGAAACGGCTGTAACCGCTTACGCAGTAGCACGGCGTCATACTACAAAAGAACGGAAATCTTACACATTATTTATAGTTGAATACAATGCACCACTGGCAGAAACACACTATCACCGCACAGGCATTCCTTGAAAACCGCATGGCGACTCACCTCGTCGGCTAATTTGTGTTCATCTTTAGAGCATTTTCCGAAACTTTACGAAATCGGTATACACTCTTACACCCTTGTCATTCAACTGTTCGTAGGTCTCAGAGTAATTTCTTACCTTCTACCAAATTTTGCATTCACTTACACACTGCTACCTAAACGTCCCGCCCGTATCATCGTTCTTCAAAGTCTTCGCAGTTCATAACTGCACCTAACGTCGGAGCAAAGAACGGTTTGGTTTGCAGCTGGAACTCACAGTGTCAAGAGACTTCGTTGTGTCTTTCTGAATTATATGGGCAACGGTTAAACGACAGCACAGCGCCCAGTTATGTTCACTAACTGGTGTCTTTTGCCATCGTGTTACTGGCAATCGGAGTTCCCGGATGCACACCCCTGCCCGAAGACCGGCATTATGACAGGGATTTTTACGGCTTTTCCTTCGTCGCTCTAGGCAAATAGCGAGACATTAAATTCGGCCGCGGCCGCTTCCCTCCTCGTAGTTTTCGATTGATATAGTTCACTACCTTCTTTCAATTCAATGGTGTGTGATCTGACACAAGTGGAAACGTCGTCAAATAAATGGTGTACACAGCTGAATGTTGTATGTATAATTTGCATAATGGGCTAATTCCACCACACCATTTTCTCCACGTGTCAGGGCAGCGACCAACTGTTACAATGAAGACGAATTACACATATACTCACGTAGTGAGGTGGCGGCATGGGGACGATGGGTGGCTGCGGGGACAGAATCACGTGCCGGAGCGTTCCGCTCTCATCCACTATCTGCTGTACCACGTGACCAGGGGGCACTTGCACTGGCATTGCGATGGGAGGCGACGAATTCGTCGACACCATCGGCACAGTCACCGGCCCTGCAAAGAAGCATTACGTCACGTTAGCCGTGAATTGCCGCCAAGTGACACAAAGACAATAAGTAAAAGTAGATTGCAATCGAGGAATGCTTGCTTAACATTCAATCCATAATCTTCCGTAAGCCAATCTTCTAAATACAAATTATTAACACTAAAATAAAGAAAACGTCTTACAACTACCTGTTGTTGTGTACGGGTCGAAACTTCAGTCTGTCACACTAGAACACAAGAGTGCCAGCGAAAGGAAGCAGAGGCAAAACAAGGAGTAACAGCAGACTAAAGAAAACTGCGTCGGCGTCACATTCCGTACTCGGTCACCTAACGTTGAGCTTATTAAAGAACACAGGATGAGACGGACAGGTCGTGGCACGCACACGAGCGATGAGAAATGCATACAAAATTTAAAGACTGGAAACCCAATGGGAAGAGTTCACTCTGGACACATTGAGGGCGGGGTAGGCAAACTACGGTCCGCAGGTCACCTCGAACATTTCAATTCGGCCCGCGGAAATATGCAGATGTTTTTAAGAATTCGTCCTAATGTAAACAGGAAGTGCTGTACTCGCAAGAACAAAAAAAGGTAAACCTAGATTTTGATATAAACTCAAATTCTGGGTCCCTAGCAGGCCTAAACGTAATTACGTAAGGCTAATGTTTTCATTCCCAGAGCCTACAGCACGGTATGAGACAATTCTTATGCATTTTGGTATACACGCAGTGCGTGTAAGCAGTGTTTGTAACAAATGAACCACATTTCTTGGGCAGCTCCGGCCAGTGGTCTCTCGGCAATGGACCTATTCGGCCCTCGGGTAACAAAAAGTGCCCACCCCCGGCCTACAGCTCAGCTGTGTGAACAAGTAACCAACTCATTAACAACATGGAATAGAGTCCCAGAGTTTTACAGAGCGCGAGGGTTCATCGTCGTGGTCACAACAGCGCGCCACTTATCTCGACACTCAACCAAATTCCATTTCACACCTCCTAGCTTATTCATTTTAGGATCCAATTTAATATTATCATCCCATGACCCTTAGGTCTTCCTGGATTCTCCACCAAAACCCTGTATGTATCACCTCCTCCCTCATATGTGCCACATGCACCGTCCGTCCCGTCCATGATTTTATCACGCGAAAATTTTTTGGTGAGGGGAAAAAGTCATGAAGGTCCGTATTATGGAATTTCATACATTTCTTGCTACTTCTTAATTTTCGGACCCAAGTATCTTCCTCTACACCCTGTTGTCGAACATCCTCGGCCCATGTTCCTCCTGGAATGTGACAGATCAACTATCACACCCATACAAAACAGGCAAAATTAGAGCTGTGCACATTTTCATCTTTACATTCTTAGACAGCAAACAGAGACAAAAGATTGTGGAACGACTGGCAACAGGCACTGCCTGAATTTAATCTGCCCTTCATTTGTTCCTGCAAGCAATTTTCAGTTGCTTGTGTCATTATAAATATTGCACTTCGCCACATTTTCAACGAATATCTATTAAAACATGGAAACTCGTCTCCGCAGCCAAGAAATAAATTAAGGAGATATACAAGCTTTTCTAAAGATCGTAATTGTACACTGTTTATTAGACATTAAAGAATACAGATGCAACATTCCCAAACCAAAATATATATATATATATATATATTTATACTCGGGGAAAAAATTAGGACTTTATTACACAATTCTTTTCAACAACGCATATTCCTGGTCACATCGACGATACAAAATGCGGAGTCAGTTTTTCAACACCGTTGCGTACAGCAATATTGTAAGGGACGCAGCTGTAGTTTTTCTTTTCACACGAATCGTCGGGCGGAACAAGGAAAAGAGAAAGTGTAGGCCGTCCTACTGTTTCCGCCTGTAGCGGCGGTTTTCATCCAAGTGTGCGAATTTTCTTATGACGACACAAACGGACGGCGATATACAGTTAGGCTCAAAACAGGTCGCCGAAAAAGAATACTGTACTTGACGCAAGGTAACATTTAAACGTTAAGACGTAACTACGTACATATTCCCGTTAAGTGCTCCAACATGAGGGCTGCAGGCAACCCAGGGAGGCGCCGCCGCCCTGACCTTTCTATAAACGATAATGATGTCAAACACAGGCAGCGTAGCCTATGCAAAAGGGAAAGTGTTACGGACCACCACACCCACCCAAATTTCAAAACTTGCAACAGGAAATGTAAAATCTTGGACAAATTACATATTAAACACAATAAGAAATTTCGTTCCAGTACTAAAATTAACTTTTTATAATCTGCTGGGAACAGAATGAAGTGAGATAAATTGAAATAATACGACTACAATGAGAGAGAGAGAGAGAAGATGAGAATAACCATGCATTCTCTACAGAAAACTTTCATCTTAAGTTCCGGTACTTGCAATAATCCAGCATTTAAATCATGTAATAACTGCCTGTCAAGTAATTATAGTACCCCGTAGCACTACACGCATTCCTAATCTTGTGGGGAGCCTATTACAACTGCGCTGTTCGAATGCATGGAACAACTCGACAACCGCTCAACCCATCTTCATTACGTGTGAAATGTCGGCCGCCACGACCAATCCATCAATTTGGGAATTTATGATTCAGATACTGCCTTATGACCTGAGTGAAATGAGGCAGCGCTCCGTCATGCTGGGAATACATTTGTCGTCGTGTTTGTAGAGGAACATTCCCTATGAGTGTTGGCAGTTCATCTTGCAAAAAGCTGGCGTGAATATCACTTGCAGACATTGCGGGAAAATGTACGGACCAATCAGCTGGTCACCAATGACACCGCACCACATGTTTACGGAAAAGCGATGTCGGTAGTAGCTTTCGACAGTTCCATGAGGATTATCACGAAGCCATAAATGGGAATTTCTTGTATTGTTGACCCCATCGCGGGTAAAATGGGCCTTGTCGGTGAACAGAATGTTACGAATCACATGGGAGTTATGATTAATCCAACGGCACAATTCCAACCGGCTACACATGTCCGCAGGTTCAAGATCGATGGATTGGTCGTGACGGTGCACAGAATTAGCCACCACGGTCACCGGATCTGAACCCATTAGATTACCATGTGTGGAGTTACATGAAAACTATGGTGTATGCACACAAGGTGAACCCGAGAGAAGAACTACTCCAGCGAATTCTCGCGCTTTAAGAAGCATCAAAAACGCTGCAGTGCTTCGTAAGGCTACAAGTTCTCTGGTCACACGAGTCAGAAAATGCATCCAAGCAGACGGAGGACACTTCGAACAATTTGCTTGAGTGTTGAACGGCGAATCTGTAACTGTACATTTAACAACATAGCTCAATAAATGCACAATGCTCCTCTTTCCTTTCTAATTTATTTACTGTACTTTAAAAACTCATAACCTCTGAACCGTTGCCAATCGTACCCATGTGTATATGACGTTCTTGGCTCAGAATCAGCTCTGAAATTAAATCCCGAAGTAGTGACCTTAACTCCTGGGACACCCTGTATAAGAGAAGACAAGCACTTTTTTACAGCTCGTTATAAAGGAGACTGAGGTATCAGAGTCTTGCAGATGTTCAAAACGGTTTGTTTTCGACACGCGCAGAAACGGAGTTAAAAGTTAAAATATTCAATTGCATTTAATACACCAACCAACAAATGCACAAAATTAAATACCTACATAACATGTATTAAATATAAGAATATGCACGGTATAACATAAAATTCTGTTATGTACAAAAATAATGCATTAAAATCATGCGACGTTTTGATTTACCACTTCCAATTTCAAACTCCTGCATCATGACTGTTAGCAAGGGAATAAAGACAAACAGTGTATAAAAGGCTCCTAGGGAAGGTAAGATTTTTATTCTGATGTTAAGGTACAAATGTTTCCAGCCCCGGCGCTTGTCACGACATTCTTCGGGCGTAAATTTATTTAAGTTTTTCCTCTTATTTGGGGGGGTTGTTAAATGTCAAATGTACGTAGTACAGGAGACACAAACTCCATCGTATTGCGGAGAAGCGACTGGCTGTTGCTCGTGTCAATGACATATTTCATCGACACCTGTTTGTTGGACATCCACAAAACGTACAGTAAAAGCATTTTCTTCCCTACTATTTCCTTCTAATAAGAAATCATCTCGGTCTAATCCGATCAAGGCATTATCAATTATCACTACTCTGGGTTTACCAACTACTGGTCTTTATTATTATTATTATTATTATTATTAGTGTAGCAGTAGCAGTAATATTAGGATGGATCTCCAGGAGGTGGGATGTGGGTATGTGGACTGGATTGGGTTGGCCCAGGATAGGGACAGGTGGCGGACACTTGTGAGTGCGGTAATGAACCTTCGGGTTCCATGAAATG
>Ga0123354_10010766_pt1 | contig 14111 bp, 5 predicted proteins | sample TergutLab28metaG_2_FD_97872 | JGI IMG/M metagenome (GOLD analysis project Ga0123354, IMG submission 97872) | Labiotermes labralis P4 segment gut microbial communities from Petit-Saut dam, French Guiana - Lab288 P4 | ecosystem: Host-associated > Arthropoda: Insects > Digestive system > Gut ... | reverse complement strand
GACCCACTACTACTCAGAAAATCTGGTAGCGCCGGGGATCGAACCCGGGACCTCTGTATCTGTAGCCAGAAACTCTGACCACTAGACCACAGAGGCGGTCATATATATATATATATATATATACGATTATTATGTTTGACATTATCCACCGTATTTGGCCATTTCAGATCAACAATATCAGGGTGGATCGGCTGCCTTTATCAAACACAAATGTTTATACTCCTCTGATGCTGATTCGTGCATACGTTAATTCATTTCGTAATAATGGGGAAAGTAAAATGAGCTGGCCTAGAACGGTCTAGAAAATGTTCGTGTATGGAGTCAAAGTCAAACAGTTACTATTATTCAAATTCTGATTCATGTCGTGAACGTAATATTGAGGGGCGTTCATGTAACCACTGTTGCAGTGGAACAGCAATAAGTATTACACATTCTGAGTGTGTGTTTGTAGCCTTAGGTATCCAGCATGCCAAGTGCATGCGCAGTATTGTCATCTGTGGCCTGCCTGGCTCTAAAATATTTTTAAATATTTTCTCGCAAACAGCATGATTTTCGAAAAAAGTTACTGAACATAAAATGCGTTCTTGTTGTCTGCAAATTTTGTCCGAAACATTCCTCATTCTAAGGGGAACTGAGCGAGATAAAGTAAAAAATGTGCTTCGTTCTGCATGTAAAGCTCCCGTTATTCTTGTCTGATATTAATGAAACTTGGATGTTTCGGACAGATTTTAGAAGAATATTAAAATGTCAGATTTTCATGAAAATCCGTCCAGTGGGAACCGACTTGTTCCATGCGTACCGAAGGACAGATACTACGAAGCTAACAGTCGCTTTTCGCACTTTTTCGAAGGCGCCTAAAAGCTGTTTTTACAAAAGCGAAAATTGCTCCGCACCTCTACTGTAAAAGAAGAGTGTCGTTGTTTCTAGCCAGGTGGAACCGAAGGGAATATCAATTTATTGCTTTTTACTTACATATTTTATGCTTTTTCGCAAAATTACAAAAAAACGACTATTAGCTTCGTCATGTCTCTCCGTCCTTCCGCATGGAACAATTCGGCTCCCACAGGACTGATTTTCAATAAATTGTATTGATTTTTTTTACTCCGTCGTTAATTTAAGTATCTGTATAGTCTGACAAGAATAAGGGCTACTTTGTACGGAAACCTACGTAATGTTGATATGGGCCGGGTAGCTCAGTCGGTATAGCGACTGAGCTACGGGCTGGACGGTCTGGGATCGAATCCCGGTGGGGACGAGATTTTCCGACCGTCCAGACCGGCCCTGGATCCCACCAACTCTCCTGTAAAATGGGTACCGGGTCCTTCCCGGGGGTAAAGAGCGGCCGGGGCGTGAAGCTGACCCCTCACCCCCTTCTAGTGCCGTAGTCAACAAAGAGTAGAACTATACCTCTACTCACCCTATGGGTCGTAGGGACTGTACAGAACCTCAGTGCCTGTACAAGGGTGCACTTTACCTTTTTACCATACGTAAGGTTGATGACAAATCTCGCGGAAGTTTTTTGTTACCATTAGAAATATTTCAGACAAAGTTCTAGAGAAAATCTAAACGAACATTTTATGTGCAGTAAGTCTTTTTCTCCCCTTATTCGTGCGTCGTATGAGATAATGTAGAAAAATGTGATAGGGCCAGACAGGTTACAGTTATTTATCTCAGTATTTAACTAACTTGATGCACAAAATTTGTTTCACAATAAGTTTGATTTCATGCCTCTACATGTTTCGGGCACTTGTGCTCGGAACATGTAGAGTCATGAAATCAAACTTATTGTGAAACAAATTTTGTGCATCAAGTTGGTTAAATACTGAAATAAATGTACTGAGATGCACGGTCAGCAGAACGTCAAAAAAGATTACAATTAATAACCTAATACGGCTCATGTTCTTTGCATGTTGTATAGCTAAGGCAACATCTCATATTATGCAGCACTAATTCCTTATTTTCCGCAAAAATTGTTAACCATTGGCGCCTTAATACTTATCCTGTTAACGTAGAGAATATGGTGAGCTCCTAATAATGCCAGCAAATGGCAGATGGGATTCAATTCGGCTTTTAAAGGGTTAATTCACAATTAGGTATGTAGCTATTATATGGCACTGAACCTAAGATCTTACAAACGGCTTTAAAATTGTCTGCGACAGAAGTAAAATGTAATATTACGCTATACCTAACTTGTTATTTTCGCTTTTGGTTGTAAAGATAAGTTAGAGGCAGTTTTGTTTGTGTCCTTGCTGTACTTTGCACGCGAAGACGTGTTTTGGGCACTGGTGTTCTGCTTGTATTTCGATACAAAACTGACATCGTTTGTTTGATCGTGTATATGTTTGCCTTTTGAGTAAATGTGTTGGCTGTGGTGCATTACAGCCACGTGTTTGACCTCGATGTGGCTTATTCCGCTGCACTGCTGTACTTCTTAGGTCTGGTACGTGGCATGATATGTGCGTATTGAATTGCTGGGTCCTGAAACATGCGGCAACGTTATTGGAAGTTAGTTTGTTTTAACCTTGCTCGCTGTTTTCTGGCCGTTTCTTGAAATGTTCTTTTTCTGTATTTTAACAATCAATGTGATCCTATCATGTAATTTGAGTCTTCGTCTTTGTATTCCTTTTATTTACGTGTTTCTACTGTGTTCTACTTTATTCAATATATTCTAACAAATCATCAAGAGGATATGGGCGTCTTTATATTGTATATGAAGTAAAGGCAAAAGTAAAGTTCACCATAGAACAGACCACGAAGGTCCAGAGGGGGAGTAGAGGTATAGCTCTACTCTTTCCTGAACCTCGGCAGTAGATTGGATTGGGTGGTCAACGCCACGCCAAGGCCGTTTTGCCCCGAGGAAAGACCCGGTACCAATTGTACAGGAGGTTGGGTCTGGACGGGTGCGGAAAATATCGCCCCATCGTTGTTCGATCGCCGGACCTTCCAGTCTGTAGCGAGTCGCTGTACCGACTGAGCTATCCCGGGCCCGACCATATTGTATATTCTGTGTAATTTTTTATTGTAGTGTTAATTTTCTTATTTTTGGCCCATATTGTTTGGCCTAACACTATAAGCACATATCAGAACAAATTGCTCTGTAACATAACAAGAACAGCCCTTTTCTTTTTGCGCGTTTGAACATCCTGTCTGGAAGTAACCTAGGCCTCGTTTCCCGGTTGTTACTTTTGAAAAACGTAACTTGAATATTTACTGAAATACTCCATAACGATAGTAAAAAAGAAATAAATTTAGTTTCTTAAATTTCCTACGGACGCAGTAACCCAGTTCACAAACTAACACTCAACCGCGTCCAACCTATACTCTTAACCAAATTGTCACCCTTGTTTTGATTGACCCCTTGAGAATTGGTACTGCTCCCTGCTTTTACCCATCAACTTCGCTCCTCAGTGAAAGACTTGTCAGAGCCTCCAATATCCCAAATTCCCCCTCTGCGAAATATTACGTCCTTATTTCTGATCTGCGATGCGCAATCAAATAGGGTAGTGGGCAGTAATATCAACATACCGGTGTAGCACACAACGAATAACACAACATCACACGAGCAGCTCCAGCTGCGAGTCAGGCAAACGTGTGCTGACATCTGCTGTACATTTATCCAAACATGTCTTAAGTATTAAATCCCCGCCAGTATAAAAACATGTCTTGACCTTTCAAAGACCTCGGTGTTGGATTTCCGTACCGGAGCAGTGAAACTGGTAAGAATTACATTTCGTACAGTGCACCTAGGCCGGAAATGAAGAGACAAGAAAGGAAAGTGTTCAAAACTCTTACAATATTATGAACAGGTAAAAGAGTTAAGCCGGTCCCAGTGTCCGCACGGTCTACGGCGTAGGTCTACGGCCGCTTGCCTGCTGAGATTGCGGGTTCGAATCCCACCGGGGGCATGGATGTCTGTTAGGAGTATTGTGTGTTGTCAGGCAGAGGTCTCTGCGTAGAGCTGATCACTCGTCCAGAGGAGTCATACCGACTGTGGTGCGTTGTTGTGTGTGATCTACAAACTTCATGAATGAGGAGGCCCTGGCCCACGGCGGGCTTTTGCGCAAAAAAAAAACATTTTTTTCCACCTATCATGACGACCCATGAAAGTTCAGCAAGTATGGACTATCCGTCACGTCACACGGTACGGCGTTCTGTCCATCACTGTCCGCCGTTTGCTTCAGATTAAAATGAAACCAAATCAGTTCTATTGACAGACGCAGGTGCACGTAGGTCAACAGCATTGGACAGAAATTCATTACTCCTTTGAGCTCTTTAATATCGGAGAACGAAGGATATTCACTGGTTAATCTACAATAATGTAACAGGCATAAATCCTCTAAAATTTGTAGGGTCTGTTACATTTTACTATTGAAACCCGTTAATGTGCCAGACTTCACGGCGCCTTGTAGCGCTATGAATGAGAACTAAAATATCGTTTGAAGGAAGACTCTTCCATAAAACAAAATTAAACACTAATTAGTGTTACTTATAGGTGAAAATCACATTTTTAAAAGTAGACTATATATTGCACTTCTTTCGGAGACTAAGAGACACATGGTGTTTCAACGTTACATTGAAAACATTGATATACCAACAGACAGAATTTAATACTTGATAATCTGTAATGTTAGCAGCCACAGTTAGTAGTATTGAAGAAGAGGATCAGAAAATGGCACAATTATAGGGCAGAGCAACGCGTGATTCATTTGGTAGTCCAGTGTCACTCTTTGCTGTAAGTTTTGTAGCTTACCGGCAGATGGCAGCACCGGTACTTATGCATTGTTTGTCTTGTAACACTTTCAATACCGTTAGTCTGTCTGGAGTTGAATCGCGCTCTGCTACTGTTGGGCCGGGTTTGAGTGGCGTCCGTTTTACCATGGTTTTCTTTTGCCCAAGCTTACGAAAGGGCCTGGTTGGTGGGTACGTCATATCTAAGGGTTCCATGGAGTGTCTGAGTATGAAGTTAGCGCTTCTATTACACGTAAGCGGCGATTGTTTGCTTGCTTAATAGACCTTCTGCTGGTTATTCGAGAACTGGCCTAGAATAACCGCAAAAGGTTTGTGTTGAAACTTCAAACATGTTCGTGCCAGTCGTTTATCATAGATAAAATATTTAAATAAACTGTAGCTTGTGTACCATAGTTGCTTATATATCTGTGTCACAACAGTATCTTATATAGAAAAATAAATGAAATATATGAAATGAGACATCAGTTGCCACAAATAATTTGTATACATATGTGTCAGATATATGACACCTGATGTGTGTTTAAAAATGTGTGTTCATTTTGCACTTCAAAATGTTTACACCACACTGCAAGGTATGATATGTGGTGTTGTGTAGCTATATCGGAACTCCCGTGTGTACGTCTGTTGTCACATGCGACAGTACTGAGGGCGAAAATTCATTTTCATATTGCGTTATGAGTAGAAAAGTCAATAATGCTGCTTCTCCCCCCCCCTCCACACCCATATAGTAGTTATTCTGGTTTAAGTTCGGATTTTATTGATACTCAACCCTTAACATGCTATGTTTTAGTACTCCAAATTTTTCGGCTTGTTCATCCTCGTTACTCTCTTGTTCTTTTATTTCACTCACTTTTACGAATTAACCTGCCATTGCCGCTAATTCTCTCCCTTCACATTTATCTCCTTGTATTTATTCTTCTTCATCTTTTCGATTCCTTCTCTTTTTTAGCTTCTTTCCTTCTCCTTATTCACGATAATGCTGTACTCATAGCATAATAAACTAGAAACAAAACCTTCATCCACACGTGTCGCCAACAAAAACACGTTTATATCCTCAAAGCTTGACCACAATTAAATCATTATTATAAATTTCCGAGGATTACAGAAAAATCAGGTTACCATATCAGAAGCTTATATCCTACTGTATACAATACGTATCTGAAGAGATATTATAAAATAATAATTTCTTCATTCACTATATAATGAAGGTAATAAAACTTTAAACCCACCATCTACACTACAGGTGTTCATAAAGTAATATTATGTACTTTAATCAAGCACCTTACATAACCTTAAATCGACGAAGATGGAAATTCCAAAAGCTGCAACACCTCCCACTTCAACATTTTTTCAATAACAAAATCTTAAGCATTACTGAAATTTTATGTAAAAACGAAAACTAGTTATTTTGACTGCCTGCTAGCAGACAGTCAAAAAAACTAGTATGACAAATACCTATTGTTGTGAATACATTATTAAGACTCGTGATGATGGACATTAAATATATCCGAAACATGTAGAGTTCTTTACCAAATAAAGTTGAGAAAAATTGCATCTCGTTGGCTTTTACGAGGGTGAGTCAAATGAAAACCGTAAATGTTTTTATCTCCTAATTTATTGAAAACAAAAGTCACTGCAGAACATCATGGACGATATGGTATGCTGAACCATGACTCATATCCAGATTTGCGGCTATTTCATTCACCGTTACGCGGTGATTTTCCTTCACGATGGCTTCAACTGCTGCAATGGCCTCTGGCGTCACTACTCGTTCTGTGCCTGACCGGGTCGAGGAGAGTCCGTAACAGAACTAATGCCGTACATGAACTTCCTAGTCCACTCGTACACTTGATGTAGTGACAGACATGCATCACCGAACTGAACTTTCATTCGTCGATGAATTTCGATGGGTTTCACCCCTACGGAACACTGTTCTTCTTTGGTGCATGTTGCAAGCGGGGCCACCCTCTTTACGCTACTACTGCGCCGTCGTGTTGCATTCCTGCATCGTACTGCCACCTGTCGGCCACTCTTCAAACCATGAGAATCACTGTTTTGAACGTACTAGGCAATCGAGCTGTGTTTCGAATTTTTATCACACTTTTAAGGTTTTCATTTGACTCTCCGTCTTATTATAAGAATGTATGAAGATGCACGGTCGTCTGAATATCAAATATATCATGGAGGTATAAATAAATATCTTGGATGTATAGTTTGAAACTTATGAAACACAAGATCAGGCGTTTTGAATTTTGAGGTTGTAATATGTTACACTGGGTTGTGATATCGAAAGATACAGCGATTTCTCTTTAATGTGAGCGTTTTGGTAATAAATTACCGCACCAACTCATTGCCCCTGAAACCTACCGACAGCTTTATAATATCCTGTTCATTCAGTGGTCATTCATTTCCACATTTTAAATTTGCTCTTATGATTGAAAAGCAAAGCATATTAGCATAACCTTGAAATTTGGCGACGAATGACATATCCCCCTTCCATTGCAATGTCTCATTTATAAAACCCCATTTTCCATTCCCCCAGTTCTCCGGCCATTCGTTAAAAAACAGTATCAAGTTTCAAGTGGAAAGGGTTACATACTAAAATCATTTGATGGATTGCTAAATGTTGTCAATCACTGATGTAGAAATAATGGGTTTAGCGTGTCATGTGCTATTGTATTCAAAGCACGGAAAATTGGTATAAAGTGGCAACTTCAAATATCACATCGGAAGCGCTTGGAAATACCCCATCACGAGTGGTGTTAAATTTGTACAGTGTTTTGTGTCCGCACTGCAAGAGACGTTAATGTGAAATGACATAACATGATGCAATGTATGTCTCATATATTGCTTACGTTGTCTAATGTGTCGTCTTGTGTGGCTTCTACTCTGAATCGTAAATCAAAGTTTCTTTCACAAATATTTCGAAATACGTTTATTTTGGGAGTTAATGGAAATCTGTGAGCTAAGAATAAATGTCTCACCCCGTGCATAAATCTCACTGAAATTTGTTTCAGAGTGAAAAAAATAGTCCTCTGATAACAGTCGGGCAGAACATGTTTATGTAGCAAAAACTCTTTATATTTCATTATGTATATTTTGTTAGTAATTTTAACTAATTTTAAAGTTGTATTCGTATTATTTATCTTAATCTTTTATCTCCTACATTGTGACTTGGATTTGTTCACGTATGGCTCCTTTAAAATTCTTACTTCTCATTCTAATTAATGAGTTCTAAATCTGAAGCAGATAATATGCTACTCTGCAGCAATAACTGTTGTGGGTTTAAAAAATGACGCGTGGGAAATAGGATATTTAAGAACAATGAAATATCATAGACACGAAAGGATTCGTCAGTACTTCATTTTGAGGTACTTGCCTGAAATTTTTCTGGAGGTACTGAAGACAACATAAAACTCGTTATTTCATTTGTTCCTGAAATTAGGAATCAAACTAGAAGCCTGACTGATTCATTGCCACCTTCTTTCAGTGGTGGTTATAGAAACATTCTGCTGGAATGAACGGTGTGAATGCAATGTAAATAAAATATCTATATAACTTATTTATTGTAATCTTACAATATGTCTTCCGTGAACACAACAATATTAGAATTAATGTATTATTGCAACATTTTTTCGACTCAGAAGAGTCATCGTCAGGCTGGTTATTTAATAACCGTTAATACATTTTTACCCTTTACAGTATTGTACGTATAACTTTTGCATTAGGGGTCCCATATGCATTACAATGTGTGAGTAGAAAACCTGTTTCTTTTTTTACTTATTTAGATAAGAGTAAACTATGCGCAGCTGTGAGTGTGGTTATAGCTGCCGTTGTTCGTCCAGCTGCGCATAGTTTACTCTTATCTAAATTAGTAAAAACTCCAGGTTTTCTACTCACACTATGTAATACATATGGGATCCCTAATGCAAAATTATATGTACAATACTATAAAGGGTAAAAATGTATTAACGGTTATTAAATAACCAGCCTGACGATGACTCTCCTGAGTCAAAAAAATGTTGCAATAATACATTAATTCTAATGTTGTTGTGTTCACGGAAGACATATTGTAAGATTACAATAAATAAGTTATATTCTTAATAACACAACGGGATGACTTCTTTTAGATTAAAATATCTATGTTCTTGATGTCATTTGCATGTTACGATCGACCGTCTGAAGCTTATCAAGTACTCTACGTAGCATCAACTTTAACATTCAAAAATTCTACAAGGTACCCACATTGCGTTTGTTTTGTACGGCTCTCGGAACAAGCAACAACTTATGCCTTACATGATATTAACAGAATGGTTTTGTATAAACGAGGTGGAGAGGGTTTCTACGCGGTACGCACGGAGTCCTTTTATAAAGGAGAAGAGCTTCTTCTTTAAAGGGTCTAGGGTAATGACTGAATGAAAGAAGTAAATTGTGACAAGTACTGACATCTGTATAGCATGGCCTCGTAATGCTAATTAGAATATATTTATTGTGGCGCTACAACGTACCTGGTCCTAGGCCGCCTTAATGTCCAGGTTTATAGATCACAAACAATTAGACACACTGCCGGTAGTGCTCCACTGAACAGGTGGCCAGCTCCTCGCAGAAGCCGCTATCTTCCCAGCACACAACAAACGCAATTAAAGAACCCGCGATCCCTCTAGACTTGCACATTTGACTTACGGCCACCGTCATTAGCATGGAAACACACGTGACTTCATAAAATGCCAAGAAGGCACAACGGGGGAGTTAAGATATAGCTGTAAATTCTGCTTTAAACTCGGCGCTAGATGGGATTGGGTAATCAACGCAACGCTCCTCTCGCTTTAACCTCATGAATTACCCGGTATCCATCGCACAGGATTTTTGGCGGGCTCCAGTACCGGTCAGGACCGGTGCGGATATCTCCCCCACCCCCTCCCCTCAACCGGGATTCGACCCCACGAGACATCGAGTACCGACCACGCTAATTCCAGCCCACTAAAATATCATAATATAAATTTAATACTAATGAGTGTGTTAGCAAATATAGATACGTTTAGTGACCAAAAATTGTAATTGGTGCTGATATTGGATTTTATTATGTTTAATTAAAATTTTCTGAAATGATACGCCGTGCCTTTGGGTGAACATTTCGTTTTCAGTGTCGACACTTCCGGGAGACTTCTGGCTGTCCTGGGCCCGGTCGACACTGAAGATGAAGGCATTACGATCCTTCGAAATTTCAGTAAATATGTACCCTAAGGACAAGCACAAAATCGAAGAATAAATGAATAATGAGATACGCCGCTGCTAGAATCTAAATATAACATCTCAGTAGTTTACAAAGAACTCTTACTTTAGGTTTAACATTCATATGTCCGTGCATCGCTAATATATTCCCAGAGTGCAACCAACAAGATGCGACGTTTCACAATTTATTTATTTCTGTAAGACACTCTACATGTTTCAGACTTTTTTCCGTCCATCATCAGGAGCTCAAAACTGCACATCCAGCGTCAGGTAATTTGTCAGACCAACACTGCCACCTGCTGCTAGCCGCCAGGAGAGCAGCAGGTAGCTGTAACGGTCTAACAAATACCTGACGCTGTATGAGCATGTTTGAGCTCCTGATGAATGACTGAAAAACCGTCTGAAACATGTAGGGCGTCTTACAGAAATAAATAAAATGAGAAAAGTCGCATCTTGTTGGTTGTAGTCTGAGAATATATTAACGATCCACGGACATATGGATGTTAAATTTTCTATAAGTCTACTGTAATGTTGCTTCTTAGCACGTTTTATAACTTTTCTTAGGATTTTATAATACTTAACATAACGCGTTTGTGGTTTTGGATTTGTGCTGTTATTACTGAAGGCATACAGACTTCTCTTTGTTTGCAAGATATTTTTATTGCTTGTGTAACACAATCATTCTTGTCTTTTCATACTTACGTATTTAAATGGAAAACCAGCTTGGAAGATGATTGCATCTTGCATCTTGTTTGTTGTTCTCTGCGAATATCTTACTTTAGAGTTTCGTCAGGCCATCTAATAACATTCTAATTATTTCCACAGGGTTCACCCTTCCGGACGTCGTGACATAAATCACATTATTGGCCGGGTCAACCAGGATGGAAGAAGCTACTACGAGAGTTTGAACCTGGAGTCCGTAACGACGTCACATCCACAGGATAAATCCTGTTTGCACAGCAAAGACGAGCTTCAAGAAGTGTCAGTTAGTGCAGCGGTTGTTCCCAACATGGCGGGACACAGAGAACAGGATTCAAACAAGTCGAGACAGACGAGGTGCGGGCCGACTTCTTCAAGTGACCGCAGCAGGGGTCGGAGGTCTTCGTCACGTGGTTCCAGACCTCAGACAACAGCACGGAATATAAAAGTGGAACCGCCCTCACTTCTAGTTCAAAATCTACTTGAAACCTTGAAGTAGTTAAAGTAGTCTGTGGAACTTTATACCAGCATGTTAATTGATTCCGCACAATAACTATACAGGGTGATCATCTTCCTGAAATCTATATTTATACCAGATACTGTAAACGGTGCATGCGCAGTGAAACTCGATTACCTTGCTTTATACGTCTGCTAAATGAAAGTCGTCCCGACGTATTTTAACACTTAGAATTTCCTTGATTCAAGGAGAGTTAATATATATATAAAATAATTTTATCTCCTTAAAAGATACACTTTACATGCAAGGCTAATTTTATGTGCGATAAAGTGAGAACAATGTCGCATAAACAAGCTAAATATATTAAATGTGAATTTTATATGTGTTTAATCCTATAAATGATTGATATATATGTATATCCTTAACGGTTATACAGAGTTATTCGAAATGATTGTCGGGGTTTTAACAACTGCCACCTAGTTCTCCAGATGCAACCCCATGCGATTTCTTTCTATGGGGTTACGTCAAGGATCAGGTTTATGTTCCTCCTCTTCCCGCAAGTATCCCGGAACTGAAGGTAGGAATCAGAACTGCCATTGAAACCATCACCGCTGACATGCTACAAACAGTTTCGAACGAACTCGATTATCGCGTTGATGTTTGTAGAATCACAAAGGATGTACATATAGAGTACCTGTAATGTATGCTACAAAAACTTGGAGTCTTGTTCTATTGAATAAAAATACATATACTTCTACCTCGAGTGTATTGTGAATGACAAATTGCTAAAACCCCGACAATAATTTCGAATAACCCTATATATATATAAAGGTTAAGGATATTCGTTTGCTTAATTAAGAAGCACGCAACGAAAAGGAGAAGGATGGTGGAGGGATAGCTCCAGGTATTCTCAATCTTGTCTTCTAATGGAGATGGTTGGACAGCTGAATACCACCTCAGAGAAGGAGTCCAGATTGTCATTTGAATGAATGCCTAGGTGACCTGCACGTCGTGTCAAGTTCAGCCAACCCCTGCGGTAAGAGACTAAGGTCAAGAAGGAAACGTCAGTTTCTGGCAGACGTAAGGAATGTTATCTTTCCATCGCTCTCAGGTACCGCAGCACTTATTTCCTACCTGTTGACGGCGTTACAGAGTGGGTGCAAATTTACGTCCCAGCTCCTCAGTGTTATACAAATTCGCGAAATTGTATTGCAGGATTATTTACATAAATTCTCCAGCTTCAAGCCCAGATAGCGTAAGCGAGACTGCCCTGATGCAGTAACTGAGGAGAGTGCGCTAAATAGTGTGCGAGTGGATCGGTGTCAGTCTGCAGTCAGAGCGAAGGGTTTGCCAATTTTCGCCTCCTTACTTAACAATTGTAATCATGTGACTCAAATAGGAGGATCTAAGATTTGCGAGACTCACGCTGAAGGTTGTCATGCAAAATGAGGGGAACCTTATGGGTGTAATCCAGCTATATTCAGAAACTCTACTGACGCCACTGCAAGTAGTGCCCTGGATTGGACACTTTTACAGCTCTCTCTAGAAGATACCCTTCCTCTTCCGGTGTATTTCCCTGCAGTCTATTCACAATTATGTCGGTAGTGATATTCACTTTTCATCCTTCACTAGCTACAAAAGAATTCGGCCGGATGGCGAAGACTAGAAAGGAATAGAAGAAAATAAAACAGCGGGCAAAAATAGATGGAATTCTTGAGCATCATCGCTTCCACCATCCATAGGGCTTCATTTTGTGGTTTTGGTACACGTACTACCAGCAGTTGACGGTACAGGTCTCATGAGTGAAAAAATATCTGTTAACCATAAGAGAACTATACGCAACCGATAAAACTACAGAAATCTAAAAGCACGGAATTGGGCTGCTAGAAATTACCACGTCTTAATTTTTGTTGTAAATATTAACAACAGGCGGAGTCAATTAGCATCTGTATTTATGCTGTATAACCCTGTCCAGTATTGTAGGCTCGCTGTAGAATTCAGATCCATCCGCCTTAAATCTAATACGAAGACTGAGCAACGAGAAGGGGCCTTTTACGTAAAGAACCACAACATAAAATGTGTGAGGTACATTTTCAAATAATAATTGTATTCTCATAAATGTGAATTATTTATTAACTTCATCGTATCAGGGTTAAATACGCGTTTTGTGTCTTAACATCAAGTACAATACCTACTTGGAAGGGGGGTGATAAAGTTTGGTTTTCATAATGGCAGCCATAATTGTTACCGTTTTTGAAAGAACTATAAAACACGTTTTTTGTCTTTCACAAAATTATTCGTCAAATTAAATTGTGACTTAAAATATGCGTTGTACAAATTTTGAAACCTCGAAAAGTTGGGGAAAAATTAGTGGTTTGAATGTGAAGACGGTATAGCGACTAGTCTATAGGCTTGACGTTTCAGGGTTCGACTCCCTGCTATGATGAGAGGTTTTGTCTTCTCCAAAACTTAAAGACCTACTCTGCAGCCTACATAACCTTCCATTTTATGGGTACCGGGGTTTTTACCCGTGGGTAAGACAGCTGGTGCATGAAGTTAACCACTCACCTCAATCTGGTGTAGAGGTTAAGAATGAGTAGAGCTATACCTATACTCCCCTATACGCCCGTCTGGCGTAGAAAGGGAAAATCGTTATGTGCGAGGGTCTTAAGCCGCGTTGGCTAGTGTGGTTAAGGCAGGCCACATAAAAACCGAAGTTCCACAGATGCATTTCTTATATGTCATGTGAATATCTATATTCGGCTTGGAGAGATTAATTACTGAAATATTTTGCTCTCGATCGATGATGGTCCACTTTTGTAGCTGTTATTTACAAAACATGTATATATAATAATATAAACAGCCAACTAGTTGCAACAATAATAGTTTTATTAATAATTTCAATCAGCTTAACATGTTTCGGGCGATAATTTCGCCCATTCTCAGGAGCACTAGGCTGTGTTTACAGCTTGTG
>Ga0123354_10010765_pt1 | contig 14112 bp, 9 predicted proteins | sample TergutLab28metaG_2_FD_97872 | JGI IMG/M metagenome (GOLD analysis project Ga0123354, IMG submission 97872) | Labiotermes labralis P4 segment gut microbial communities from Petit-Saut dam, French Guiana - Lab288 P4 | ecosystem: Host-associated > Arthropoda: Insects > Digestive system > Gut ... | reverse complement strand
TACGATACGCCTATACGTAGAAGAGAATTTATTCTGTTATGATGCTGGACGTTTTCCCTGTTCGGAGGCACGTGTGATACACACGACAATTCGGAAACTTGCGCAGCTTAGTCCTCAGGAGATCTGTTGTCATGGTGACAGAATTTGAATATTAGTAGAGACTACAGTGTTAATTTAAGTCTGCTGACCGTGTACGAGGGGGTGCTGATTAGTCCTTACCCCGACCAGGAAGGAAACAAACTACAACGACCAAACTCGGGATTTATTCAACATACTCCCCAAGAAGCCCAATACATTTCTTAGCCCGTTGCTCCAACTTTTGCAAGCCACTCAAAAAAAAATTCAGAAGGTTTTCCGTCCAACCAGGTCTCCGTGGCAGCAATAACCTCCGCGTCGGACGAAAAAATCAATTGTTTTTCAGTCCAGGGAACAGGTGGTAGTCCGACGGGGCTAGATCCGGAGAATAGGGTGGGTGATCAGGATACTGGAAGCCCAGGTAGGGTAGTTTCTTCTGGGTTGCAAGTTCCCGGTGAGCCGGGGCATTGTCGTGCAAGAACAAGACCACCTTGGTGAACGTCCCGCGGCGGTTTTCCCTCAAAATGTCCTTAAATTGCACCAGCAGAGATGAATAATACTCCGCGTTGATATTTTGGGCCTTTGGAAGATAATCAGTGAGGAGGAAGCCGTCTTGACCCCAAAGAATCGAAGCGAGAACTTTTTCAGCGGAATTTTGCACTCGGAATTTTTTGGGGTGGGCGGAGTGAGCCGCTATGCCGCCACTCCATTGATTGTTACTTTGTCTCCGGGTCATAGTGATATAACCAGGTTTCGTCCATGGTCACCAATCGCGACAGGAAATCATTTGGATCGCGGCGAAAAAATTCCAAAAGTTGCTCAGACGACTGGCACCGCTGACGTTTTTGATCCATGTTCAGGCATTTTGGGACCCACTTCGCGGAGAGCTTCCGCATGTCCAAATCTTCATGAATGATGGGCCCAACCCGCTCACATGAGATGCCCAGTTACTCAGCTATTGATTTAGCCGAAATCCGGCCTTCTTCCAAGATTAGCTCGTGAATTTGATCAATAATCTCCAGGGTGGTCACTGTTTTGGGTCGTCCAGGACGAGGCGCATCACAGGTGGAAAAATCACCACTTTTAAACCGGGTCACCCAGTTTTTGACGGTGGCGTACGATGGTGCATATTCCTTTAACATTTCTCTCAGAATGGCGTGAATTTCCTTCGGCGCCTTGCCTTGCAGGAAAAAAAATTTGATGACATCTCACGTCTCCATGTTGTTGAAATCGCGCGCGTCGCCTGACGTGCTTCCTTTAAGCCTCTGTAAGAAGAAAAGACTTGCAATTCGGCACATAAACAGACCCCTCTTTCCAAAGACACTATCGATTCCGTCCTACGACATCGGGAAGTAGGTCGGGCTAAGGACTTATCAGCACCCCTTCGTATTAGAAATGACTGACTGGGCTTCGACCCAAATCATTGCCACTAATATTAAAAATACAAACATTGTGACGGAAGTCTCCCGGTCTTCCAACTAAAATTCCATGGACGATGAAGTCAACTTTCGAAACATTGTGCTTATGAAGTTCACCCCTTAAAATGGGCAGTGTCCAACACAGGCCCTAATATTGGCATGATGTAAACACCATTGTCAAAAATCGTTAGAAAACCATATTGCGAGAGTTCAGAATACTTGTGCTGTGTTTGTTTTAGAGGTGCTGACAGAGGTGTTGTTGGGATCATAAATACTTTTATGTGTCTTGTTTTTTTTTTTATTAATTGAAGCAAAAAAAAGCTGACCTGAACTTATTCTTTCGCTAACATCACACATAATAGTAGAAGTGTTTATATTACAACTTACTCTTAACTTACAAAACATTCTGCGCCCACAAGCTGAATTTCAGTTGTTAAACTACCCAAGTTTTCTGTAGACTGAAACTCCGGTTCGTAGTCAATGACATTCGAAATTCTTTAATAGCATTTCTGCTAGCCGTATTGAGTCTTATCTTGGTCATTATGTACTTTGATCCAAGCACAATATCCCTGGAGCTTACAGCTTTTTGATTGTAATTATAATACTAATTGGGATGTAATTAAGTTCGTTGAAGCGAAGCAAACCGGCAGCATGCAGCAGTAACTAATTAGCTGATAGTGTTAGGAGAGAAAAGACGGCTGCATGCATACTGCGTCTCTGTGAACAGCAGCGAAGAAGAATCGACCTATTTCTGCCTGTACTAATCTGTTTATATCATCGCATCCTTATAGACTTTAAGGTCGGGCTGCACAAATTACGTAAATCGTGACAAGCAAAAGATAAGATCCACTTAATTTGTACTTTGCAAATAAATTGTCGTGTCTTATTCCAGTTTGATTGGATAATGTGAAGTGGCACTAGTGAAAATATAAAGGTTGTCCCTTGGCACGACGACTTGAACATCTAAAAGAGTTGAAGCAGTTTGCACCTCCAAGTACCATGCTGTGGGGAAAGGCAAATAGGTGGTGAGTCAGACGGCCCCTCGTGGCTGGAGGCGACGTGGTAGTTCTTTTTACCAAGAAGATTGAGGCACCAGGTTCCTTCGAAACGTCGAGACCGCCTACGAAATTGGACCTATTATAACCTAGAAGACCACACACACACACACACACACAACCTTAAATCATAAGCAGTGTAGAGGTTCCGGTCTAACAAAGAAACTGAAATCGCAGAACAATACATTTGCCTATTAAAGGCTTGATGCATACTACTGAAACGTCGTGTTCATAACTGTACTTCAAAAATGTACTCATGATATTCCCCTCAAAAAATTATAGGTTTCAAACTTTCGCCTTGTTCTGGATGTTGTATGCTCTCTTATGGGTAATTCCCTGGCGTCTGAATTTTATATGCCGAAGTTTCGGAACACTTTGTTCACCTTCATAGGCAGGTAGGTATGAAGTATAACTAGATTTGAGAAAAGTTGGAGTATTTATACAGGAAAAGGGTTGGCTCGAAAATAGCCTGAGCCAAAGTCTCAGGCTATTTTCGAGCCAACCCTTTTCCTGTATAAATACTCCAACTTTTCTCAAATCTAGTCATACTTCATACCTACCTGCCTATGAAGATGAACAGAGTGTTCCGAAACGTCGGAATATAAAATTCAGATGTCGGGGAATTACCCAGAAGAAAGCATGCAACAAAAAACACTTTAGACAGCACGAGGTCGATGTAATGTAACGAACTAACGGTTGATGCTTATGAACAGTGTTCATCAGTCTCTTGCTTCACTGCCGGTGATACATCCACGGGACATTTGAAGGCTACGGCCGGAGCCTGTGGCATCCAGTGTCGCGTTCGTTGTACTGCAGGAATAGTCTGCAATGTAATTACTAGCAGCACGTCTATACGTCTTCGTTTACAATATGAAATGAAGAACTTTATGTAGCATTGAAAGCGGAGAGATTTCATAATCATCCACTTTGACCACTCGTAATAAAAATTATGCACGAGTGGTTACGAAATAATGTAATTTTTCAGAAATACGCCCGTAATGTCAGGTCAGTATGTAGCAGGGAGAGGCAGATGCAGTTTCAGGTCGATAATAACGGAGAGAAAAGTAAATGTAATTGGCTTGGGTCTGTGCGCAAAAATGTGATGATGTCACACAAAGAATTAATCGCTGACACGAAACTGAATGAAGATTAATTTTTGCTACGTATTGGAATTTTCCATCCTTTGGAAAATAAATTGCATATTCGTGGTTGAAACCCCCTGAGTGCAATGACATAAAGTATTTTTAGGATAGGTGGATTCAGTTATGTATGCGGAATTCCAATGCCGTTGATTTTATTAGGCCTTTTCGTACAGTCGCGAACAGCGCCTATTAGCTTCCTTATATACGTCCGTTTCTCTGTCCGTCTGTCCGCATGTATCAGCTTGGCTCCCACTGGACAGATTTCCGTGAAATTTGGTATTGGAGACATTTATTAAAATCTGTCGAGAGACTCCATATTTCTTTAAAACAGGACAGAAGTTTTGGGCACTTAACATGAAGAGCCAGTCCTAGTAATTGACCAACTTGATGCACAAAATCTTGTTTTACAATAAGTTTATTTCGTGCCTCTACATGTTTCGAGCACATGTGCTCGAAACATGTAGAGGCATTTAATAAACTTATTATAAAACAAGATTTTGTGCATCAAGTTAGTTAATTACTAGGATTATACTGAGGTACACGGTCAGCAAAACATCAAACAATGAAGAGCTATTTTCATTTTGTTATTGCCAGTGACAAATTCGTCAGAAACACTTCGATAATGTTGACAGTGTCACGTAGCTCAACCACACACGTAACACATTGTTATCTTCCTGTCACAAAAGTGACTACTCGAACGCGCCACCATGCTGGGCTATGCGTGCATTGCTTGTCCTGTTATCGTCCAAATTCAAGTATCTGCTGACGTAGGCTATTATTTACATTCAGCAACAAAAAAGTTCCGGGACACACTTAATGGCAATCCTGTAATTAGTTGTAGATGTTTTCATTCATTGTTTACGGCTGTAAGACTAATTGAACGTGTAACAGCAAAGCGAAACCGGGGAGTCACTTCGTGTAACTGAGCAGGCCATCAAAGGTGGTGACGTAAACTGTACTGAAACCCTTTGAAAGCATTCTGTGCGTGCGTGGTCGTATGAAACCTCTAGACGTCTTCCTAACATGAGTCTCTGCTTTTCAATGGTAATGCATACAAGAAAATGGCGGCGGTGGGGTGAATAGAAAAGCGAACGCTACGACCTAGTAACCAAATGAAAACCAATTGGTTTAGTAACTAGTGTGATTCCCTCACAAATTCAAAGGAAATAATAATATTATGTCTTTGAACACTCAATGGATAGTGCTGTATTAGCTGTAAGAATTGTTGTTATTGTTTGTGGTTTCAATGTAATTTAACACTAAGCTCTGAACACCAAACCCAACGCAAAGGCTACTGGTACTGTTCGTGATTTTATTTGAGGATTCTGTAAAAGAGCAGTAACTGTTGAACATAGGCCTGGCGCTCAGTCCACCCCCTTCTCATTTCGCCACTCATTCTTTCTACCATTTTGCTGTATTTAACTCATACGGCTGGGAAAGCATCGCTAAATAAACGTACGTTTCTTCAAGAGCACAGCTACATGATGACTAGAATGGTTATGTGGAAGGATGGACACAAATAGACAATATTTCAAATTAAATGAGGACGCGGGAATTCACCTAGATCAGGTGTGTCGAACACGCGGCCCGCCAGGTTATTTTTTGGGCTCATGCACTAATCTTGTTTTAATTACAGAACGTGGCCCACAATACGACTGAATAATCTGAGTGCTTATTTATTTCCCTGTAATTTTTATTTCAGTTAAAAGCAGGGATTGTAGGATAGGCGTTTTTAATTCCGTGTTGTTAAAGTTCTGTAACGTCGCTACAGGTTTCCAATTCTCGAAAATGGTGTGTTCAGAGTCAGACAATAAAAGGGATTATTTCATTGTCATCAGAGAAGGACATATGTGGTCTACAATGCCTAACTACCTGACATTCATGCATTCAGTTGTTTCATGCGTAGGGAAAGCGCTGCTTCCTTTTTATGACGGTACATACTCGTACGGCTTCGTCGTACTGTGGTTGAGGAAATGGATCCGAGTACTCAGGGCTGTAGTTAGTTGCTGTACGGTGAATGGCACTTGTTGGAAATACAAGAGAGTCTAGTACCCCTAACGACAGAAGGGCAGAACCAAGGTTGTTTAATTCTGGCGTTTTAAACATACAGGAAAGGATTTCAGTGTCAAAGTGACAAACGCAGCAACTGTGTTGGTGTGGAATATTGTCGTCCTCTAGTTAAATCTGTAGACTTGCAATCGTTTTGGTGTTGTGCAACACACAGCGTTATGTATCTCGATTTTATGGTGTCTGTGTCTAAAATGAAGAAAATAAAATTAGAACACGAAGGACTTGTGTTTCAAGAAGAAGGGAAAGACATGTACTTTAACGCGTGTTGTGAGATGCAAGTGTTCGCCTCACCTCCAGTAAGCTGGCGTCAGCTTCAAAAGATATCATCTGTGCAGCCATTATGAAACTTTACACAAAGATAAATTTGGCGTTCTTGGTGGGAAGCCAAGGTAAGGTAAACTAAAGAAACTGAAATGTAATTTGCAGAGGCGCCAGAATGTATTTACTGTTGCTACTACAACAAATGAAGCAGAAACTTAAGCAAGTTTCATTATATCACACACAATCGCTAAGAAATCAAAACCATTTACAGATGGTCAGTGTATGAAGGAGAGTTCAACGAATGCAGCCTAAATACTCTGTCCCCAGAAACAACAGCTCTTTTAAAATATCTGTTTTTTTTAGCCCATACAGTGACCGAACATGTGAATGACTTGGCAAGAGGAAATGCAATGTCAACTGAAACGTCCAAAAATATGGAGGCATATTCAATCGCAACTGATCAGAGCACAGATATTAAAGATAATGTACAGGTTGCTGGTTTTATTCGAGGTGTTAATGAGGACTCTCAATTAATATAGGAGCTTTTAGAACTGGTCCCTATGAAACAAAAAGAGGTGCTGGTGAAATTGTTTCTCAAACGGTAACCCTTTTTAACAAATTTGAGCTGCTGTGGCGGGAAAAAAATTTGTTGGGTTTTTTTTAGTGACGGGGCTTCGGCTCTGTTTGGCATAAGTAATTGTGATGCAGCAAAATTTAAATAAAAAAATGAAACATTTCAAGGAACGACTACACTGAATTCTTCGTCAAGAAGCATTTGTTGCCTAGGGTATTAAAACTAATTGTGTAATATTCACTGTTATGAGAATTGTGAATTTCATTTGTGCAAGTGCCCCTAACCATCAATTCGTAGCATTACTGGAAGAAGCAGACAGTTAATATGGTGAACTGATTCATCATACTAATATCAGGTGGCTATGTCAGTGCGTCTGTTTTGAAACGATGATGCGATTTGTTGAGTGACATCTAATTATCCATGGAAAAGAATGGTAGCAATTTTGAAGAAACGAATTGTGAAGGACAGATAACCGATGTACCGTTTCTTGTGTTTGTGACTGGTCACTTGAATGAACTCAAGAAAGGGCCACAAGGTAAAAATAAGCTCGATACTGAGAGGTGCGACAAAATCAGTCAAGCTGCGACTGTGGAGATACCAAACAAAACTGCATAAGATTGTTCACTGTCCACACCTGAAGTGTCTCGACGCTATTTTTCCTGAGAATTATTCAAGAATATTCTCAGCTCACTCTTTTGGCTCGAGAACAGTCCGAAGAAAGATGCCAAGACTAAAGAATTATTGAAGCGGAAATGTTATTGTTTGATTTACCTTTAAAGCCAGACAATGAGAAGGCTAGGCTTCAGGAAATCTGCCAGTGGCATTAATTAATTTGTCTTGTAATATTAACCTTAACCAGAAGTTCTCTGTAACAAAATTGCAAGATTTTTATTCCTACTTACCAAAAGAAATGCTTTGTGTGCCCAGATCCTTTGAGTTATGAACGACTGCGATGTTCGGCACCATTTACGAGTGTGAACATTTTTCCTTCATTAAGAACAACAATAAGAAGAAAAGCCGATCTCGTTTGACAGATGGACATTAAAATCTATCATGACAGTGGTTTCCAGCAATATATTTCAGAGAATAGAAATCCCTAAGCAGTCCGAAAGGTGTCAAGTTTCCAATTAATCTCTGCAGTAATTGAAGTGATATTTGACTAGTAGCAGTCTGGAATTTTTTAGAAAACAATCCAAAGTGGTTTCCCTACCAGTTCACTGAACGGATTGTGGTACTGCATGTGGGAGCATGAAGGTACAGGTAGCATACAGCATACATTAAGGAAGAGAAGGGAGTCAAATATCATTTTGAGTAAAATAAAATTTTGAAATATAATAATGTGCGTCCCGTTGCATGCCCAGCAGGCACAGAGCGGAGGCAGAAGTGGAACTGTAGCCATACAAGACTCCGGCGCAAGAAGGGGTGGGTGGTCAGCTCCACACCTTGGCCGCTTTACGCCCGGAAAGGAGCCGGTGCCCAGTGTACAGGAGGTTGGGTGGGCTTCAGTGGCCGTCTGGACTGGTATTGAAAATTTCGCGTCCCCGCGGTTCGAACTCCGGAGCCTTCAGCCCGTAACGATTCACTATACCGACTGTGCTGTACCGGTCCGAAGTACAATATAATAATAATAATAATAATACAATACGAAGTATTTTTAATATTATATTGATTTTAAACACGCCAGTTAACGTTATGATGCTGACAATGATGTACGGCCCAACCAAATTTGTTTTTTCATTACTTGACTGGCCCGCTTTCGATTTGAACTTGAGGATCCTGACCTAGGTTCACTAAGCCTTTCTGTTATATTTAACCAACTAATCCACCAAGTATATGTTATCACTTATTTATTTCTCATAACTCCAGCGTGTTTCGATACTTAAGTATCATCATCAGGGATCTGTTCGTATGCTAAAGTTACAAGCCAATTGAATGTAATCGATTATACATGTACGTGTTACACATTAAAGTATCGTAAAATGCAGCAAGCTAATGCGCTTCTTAATTTGCTATTTAAATACAGTCGTTGCATAATCTGTATTAATCGTGTGTGTGTGTGTGTGTGTGGCTTTGACTTTCAGGAGCTATACTACTAGATACAGATTTCTGTATGTAGAGCCACCACACACACACACACACACACACACACGATTAATGTAGATTATGTAAAGATTGTAATTAACTTGCTGTATTTTACGATATTTTAGTGGTTTAGTCTTTTAACGTGTAACACATACGTAGGTCATTTACAAAAGTTCTGTACACTGCGCTTGCGCCGCCTGTTGGATGATGCAATCTTTCTGATTTTCGAGACAGTTGTGAGCCAGACTTCAGTAAAGAACACTGTGTGCGTTTTGGCAGGCTACGTGGTTCCTGTTCTGCAGGACGGAGCCTTGAAATGGAAGAAGGATACTGACTGGAGTCAGATCTCGCGCAGCGACCAGCCATCACACATTAACTAGCGGCCTCATGCCTCAGGTGCAGCATCGGAAATTTTGGAGAAGTGCGGATGGCAAGTGCTTCCTCATCCGCCGTGCAGTCCTGACATGAGCCCACCAGACTTTGACATGTTCCCAGAATTGAAGAAACCACTCCGTGGGAAACCCTTCAGAAGCATTGAGGAGGTGTCTAAGGAGGTGACCCGAGTAATCAGACACATCAACAACGAAGGCGTCCTGACAGGAATACAAGACTTGCCCAAACGTTGGACCGCTATGATAAAGCACAATGGAGATTACATTGAAGGCCTGCAAATGTATTTTGTAAAATAAATTTATTTTTAAAGAGAAAACGTACAGGGTGCAGAACTTCTGAAATGGCCCACGTACATGTATAATCGATTACATTCAATTGACTTGTGACAGCATACGAACAGCTCCCTGATGATGACACTTAAGTTAAGCATCGAAACATTCTGGAGTTATAATAAATTAATAAGTATTAACAAATGCTCGGTGCATTTGTTGTTTAAACATAGTAGAAATTATAGGTAGAGCGCGGTACACACTGTATCAAGATCACTGAGATTTTTTGTCGCTTTTGTATGTGTTTTAGTTTCTTAATTTGTTGATCAGTTAACTTACTTTTTTTGTTAGTTTGTTTAGTGTGTGTTTGTGTTAGACCGTAAGTTAGTCGCCTTGCTTCTGTGCCAGTCGCTTGGGCCATTTGTTTAGTTGTCTGTCAGTCTGTCTCTCTGTCTGTCACTCAGAAAGCAGTTAAGTGGTTACTTTTAAAACAACTTCGAAACGTAGCCCGTCATTCCGGTTCGTTTCCATTTCGTATTTTTGCACACGGACATTGTGATTTATTCCCTCTTATTAAAATAAAAGGCACACAGGACATCGAATCTTTACTTGCTCACATTTAATCATGCTCCTACTCAGACACGCTCCTGAATATAGCTACAAGACTTGAGGGCTGAAGAGGGCCTCTGTTTGTGTGTGTGTGTGTGTGGGGGGGGGGGGCCTCTCCAGACAGCAGTTCGTTTTGCCAACATCCTCCTCACACGTTAATGGCGAATCGATACAGCAGTTACGCGAACCGGCAGCGGAACAACAATCCTTGTGACCCACTCGCTGTCTCTGTCGTTCCGTTTTCCTCACTTTTTTATTCATACTGTGCTCTTCTTTTTAAGGTTCTGTGGTCTTAGCTCGTTGCTTCTTCTATCTCTATTCAAGCACAGATTTTTTCTTCTTTCCCATTCATTTGGCGACAAAATCAGCGGAAGAACTCCCGATACCAGCAGAATTTTTTTACCTTAACTTCCGAACCGTCTTCATTTCTCTCTTTCCAAGTAATCGGCAGATGTCGTCGGTTGTGGTTCAATGCAGAGAAAGCCTTTTTGTGTGCTTACACCCCATAGACCCTTGGTCTGCGAGGAAGATACAGGCATACATTCTGTAATATTGATAGCGTCGTATTATCTGCAGAGATTCTGTACTCGCAGTAGGCCTGCGGGAGTAAATGGTAGTACAATCACAAAAGGCTAGTAGACACGATCTGAAAGGAGGCGTTATTCGACTCTTTCTAAGTTGGGAGGGACTGAGGGCCATTCAGTGTCGTATAAAAGGCATTTGTTCTTTAGCATCGAAAGGTGTGTGAGGATGATCACGTTTGGTGAACCTAAGTGATACGGAAGGAAGCTATTGTCGCCTTACTAAGGTGATATATCGGCATTTACCTGGTGGGTCTTAATAACATCTAACAAATATTCTTACGATATGCAGGACTTCGAACCTGGTGTTTTCCCGAATAAAAGTCTAGTGTTAATACTGTAACAAGCTTCTCGGCCTCCAGGACTGAGACAATCAGGTTTGTAACCAGCCAGCTCCAACGTGAATATGATTTTCTCGCCTCTGACAGTGTGACGGTCAGGCATTTAATGACGTTTTTTCGGAACTAACAGCAAAATGGTTAGACTCAATTTTTAAAGCAAAATGTGTTTTTCACTTTGGAAAGTCTACTGCGAGAATGTTGAAAAGAAAGAATTGTTTTTGGGGGAGGGGGGTTCTACATGACAAGCACAAAAGAGAACACTATCGGGATGCAAAGAAACAGCATTATTAAATGTCTTTAGAATGAAGCACTCTTCGTCATGTTCTACCATTGCTAGATTTTTCTCCGTCTCAACTGCATTCGTCATTTGACGGCTCCTTTTCTTCTCATTCTCCACTTCTTCTCCTCCTTCCTGTATTCCTCTTCTGCCATCGCTTAGCAAAAGATGTGCGCGCGGTGTTCTGGGATTGTTCATACAGAATAAAATGTACTGTCATCTAAGTTAAGTTAGAAATTTCGTCTTCTGCTCCAGCAATTGGAACTACCAGATGACATTCGCAACCTCAACATCTCCTTTCACCTTCCCCTTTCTCTCTGTTCTATCTCATCATTCACTCCCAATCCTCGTCCACGTTTCCAAACTGCCCAACCCCCAGTAATCAAATTTTAACGCTTCAACTGCAGGACGTAGTTTAGCAAGGCTTTTAGAATATTGGATCTGACATCCCGCGAGTGGCTGATGAGACCTTCGAGTTCATAATTGAGAGGGTAGGGCGCGCTAATAACAGGTCTGAAGTGTGGGCAGGTAAAGCTAATGCTGCGTATCCTGCTAGGCTGGGAAATTTGTTCTTGATTAGTAGTCCGTTGGATGATCTGTGACGTGATTGTGATGTAATTACGAAATTAGCGAAGCGAACGAAGCGCAAGTGCACACATCCCAGTGTCTTTTGCTGTTCTGCCCTTACTTCCTGTGTATTTAGACCACGTACCGTCACCTAGAGACGAACGGTGGTAGCAGCGGTGTGTTAAGTTGCGTGTTTAATCTCGTAACTGGATGCATGTAGCCTGACTTACACAACGGGCGGTCGTTACCAGGGGTTAATCGGAACGATGAGCAAGTCTGCTTCCATTAACGTTACTCTTGAAATTAGTCCTTAAGCATTTCGCCAAAGGCCATTCCTCTTTTACTGTGTCGTTATTTAGTGTTGTTTACTGAATTATTCAACGCCTCATTTGTCAACTGCAATTGTTAGGCCTATTTATATAGTGTTTAACGGGGGGATATTGGCGTCTAGTATCTCCAATATGGGTATGGACGAAAGGAGGAAGTTCTTAGATTGACTGAGGAAAATCATAAAATATCAATCATACCAGCTAAATTCCAAACCGAGAGTATAAATCTGGACCTGCCGAACACAAAGTAGAAATGTTAACTTCTATGTCATTATGTTAAGTAAGTTGGACACTTGCTTGTGTAAGTCCATTCGTATTTCCTACTTCTATATAGCTATACACATTAACTCAGTACTGTACTTCATAATCTCCGTACCACACTGTTTGATTTTGCGACCTTCGTGGTGTGTAATTGTTCCAACTCGCACCCACTTTTATCTTAAGGAATGTTTTTAACGTCGAAGCCACCAAGAGAAATATTCTCTCTTATAATAAAACGTACTAGATGCACTAATTTCTCAAATTTATTTTTGGAATAAAACTCTACATGTTTCGGACAGTTCCTCAGAGTTCCGTCCTGATCCTGCTCGCAAGCTGTCAGCAAACCTGTATGACATATACCATTGCTGCGTGTACAGTGAAAAACTCCCTATGATGGACAGAGGAACTGTCCGAAACATGTAGAGTTTTATTCCAAAAATAAATTTGAGAAATTATTACATCTAGTTGGTTTTATTATAAGAATTTATCACGATGCACGGTCCTTTGAATGTAAAATTCAGAAATATTCCCTGTTCCATAGGTGTACTCAAAACTCAACCATTACGTTTTCTTCAATTTTAAATGACTTTATACAGTTCTGAATTCATACCTTTGTTGCGGAAATGTCCCATTCGAACCAAGATCGATTTGTAGTACAAAATTGTATCCAGTTTTCCTTATTAATTTTCCTTGAATATGGCGTGTCACGTAACTGTGCTGAAGCAGTCAATAAAAAAGGTTGGAAAACGTAAGGGGAAGACAGCAAGATGGTAACACGATCTGTAGTAATTTGTGGTTCTGACGAATATGACACTACGCCTGTACGTTGTGTCTGAACGGAGAACCGAATTTAGGATATCTTGTGATCTGTTATGACGTAACTTCTGTTAAATTATGTACTAGTTTTGTAGAATTCATATTATTGAAGCGTATAAAGAAATATGTTTATAGAAATTCTGCAAAAGATAATTCAAATATACAGAAACAGTGTAGGACATTTATGTAAAACAGGAGGAACATTCTCAATTATAAATCAGAAGCGTTTGCTGACAGTGCAGATTTTCGATTGCAAGAGGCTTAGAATGTAAGTCCTTATATGTCGAAGGAATAAATAAAACACGATTTTAGCTTCTGTTGTACTTCTCCCTCTTATTCAGTTCCCCGCATATCACAGTTGCCACTTGCTCATATTTCGTAACTGCCAAATATCCCAGCCCCTTACTTCACTTGCATTGTCATATAATTTTCTTTTACCCTTCGTCTTCCGCATCCACATTTTCCACTCGACGTCATATGAATCAGTTGCTTCACCGACTACTTTCCCCGATTGCCTCTGCTTGCCTTGCAATATAACTCTACTTCGTTAAAATTTCCTCTTCCTGTCTGTTATATATGCTAACTGGGTAAATCACTGGACAATACAGAAACTACGTTCTCTGCATCCCAGTGTTTCTGCGTACCATTTGAATAATTTGCATGCAGATTCAAAGCAAGAAATAATCCCAGTGAAATGCGTTGCAGCATTGAATGATAAGTGTCGGGAAGCACTTTTTACGATTGTTTTCTGTAAACTGGGAGTGACAGTCATTATTGTTATCGAATTTATCACTTTTCGTCTTTGGCTGGGAAATACTCACATATCCTGGGATGCAGTAATCAACAGGATTAGGCTCGGTGGTCTTATTTGAAGTTTAAAAGTTTCTTACAATTGAACATGTGCCAAGAATTACAGATTTGTGCAGCTGTATATATACATATATATATATATATATATATATATATATATATATATATATATATATATGTGT
>Ga0123354_10010764_pt1 | contig 14112 bp, 16 predicted proteins | sample TergutLab28metaG_2_FD_97872 | JGI IMG/M metagenome (GOLD analysis project Ga0123354, IMG submission 97872) | Labiotermes labralis P4 segment gut microbial communities from Petit-Saut dam, French Guiana - Lab288 P4 | ecosystem: Host-associated > Arthropoda: Insects > Digestive system > Gut ... | reverse complement strand
CCTGCGATAGATGTGGGGCGTCAGGCTGCCGACGTCCTTTTAAAACACCCGCACACAGACAAACACCCCCGAGGTGCGCATCCCGCCCCCCCCCCAAGCAAAAGGCATGCTTTATGAAATCCTTTGTAGTTACACACATCTATGTAACACTAAAACATTTTTGGTACTTTGTCCCAGCAAGAGCATTCCACAGAAATATTATATATAAAAATCCTTTATTGAATGATATAGAACATTTCATTAATGAACTCGAACAGACCTGAATATTTTTTGAATATGATCCACAGGCTTGTAAAGTCTCATACTCTAAGCAGTCTTTGGTGATTGGACAAGCAACTAATGTCTAGTGGAATAGTGAAGGCTAGGCAGGACTTGTGGAGGAAGAATTGTATGTGTGATAGCAGTGGGACAGCGACTATCGTTGAATACAATGTGATATCTGTTGTTGTTTCCCACTTTGCTAGTCATGTTGTGTTGATTCCTTAGTGATGTCAGTATAAGAACATTGTGAATGGTTTTGTGTATGATGAAATCCATATTCTGTGACAGTTTTGTGTGATTTTCAGCAATGGGTATGCAGAGATAAAATGTGTGAGTTTGACCTGATATACACTGAATGTGAGCACACTCTAATTACTTTACCCTTATATCTGTATAATTTTAACCCAAGGCAGAATTGCTAAAAGGATTTGAATAACCAAGATATGTCAATGTGCATGTACTTGAGGAAGTGTCTGTTGGAGGTTTAAATCAAATTGCACAGGAAGACAGCAAAATGAATGTGGCCATGTCAAAAAGGCAGTGATTTGTGCATGATTTCAGTCTTTGGCTGTGATGTAGATGAGATCTGCGCTTTTCTGGAATATTATGCAGTGTAGAGTGGTAATTTCTCGAGATGGTGATTTAGTTTAACAGTGCCTCTACACATGCTACTCATCCTTTCACAACCACAACTGCCACAACCTCAGTCATTGTCCTTCTTACCTGTGTGTTGCTTTGTGTGTCAACATTTTGATTGGTTAAGAGACATGTTGCTAAAATGAGGATTCTGGTTTTCTGAGATGTGACTTGGCATGGCTGGGTGTGTGGTTCCCAGTGTTCCTTTTGAAATACTGGGAAGCACTTACCCAACAATGTAGCATTTCCTCCCAGAAGTCCAGAAACCTTGATTTCACCACTGTGAAAACCTCAGACTTCGCATGTTGCTAACTGTTATATATTTAAGAACTTGGCTGACAAATTATTTGCTGTTTGTGAATTAGGATTCTGATCCCACTCTATGATCCTGACACTGGCATGCTGTTTCTTGCTGGGAAAGGTGATACAACCATCTCCTACCTTGAGGTGACTGACCGAGAACCATACCTTATTGAAGGTATTCGTCATAATGGTGAACAGACCAAAGGTGCCTGCCTGGTTCCAAAGCGGGCACTAGCTGTCATGCACGGGGAAGTGAATAGATTGCTGCAACTGACATCCTCTTCTGTCATCCCCATAATGTACCAAGTGCCCAGAAAGGTGAGGGTTTAGTATCAGTTGAAATTGTTAAAACATGTATAGTGGCATGTTGTAGTAAACTATATTCTGGTTTATGATTCTTTTGAAAATCATCACTGAAGGTTTTTGCATTATGACTGTTAATGTTCCTGACTGTGCAAAATTATGTACTGAAGTTGTGGACTTCTTTACAGTTTGAAAGTAGAAGCACTTGTGTCTTCATCCAGGATGTGGTTGCTTTCCTTTTCAGTGTTACTGTATATAGTTACTGAATCTTTAAATAAGGAATGACAATCCATTAAAGTTATTAAAGTATACTCACGCAATCAAAAATGAATAATATTGGATTGAGGGTTCATTCACATTTTTAGTAACCATGGCTACCATATATGTTGGCAAGAATGAGGATGTTGTGCGTTAGGTCTGTGACGTGAAACAGAATTCAAACTGCAGTGTTTATTAAACTGTAGTTCATGGAATACCAGGTTTCAGTTACATAATATGTACAAACAAAAAATATGTACAAAACAATAACGTAAGTAGTTGTTTTGTATGGATATAAAATAGGGTCTGTTGTTGTTGGGGAAGAACGTGAGTTGTGTGTGTCTGTGAGCAAGTGCTTACAATAATATTCAGAAAACCTGTTGAAAGTGTGCACTTGCAGGATGGTGAAGTAGGTGGAAGGGTAGTATGAAAATGAATTCTAAGGTAGTAGGTTGTGAAGACATCAGGTTGATAAAACTGGCTGAAGGTAGTGTCCAGCAGTACAGTATTAAATACTTTCTTTTAATGACCCCTTACAGCCATACTTTTTAAAATTATAGCCTACATGTTTTTAACCCTGCAGTGTACATTTCATTGTATCTCTCACTGTTCTTCCAAATTTATGTAAGGCCTGGACATGGGCCAAGTTTTTTTTAACGTGCTGTAAAATTAGGAATGGTGTGGTTGGGTGGTCTTCCACAAGGAGGTTACTTATATGCTGCATTGTTGTTTGAACAGTCGTATCGAGATTTCCATGCAGACCTCTTCCCTGATACGACAGGCTGTGAAGCGCAGTTGTCTGCAACACAGTGGCTGCAGGGACACAATGCATCTGTTCCACTAATTAGTTTGGACCCTGCCAAGAGATCTGCAGGGGAAAACGCTATTCAGGTAGTGGCAAATACAGAGATTTGTGTCTTTTTAAGATATCTTAAGAATTTTTGCAAGATACTGTTGTCTGAATTGTGTAGAGGACATAAAGTATATTTGTGTGATTACAACTTGTGCATATGTCAGTTTGAAGTATCTTTTTATAAAAGAGTGGGTGCGTGTACAGTGTAAAGTTCCCAACTGTTCTCCCATCTTAAGTAGAAATTTGCATCTAGAATTTCAAAACTGAAGACACTTTGTGACCAGAAACAGTTGAATACAATACATAGGTGACCAGATAAGCAGAATACTTATTTGCAGCTTTGTGAAGATGTGTAAGAGAATGTAACGTGTAGAATCACATGTTTTTTTGTTAAAGTTGTGAGAGATCCTTGCACAGTGTTAGTTGATCATTTTTATTTTTAGCTGAATTGACTTTTTACAAATCCTGCCTTATAACAGCTCATAAATGATCTTTTCATAGTATCCAGTAAATTGTTTTACATTTTTTTTTTGTCATAATGGGCTGTTGTATTTTGTTATGCTGTTGATGTATTAATTTTGGTCTTTTGTCTAATGCAGTTTGTGCTTTGCTGAAAGTCTGCCTTTGAAGTGGTGATTTTTTATTAAAGTGTAGAGATTACACTTGGGGAATTTTGAGTAGCACATTATGGAGTACACTGTTTGTAGTTTTGATTATTGTTTATGTTGAGATTGTATTCTTTTTCAGTGCATTTTGTTGTTACTTCTTATTGTCATTAATATGCATTGATTGCATTAGATTGCATTGTTAATGTATTCCACAATAAATGTAGTTCTTTTCGTTGCCACTGGTCCATAAGAACTGTTAAAATAACAGGAATGTCATAAGGACTGTGCTGTTGAGGAATCACATTTTCGCTGTGACAGGATCCTAATTTAGACCACTTGACTAAATTTCCATTTGAATTTGTCCTAGGTCTTGTTTCTTGGATACACACACTTTCAGGTATTTTTGCTATGTTTAAAGAGTTTCAGACATTACACATTTAAATAATTATAAACCCTCTTTTCATTGTTAAAATTTTTCTAGGATCATCATGCTGTGGTTTGTCATTCTGATTGGCCTTTTGAAAGTTTCACATTTTAATAATTCATCCTTGATGATTGGTGTGAAGGCATATTTTTGAAATGTGTAATTGTTGAAACAGTATGTATGCCTTGTTGCAGATTCACATCCATGTTCAGGTTGGGTGTCCATAAAATTTTTACTCCTCAGGACGTTTTTTTCACTCTGAGTCTGTCCAAGTGCTGGGTCTGAACAAAGTATCTAAAGGCTGCACTTGTATTCAATTTTGATTCTGTGGGTTGGTGTACAGGCAGTGCATCATCAATCATATGACTAATGCTTGTTGTTTTAGTACATAGTGCATGCTTATTTATAACTGGATAGTTTTAATTTCTCCTTCAAAGCCAGTCATTTTCTTATCATGTTATTTGCTGTGTACTTGGTTGTTGTTGTTTTTCTTGTTGTCATCATTGTCACTGTTGTTGTTTTTGTTTTTGGGTGTAAGCTTGTGGATGCTGTGTAGTATTGTAGTTTGTTTAAACTAATACAGTTATAAACTTGATTTTTATTTCATTGTAATGAGTAGTGATATACATCTATTGCATGTTATTCTCTAAAGTGTATCTGCAATTAAATGTGATGAATATTTATTAAAACATTTCCCACCAAGAATTGAAACTGATAATACCCCGGAGCCCCTAAATATCCTGTGGGTTTCTGCAGCCAAGTTATTATGGTTTTGTCTACATTTTCTTTCCTGTCTCTCTCTTTTTTTCTTTTTAACCCTGGAATTACACATGTTTATGATGGAAAAAATAATCTCGGTAATCAGCTCTGATCAGTAACAGGAGGTTGTAGTTAATATTTGTGTAGTATGAGGAGTTTTATAATTTTTGTCACCAAGTATTAGTAGGGTAATGAAATGGAGGAGGATAAGGTGGATTGTACATGTAGCGTATATGGAGCAGGTGAGAGGTACATGTATAATTTTTGTTGGAAAACCTTTGCTTGGAAGACCAATGCATACATGCTGGGATAATATTGAAATGCATCTTTAATAATTTCGCACAGCATTTGGACTGAATTAAGCTGGCTGAGGATAAGGCTGATGTAACAGAATTTTGTAATGGTAGTAAAAAACTGCTTGGTTGTTCATACAGGTTTTTAATGTAGATTATGTGACTGGGTTCTGTGTCACGTTGGACACACTGTATAGGTCACTTTAAAAACTATGTGTGTGTGTGTGTGTATATATATATATATATAGGGTGGCAAGTGGATGGAACTAGCTGCAGATAGTGTCCATTGGTGGTGTTCTTGCTGTTACAGACTGAGACTGGGAGGCAAATGGAGCAGGCAGAATTTTGTTTTTGTTGCTTTAGATGTTGTGAGATTTCAAATGTATATGAACTGATTGACTGTTTTCAGCCATGGGTAAAAAGAGTTCAGATGCTTCAAAATTGAGTGAACCAAATTATGTTCTTGGATTTAATGCCGCCAGTTTATAGGAATGGCACTTATCTGTGGGTAGTGAGGAGAGCATGGTGTGGTGTAATTAATAGTGGTAATGTTATGAAATGTGTGAGCTGTGTCTCTGCCTTCTTAGAAATCATGTGGTCTCTTTAATATTAGCAAATGCAAATTTTAGTTCTGCAGTTCCAGTATTTAGTAGGGTGTGGCAGTTGATGATGTAAAAGATTGTGCTTTTGGAGTAGTGGATGGTAAAGTTCCTTTACAGTTGTTTTGAGTATCCATTTATTATCTAATTGGAATAAATTTAACAATATTGTGCTTGGTTTGTAGAAGAATGTTATGTTTTTTATTTTAGAAGGAAGTGTCATTTCTTCTTTATTTCTGCAAATTATAGTATAACATAATATTTTCATCTTTTTCTGCTGTAGTTGTGGTAGTGTGTAGTTATAACACAAAAGCTTGTGCATGTATTAGAGATGAAAACAAAAGATTGAATGGAAACTTACAGACACATGAAAGTGTTATTAACTGTAGGAGTGGCACATGGATGTGTCCACAAAGAGCTCCCTGACAAGGAGCTTCAAGGAATATTTTACTATCTGAAGGCCAAAGTTTATGTGAGTTATGTATAACATGTAATTTCATGTCACACACAGTGTGTATATTACAAAGTCAGGTCAGTTAATACTGTTTGGGGGTGATGGGTGTTTATTATAAAAATCATATGAAACACACAAATATACTGTATGGCAAAATGCAGAATTATTTTAATGTGACAGCAGGTGGAACATGTAGCTACTACTGGGCTGTAAATAGTTAATATGTATATCGTTCATGACTTGGCTGTTATGTTTGTCTTTAAATGACTGGTTGCTATTATGCAGCCTTATTTTCAAAATTGCTGTGATTAGGGTATTTAACTTGCAGCCCTTTGTAACCTTAGCTTGAATGGTAATCACTAGAGTTCATTCTGATTGTCTAGTGGCCAGATGTGTTGAATTTTTTCCATTAACGAGAAAGGTAGATAGAGAAGCATTTGCTAATACAGTGACAAAAATTTGATGCCAGGAACCAAAGAAACTCCCAAAACTGTTACCGTTTGGTGTTTACAGCCTGTGTCCAACATGTGATTCAGCTCTTGGATGGCTGTGTTGCATTTTGAAGCTACTCCAACATTGTAGCGTATGTTGCGGTTGCCACCACACAAGGAAGATGGTGACTGCAGCGTGCACTGAAACACCGGAATGGCTTCAATATATGGTGCAGCTACACCCTGAGCAAAAGTAGTGTAGCTTCTGTAATACTGCCTAATTTAAATAGCTTTATGATGAGGGACAACATCAAAGACACTTGCTGTGATAATGTATTCAAATTACTGGCTGTATTTTATTTTATTTGTGTCCCCACTTCAGTAAAGACTGATGAACTAATAAGGGTCCTGTATGGGATAAATACAGAATTTGTGTGCCTAATACAGATAGGTGGGGATCCACTACTCATCTTGTATAATTAAAAGTAATAATATTTATGGGATAAACCCTCCAACACCACAATTTTTTACTTGTTTGAATTAGGTAGTATTTACTGGCTCATTATACTGAGAAATATACTGATGAGATTGTGAAGTATGCATGATCTAACATTTTTATACATGCTGTTATGTGAAACAAGTCATCTTAACTGGGTGAAATAACAAATGTTTCACAAGGAATAACAGTTCTGTGGGTGTGATATATGAGTTCACTTAATTTCACATCTTTAGGTCCACAGAGGATCACTTTCTGAGATGCGAAAGCATATTCAGCATAATCCATACACAAGCACGAGTGTAAGCCAGCAGAAGACATCAAATAAAATCCAAACTACAATGAAACTTAAAGAGGAAGACCTTGTGGTTAAAGATCGTAAAAAAGAAAAGGATGATGAAAGAAGCGGCAGTGAGAATGGTCTTCGTCATAATGGTGATTTGGCAAAGAGTCACCAACGAAATGGTAGTGGTGATGGTCACCAGATAATACCGCCAAAGCCGTTGCCACGAGCATCACGTGCCAGTTCCCTGTCAGAGACAGAGGATGTTGTTGTGGCACCGCCGAAACCTAAGCCACGAACTGCAGCTTCTACCATTAATACCCCTCAGCCTATCTCTGTTATTCCTGTTGTGACTTCAGTGAACCCTGCCTCTCCTATTACAGTTGGCTACAAGGTTAGCATTGCTTTTAAACACGTTCTTGGTAGTGTAATTTGTAGTATAGTCATGAAACAGTGTTTGGAGATATTTTTATATTGTGGTATGAAGGTAGGAAGTTTTATTGTGAGGTTTAAAAAGTATGTCATGCATTTCTGGGACATATTTTTTGTTCTTATTTCTCTGTGTTTTGGTGTATTTGGTTCACAGGTTTCCTGCTTCTATCATTATATATATATATATATATTTTTTTTTTTTAAATTTTGAGCTGTGAGCCATTTGTGCCTTCAATTAAGTGCATTTTTTTCATTTGGGTACCTCATTGTGGCTGTATTAAGGTCATGTTGTCCAACCCATGACCTGCCAGGTTGCATTATGTGGCCTTCGGCAACATTTTAAAATTACATATATATATATATATATAAATTACACAACAGTTTAGGCCTTTAGATATGCCACTTGCTGTGATTCTACACTTGTGGCCTGCAAACCAGATCACAATAGTGGGTGTGGCTCTTTGCCATCAAAATTGGATGCTCAGGGATGGTTACCAATACACTGAACCCACATTTTTGTTTTCATGATCAGACCAGGACAGACTCTGCTGTAGGGTTTTGTTGATAGCGTATTTGTGTAGGATTGTTTTGTTTCTGAATGCAGAAATTAGATCAGTGTGTCCAAGGACAACATAATAATACATATGGGGTGAGGTGGTGGAGTGTATGTTCTAGATTTTGGCACTAGGTGGAGTTAAGGGGCAAGGTTTGTCAGTCTGTGAGATTTGAATTTCATGTGGTATTGACTGTTAACGGTTATGGTTTTATGGGTGTGATGATGAGTATGTAGGTTGCACAGAAAGTAATGCCCCATATTATTTTTTTCAATGACCAATGACAAAGCTAGGAATGTGAAATTTTAAATGCAACAAATTTGAAGTTTCCTGGCATTTGTGTACACAGCTGTAAGGATTTCTGACAGTCAGCACTACTGTACAGCAGTACCTCATAGTGCATGCTGTCAGTAATATGTGGTAAAAATGTGCTATGTAAGAATTCCTTGTTGTTGCAAAGGAACCAATGAGAAACACACACAAAATTTTTTTAGAATGTTATGGAAATGCTGCAGTGGACAGAAGTGTCGTTGGTTACTGGGTGAAAGGAGTGATGGTTTTTGAAACAGGAAAGCAGAGCTGTGTGATTTGCCTTGCTCAGGCCATCCTACCATGTGTCTTGGTCCTGAAATGCTAAAACGTGTTGATGCTGTCATTTGCATGGATCAGTGTATCACTACCAACAGCTGGTGCTCAGTCTTTCAGTCAGCAAAGGAAGTGTTAGTCACATCATTCAAGATATTCGAATGTGTGTTCGAGGTGGTCTGCTTGGAGTCTCACAGTTGTAAACAAAACAGTGAGAAACGCCATTTCTTCTGAGTCATTTGCATGTTTTGAAGCTGGGGGAGAGACCTTCTTATGCGTAATTGTTACTTCAGATGAAACCTGGGGGCACCATTTTGAACTGGAGAGAAAAAAGACTGGAATGGCACCATCCTCAATCTCCCTGGAAGAAAAGATTCATAAAGTGTCTGTGAGTGGGGAAGGTCATGGTCACTGTCTCATGGGATGGTGAAGGAGTGATTCTTGTGGATGTGAGGATGCAAGGCGAGGCTGACTGAACTCAAGAGTGTTTCAGACAAGTTCAACCTCACAAGAATCCAACAGAAATTGTGCTTCAGCATGATAATGCAAGGCCACACAAAATTTTACATTCATTGTTCCGTGCATCATTGTAATTGTTTAAAAATAACCAACACGATGTCACTTGTGGACTATCCTTTATTTTCATGGGTAGTCATCATTCATTCTCTACATGTTTTGAGCTTTCGGGAAGCTCATCATCAGGAGATCATTTTTCCTGTACAGTCAGCCTCTGGTATAGTGTATAATTTTTGCTGTAGCCCTCCCGTTCTCCTACGTGAAAATAAAGGATAGTCCACAAGTGACATCGTGTTGGTTATTTTTTAAACAACCACACAAAAGTTTGGAGGCTTTGGAAGCCATCACCAAAGATGTTTGAACATTGTTACTCCATCCACCGTACAGCCCTGATATAGCACCCTCAGATTTCCACCTAATTGGAGCCCTGAATGATTCAATCCACAGTATAGAGTATGATGAAGGTGATGTGATTCTCGCAGGTAGAATGTGGCTGCTTGAGCGGGACGAGGCTTGCACTGACAAGGCATACACACACTTGTTCCTTGTTGGCGTTGATCTGTAGAAGTAGACAGAGACTCTGGAAAAGTAGGGTATGATGTCAAAACATCATTCTTCATAATGTGTAATTTTCATGAGTCAGGAACAAATATTTACTGAGAAAAAAAAGGGGGCATTACTTGGTGGCAACCCTTGTAGTTTCTAAGTTGAGGCACTAACTGATGGAGATGGCATCTTTCCCAAGAACACTGGTACATGTCTACCAAACTAAAAGGTGCCATATTCCAGAAGCCTACAATATGCATGTGTCTTCTTCACCCGTGAATCTAAGAATGCTTTTAGGTATTTTGACACACAGCAAATTAATTAGTTTGAACATTACATGATAAATAGTGTTTGGCTGCTGTTCTACAGCTACATATTCAACCAACCATATGGTCTTTATAAGAAATATACCTTACTTATCTGATTACCAGACATCTCTAATGAGTTATTATTCTTGTGCACTGTGATGACGATTGTATCTTTCTTTCTCTTCTAAGTTACTTTCTGTTCTTTATTTACTTAATGTCTGATTGGTGCTGTTATATTTATGGGCTGTTATTTTGTTATGTAATACTAGTTTAGAATGGTTCAGAAATACATTAGTAAATTTCTTGACCTCCTTAGGTTTTAGGTGATGAACTCATGGACTGGTGGAGAAAGAAGAGCCTCGCTAAATGATAATTTATATGTATTTCTGTGTGCCACACCACACTTGTTTCTTTGCAGAGAAATTAAAAAATTCAGAAGTTCAGCTATTGATTAACAATAGAGTTATGGTTATTTTGAGTAAGATAAAGTTTGTTTAATGTTTTTTGTTAGTTGTTATACATTAAATGGAAGCCTACATAATGTGGTAACAAAGAATTTTTTGATTTCGTGGACCAGATGGGAACATTAGAAACACAGAGGAAAGTGGGCTGGTTTCCTACTCGTGTGAGAAATGTGTGTATGATGGATCATCAGAATGAATGGAGAAAATTGCATGTTGAAGAGTTTCATGATTTTGTTCTTCTTACTGTTTGTAATTAGGCTGATGGAAATGAGTAGGACAGTGTGGGTGGGATGTGTAGCATGCATATGTGAGATGAGGAATGCAGACAATGTTTTAACCACCAAACATGGGGGGGTTGAGACAGAGGCATAAATTGGACTGTAGTGTTAAGATGAAAGTTGGAAAGGAACAAAGTGAGACAATGTGGGCAGAATTTACCTAGTTGGAGGGGGGGGGGGGGGTTGTGTTCAGGGGGGGGCTGTTGGAATCCAATGTTGAATCCAAGATCCAGAAAAGTGGGAAGTTTCTAGGCTGCCTATGCCACTATCGGTTTCTGAAGAAGGATTTTGTCCTCCAAGGAGTAATTTGGTTGTACAGTCTGTCAGCAATTTTTCTGCATATTTCAGTCTTAAATTAACAGAAATAGTTGATCTGTTGCTGTTTGGTTAATTATATTGGAGTCATGTTGGACGTTATTTATTGTCTGAGGTGTTTGATGTAGGCCTGCATGATATTTTTGAAGTTGTTATGTTAGATGCTTTTCATTACACTGGCATATTTAAAATAATTGTTAATGTTCATTATGCAGCCTTGTATTTTACAGATTTAATGTTCAATTTCAATTGCAGCACCCATTAATAATGAAAATAGAAAGAAATCGATAAAGATGCTGGTGCAGCCAACTGTCATCCTTGCACAGTTTTTTTAGAGCCAAATAGTCAGTGTAATCAATGCATTATCAGTAAGTGACCCATAGTTCGTCTGCAGTGGACTGTGTCAAGAATTATTGGAGTGCCAATGAAGCAAATTTGATGTTAAAAATGTGTATTTTCAGAATTTTGTCCTTTTTTTTTTGTGCTGGTTGTTCACATTGTTGATTATCTTTATCAGCAAGTTTTGTGTTTGTTCTAGCAGCCTAGGCTGGGCCCGAAACCTTTCACACCACCTAAGCTCAACTTCACTTCTTCTGGAACTGGAGATAGTGACATTCAGGGAACTACAGAATTCTCGTTTGACAAAGTCTTCTCCGTCCCGGTGGCACCCGGTTATGAAGCCATGAATGGAGATCTTAATAGGCAAGGGAACAGTTGGCATACAGGGGATGCTGATGACATTGGCACAAAGCAGAATCTTAGTTACATTGAAAATGATTTCCAGACTAAAGGAGATGAATATAGGGATGTAACATTTAAGGAAGTAGTTGATGATGTACTAGCATCTCCTAGTAAAGATAGTTTAGATCCACATGAAGATGAGACTACGTGTGTAGTGGAATTACTGAGCGAAAATGCTTTAGAGAGAGACGACCAGATACACAGTGGAAGTTCAGAAGATTTGCCACCTTCTCAGTCACATGGAAAACCCAAAACTCCCAGCACTGCTGAACGGAGGAAATTGTATGAGAAGAGAATTAGCTCAGGGTCAGGTGAACAAGATTGCACACAGCTTGCAGCAGACACATTGAAATTTGATGATGCAGATGATAAAGTTGAAGACTTTGAACGTTCATCAGTGCAGCGTTCCAGTATAGCAGAACGTCGTCGCATGTATGAGAACAGATCTGTATCAGCTCAGGAAACAGGTACAGCTGAAAGGGGGAGTCCTACTGTGTCACCCACTCCTTTAAGAAGGCAGGACTCATATAAAAGCTCCAAAGCAGGTGGACAAGATATGGTGAAAGAAGATGTGGAAAGTAAGAGGCCACACATTGTGCAACGGCAGCATTCACAAGAGCAGCCAGCTGCGGGCAAGACTCTGCCGCAGGACAAGAAGCCTGAGCCAGTTACGACTCCAACACCAAAGAGGACTTCAACTGTGTTTGGTTAGTAACTGTATGAATAAGGTAGTGTCACTGGCTGTTAAAACTGTTTGATTATCACTTATATACCATCAGCCACAAATGATTGTGAAGTGACAGTATCTTTGTTAACCATTTTTTTTTTTTTCAAATTTTACCTTCAAATATACTGTTTTATGTGTTAACAATTTGATGTCAGTTCTGTGTATTTTTATCTGTGTACTTTCCAATGTATTTCATATATTTTAATGTCATTGAACCATGGTGTTATTCAGTGATGAAAATTTGTAGCATACTTGTTTCTTCAGTGACTGAAATGTAACTAATACTTCATTATTGCAGGTGTAATTACCTTAATGGTTTGAAATCATATCAAGTAATATTTATATTGTGGCTTCAGTGGTAGACATTGTTGTACTATGAGCAAGATAATGTTGATATGCATTGAATACAAAGTGAGTGATGTGTGCTCTGTGTGTGCGTAGGACGCGTGTCAAAATTTCGGCACCTCAAGGGGACACCATTACACAAGTCAACCTACATTGAAAATATCCGTAATGTCGGCAGACAGCTATCAGGAGAATGTGATGGTTTCCATGGTAAGTGGTTCGTGAAAGTCCCTGTTGTCCATGTTTCTATGATTTATATCTTTCCAACAGTAAGTACAACTGTTGTAACACCTTGAAGTAAAATATTTTCACCTTTAAAGTAATAAAAAACAATCCAGTTCAGCCTTTTTAAAATTGTGTTTAATAAGAACATACGTAGTTGTTTCATCCCATGTGTTTTGACATTTATTTTATTCCATCACCAGGAATTACACTGTGCTATATAGGCTATGCATTACAATGCTAAAATGCAATAATCTGTGTTTTATTTTCATCTATTATTATTATTATTATTATCTATTTATTAATTACTGTGATCACTTATGTTTTATTGTTTAACTTTTATTGTTTGGCTTTCTGCATGTAGATGAGTTACAGTACAGTATTTCCTGTTTTGGTGTATTTTTGTTTTGATGTGCCCATTTGTCATGTGCGCTGCTTGATTAGCATGTTGTGTGAGATTGAAGGATGAAATATTTACCCTTTTTATAAAAAGAAATTGTTTTGCTGGTTGTAAGTAATACTAGAAACAAAAGGAGAACTTCATGTTTCATTATAATGCCAAGCCATACTGTTAACACATTGCCGTCGGGCTGGTCTTTTAATTAAATACCCCCTGGTGACTGGACGTTTTAAACGCTTTTAATGTTCAATTCCGTAATATTTTGCAGGCTTATCGTTCTAAAATAGGGTTCAAGAGCGGTCTGTCTGCTTGTAATTTGAGATCCAAACATCCTGCATATAGCTGACAATGACCTTGAAGCGATCAGTGTGTCAGACCAGCTCGAAAATGAGTGTGTTGGACGTCGTGTAAGAAAACGCAGAAATGCGGGGCCTGTCAACAACGCGTGGGTGAGCAATCACGCATTTCTGCGTGAGCCGACGGCAGTGTGTTAATAATGTTATGTTCCTGACAGGCTTTGGAAATGTTCACCATGAAACATGGTTGTCATGTATTATACATTTTTTTACTTTTAGATTATTTTGATTGTTTCCCCCCCCCCCCCCCATTTTAATGTTTTTTTTGATTTTGGGGGGGGGGGACCCCCCCCTTTCCTTTTTTTTTTTTCTTTTTCCCCTTTTTTTCCCTTTTTCTCACTCTCTTCTTAAATATTTTTTTT
>Ga0123354_10010762_pt1 | contig 14114 bp, 9 predicted proteins | sample TergutLab28metaG_2_FD_97872 | JGI IMG/M metagenome (GOLD analysis project Ga0123354, IMG submission 97872) | Labiotermes labralis P4 segment gut microbial communities from Petit-Saut dam, French Guiana - Lab288 P4 | ecosystem: Host-associated > Arthropoda: Insects > Digestive system > Gut ... | reverse complement strand
GGGGGGCGGGGGGGGTGGGGGTGAAGATGGGATCGGTGGTCGAGGTAGGGGCGGGGGCTGCTGCACAGGGAGAAGCCGTGAGGGAAGTCAGCGTGGTCGACGTGACGCTGTCCAAGAGCTCGAGTGTTTCCTGCGCATCGGTCCAGCCGGCACCAGCGGGTTGGTACGACGGGGAACGGTCCTTGCTGCAATGCACTTCGGCGAAATAAGCCGAGGCGATGTAGTAGTGCCCCTCGATGACGGGGTTGGCCGATGCCGTGGTGACGACGGAATCGGCCTGAATTTGCATGGTATTGGGCATGGTGAGTTTCGCACCGGGACCTGGGTTGGTCATCGATGCGAGCACGTTGTTCTCGCCGGTCGACATGCCTTGGTACGCGCCCAGTGCATCGGCCATGGCTTGGAGGAAGAGCCACGAAATTGCGGTGGTGTTGTTACCGGCGCGACTGGTTCCTCCCGCGACGCCGCAACCGGTATCCGTGGTGGGTATCGCCGTGCCAGAGTTGAGGATCCATCCATTGCATTCGTTCGCGGTTGCACGCCAGTCCTCATCGCTGGTGTAACGCACGCCGTCGGCATCGGCATAGAGGTCCAGGTCCAGCGCGGTGCCGCCCGGAACGCTTGCGGGCGGTATGGCTTGACCGGAAGAAAAATCTTCGGTCCACAGGGACTTGCCCGGCGCCGGCGTCGGGGCGCCCTGGGCCCATGCAGGCGTGGCCTGCAACGCTGCGGCCAATGTGAAGGCCAGTGCAAACAACGCGCGCTTTGTGCCTTTGCGGGGCAAAGCGGATGGGGCGGTGAACATCGTGAAAGCTCCATTCGAGGTGGAAATGGAAATAATCAAACCGACGGCGCCCGATTCAGGGCGTTGGCGGTTCGATTCTGCACAGGTAGCGAAATCCGCATGGCTTCACTTCGCCGCTCTCGCCGTGACAGGCTTGTCGGTGCGAGGCGTGAAACGGCAAAACAATCCGGACTTCAACTGAAATCACAGTGATGTTACAGCTTACTTGTTAGGTGGTGTGCGTTCCGTTAGGTAAAGGGGCGAGGCATCGTGACAGTTGTTGTGTAAGTGCGTCAGCAGTGAGCGCTTCATCTCGGCGCCCGGGAGTTTTTATTAACGGATAAGTTTCCTGCTTTTGGAGTGGCCGGTCTTGATGCTTCCGGCGGCGGTTTGCGCTGCCGCGGGAATGAAGTGGTTTTTGGGCCGTGGCGACTCGGCGCAAAGACGCCAGCCGGCAGCGCGGCGCTGCCTCGGGCTTTCCTGCTTCTTCGGGGCGGCAGCCGCTCCCTCCCACGCTGGGGGAGGGCTGGGGTAGGGGCCAGCAGCGGTTCTACAGGGAACGGCGGCTGGCCCCCATCCCCGCCACGGGCAAGCGCCTGAGGCGCAGGCTCTTAGTTGCCGAACGCGGCGATGCCGGTGATTGCCCGGCCTAGGATCAGGGCGTGCACGTCGTGCGTGCCTTCGTAGGTGTTGACCACTTCCAGGTTCACCAAGTGGCGGGCAATGCCGTATTCGTCGCTGATGCCGTTGCCGCCCAGCATGTCGCGCGCCACGCGGGCAATGTCCAGCGCCTTGCCGCAGTTGTTGCGCTTGAGTATGGAGGTCAGCTCCACCGGGGCGATGCCTTCGTCCTTCATGCGGCCCAGGCGCAGCACGGCTTGCAGGCCCAGGCTGATGTCGGTCAGCATGTCGGCCAGCTTCTTCTGGATGAGCTGGTTGGCCGCCAGCGGACGACCAAACTGCTGGCGGTCCAGCACGTACTGGCGCGCGCGCTGGTAGCAGTCTTCCGCCGCGCCCAGCGCGCCCCAGGCGATGCCGTAGCGGGCGCTGTTCAGGCAGGTGAAGGGGCCTTTGAGTCCGCGCACCTCGGGGAAGGCGTTTTCCTCGGGCACGAAGACTTCGTCCATGACGATTTCGCCGGTGATGGACGCGCGCAGGCCAACCTTGCCATGGATGGCGGGCGCGGACAGGCCTTTCCAGCCTTTTTCAAGAATGAAGCCGCGAATCTGGCCGCCATCGTCCTTGGCCCAGACGACGAACACGTCGGCGATGGGGCTGTTGGTGATCCACATCTTGGCGCCGGACAGCGAATAGCCGCCATCGACCTTGCGGGCGCGGGTGATCATGCCGCCGGGGTCGCTGCCGTGGTTGGGCTCGGTCAGGCCGAAGCAGCCGATCCACTCGCCGCGCGCTAGCTTGGGCAGGTATTTCTGTTTCTGCGCCTCGGTGCCGAATTCGTTGATGGGCACCATGACCAGGGAGGACTGCACGCTCATCATGGAGCGGTAGCCGGAGTCGACGCGCTCGACTTCGCGCGCCACCAGGCCGTAGCAGACGTAGTTCAGGCCGGCGCCGCCGTACTGTTCGGGGATGGTGGCGCCGAGCAGGCCGAGTTCGCCCATCTCGCGGAAGATGGCCGGGTCGGTGCTTTCGTTGCGGAACGCCATCTGCACGCGCGGCAGCAGTTTTTCCTGGCAGTAGGCGCGGGCGGCCTCCTGGATCTGGCGCTCGTCGTCGGTGAGCTGGGAAGTGAGCAGGAAGGGGTCTTCCCAGTTGAAGCTGGCTTTCATGTGTGAGATTGCTGATCAGGGTGATGAGAAAGGGTTGCGGGCCGCAGCGGCGGCTCCAGCCGATAAGTGGCCGGTGTCCGGCTGAGTTTGACCGGCGATGCCACGCCAGTGTAGCCAGTGCCGATGCGCGCCACCATTTGGCGGTGGCTGGTGTGCGGGTGGCGCAGCGCGGCGCTGACCGATAGCACGGGCGCGCAGGGCACGCCGATGTCCATCAGCGCCTGCGCCAGTGCCGGGCCGTCGTTCCCTGCCAGCAGGGCCAGGAGTTGTTCGCGCAGCGCCACCCGGTGGACGGAGCGGGCGCCGGCGCTGGCGTAGCGTTCGTCGCGCGCCAGCGCGGGCTGGCCGAGGTGGGCGCACAGCAGGCCGAACTGGCGGTCGTTGCCGACGGCCAGGAAGATCGGCTCGGTGCCGGTGGGAAAGGCGTCGTAGGGGTAGATGTTGGGGTGGGCGTTGCCGGTGGGGCGCGGTTCGCGGCCATCCAGGAACCAGTTGGCGGCGTGCGGGTGCAGCAGCGAGAGGGCGCTGTCGTACAGGCTGGATTCGACGAACTGCCCGCGCCCGCTGCGCGCGCGCTCGTGCAGGGCCAGCAGCACGCCCAGCGCGGCGTTCAGGCCGGTGACCAGATCGACCACCGGCAGGCCCACGCGCAGTGGCTGGCCGCCGGCCTCGCCGTTGATGCTCATGAGGCCGGTCATGGCCTGCAAGGCGGCGTCGTAGCCGGCCAGTCCGCCCAGGGGGCCGTCGGCGCCGAAGCCGCTGACCCGGCAGTGGATCAGGCGCGGAAAGCGCGCCGACAACTGCTCGTAGCCCAGGCCCCAGCGTTCCATGGTGCCGGTTTTGAAGTTTTCGATCAGGACGTCGGCGCCTTCCAGCAGGTCGAGCAGCATGGCGCGGCCCGGTTCGCTGGCCAGGTCGAGCCGGGCGCCGCGCTTGTTGCGGTTCAGGCCCAGGTAGTACGAGGCCACCGGCTGGCCGTCGACGTCGATGAACGGCGGCCCCCAAGCGCGGGTGTCGTCGCCCTGCGGGGGTTCGATTTTCAGCACGTCGGCGCCGTGGTCGCCCAGGATCTGGCCGCAGTACGGGCCGCCCAGGATGCGCGAAAGGTCGATGACGCGGACGCCGGCCAGGGCGCCCGGAGTGGGTGAGTCGGTCATGATGTGGTGGTGCAATGAGTTGTTGAGGCTCTTAGCGCCCCCGATTTTTCAGGTGGCGCCGTGACCACCCCGGCGCTGCGCGCCACCCCTCCAAGGAGGGGAATTGGGCGCGTCGCAGTGTCCAGGGCGCTTTAGTCGAGTCTGGCCCCCGAAACTTCGATGACCTCGCGCCACTTGGACGCTTCGCTGCGCATGGTCGCGGCCAGTTGCACCGAGGTGTATTGCGGCGGCGCTTGCAGGCCTTGCTTGTCGAGCCACTTCTTCACGTCGGGCTGACCCAGCGCCTGCACGAAAGCGGCATTCAGCCTGGTCACCGCGCCGGGCGGCGTGGCGGCGGGCACGGCGATGCCGAAGAACACGCTGGCGTCGAAGTCCTTCAGGCCCTGCTCGGACAGCGTGGGCACGTCGGGCAGCACGATCGAGCGTTGCAGCGAGGTCACGCCCAGGATGCGCAACTTGCCGGCCTGGATGTGCGGCAGCGCGGTCAGCACGTCGGTGAAGGACATGCTGACCTGGCCGCCCAGCAGGTCGTTGAGCGCCGGCCCCGTGCCCCTGTAGGGAATGTGCTGGATGTCGGTGCCGGCGCGCATGTTGAACAGCACGCCGGCCAGATGCGAGGAGGCGCCGTTGCCGGACGACGCGAAGCTCAGCTTGCCCGGGTGGGCCTTGGCGTAGGCGATGAGTTCCTGCGCGTTGCGGGCCGGAATGCTGGGGTGCACGACCAGCACGTTGGGCAGGTAGCCGATCTGGATGACGGGCGCGAAGCTCTTGGACGGATCGTAGTTGAGCTTGGGGTAGAGATAGGGGTTGATCGCCAGCGGCGCCGAGGTGCCGAACAGCATGGTGTGTCCGCTGGGTTCGGCGCGGGCGACGAATTCCGCGCCGATGTTGGCGCCGGCGCCGGCCTTGTTTTCCACGATCACGGTCTGGCCGAGCGCGGGCTTGAGGGCCATGGCCAGCATGCGCGCCATGGCGTCGGTGGGGCCGCCGGCGGCGTAGGGCACCACCAGGGTCAGGGGCTTGCTGGGAAAGCTCTCGGCGGCGCGCAGCGGCGCCATCGGCGCGCAGGCCGCCATGCCAGCTAGGGTCAGGAACCCTCGTCTGCGAAGTTTCATGGGTGTGTCTCCTTGGGGTTGTCGGTTTTGTCGTATGCCAGTCCGTGGTCGGCCACGGAGGCTGCTGGCTCCCTCCCCCGCTTGCGGGGGAGGGTTGGGGAGAGGGCTGGCGACGCAGGAAGGGGAGGCCACACCTGAATGGGCGCGCTGTTCTCCCCCTCCACCTCCCCTCTCCCACTTGTGGGAGAGGGGAGGTGGAGGGCGTCACTTACTCGCCCAGCAACTGCAGCTCGGCCTGCTCCATGTTGGTCGAGCGGTCGTCGCTCAGCGGGTCGTTGGGCAGCAGGCGCTGGCTCAGCACCAGGCGCGCCAGGGTGGCGCGCTCGGGCGAGCCGATGCGGCTGGCTTCCCACGCCATGGCCACTGCGCTGGTGAGGTGGTAGAGCGCCGAGGCGGCGCGGCGCGCCAGCGTGTCGGTGTTGGGCGCGGCGGCGGTTTCGGCCAACGCGAAGGCGCGCATCATGCTGTCTTGCAGTTGCGCGCGCAGCCCGGCGTCGATGGTGCTTTCGGACAGCAGCCGGTTCAGGTGATCGCGCAGCGCGGGCAGCGATTGCTCGCGGCGGATGGCGCGGATCACGTCCAGCGCCACGATGTTGCTGGTGCCTTCCCAGATCGAGCCCAGGTGCGCGTCGCGCACCAGGCGCGGATCGCTCCACTCCTCAATGTAGCCGCAACCGCCGCGCACTTCCATGGCGTCGGCCGCGACTTTGCGGGCGTCGCGGCAGGCGCGGAACTTGATGAGCGGCGTGAGGATGCGCGCCAGCGCGTAGGCGCTGGCGTCGCCGCCGTCGGCGGCGCGCAGTGCCTGCGCGGTCTGGAACATCATGGTGCGCGCCTGTTCGGTGGGCACCATCAGCTTGAGCAGTTGCCGGCGCATCAGCGGCAGTTCGACCAGGCGCTTGCGGAAGGCGACCCGGTTGCGCGCCACGAACAGCGCCTCGCTGAGCGAGCGGCGCATCAGACCGGCGGCGCGCACGCCGTTGGACAGGCGCGAGTTGTTGACCATGTCGGCCATCTGCTGGAAGCCCCGCCCGCGCTCGCCCACCAGGAAGGCGCGCGCGCCGTTCATGCAGATTTCGCCGCTGGCCATGGAGCGCGTGCCGAGCTTGTCCTTGAGCCGGACGATGTCGTAGCTGTTGTGGCTGCCGTCCTCCAGGTCGCGCGGCAGTAGGAACAGCGAGACGCCTTTCATGCCGGCGGGGTCGCCTTCGATGCGCGCCAGCACCATGGCCAGCCCGGCGTCGGGGTTGGAGCAGAACCACTTGTCGCCCGTCAGCAGCCATTGACCGGGGTGCTCGGAGTCGGGCCGCGCCAGGGTGGCGGTAGCCGCGATGTCGGAGCCGGCGCCTTGCTCGGTCATGAACATCGCGCCCTGCGACAGGCTGTCCAGATCCAGGCTGGTCAGCGAGGGCAGGTAGCGCGCGACCAGCTCCGGATCGCCGTATTTCTTCAACGTGCGGGTCAGCGAGTCGGTCATCGACACCGGGCAGCACAGCCCGAATTCGGCCTGCACGAACAGGTAGGTCAGGGCGTACTTGACGGTGGCCGGCATCTGCCCGTGCCAGCCCAGCACGTCCTGGCGGTGCGAAATGGCGGCCAGGGCGAAGTCGCCGAAGGCCAGCCGCTCCATCTCGACGTAGGCCGGGTGCTTGAGGATCTTCTGCTCGGCCACGCCGGCGCGGTTGCGCAGCTGCAAGGCGGGCGGGTTCTTGTCGGCGGTGCTGGCCAGGTCGTCCAGCTTGCCGCCGGCCAGCGCGCCCAGGCGCTCCAGATAGGGTTGCAGGTGCGCCAGCAGGTCCTCCGGCAGATACACGCGCAGCAGCGCGTGCAGGCCGGGGTCGGTGGCGTACAGGTTCACGCCGTGCTGGTCGGGCACGGGGTGTTGCAGGGTCAGTGCAACGGCGGGCGGGTTGGTGGTCATGACGGTCGTCTCCTAGTTGAGATGGCCGCATTCTTGAAGGATCGACCATATTTGTCTAATATTGATTCAGTATTCAGTCATACAATTTTTTGATCGTGGAATTCCGTCACCTGCGCTACTTCCTGGCCCTTGCGGACGAACTGCACTTTGGCCGCGCCGCGCGGCGGCTGGCGATATCGCAGCCGCCGCTGTCGTGGAACATCCAGCAGCTCGAGCAGTCGATGGGCGCGCGCCTGTTCGTGCGCAACAGCAAGGCGGTGCGGCTGACCGAGGCGGGCCGCGCCTTCGTGCCGGCGGCGCGCGCGCTGCTGGCGCAGGCCGACGAGGCGGCGCGGCTGGCGCGCGACGTGGAGCGGGGCGTGAGCGGCCTGGTGCGCGTGGGCTTCGTCAGCTCGATGCTGTACCGCGGCCTGCCGCGCCTGCTGAGCGCCTACCAGCAAAGCCGCCCGGGCCTGCGCGTGCGCTCGTTCGAGATGAACTCGCAGGATCAGGTGGTGGCCTTGTCGCACGGGCAGATCGACGTCGGGTTCGTGCACACCACGCAGGCGCCCGGGGAGCTGGCGCGGGTGCTGTTTTCGTCCGAGCCGTTCGTGTGCTGCCTGCCGGCGGACCACCCCCGCGCCAGGGCGCGCCATATCGCGCCGTCGGATTTGGGGCAGGAGGTGTTCGTCATGTTCTCGCGCGCGGCCTCGCCGGACTACCACGAGCGGGTGCTGTCGATCTGCACCGCCGCCGGTTTTTCGCCCGACATCCGCCACGAGGTGCGGCATTGGCTGAGCGTGGTGTCGCTGGTGGCGCAGGGTTTCGGGGTGGCGCTGGTGCCCGAGGCGGTGCGGCGCGCCGCCATTGCCGGCGCGGCGTTCGTGCCGCTGAAGGCGGTGGCCGTGCAGTCGCAGGTGCATTGCCTGTGGCGCCAGGTCGACGGCAATGCCGCGCTGCTGGCCTTGCTGGACGACATCCGCGCGCTGGCCGTGGAGGGCAGCGGCCCAAGCCGGTGACAATTAACCTATGTATGGCCTGATCCTGTTCATCCACGTGCTGGCCGCCACCGTGTGGGCGGGCGGGCATCTGGTGCTGGCTCTGACGGTGCTGCCGCGCGCGCTGCGCCAGCGTTCGCCCCAGGTGCTGCTGGACTTTGAGCAGGGCTACGAGCGCGTGGGCATGCCGGCGCTGCTGTTGCAGGTGCTGACCGGCCTGTACATGGCGCACCAATTGGTGCCCGACGTGGCGCGCTGGTTAGCGCCCGACGACGGCGTGACGCGCGCCGTGGCGCTCAAGCTGGGGCTGCTGGCGTTGACGGTGCTGATCGCGGCGCATGCGCGCCTGCGGGTGGTGCCGCGCCTGTCGGCGGCCACGCTGCCGCTGATGGCCTGGCATGTGGCGGCGGTGACGCTGCTGGCGGTGGCTTTCGTGGCCGTGGGCGTGGCCTTGCGTTTGGGAGGTGTGGGATGAACGGACGTTCTGGGCGCGGCAGCGACGCGCTGTGCGCGGCGCTGGCGCTGGGGCTGCTGGCACTGCTGATCGGCTTTTCAAGCTGGCTGTGGCGGGCGCAGCACCAGCCGTTGCTGCTGGCGCCGGCCATCGGCGGCCTGGGCGACTGCCTGGAGCTGGCCGCGCCCGCCGCGCCGCTGGAAGCGGCCTGCACCGGTCCGCGCGGCTCGGCGGCGGCGCGCGTCGACGCGGCGCTGGACGCGCTGGGCCCGCGCCGCAGCCCGAACGGCCATTTCGCGCTGGGCTACACGCTGGTGGTGCCGCTGCTCAACCTGTACGCGCCGCAAGAAGGCGGCGGCTGGGCCATCGACCAGGAAGCGGTGGGGCGCATCGCTCGCACCGTGCAGGAGGTGGACCGGCCCGTGGTGCTGTACCTGTTTTCCACCCATTTCTCCGAGCAGGCGCCCATCGAGCCGGTGCTGGCCGAAGACCCGGCCAACCTGGCGTTCACGCCGCAAGGCCCGCTGCCGGTGGACAGCTACCTGATGGGCAGCGCCCTGTACCCGTGGAGCATCGCCCGCTTCGACAACGCCATCACCCAGCGGCGCGAGCAGGCCGTCGAGGCGGTCGCGGGCGCCATTTGCGCGCTGCCGCCCGCCGCCCGCGCGCGCGTCGCCGGCGTCAACCTGCTGGGCGAGGTGCACCACCTGTATCCGGACTTCCAGGCCGGCATGGGCTACAACCGGCCCTACGTGCTGACCGACTATTCGCCGACGTCGCGCCGGGGCTTTCGGACCTACCTGAAGCAGCGTTTCGGCACGGTGGCGGCGCTGAACGCGGCGCTGGGGTCCGATTTCGTGTCGTTCGAGCAGGTCGATCCGCCGTCCCGGGACATCCGGCGCGAGTCGCTGGACAACTTCTTCCAACACATCGACGCCGAGGCCGCCGGTACGCTGGTCATCGGCGGCTGGGCGTTCGACGCGGCGCGCCCGCCGGGCGACGCGCCCTGGGTGCGCGTTTACCTGGACGGCGCCCCGGTGGGCCGGGTGCCGGCGCGTTTCGTGCGCCAGGACGTGGGTCAGGCGCGGCCCGAGTTTGGCACCGACCGGGTGGGTTGGCGCTACGACCTGCGCCACGCCGGCCTGCCCGTCGGCGTGCACCGCCTCGACGTGGCGCTGGAGCGCGCGGACGGCGCGCTGGCCCGCCTGGGCACGCTGCACTTCGCCGTCATGGACCGCCAGCAGAGCGCCCCCGCGCCGCTGCCCCTGCGCCAGCCGCTGCCGCCCATGGCCGCGCCCGATGCCCGGGTGGCGTTTTCCATCGACACGCCCGTCGACGGCCTGTCCGTGTTCTACAACCCGCTGGTGCCGTTGTGGCACGACTTCCGCGGCCAGCAGGTGGTGGACTACATCGCCCACTTCGACGCCCTACTGAACGGCACCTGCCTGGCCGGCGTGCCGCACCGCACGCAGCAGATCGCGCCCGCCGAGGGCGCGGGCTGGGACGCCAGCCGCTTTGCCTCCAACGCCTCGCTGCGGCCCTTCGGCCACGTGCAACTGGGCGTCAACCTGTACGGCGAAGCCGCCGAAGGCGGCCCCTTCTTCGAGCGGCTGGCGCGGCTGCGCCAGAATGGCTACAGCGTGACCGAATTCCACCCGCTGCGCGCCTTGAATGCCGACCAGCTGGACCGCGTGCTGGAGGATCACCGCGCCCACGGCGCGCGCACGCTGTCGTTTTTCCTGCACCCGCACCAGGCCTCGCACGGCCCGGTCGACGCCGTGCCCAACCCGTTCGCGCTGGATCCGGCCAACCCGCAGCACGGCTCCGACCAGCTGTACGAGTCGATGCGCGAGGTGTTGCGGCGCTGAGTGGCCGCATCAGGGGCGAGCCGCGGTTTCGAGTGTAGCGTTGACGCTTCTGAGGAACGACGCACGGTTTCATGATTTGCCGCCGCTGGCCTTCCTCGCAGGGAGAGGGCAACCACCCCGCCCGTCTGCGGCGTCCACTCTTCCAAGGAGGGTGGCTTGGCGCAGCCTATTCCCCTCCGTGGAGGGGTGGCGCGAAGCGCCAGGGTGGTTAAGGCCGTTGTTCACGCGCGGCGCCAGTCAGCTTCGTGCGAAATCGTAATCTGACCCCGATTTCCCAGATTTCCAAAGGCGTGGCGGTGTGCAGGCAGTCAGGCGGTACTGTCGAGTGGTCACTGCGTCTCCCTCTGTCCTGGTATATAATACTATCGGCAGCAATGAAAACGGTTAAAATGGTTATGTGAAGTCCATTGTAACTGTTTTTTTTGCCTCAAAAAAATCTGTTGCAATTGGTGGCATCATTAAAATAGATAGGCGCACAAGCCATCCAATGGAAACATCTAGGGGGGAATCCAAATTGAAGCGTCACGATTATAGATGGTGGATACTTGGTGTATCCACTTTGACGCAATTGATTGCGGCGCTTGCCAGCCAGGGTATCGGTGCGTGGAGCGTGTATGCGCAAGATACCTTGCACTTATCCGCGCGGCAGATTGGCAGTCTGGCCATGCTGTTGAACGTCGTCCAGATATTCGGCTTGGTCCTGATCGGCGGTGTGCTTGATCGGCGCGGCGAGCGGATGCCAGTATTCATCGGCATGTTGGTGCTGGGATTGTCCATGGCGCTGTTTTCCGTTTCTGCGGGGTTTGGCGTGCTGGCCGTGGCCATGCTGCTGATGGGGGTGGGCTACAGTCCGATCCAGCCCGGCGGGAGCAAGGCGATTTACAGCTGGTTTCCGGCGCAGGAGCGCGGCTTGGCGATGGGAATACGGCAGGCCGCGCTCCCGCTGGGCGGTGCCTGTGCCGCCATCTTTTTCCCTACACTGATCTCACAGGTCGGATGGGCGCCTGCCATGGCTGCGGCGGCAGCCACCATCGCGGTTGGCGGGCTTATCCATCTGGCCGTGTTCCGCAATGCCCCAAGAGCGGAAGTTTCGCCGCCGCCTGCGGTATCGGTATGGCGGAGCCTGGCGGGGCATTTTCAGGATCCTGTATTCAGGCGGATTGCCTTGATTGGCGCCGCACTGGCGGCTGCGCAAACCACCATTTCGATTTTTTGGGCCATCTTCGTGCGGCATCACTTCGAGGTCACGGCCTCGATGGCCGTGTGGTCTCTTTTCATTGTCCAGATCAGCGGCGCGCTGGGGCGCGTGGCCCTTTCGGCCCTGAGCGACCACAGTTGGTGGGGGCGGCGCCGGGTGGTGATTTTGTGCTTGGCGTTGACGCCCCTGGCGCTGTTGGCGACGGTGTTCTCTTATGGCGGCCTGTCGGTTCTGCTGTGCTCGGCCTTCGCGGGATTTTTTTGTTTCGGCTGGTATGGGCCCTGGGTCGTGTGGCTGTCCGAATCCGTGGGGCGCGAGAAGGTGGGAGAAGTCATTGGCGCCGCCATGGCCATCAGTCAAATCGGGATCGCCACGGTGCCTTTGCTTTTCGGCTTGGCTGCCGATGCCGTGGGCACGCCGATGATGCCGTTGCTGTGCCTGGTGGCCATGCTGGGCGCGGCGCTGTTGTGGGACTGGATTTCGCAGCTGCGCGCTCGTCATCCGGATTCCGCTTTGGCGTTACCGGTTCGGGGGATGGCGCAATAAATTGCCAGGACAGCCTTATTGGGTGAATCGTTGGTATTTCTGAGCAGCGTTCATCGGTGCCTGATTCGCCGCTGCGGGCCGGGGGGTAACCACCCCGTCCGCCTTCGGCATCCACCCCTCCGCGGAGGGGAATCCACCCCGCCCACCTTTGGCGGCTACCTCTCCACAGCGGGGAGTTCAACCCGTCAGCTTTGCCGCAATTTTTCCACGGAGAGGCATGGGGCCCAGCCTGTGGGCATTGCGCTCCAGGGGAGGGGATGGGGCCGCGCCTGGCGGGCCTCTTTCCAGGGAGGGAGGCGCGGCGGCGCTTCGGTTAGAATCTAAAGGTTTTGCATCTCGCAAAATGCACGTGGCGGGCAGTTCCGGCGCGCCACGCAAGTCAAACCATTTGGAACCAGGACTGAACAGCCAATGATCTCCAAGGAGAACAAGGCCGCCGTCGTCAAGGACAACGCGCGCGCCACCAACGACACGGGCAGCCCCGAGGTGCAGGTCGCCATTCTGACCGCCCGCATCAACGAGCTGACGCCGCACTTCAAGCAGCACGCCAAGGACCACCATGGTCGCCGCGGCCTGTTGCGCATGGTCAGCCGCCGGCGCAAGCTGCTCGACTACCTCAAGGCCAAGGACGCCGACCGCTACTTGGCCCTGATCGGCAAGCTGGGTCTGCGCAAGTAAGCCCATGACTGGCACAGACGCCTGACGCTCTCGCGGCTTCAGGCGTTTTTGTCTTTGTTTCGGCGCAAGTCCAGGCTGTCCAGAGCGAAGCTGTGTCATTCCACCAGCCACCCGAGGTTGCTGGAATGGCATCGTGATTCTGAATATGACCAGGCTCCAGCGCTTGTCCATCAAACTCTATAGGCTACACAAACAGGAGCAATCATGAGTCTTTTCAACAAAGTCACCAAGCGTTTCCAGTGGGGCGACAAGACGGTCGTCATGGAAACGGGCGAGATCGCCCGCCAGGCCGCCGGCGCGGTGCTGGTGGACATCGACGGCACCGTCGTGCTGGCCACCGTGGCCGCCAGCAAGACGCCCAAGCCGGGGCAGGATTTCTTCCCGCTGACCGTCGACTACATCGAGAAAACCTACGCCGCCGGCAAGATCCCGGGCAGCTTCTTCAAGCGCGAGGCCAAGCCGAGCGAGCTGGAAACGCTGACCAGCCGCCTGATCGACCGCCCGATCCGCCCGCTGTTCCCGGACGGCTTTTTCAACGAAGTGCACGTGGTGATCCACACCGTGTCGCTGAACCCCGAGGTGGATGCCGATATCGCCGCCCTGATCGGCGTCAGCGCCGCGCTGTCGGTGAGCGGCATTCCGTTCAACGGCCCGATCGGCGCCGCCCGCGTGGGCTACATCGACGGCCAGTACGTGCTCAACCCCGGCCCGACGGCGCGCAAGAGCAGCAAGCTGGACCTGGTGGTGGCCGGCACCGAGTCCGCCGTGCTGATGGTGGAATCCGAAGCCGACCAGCTGAGCGAGGACGTGATGCTGGGCGCGGTGGTGTTCGGCCACGAGCAGGGCAAGCTGGCCATCGAGGCCATTCACGAGCTGGTGCGCGAGGCCGGCAAGTCCCTGTGGGCCGAGGACGGCACTTGGGCACCGGCGGCCAAGGACGAGCCGTTCATCGAGCGGGTGGGCGCGCTGGCCGAGCCGAAGTTGCGCGAGGCCTATCAAATCCGTAGCAAGCAAGCCCGTACCCATGCGCTGCGCGAGGCGTACGCCGCCGTCAAGGCGGGGCTGCGCGAGCAGGACGTGGCGTTCGACGAGGTCAAGCTCGAGGGCCTGCTGTTCGAGATCGAGGCGCGCATCGTGCGCAGCCAGATTCTGGCCGGCGAGCCGCGCATCGACGGCCGCGACACGCGCACCGTGCGCCCGATCGAAATCCGCTCTGGCGTGCTGCCGCGCACCCACGGCTCGGCGCTGTTCACGCGCGGCGAAACGCAGGCGCTGGTGGTCACCACGCTGGGCACCGAGCGCGACGCGCAGCGCATCGACGCGCTGGCCGGCGAGTTCGAGGACCGCTTCCTGTTCCACTACAACATGCCGCCCTTTGCCACCGGCGAAGTGGGCCGCATGGGCAGCACCAAGCGCCGCGAAGTCGGCCACGGGCGCCTGGCCAAGCGCGCCCTGGTGCCGCTGCTGCCGGCCAAGGACGAGTTCCCCTACACCATCCGCGTGGTCTCCGAGATCACCGAGTCCAACGGCTCCTCGTCGATGGCCTCGGTGTGCGGCGGCTGCCTGTCGCTGATGGACGCCGGCGTGCCCATGAAGGCGCACGTGGCGGGCATCGCCATGGGCCTC
>Ga0123354_10010761_pt1 | contig 14114 bp, 9 predicted proteins | sample TergutLab28metaG_2_FD_97872 | JGI IMG/M metagenome (GOLD analysis project Ga0123354, IMG submission 97872) | Labiotermes labralis P4 segment gut microbial communities from Petit-Saut dam, French Guiana - Lab288 P4 | ecosystem: Host-associated > Arthropoda: Insects > Digestive system > Gut ... | reverse complement strand
TGGCCTTAGTCCGCACGCGAACTATACCGACAGAGCGGCCGCCGCCGGTCGGCGAAGTTAGTGCCAACTCTTGCGGATAGAGGGGTGTCACGTGGTCAGCGCAACGGGTCCCCACAGCCGTTATCTCTGTTTTCTAGACCTGGAGCCGCTACTTTTTTCATTCAAGTAGCTCCTCAGTTGATAAAACAGGACTAACAATCCGAATTAATTCTGATATACGGTCATTACAAATTTCCGTAATATACTGAGTAGATCGTAGTAGGGAAACCAACGGACAGGTGGATAGACGCGATAATCAGAGATACCAGAAAACTGTACGGGTCTGCAGGGAGTGGAAAAGACTGGCATTAGACCGAGAAGTCTGGGGGAGAAAAATTGAGGAGGCTAGGGCCCTAAATCGTGCTTTCAAGCCGTAGTAGTAGTAGTAGTTGTAGTAGTAGTAGTAGTAGTAGTAGTAGTGCTTGTAGTAGTAGTAGCAGTAGCAGCAGTAGTAGTAGTAATAGCAATAGTAGTAGTAATAGTAGAAGCAGCATCCTAGGAAGACGTATCACTTAAAATTCAAATATATATTTCATATGTCCATTCGATCTACGAATGTGGCTTACCAGAAATCTTTACCCCAAGTTCTTCGCCATGTGCACTTAACATCTCACAGCTGTATCATCTCTTTTCACTTCCGTTTCCAGATAAAAATGATGTCCATGTTACACAGGTAACATATTTTATATGGAAAGTACAACTTCCGGTCCGAAGTGCCGTCAAACTGTACCCTAAATACAGACGAAGCCGTAAGCATCGCTTACGAAGGGCAGTACAGAAGTAATGTCTCCTATTTTTTTCCATTAACTATAATTACAATTGTAATGAAATTTACACATATCGTTTGTGTAACCTTCACAAAGTTGAGAGGATTTTTCCACTAAGTCTCCTTCATCAACAAAATACTTTTGCACTTCGTGAGACGCAGTATGCTGGGCGCGTAAAACTCTTTGCTGAAGGGTCGGAGCTCTTCACACACGTTGTATTCCGGCCGTTGTCGTCCGCAAAACGGCGCTCTCGGAGTGCATCCTTCAGGGGTCCAAAAAGATGGAAGTCGGAAGGTGCTAAATCTGAACTGTAGGGATGATTATGAGGACTTCAGTCATATTCTTGTTCGGCCAAATCCTTCGAATTCGCTCTTTTAACTTCTTTGATGTCTGCACATGTCGCTCTGAATTGACTGCGTACCTCTCTTCAAACATTCCGCTAACAAGACTCCTTCACTGTCCCAGACGACGCTAGTCATGACTTTACAGACACGAGTCAGCATCTTGAATCTGTTCTCCCTCATCCTCCCGATTTAGCATCCCCCGACTTCCACCCTTTTGGTCTCCTGAAGGATGCATTCTGACGGCGTGGTTTTTTGTGGAAGACGATGAACTAAAACACAGCATGTGTGAAGAGCTCAGATGCTTCAGCATAGAGTTTTAAGACAGCGGCATACAGTGTTTCACGCAAAGGAGGCAAAAGTGTGTTGATTGTGAAGGCGGCTTTGTGGGAAAATAATCCCAACTTTGTAAAGAATTTACCTATATTATACCCAAATTTCATTATAATTATGGTTACAGCCTCGGAAAAAAAAGGAGGTTTTACTTTCGTACTGACCTTCGTACCTTCCACAAACTGTGATCGAACAAAAGATGGCGAGCACTCAAAACACACAATAATCTTGTTTGCCCAGTCTGCGCCGATTTCGTATGCAACCATCAAACTTACAATCAAACTGGCTGTGTGAAATTAAGTAAACAGAATATGACGCTATGTAAGCCACCCACTAAGAAACAGTTAACATAGGAAGTAAGGATTTTACGACATTGCTGAAGGACTTCAAGAACGTAAACCATTGAAAGCCTCGTGGCAACTGCACTTACCACCCGCCGTAACATGAAACAACTCTGTATCTTGTCACACAATGAATGCACTTACTTCTTGCAGAATACACATAATGCCGGGTACTTCCCTAAATAATACTAAGCAGTTTGTCTTTCTAATGGACCTGGCTGGACGTTACGCTGCATGGACGCACAATGTCGACGCCAAGACAGACTGTCAGCTGCAAAGCGATGTAGACTTGGTCTCCGTCGTCTTTGGGTTAGTAACCGCTCAAATTATTAAGAATTTCACACCTTAGTTACATCCGAACAATACATAACCCATTAGCACAAACTCCGATTACGTTGCATTTGTAACTATAGTTCACCACGCGCGCACGTGCACACACACACACACACACACACACATGTATATACACAGTAATATAACATTTAAACAAAACACGAATTAATAACGAAAAATAGAAACCAAGCCTCTAAATTTAACCCCATCGCCATGTTTGTAAATATTTATATGCGTGTTAGTTTCCACACAGAATAAGTATAAAACTTAAATTACGTTTATCAGCATGAAAAATTCTAGCACAAAACTAAAAGCATAACATGGATTTCGCGTGGTCGCCATCTTAATGTTTTATATTCTATATATTCTACAAAAAAACACTTTAATAAGTGCTTATAAAAATGTCCCTTAAATCGTGTCCCACCGTGCGGAAGCTGTCACGTGATGTCGAAGCGGGAAGGCAGGCTTTGTACACTATAAGGCAACAGTACTCAGGCACACGATAAAAGAGATATTTTGTCAATATTCTTCGAATTTCTACTACCACAAAACACTTCCGGTCCTTTATCACGTGACCCAACGTCACCCTTACATTAGACGCTGACATGACCACAGCAGTGGTATTACCGATGGTTGTTAACTGCAAAATATAGGCTACGGATGAACGGTGTTTACAGGCATGCTGTTTAAACGAAGCTTTATGAATATTCGTATTTGGCTCAAAATGTATGAAGGAGATATTTAACAATGATAATAACAAAGTTTTGCGTACAACGAATCTATTTACGCTCGTATTTGCTAAATAGGGAAAGCAGCATAAAAATATCATAAGGAATACATTAACTTCTTCATGGATTCCATGAATGATTACATATTTACTGCCTGTGTCAATCAATAAAGAGACTATATGTGTACAATGTCTGACAAATGAAAGTCCATCCATTTTTATGCCGTAATGGGCAGCATTTTGGGTCCATATAGAAACTTCCCAATGCCGTATTCGTACGTTCTTAGAAAGTTCAACATTCCGCTGCATTATACGTATCCTATGATTTATGATGGGAAGAATAGAGGCAAATAAAGGGAGACGGGAAAACAGTCCAAATAACAATAAAACAATCGAAAGGGCAGAGCTGGAATCTCATAACCAGTCGGTACGGGTAAATGAACAAATACGTAAAACTGTCACTACAGACCGATTAGAGAAAATCTCAGTGGCAAAGACACTACAGACTTCTGTCGTTTGGTACAAACAGACAAACGTTTCGGACGCAAGTGCTACCTCCACGTTCAGAGCAGAGTGCAGATAGAGGCAACAGGTTCCTCCAAAACGTCAGTACCTATCTACGAAGCTACATGACGTCACACGACCTAGACAATAATCTTCGGAAGCCTTCGCCGTCAGAGTCTCAACTCACACATGCAATATAATGTGCCTGGTTCGAATCCCGAGACAGATTACTTGCTACCCTGCGACATATCGTAACGTACCTCATTCTCTGTAGGTAAAGGATTGTACTGATTTCATTTTTTGAGTCCAAGCAGTTAAGCAGTCCAATACTTATGAAACCGCGTGACCATAAACATAAAAACATTAAGAAATGTCGGCAACTATTTACCAGACGACAAGTCATAACATCCCAAAAGAATTTTCTAAATCATTGCTGTGAGAACTTCAGATCTCACATAACTTCCGTGTGTTGGTAAGGTAAGACTAATGCACGATAGAGAAGCTTCCATGTCGCTCTCGAAATTTATTTCAAAGGCCCTGACGGTCGTCTCATGTAGCCAGATATCAGCATCAGCGGCACAGTCTTGATATTCCGGCCCATTCCACCATCCTGCTGAATAGTTAAACTCTCCTCCGCAGTTACTGCATCAAAATAAAAAGTTCTTCTTCGGATACAGTAACCCCCTTCCCAACGCGGCTATAACTAGACGCTGTTGAAAGTAATTAAAGAGCCTATAGAGGGAGAAAATTTTGCCGAACGCTGAAAAATTTATACCACGCGACAAACACCGGCGGTTATTCATTCAACCACCGCGGAAGATGGAAGCTTTTGCATTCACATAACCTTGTTTTTCCCATAAGCAATTTGCGCAACGCTGTTTCGCCCAAAACGCCATGATTACACCCCTCTACCCACACTGGACAAGAGATTTCTGCGTACCATTTATCGGCATACACGATGAGGTCCCATTCCTTTGCTGTAAAGCAATTCCCATACAGGTTTGGAGAGGCCTTTAGGGCTCCAGGCGGTTGAGGCTCTCAGAATTTCTAGACAGTCGGCACATGAAGGCGACAAATTTGTTAGCCCCACGCACTGGCCGCCTTTACTCTCCAGGAGATACCCCTGGTATTCATATCTGTTACAGACTGCATCGACTCCAGGGCCAAAGTGCGGCGGGAAGGAATAAGTCAGTTAAAAATCCCAATGACCCCATCGGGGACGAAAGGACGCCACCGCGAACCCCTTTCGTTGCTGTACAAAACTCAAACTGGGATACACTAAACCACCATGCATAACACTGTCCTATCTGAACATGCATACGAATTTCATTACGCCTGTTACTAAAAGTGATGTCTAATAATGTTGTGGATCAAAGTTCTTTGAGTCACGCATGCGTCCACAGACATCTACCTAACGAAGTGTGAAGTGTTCAGTGTTGGTATGGTATTTTGGTGCTGTCATTTCGTGAAGCGGGATTATAAGTTGGTCCCCTAGAGTGCACCTCCAGCACAAGTCAGCTCAGAAACAAAGCTAAATCTGGCCCGACAGTCGTCACTGACCACACCATAGGTCACCCGCTAAGATCGCTCGCGTCGAGTTGGGAATGAGCCTAAAAATACTCGGCAGCCCTCTCCCTGTTCTTATAACCAGGCAGGCTTTCCATCATAGTCGGGTGGTTCGTCTCTGATATGTGCAACATGGCAGCAAGTACGTGCCACTGCCTCTTGCACCATCTTCCACTCTACAAAGGTCATCTAGGCAACAAGACACACTCGCGTCGAGAAAATACGCAGGAGACCTATTATGGCAGTAAAACAAGGATGACGATTTTATGCAGTACGTTAATAAACGCATCAAGGTGCCACGGGGTTCGTTCCTCGGCAGAACAGCCTCTCTCTCTACCACCACCCCCTCCATCACCACACCAGCACCAACTGTGGCCCACGCAGCTTTGTATACAATGACCACCCGTGACCTCTGTGCGGTAGGTAAAGGGGGCAGAAGCCTGAAGCTGATCATTCACCTACCACCGATAATGCCTGAAATGCGTAGAACTTTACCTCATCGCCCTCTATACGCCTTCTAGGATGGTGCAAGGGAAGACAGGGAAGATTGCTTTACTTATCCGACCAGAACACAGGCAGAAACCGTGCTGTAAGTACTGTATACGTCTAGCCGTTCAATCCATGTTTAGTGCTATACCTTCTTGTACGGTCGGGGTAAACCAACAGACAGCTGAATTTAGCATACAAATTCCTAAACCAGCAATACGTGCTCATACACCTGCACAGACGATCATTACATATTAGACGTCAAACTAGGTAGGTTTTCACCCTTTTTATAGGCCAAGAAGGCCCGTAGGGTGAGTAGAGGTATAGCTCTACTCTTTCTAGGACCTCGGCACTAGATGGGGTGGGGTGTCAGCCCCCCGCCTCTAGCCCTGGGAAAGACCCGGTACCCGTTGTACAGGATGATGAATGGGCCCCAGGGCCGGTCTGGAAGGGCGGAAAATCTCGTCCCCATCGGGATTCGATCCCGGACATTCTAGTCCGTAGTCAGTAGCTATACCGACAGAACTACCCGGCCCACCTAGACGTCAAACTAAATTCTCGCAAAGCACATACCTCTCTGCATGCCGCACTGAGCGAACCCCAACACCCGCTACAAAAGGATCTGGGACAGAGGCTAAGCTGAGAAATGGATGGCCAAAGAATAGGAGTTCTGTTACCGGTTGCCGGCAGTTACAGCGTACATATAGGATGTGGTGTCCAACAGCATCCTAACCAATGATTCCGGAGGGAAAAGTAGCCGGAGGGTGAAGCAAACCACTCAACACCTTATTGTGCCGACGTTAAAATACGTGGAGCTACATCTACAATGTCCCACATGTCATCACGATTTGATGCTTAATTAAACACAAGGGCACCACCTCTTTACCTCTACCATCTTTTCTCATATATTTAAGCACCCAGAATATTAACTAAATAATGCATTTATTTATTTCTTTAAACTGCCACTAACGCCGGTTATATAGCATCGAAAATAATGATAATGTCTGGATAAATAACCATTTAAAGACCAAGATTAAACCGACTATTATTTAATGATTCGGTTCGTACCGCGCAGTAAACACACTCCGTCTCGGTTATAAAAACAAGTCAGTTAATGCTGCATACGGAAGTAATCTCTGTTTGTTCCGAGATCCGTACACAACACATAAATATACTGCATGGGCAGAACGTAGGATTTTGGAATGTTAAACACGGCGGTACATAAAGTAACCATTGGGCCTCAAAGTACGAGTACACAGAAGGAAGCATAAAGTCTCCGTGAGAAGTACTATTCTGAGGGGACTAAAGCAGAAATCAATCAAACCCAATCCGTAGGATGAGACTAGAACCCAGGACCTTCAAAATATTACCATGATAAGCACTCGACCGACGTTCGGCCCGAACCGGTTACCTTAGCAGTAACACTATGCGTTTTATTCCAGACGTATTCCCTTTTGATCGCAGACCGGGAACTAGTTATCCTGACTCAAAACTTTTACCTCGCCTCAGTTCCCCTAGCGCAAGCCTGGATAGTGCCTTATTTTGTACACATAACCTCATCTTGCAAATCCAGTCTATGCTGAACACTCATACAGCCTATTAGGAGGGTCGGTCAGAAAGTATATTTACAGTGAACATATTTTAGGTTACTTATTTTCACCTCCAAAAAGAACAGTTCACATTCCATAGCACTGCTGTCCTACCAATTTTCCACACAGTCCTCGCTACAACCGATGCTTTTATTATATAGTGGAATGAAACTTCCTGTCCCTGTCCTGTGTTATACCAGCCACCCTGTTACAACTGCGTCCACGTCGCGATCATCTTTAAAACTGTGGCCGCTACGATTTTGTTTCGTCCCTAGAAACACGTAATATTCGAGTCATACAAAACAACCAACAAATCCACTGATGTTAAAATTATATTTCTACACACAATTTGTAATAACTCCGTCAGGTGTCGATCAATTTTGATAATCTTCTAGGAGTTACTTAATATTAGTAAAGCATATATAACATGGATGGATTGTTAAATACATTAAAATTTGTCCACAGTATATCTGCAGATTATGTAAGACACTTCGGATATGGGGACGAAGACATGAACAAAAGCACTCAAAAACAGAATTACAGATATTTGTAGAAGTAGATATGGAACAATATTACAAGGAGAAAACATGTAACACTGACGCCGGACACTGTGCAGCAACAAACGCATGGTTCCCGCATCTTGAGTTGTGGAGGTAGTGTTCTTCACGAGGCAACGTATGCTACTAAGAGTAGCCTATACGTCTGGAATACTAAGTCTGGAGATACAGAGGAATTGAGGGTGTCATATTTTGACATCATCATCGACACTTCCTGCAAGACTGAGGAAAATTAAGAAATCTTGCAATTACAAAAAAAAATGGACCAGTATCGCTCGCAACATTCGAAGGCCCCCAGCCATTCCAGTGCAAGGACAGTGTCACTACTCATGCTAGTCACCCCCCCCCGCCTGCAGCAGAGTGGTCAGATAACTCGAAGATCGCTTACTTCCCAGTTTGACATTTAAGAACCTTCATACAAACGTCGTAATAAGATACAAAGGAATGAGTAAATCAAGGACAAGTTGACCGAGTAACTGTGGGCCCGTATACCTTTCATTCAATGAAATGCGAATTTAGTTACGACAAACAATACAGAGTCCTAATGTGGTGACTTGACTGCCCCTCCAGGAGCGTTTCGCGTTTCTATTTCCAAGCACTTAAACTATCATTATCACCCTCAACATCATCTTAAAGCTGGTCCATTGGCCAGTTCCGTCCCCATTAAAACTAGGGCTGATTCCTGCAGCTGTTTCTACATCTTCCTAAATTTTTCTTCGGACACTTATCTTCTAGCGTCCCATTCGTATGGTCCAATCGGTTTAGCGACTAATTAGGTAACTAAATATAATCAACCAATAAACAAACCGATCATGTGACTAGCTAGACTGTTAAGTTTCTCTGTCAACAAGCCATCCCCACAGATGGCCATTCTCTGAACAATCCTGCAACTGTCCACTACACCAAATAGATGCACCAGCCACATGACGTACCCGTCAAAAAGTCTCCAATGCAGTGGCGTAGCTAGGTTCGTTTAGTGTCTGAGGAGAACAATTGCAGCGGCCGCCCCTAAGAGAAGTTATGAACTATAAAAAATTACAATTATTTACTAAATTACCTTTACTTGCCTCAAACATTCCTTTTGTTTGGCTAAATCGCTTCTTTTTACCTGGTTCAAACAATTCCTTTTTATTTGGCTAAAACATTTAAAATTTCTTGGGAGAATAAAGTAATTTTTTGTTTCAAATTTTAATTTTCCCACGAATGTTGCCGCCCCTTGAACCCTGCCGCCGGGGCGGCCGCAGCTCTAGTCCCCGTCCCCGTTCCCATCCACCGAGCTACGCCCTTCCTCAAGTATTCATATTTCGTATAAGTGGCGTTCCTTGCTTTACACCATTAAGTAAATCGCAATGCTGTTACAAAGTAGGCACTCACATCAAAGTGTGCCTAACGTCAACAAGAACTTTCGGAATTCTAAGATTTCGATTACAATCAATAGAACTTGCCAAGTGTAGCTTAACCCTCCCTGCAGTACAGTCAGTGCGACACAGGGAGATAAAAGGAAACAGACTCATAAACACATAAAAGATTTACAGAACCGTAGCTGAAACAGGAGCTAAATAACTTAGTACGTTCAATCACAACATACGGGCCGAGGGACCGGGACTTCGTCCTCGACAAGGACTGGAATTTTTTTCTCGCCACTGGCTACATTACCGACCTGGTTCCCTATTCGTTGATGGCTCCCCCGGCGGAACACTACCGAAGGGTACAGCAGACCACTCATTTCCACTTAGTGCCGAGTTCAAGATCGCGTGAAGCCTGCCTCCACTGCCAAGTACGTCTTTATGACGTGTTTGGTTAGGTACTCAGGCATAGGGTCAGCTGTACCTCTGACATTCCTCTAATAAAACTTTGTAAGTCGTAACTTTCCATAACAACAGCAACAAAACACCCACACACACACGCACACACAAATATATACAAAGAATATTCATTAGGCTAACAGAAAATTAAAATTAGGGATGCCTTTCCTGTACTATTACAAGAAAGAGGTAAAGGTGTCCCACACATGTCACGACGGTACACAGGCGAAGCACCGTCAAAGTTCCACTCACTCTCCGCCTCAACGCAAAATGGGGGCGAGTGGTCAGCGTCACGCTCTGGCCATCTTACTCCGGCAGAAACCTCTGGTACCCACAAAAGTGGAGGGTCGGTGGGCCCCAGAACCCAAAATTGTTTGGGGATGCTTTAATTATTTTCGGTGTTGAAATTACGCAAGTTTACAGTATGGTAAACAAACATGTTACATACCACTTACCTCATAGGAGAGGAACCTTTTATTGCACCAGAGTAATGTGAAAACCTCCAAACCGTGCGCAGGAGGCAAACCAGTTTTTAACAGTAAGTCTTATTCTTTCAATTAAAAGTTATTTTATGTCAAGCGATTAAGGGATTAAAATGGTTACTAATCTATTAATTATTAGTAGGAAATAATAAAGCAATTAATTACAATTAAATTTTAGGTTTTACATTACGTTTGGAGAAATGCCAAACGTCAATGAGAAGTTTGCCGTGTTTCTTTGTCACTGACACTTGTTCGGAAATACAACGAATGTCACGCTATAAAATCACAACTGAAGCGTGCTTGTACATATTATTATTATTATTATTATTATTATTATTATTATTAAGAAGGCGTACTTAGAGCTGAAGAAGAGGAGAGATGGTGGAGCTTCCCAGTCCGTTTTATTCTCACTCCTCCCACTGTAACGTTCCCAACACACAATGATTTCCAATACGCACAAATTCCAACAGCTTAAAGTGTTTACCAAATTTAACTGGGCATGCAAAGTCCAACAAATCAATTTTAAAAAGCTGTCCTCCATTGTGACGCTGGGGAGGGTGCGGAGGCGGGGGCACAAGTTAAATGTGTTCAAGAACTCTCGCAGGCCGCAGACACAACTTCACGGGGCCATGTGCGACCCCCATCACCGAAGTACATGAACAGATCAGCTATTCTGAGGTCAGACTTCAAACCCTTCTGTATTTTAACAGAATTACAACGGCATGTAGTTTTGGAATAATGATTTCCAATTGTTACGTCGTTCAGTAATTTAACTTAACACTTCACTGTTTGTCCGACGTGATCCAGAGTGCAATCCACTTAGGTTTCCCTTTAAATTAAAAATATTGTTGATTTACTATGATTTCCTTTTCTTCATACACTTCATCGACTGTTTAGGACTACACAACAACACGGGATATTAAGCAAAGAACCACACTCTTCGAACCACGTGACTTCAATACAGTGGCCATAAGCTTGCGCATTCAAGCAACACGTCACTAGCACAAGATACTTTGTGTTAGATTGTAAGCAGGCCATCCTAAACCTTTTTAGAAACATCCTCATGAAGACAGAAACATTTTCACCGTCACCACAAAATCCAGCAAACAGAACTTAACCCGAATTAGTTCCATAACCATATTATGGATTAGTCATACCTTTGAAAAAAGTAAGGCAGTGAGAATCTCAACAACCAGCCCCAAAACAGATTATGATAGACCAAAAACAACTGGAGAATGTGGAATATTTCAACCATTTGGGTAAACTGGTAACAAATGACGCAAGACGTACACGTGAAACTAAATCAAGAATTACCGTGTCAAAAATAGCATGGATCAAAAAGACTCTTTTCACCAACAAATTGGACTTAAATTTAAAAAAGAAACCAGTAATGCGCTGCCTTTGCAGCATGGCCTTGTATGGTGCTGAAACTTGGGCAGCTGGTAAAGTAGATCAGAAATACCTGGGAAATTATGAAATGTGATACTGCAGACGGATGGAGAAGATCATTCGGGCTAATTGTGTAAAGAATGAAGAAGTATTACACAGTGTCAAGGAGGAAAGGAACATCTACATAAAATAAAACGAAGAAAGGCTAACTGGCTTAGTCAAATCTTGCGTAAAAACTGCCTTCTAAAACATATTACTGAAGGAAAGATAGGTGGGAAGGGAAAATGAGGAAGAAGACGTAAGGAACTAAGGAAACAAGAAGATAATGCAAATTGGAAGAGGAGGCATTAGATGGCACTCTCTGGAGAACTCACTTTTTAGAAGAGGCTATGGGCCTGTCACAATACACACTGGGTGGCAATGATACCCTTGACAATTGTGCCAGTCATTATAATAGTCACGGGGACAGTCGTTGTCTGCTTCAAGATACTAATGGCCCATCATTTCGTTTGGAAAACCAACAGAAACCAGGAAAGCCCGCCAAACGACACGACAACAAATCCCTCTAATTCGAATCGAATGTCGATATTAGAGTCACTGAATTGTTCTAATGGATTAGTAATTCTCGTACACCCTGTAGCGAAGTATAATAGTGACAAGCCCATCTTTTGTCTCTTTAGTTGCTGTCCTTCTTGAAATTCCTTCCTCAGTCTGTTTCACCCACGCGTTTTCGCGGCTTAAAGGCTGTATTCAGTTGTGCCATAAATAACCGGAGAGTGTGAAATCGCTAAGCAAGTTGTCGGGGTTCAACCTGATCACGAGACGCACTACTACTTTGTAAGTAATGCGAATGTACTTTGATTCTCAAAATAGAACAAGACAGTTTAAATGACAGCGCGTGACCTGGAAAGACTCTAAAAGAAAAGGGTAAAAATTGCGCGAGCTATTTGCGTTTTAGTGTGTGTCTTTTCCGTATATTTTTCCTTTGCGCAATTTATTGCACACACACAATGACTTAGCTCTCGGTTCGTCATTACAACAGACGATATGACAGACAGTCCAGACACACGGCGCCCTATCAAACCACCTGATCCTGTTATCCCAACTAGACGGATTGGTCCGGTCCGTTTCAATTTGGGCCACAAAACTGACGGTAGCGCATGTTTGCTTCATATTCTTCGTCACATTCTTAGTAACTACACCTTGTCACAGCAGATAAGACAGTTAATATAATCTGTTGTTAATAGTTATCCAAACGATCAGAAAAATCCTACTATAAGGGTGCGCCACCTCACACAACCTGCTCACATGTTCTTGGCAACGTCATGTTTAAGTGAAAGTATGCGTTATGCGAGGTCAGAGGTTAATCAGTGACACCATTTTCTGAAGTACTGGGTGGCTAAAAATGTGTCTGAAAATTGTATTTATACCAACACTAACTTATTTATGGGATGCTAATGTGTACATCGTATTCTAAGTTGGAGTACTGTTGTATTAAATATCCCACTGGAGTTAATAACAGAATAAAAAGTCAAGAGATGTGCGGGTGTGGATTTAGAGATTTGTTCGTACTACAGTAGTTTTTAATGTAAACACATTTTTCTCGGCTTCTTGAAATGTTTATCACTAACTACCTACCTAACTAATTCCAAAGAAGGTAGTACTTTTTCAGGAGCTAATATTCATTACGTACTCTGTCTTGCGACAGGTCCATAGCCTCTTCCAACGCCAGTTCTCCACACAGTGCGATCTAGTGCTTCATCTTTCAAATTCTAATTCTTATTTTTTGCGCAAGGTAATCCAGTAGCTGTTTGCGTCTTCGTCCTCGTCTTCTCGTCCCAGTCGCTCGGTAGGTAAAAAAAACCGTGACCCCGAATGTTTATCGTAAGAGACCATCAATGAACCCTATCCCGAGTAAGGCGATTGCAGCCGACATCATCACGTCATATTTCTAATTAGAAGTGGGTTTCCTAAATGCTGCTGTTATATAATGACTTCCACTTGTTTACAGAAGTTTGCCTTCCCCGATTCGTAATTTACATGATGAAATAACTCATCCTTCTCGATATTAGGTAACATTCCCTGGAGTAGAACGAGGGTGATGGCAGAACACAGGGTAACATAACATAGAAAAACACAAACATAGCGCGTCTGAAATTACATCTGGATCTCCAAAATACACCGAAAAAAATACAGCAATAAGGTTCACTTATATTCAATATATAAAAATGTGCTAGCTGCTTGCAGATTGTACTGGTAGAATCGCACTAAAATCACATCCTTGTATGATGACTCTCATTTCTACAGAACATTCTCTACAATGTAAGAACTCTTTGCATTTACTTCAAACCCCTTCACCAAGCAGAGAATTTAACAAACGTAAATCCGAAGGGTGATTATGAATAATAAATTGGAAACAGCGTACAAGGGAACTTGAAACGCGTCCATACGTACTATACCAACAGTTCTGAGACTTTTGGTATATTCGGATATTTTTTAGACATTCGTTTCTATTTCCGAGGAACACTAATTAGAACAGAAAAATGAAATGTAAAACAAAAGCAGATTAGTGTTTTTCTCAATATACTCTATTTTATAGAAACAAAAGATTACTGTACAGAAGAAAGATGATAAACTTTCGATAAAAACAACACATAAAAAAACTGAAGTAAGTGTATTGGTCTCCCGACTTCCTTAGAACAGTGCTCCCCCCCCCCAACCAACACTCTCCGCGCAGTCAGTTGAGAAAAGACTTTATGGAAACGCCACTTCCTTGGCTAAACACACACACGTGTGTGTGTGTGTGTGTGTGTGTGTGTGTGTGTGTGTGTGTGTGTGTGTGTGTGTGTGTGTGT
>Ga0123354_10010758_pt1 | contig 14116 bp, 4 predicted proteins | sample TergutLab28metaG_2_FD_97872 | JGI IMG/M metagenome (GOLD analysis project Ga0123354, IMG submission 97872) | Labiotermes labralis P4 segment gut microbial communities from Petit-Saut dam, French Guiana - Lab288 P4 | ecosystem: Host-associated > Arthropoda: Insects > Digestive system > Gut ... | reverse complement strand
TGTCTACTGCCCGGTAGGACTGAATTTATGTACAATATATATTAACCCTTTACAGTCCAGTGGTCACTATATGCACCGCCAGTTTAACATTCAGCAATTCTACGTTCTGCCCACACAGTGTATTTATGTGTTTTATGTGGATCTCAGAACAAACAGCGATTATTTCCCTATACAGCATTAACTGACTGGCTTTTATAACTGAGACGGTGTGTTTTTATCGTTGCACCGTGCAACCTGTAGTTTATATTTAATTACACACACACACATATATATGTATATATATATATATATATACATATATATATATAATTTAAGAAGTCTAAAATTTATATTAAAACATTTAAAACGCTCCTACATGTTTCGATCACACGATCATCCTCAGGGAACATATATTGTTCCTTGCTAAAGTTATAATTTAAAACATTCAACGAATTATTTCTTTATGTTAGCGAGGAACAATGTATGCTCCCTGAGGATGATCATTTGATCGAAACATGTAGGAGCGTTTTAAATGTTTTAATGTAAATTTTAGACTTCTTAAATTATATATATATATATATATATGCATGTGTTGGTGTGTGTAATTACATTAAATGAGACGGAGTGTTTACTGCGCGGTACGGACTGGATCTCTTAAAAAGTTGAAAAGTTAGTATGCTTCTCAACACAGAAAACAAACAAAAATTAAAAACAAGGAACTGTAGAAGGGAGAGATTGATTTTTGCTGTTTACAAATCGCACTGCCCTTCAGTAGCCCAGCGGTACAATTACAATCCCCACACACACACACACACACATGCTGGTAGATACAGAAGCTAGCTGCTTTACTGACTGCTGTGTCTCTTTCCTGCAATCATTGCACTAAAAACATGGCTTCACCGCGCATCTCGTCTTCTGAACAATGCATCATGCTGTATACATTTTCACATACAAGCGTTGCCAGGAGCCAGAGTGTAGGCATTAGTACATTTATGTGGACGAAAACATTGTCATTCAATTCTTTTTTTGCTTCAGGACTGTTTACGATTCAATCATTAGGTCACAAATCATGACATGTTGTTATAAAGCCGTCACAGGGCAGTAAAAATGTTGTTTATGTCAAACAAGTTCATAAGGAACAACCTGCATATATTAAGAACAGAAAACACGCTTGTATGGTGTGGCTACTGTCTTCAGGCATCTTCAGGGAGTATCAGTACATAGAGATGTATAAGCCTTGTTATTCAGCTTTGTCACATATTGTACATTACATCATTACCTGTAACAGCGCTGTTTTAATTACTCCATTGTCACTCCCACAAAAAGGCCAAAGACAATAGCCGAAAGAGACAGGAGTGTTTTCCATTATTAATACGTGCGATTTGCTTGTTAAATACTTCTTTATATCTATCAGTTACACGGAAGGTGTAAAATATTAAGTTCTTATATACATTATTACTCTCCAGTGCCACGCCAGGAAGGCCGTGCGATGTACACGAAGCAGTATTTCTATAGTGAAACCAATTAGATGCATCAATGTATCAAATTTATTTTATTTTGGAATGACACTCTACATGTTTCGGACGGTCTTTCCGTCTATCATCAGGAGTTCCAGACTCTACATACAGCAACAGTCAAACAGATACTGCTGTACAGTCCTGCTAGCAAGCAGACAGCAGTATCTGTATGACATATGTCTGTTGCTGTATGTACAGTCTTGAACTCCTGATGATGGACGGAAAGACCGTCCGAAACATGTACAGCGTCATTTCAGAATAAAATCAATTTCATACATTGGTGCTTTTGGTTGGTTTTATTGTAGATATGTATTACGATGCACGGCCTTATGAACGTCAAAGCAAACAGCATACTGATCTGTATGGTAATCTCAAGAAACCTCACGATACAACTGAAATTATAACCGTAGCTAACTGACGAGGCATTTGATGATGATGGAGCGACACCGGAGCAACAGAGGGTCAAAACTTTTCGAACAGGCAGTGTCGAGTTCCGAGCAGAACACTTCGGCGGCGAACATTCCGAGGAACTGGTTGCAGGCAATTAGTTTCATGCAACGTGAAACTACAGTTGCGTGCAACTAACCTACCCAAAGTTCCAATTTCCGTACAAATGCAGGTTTACGTCGCAAGAAATCCCCTAAAACCAGTTTCTTCAACTTGCGTCCTGCCTTAGCCTACACTCTAACTACACAAATTCCTTGTCTAATACAACTATTGCTTTACTGTTCCTGTGAAAATATTAAATACAGATTTTAGATTCGTTACAGCTGGGGCTCATAACATCAAAGAGCAGACAGTTCGATGTAGAATAGCTGAAGAAGCAGGAACAGGAGAAAGGAACGGACTTTCACAGCACTAACATTCCTGTAATACAAATGCAATCAATATTAAAAGACTTCACATACAAGAAGCCTCCAGAATCGGTAAGACGTCCAGTCTGAAGGGCTTCTATTCTCTGCACTTCATCGTCTTCTGTTTACTGACTCGTTTCAAATAAATGCACCAAACATTTCTTAAACACACACAAACGTGAAAAGAAAAGAATGTTTACAGAAGGCATTTGGTCGCTTTCAGATTCTGTCGCAAACACAGTGTCAGTTAAACACATGTCATTTGTATCCAAATTGGAAGGTATTCACTACCGCAAAGTGTGTACTGAGACACAGGCACACACGTCTGCTGCTGAGGGCAGTGGATATCAACAACACAAGCGTGTGAAGAAACGTCCATATTTTCACGCATGCTCTATGTGCGACTATCATCAAACATAATTCGACGCTTTTCACACGTTACTTATTTATTGTATCATCAAGGTGACAAACACTTAGCTAAGTTTTACCCCACCGGTTATGCTAAACAATGGAACTAATGTCACGACGAAAGAATTACATGGGATTAAAACAAGGTGTTGGAGAAGAAGTTAAAAATAAAATGGACGGATAGAATAACGAATGGTGAAGTTTTTCAAAGGGCGAAAGAAGAAAGATTATTTTTCAAAATTTAAAAAAATGGACGCCATTCATAGATAGGGCACACAGTTAGGCATAACGAGTTTGTAGTAAACATCCTTGAAGGAACAATATTTGGAAAAAAAGGCCGTGGGAAGACCTGGACTGCAGTACTTACAGCAAGTAACCAGAAACACAGGAGCTGACAGTTATACAGCAATGGAAAGAATGGCTTGCAACAATTGCAGATGGAAAGCTGCCAGCCAATCTAAAGACTGACGGATAGGAAGAAAACTTGGCGAAAGAATGAAAAGACATTTCAAAGATTTGATTTATAAACGCGTATTGAGAGAATGAAACGTCCTGTCAGCCAGTTTGCATTAATTTCAGGAATTTCCCGATTGTGTGAGGCCGTTACACTGAGGTCATTTGCACAGCGAAGGCAAATATTCATTTGACCACTGTGCATGGTACAAGAGAAGAAATAATTAATTAAAACATTTTACAAGCTGACAACACAAACCAAAGCCTTCCAAAACACAATTAAGATAAGCAATAATTAAGACTTTAATGCTCATTGCACTGAACGATCCATTTCCCTTTTCTTTACACATTGCAACTAATAAAGAGATAGAATTTATCAATACCTTCCTTTTCTTTGTGTGGGCCCGGTAGCTCAGTCGGTATAGCGACTGGCTACGAACTGGGCAGTACGGGGATAGAATCCCGGTGGTGGCGAGATTTTACGCACCTGTCCAGGCCGAACCTGGGGCCCACCCAGCCTCCTGTACAATGGGCACCGGGTATTTCCCGGGGGTAAAAAGCGGCTTGGGCGTGACGCTGACTCCTCACCCCCTTCTAGTGCCGTGGTCAAGAAAGAGTAGAGCTATAACTCTACTTCCTCTATGGGCCGTACGGCCTGTAAAGAGCCTCAGTGCTTGTATTGTAGAGCTATACCTCTACTTCCCCTATGGGCCGTACGGCTTGTACAGAGCCTCAGTGCCTGTACAGTACAGCTATACCTTCTAGTGCCGTGGTCAAGAAAGAGTACAGCTATAATCCTACTCCCCCTATGGGCCGTACGGCCTGTACAGAGCCTCAGTGCCTGTACAGTAGAGCTATACCTCTACTTCCCCTATGAGCCGTACGGCCTGTACAGAGCCTCAGTGCCTGTAAACGGGTTCACTTTACTTTACCTTTAACTTTACCTCCTTTTCTCTAAACCCATCTGCACCAAATGTGCATTTAATTTAAACTGCGGGCGATTTACAATCATTTATACCCGTGGTCTGGATGATGAGAACTGTTTCCCACCACCTCGGATAATTCCGTAGTTGTTTTGCTGTGTCAAACGTGATAATCGCCATCGGTTAACGATGAAATAGGTTGCCTCAGGTCATGGAAAGCTTATGTTGGCTCCTGGAAGTCTGCCTCGCGTCTCCAGTGCTGCTGGACCAGTCCATGGGCGACAGGAGCAGGACAGAATAATGTCGGCGGTTTCACGACAAGCAGACACGATACGACGCGCCGCGCGAGATTGATTGATAAATCAGAAGTATGCTGACCAGTTCCGTGTCACGTAATGACCGGGTGGTCTCTAATATTCTGAAGAACCGTCGACAGTGCTTGTTGTGGGAGGCGGAATGGAAGATAGTTGCGTGACTGGCTATGGGCAACGAAGACGGGGTTCGAAATATTTCCTTCAAGACATCTCGAAAGGCAACGCAACCAACGGCGTGCTTCGTAGTCTGCAGGTGCCGGGGAACGGATAGAATGTCACATGTTTCGGTCACATGTCGCCAGATTGACGGAAGATAGTGGAAGGAAGCTGTGGAGTTCTGACTTAAAGTCATGTCACGGAATTTTTTTTGGCTTGTTGAAGATGAACCTTGCAAAGCGTGTCACGGTACCTGTGCATGGTGTTCTGACTGAGCCTGTACACGGACACCTCTCGAATACGGACAGAAATGTTATCTTTTGAATCAGAGTGGTTGGCGACTTTCCTTAGCACATCTCAACAGCTGCTTGGATGTGACTTGTGACCTTTATGCAAGCCTGTCATCAACAGTCAATAATACTCACTGTTACGTAAAACAAACAACTGAGAAAATGTCGTTAAACAAACATGTTCAGAAAGATGCAGGCCATTTCTGGCCTACGAAGTTTTTCCTTATAGCTCTAATCCCAAATATAAAGGAAACTGGAATGTGAAATTCATCACTCACTTCCAAGCACAGTACCGTTGTTAAAGGAATGTGTGCAGTTTTACCTCCACTCCACCATGAGCCTCTACAATGCAGTTCTTAAGCAGAGGGCATGTACAGACACGCATTCAGAGATGCGGCAAATCTCCTGTTTACAGTAATTCAGGAACGAGACTTCAATGATGGAATTACGTTATTAGGGTCATGCCTGGGCTGAAGGAGTTGCTGCTTCTAATGAGCCGTATAGAAACATCAAACTGTGACTCTTTGGTAACAACTTCTTCTGGTTGGTTCAGGTTCTGCAAACAGCCAATCGTGTATCATTTTTTGGCGATCCATTAAATTATATGGACAACGCTGAATTTGCTTTCGCTGTCTTCTGGCAAGTTATGCGCTAATTCTGCACGGTAACTAAACCAACGCCATGTCGAGTGGTGCATAGTTACCGACATTTCGAAAGGTCGTTGATGTATAAATGTTCTTGTTGTACAAGCCAGTTGAAATGTGATGGCACACGCGCAGAAACCAGATTTCGTCTTTCGGCGAAACGCACGAGTCTATTTAAATCGGCCAGGGGCTTCAATTCAGTCGACTACTGGCAGCCGAGGTGTGCGCATCAGCGGTAGTAATGCTGGATACACCGTGTTCCGAGGTAGTGTGAAGAGTACTGGCTACCTACTCCATTCGTCACTTTCCCCTTCACTTCCCCTCCCGTGCGTAACCGTGTGCCATCACCAATAACGCAACGGTGCAATGCATCTCGTGCTTACGCATTTTGTTGGTACACAATAACTTTGTGTTCTACAGGTACGAATCCAGAGGGATGAGGTCTGGAGATTTGGATGGCCAATGACGTGGACCAATGTCACAGGCCCATCGGCGACGGAAACTATGATAGAGATACAAGAAATATCCACGGTTAACTTGTGAGACAATCCATCGTGTTGTAAGTAAAAAAGGTAATATTTTCTTCGATAAAAAGACGCTGTTTAAGATGTGAAATGGTTATTTCTGCATACATTACATGTAAATATTACCCACGTGACCACATTCGAGTACAAACAGCAAAAATCCGTAGTCCCATGGAATTTGCTGTCGATATGGTGTAAAGGAACACGACGCTGAAGTTAAGTCTTTGTGTAGTGAATCACCCTGTACTATTATTTCAACGACCCCAAAGAGGTGGAAATGATATCATTATATTACAAAAAGGTTTGAAGACTGTTGTGTAAACCGCACTTCAGAGCTCTCGTTGCATCGCAGTTTTCTAAGCACACAGCTAACTGCCAGTAACGAACACCTAATCTCTGAAAGTAAGGAAGCTTAGAAGTTTACTGTTCATGGCTCCTATCAAATACGACACAGTAAAGTCAGTTGACCATGTAAAAAAAGGTAAAGTGCACCCTCGTACAGGCACTGAGGTTCTGTACAGGCCGTACGGCCCATAGGGGGGAGCAGAGGCATAGGTCTACCCTTTCTTGACCATGGCACGGTGTAGAGTCAGCGTCACGCCCCGGCCGCTCTTTCCTCCTGGGAAAGACACGGTACTTATCGTACAGGAGGCTGGGTGGGCCCCAGGGCCGGTCTGGACAGGTGCAGAAAATCTCGCCCCCACCGGGATTCGATCCCCGGACCGTCCAGCCCGTAGCCCGTCGCTATACCAACTACGCTACCCGGCACACAGTTGACCACGTAAAGGTGAAACATAAAGCGTTCCCGTTACAGGTTCGGTGTGGCCCAGAGGGTGGGTAGAGGTATAGCTCTACTCATCCATGACCACGGCACTAAAAGTGGTGAGGGGTCAGCGTCACGCCCTGGCCGTTCCTTACCCCCGGGAAAGACCCGGTACCCAATGTACAGGAGGCTGGGTTGGCCCCAGGGTCGGTCTGGACAGGTGCGGAAAATCTCGCCGCAACCGGTATTCGATCCCCGGACCGTACAGCCCGTTGCCAGTCGCTATACCGACTGAGCTACCCGGCCCACAGTTGACCATGTACCTATGTTACAATGAGAAACACGCTTCCTTGTGTTCACATTTCACGTTTTAGTTTTGTAGTGTTGATAAAATGTAGCACAGAAGGCAGTATGAATGTACGGAATGTGTCATAAGCAGCTGTCATCGTTTGGAGGATTGTTGACTGCGCTCCGAAGCAGCCTTTCACTACTCCGAATACAACATGTTATTGTATCAAGATACCGGTCGACGTGTTAGAAATTAATTACAATAATGACACAAACAGGAATTTCATGCGATTTCAGATAAAGAAATACGTGACATGAATGGCTGACTGGACATGACGAAGAGAAAGAAGCTGAACTGTAACGGCACACCTCTACCAAATATCACACACAGCTGTGACATAACTGTACGTCACCAGGAGGGACTGCTAGCGGATGGTTATGATATGTACAAGACAGCTTCACAATTCGGATATCGCACAATTCGGTCATTCTTTGCTCGGTTACTGCAGCTACGTTATACCTAACCCAGAAGTGATAATTCGCTACGTCTCTGGTTTCGTTAACTCTTTCATGCCCAGTGCTTACTGTATGCATCACAGAGCTTGATATTAAGCCAAAGAAGCCACGTACTTATAACGTAACAAACAGACGCGTTCGCGTAACCGCTGTTGCCGTAGAAAAGCAAATAAGTATTACATATTCGGAGTGTATGTTTGTAGCCCTAGGCATTCACATGCACAGCGCATGCGCCGTGTTTTATTGTCATGTGTGGCCTGTCCGGCTCTACGTCTACCACATTTTTCCACGTCATCTTTCAAACGACAGGGTTTAAAAAAAAAAGTTATTGAACGTAAAATGTGTTTTGATTTTCTCTACAAATTCCGTCTGAAACATTTCTCGTACTGAAAAGAATTAGCGAGATGCTATCATAAATGTATATCGGTGTTCATGTAAAGTACCCCCTATATTTGTCAGATTTTAATTAAATTTGAATTCTCTCGACACAATTTCGAAAAATACTCAAATACAAAATTTCATAAAAATCCGTTTAGTGGGAACCGGGTTGTTCCATGCGGACGAACAGCCATACATCGACGAAGCTAACAGTCGCTTTTCGCAGTCTTGCGAAAAGAGCATAAATACTCTAAGTTCTGCTGCACACAGTGTGTTTATGAGCTGTACGGATCGCAGAACAAACAGCGAATCTCTTCGTATGGAGCATTAACTGACTGGTTTTACAGCGAATACGTATTGTGTTTACTGCGCGGTACGGACTGACTCTTGAACTGTAGTAGAGGTTAGGTTAGGTTAGGTTAGGTTGGATTAGGTTAGGTTTGTTACACTCTCAACTGCCCGATCATCTTCGACACACTCAAGTTCCAACGCCATTTTAGGAAGTGTGAAAGATTTGTGCAGAGTAACTTCGGAATCACGATCTGAAATAATACAAATTTACTGGACACTGTTGTGTTGTGCGGTGGTTTTGCATACTGCATTATGATTATTGGAAATTGGCGACAATCATTACGTTAATATGAAATATCAGTTACGCCAACCCGCCAGCCCCCACACAGCCCGGTTTTGAGAAGTTTTACTGTATTTGAAACGTCTGAAGCAGTAATAAATTATTTTATTTTAGAGGGGATGGACTCATTAAGCTTGAAACATCACTTGTCCAAACGTAAGAAGAGCAGCAGGGGCACTGCGTGCCCTTTCCACATTTTTAATTAGCCTAAAGATTTAAAACATGATATAAACACTCAACTAATTTTATGTGCGGCAAAACATAAATTTAATAAATAAGTTACACAACGCAACGCTACCGTCGGGCTTTCAACAGCTTGGTGTTGCCAAATTTGATATTCTTACAGAAACATCTAGTGAAGTTCTGGACTGTTGAATCTTTACTGCAGTTTGAATGTACATCTCATGCCACAAAATTAACCAGTGGCACTGTCTGTCGTCGCTCAGCAGTACCCACCATCGCTCTTAGCGGTGTATTAGTTTCGAGCACTTTGAAGTTAAAGTGGTCCCTTTACACTACACGAAGGCGTATACAGGGAGAGGATGAAAGCTCCTCTCATTCTTAATTTCAGCACATGGATGGAGGCGAGATGTCAATTTCACAAATCGGCTGATTAATCTCCGGGAAACGCGCCCTTGACACTCTTCGAAAAGGACGTTATTTGGGTCCTAGAATCCCTCTGGACGCTTTGGAGAACCAATCTGTTGACCCCGCCGGGAACCGAACGGTTCCTGTGTTGTTCAGCCGGTAGTACCGTTGCTATATGGACAGTAATATTCAGAGGAACCTCAAATAATTTGCACAAAACTGTTTGAATTACACGAATTAAGCGATGATTACATTTTCAGTGTTTCGGACATTAATAATGACTTCCTTATGAAAACGTCCAATGATTTGACGAAATGGGTTTGGACAACAGGAGTAGGGCAGCAGGCGCCAGGCGCCAGGCTTTCCTTACGTGATACGCAGCGCTGCGAGTAATCATATGCAGTATTTAGAAATGAGTTTACAGAATTTTATGGTGTGTGTGGAAAACTGAAATGAAAACTAAAGCGCCCCCCCCACCCACACACACACACACACACACACACACACACACTCAGTTCTTGTCAGTTACTGTGACTGTGAGTGACAGAAACTTATAAACAGTAAAATGAATAAAATTCAGACAGCGCAAATTAGCATAACTGTCTGTAGGGTTCGCAGGCTACACGAAGTTAAGTTAAATTGCATAACAGAATTGTAAAAACTGAACTGGGTGCTTTTTAACTTCGGGAAAAGAATTGTATAATAGAGAAAAACTGGAGGAAACAGAGATTGGAAAGAACGGACAAGATTAAATCTAGCATTCAGTTAGAAGCTTGTAAACTCAATACACCGCTTTATAGAATGATAGCAGGGCCTGTCTATAGAGATGTCTCTCGGTTTGCGAAGGAGTGCCGATCCGGGACGAACTGCCACAAATAATATCGGTGTGAATTGAACGTAATTAAACAATGCCAGTGAATGGGATGTCAGTGATTAACAGTCCACACACCTCTCAAAACTGACATAAATTATACAATTTTGTTATATTTAAAACTACGAAATACATCAAAGTTTTATTTAGGGAGCGGATGGGGTACGTCAAAACACAACTGTCTTGTGTCTTATTTATTATGCTTACGGCGACATGTTTCGGCAAGCTCACAAAAGTATATATATCGAGGAAAACTATACAGAGTATGATCACAGTATAGGTGCATATTCTAAACTTTCAACGAGATCTCGTTGTCAGTTGGTTTATACATATTGAGCTAAAAGTACGTCTTCTAAGCAGACTATAAGAATTTGATGCATATATATATATATATATATATATATATATATATAAAATTAACACCCAGTCTTACAATTTTGCATAAAGCTAGATTGTGATATATAAGTAGTAGGCCCTATATCAGGCGAAAATTGGGAGGGGTTTGTACGTGCTGAGTGTCCCAGGCGTTCCTGTGGCGTTGGTACATCGGTGGTGGCTACATGGATGTTTCTGAAGTGGTTGTATCTTATGATTGCGGCACAATCATAAGACACAACCACTTCAGAAAGAAACATCCATGTAGCCGAAGCACGTCGTCGTCAGCATAATAAATACGATAGAAGACATTTGTGTTTTGACGTACCCCACCCCCTCCCTAATCGCCTGTAACACAACGGAGATGATGCAAATAAAGAAAGTTTTATTTATTCACCTACCGATGTACTAATGAGCTGTCTTAAAGACAATGTTAAAAATTGTATTAAAACAGCTCCGACATGTTTCGGTGTTACAGTTACACCATCATCAGGGAGCGCATTAATTTGTGCTTACTAAAGTTACAGTCTACTGCCAAACAGTGCAACACACATACACCAATAAGGGCCCAATATATGCAGCCACACCACCACCGTATTAACCACACACCGATGTATTTTAATGGACTATTTTAACAACTGTAACTTTAGTAAGCACAAATTAATGCGCTCCCTGATGATGGAGTAACTGTAACACCGAAACATGTCGGAGCTGTTTTAATGTAAATTTTAATATAATTTTTAATATTGTCTTTAAGACAGCTCACTGGTACATCGGTAGGTGAATAAATAAAACTTTCTTTATTTCGGTGTTACAGTAAGCACAAATTAATGCGCTCCCTGATGATGGTGTAACTGTAACACTGAAACATGTCGGAGTTGTTTTAATGTAAGTTTTAATATAATTTTTAATATTGTCTTTAAGACAGCTCACTAGTACATCGGTAGGTGAATAAATAAAACTTTCTTTATTTCGGTGTTACAGTAAGCACAAACTAATGCGCTCCCTGATGATGGTGTAACTGTAACACTGAAACATGTCGGAGCTGTTTTAATGTAAGTTTTAATATTGATTTTTAAGACAACTCACTGGTGCATCAGTTGGTGAATGAATAAAACTTTGATAATATCAAGATGAACGGTACGAATGTGAAAATTACGAAATAAATGGTACGAATGTAAAAAAAGCTTAATTTTCAATATAAACCAATTAAACCTAATAGAAAATAATCAAATTATATTTATTGAAATAAAAAATTAAATATTGTATATTTGATGTTAGTGTGACCTTGCATCATTGATATAATAATATAAACTGCAAACTAGATGCAACAATAACAAATTTTATTGACAATTACAATCAACTCAACATGTTTCGGGCGATAATTTCGCCCATCCTTAGGAGCAAAAGACTGTGTTTACAGCTTGTAGTATAATGCAAGCATCGTCGGTGCTTTATACCACAAGCTGTAAACACAGTCTAGCGCTCCTGAGGATGGGCGAAATTATCGCCCGAAACATGTTGAGCTGATGGAAATTGCCAATAAAATTATTATTGTTGCATTTATTTGGTTGTTCATATTATTAAATATTCTACATTTACTTTTACATCTTCGAAGCCCAAAACGAAAAATTTTGCAAGCGCCCCTCTCAGGCCATCAGCATTGATCTTTTTGAGCTGCGGCGTAAAAACGGCTTAAGTCAATGGGATGATTTTTTAAAATTTTTGTCATCCACCCGTAATGACAATAATTTCTCAAATTTTTTGGAAATGTTTACTTCTGCTGTGACGCACTGTCGCACCGTGTCGACACCTGTCATTTTGCTCCTGACAGTCGACTGCACCAATTGCAAACCTTTACACACATCACGATGTGTCTGACCATCTTCCATTCTACGAAATACTTCCACATTCTTTTCGAACGTGACAGAAAGATGTGACTTTTTAGCGACGTTTTCGCATGCACTTGGCTTCACTGCACTTCTTACTATACATGGTGACTCTTGTTTTAGTAATTTAATCAACCTCGTCCCTGATCGGTCGGGCATGTGGCATGCATGACAGACATGAAAAATTTATTAATTTTGTCGTTAGTCCTGAAGTTAATGGCTCAACTGACAGATATGTACATGGCTGGGGGATAACACTCAGATGGATCTTAAAAGAGTGGCTTTTGAGAGCTGAATTAATCCGGCTGAGAACTGGGAACGCAGTAGAACAGGGAGATTTAGACCTTCGTTTTCGATAATGATTCTTAACTAGTTGAGTGACCGTGTCTAAGGGCAGCTTGTGTTTCGTTGTTTTCATTAGTTATTCGTGCATTACGACAACGCACCTGCTCACACGGTAATGTCTGTGAGGGAGATTTTAGCTACTAAACAAATAAATGTTTTGGAACACCCTGCCTATTCACCGGATCTAGCCCCCAGTGACTTCTTTCTGTTCCCGTAGATAAAGGAAATATCGAAAGAAGGCATTTTGATGACATTGATGACATCAGGAGTAATACACTGGCAGCTCTAAATGGGATTCCACAAAACCAGGCCCAAAAGAGATTTGAAGGGTGGAGTAGGCGCTGGCATCGGTGCATAGCGTCACAAGGGGAGCAAATTGAAGGCGACCGTGGTGGTACTCAGCAATGAAGTATGGAGCAATTTTACAACGATAAGGTCGCGAAATTTACTGACCGACCACGTTAGTTGTGTTCCGTTAGGTTTCATATATTTAATCCTTTAAATAAATTTAATGCTATTAGTGATGAGACTTTTTACAGAAACATCTAATTAATTCAGAAGTTATTAAGTGTTAATAAGTGATTTGTGAAGAAAATAATATCTGTGTTAAAACAAAGTGTGGGGACCGCAGAAAATGATATTATTGTAAGTATTTATGACAAAAACGTATTGATATAAGTCAGAAACACAACATTAGAGTACTGCCTTATTTATATACGTCAGACACAAAACATTACAATACCGCCGTATTCATATAAGTAAGAAAAACAACATTACAGTACCGCCGTACTTATTTACTTCAGACACACAATAATATAGCACCGCCGAAATTATAGATGTCAGAACGACAACATTACAGTACCAAAGTATTAATATAAGTCAGACACGAAATATTACAGTACCGCCGTATTTATATACTTCAGAAACAAAACATTATCCTACTGCCGTGTTTAAAAACGTCAGATCCAAAACATTACATTACCGCCGTATTTATATAAGTCGGAAACAAAATATTAGAGTACCGCTGTATTTAAAAAAGGTCAGACACAAAAAATACAGTAACGCTGTATTCATATAGGTCAGAAACAAAAAATATGTACCGCGGTATTTATATGCGTCAGAAATATAACATTACAGTACCGCCGTATTTATACATGTCAGACACACAACATTAGAGTACCGCCGTGTTTATGTACGTCAGACACACAACATTAGAGTATTGCTTTATTTATATATGTCGGACACATAAAATAACAGTACCGCCGTATTTATATACGTCATATACAGAACATTACAGTACCGCCGTATTTATAAATGTCAAAACCATAAAATTAGAGTACCGCCGTATTTTTATAATTCAGACACACAACAATACATAACCGTCGTGTTTATATACGTCAGACACAAAAT
>Ga0123354_10010756_pt1 | contig 14118 bp, 6 predicted proteins | sample TergutLab28metaG_2_FD_97872 | JGI IMG/M metagenome (GOLD analysis project Ga0123354, IMG submission 97872) | Labiotermes labralis P4 segment gut microbial communities from Petit-Saut dam, French Guiana - Lab288 P4 | ecosystem: Host-associated > Arthropoda: Insects > Digestive system > Gut ... | reverse complement strand
GGTTGGTCGGTAGGTCGGTCGGTCGGTTTATTAGATTTATTTGAATTAAAATAAGCAATCTTATTAACCCATGGGAACCCAAGGGTCACTTGCCGTTATTTGCCTCAGTCACGTGTTACATCCTGGAGAAACACGCAGAGAAGCAACAGTTACACGAATCGTCCGTAAACCAACAAAATGCCATTAGGAATTCTGCTATATGCCAAAGTAAACACATGAGAACAGGATGAGGGAGTGTGCCTTAGCATTAATAGGGTAAGTTTCGAGCAAATCTGTTTGCTTCCTTCAGTAGATGGAATCAACCAAAACTTCCTTTCGCCTTCTCCTGGTTACAGTCATCGGTGAACTTGACGAATGTGTATTGGCATTCGGTGGGCATGTGGCGCGTGTACTGGCATTCGGTGGGCATGTGGCGCGTGTGGGGGAGGAGAGGGGGGGGTGTATAGGGTCTTGGTGGGGAGACCGGAGGGAAGGACGCCACTGGGGAGACCTAGGCGTAGATGGGTGGATAATGTTAGGATGGATCTTCAGGAGGTGGGATGTGGGTATGTGGACTGGATTGGACTGGCACAGGATAGAGACAGGTGGCGGACGCTTTTGAGTACGGTAATGAACTTTCGGGTTCCGTGAAATGCGGGGAATTTCTTGACTAGCTGCAAACCAGTTAGCTGCTCAAGAAGGACTCTGCACCTTGGAGTAAGTAAGTAGGTACTGGCATTCAGTTCAGGGGCTTTCATCATCCGGTATAAAAACATAAACATGTCTCCTTCTGTACACATAAAGATTAAAATATTTTTAATCTATTCTGCATGGGTGTGAAACGTGGTCTCTGACGTTATGTGGAGAACGTAGTTTGAAGATGTCTGAAGAAGATTCTGTGCTTGGAAAAATGTTTAATCCCAAAAGGAACAAATAAAAGCAAGGCGAAGAAAACTGCCTAAGTTTCAGCCTTCGCCTAACGTATTGTTGAACCCATAAAATGAAGACTTGCATGCACGCTTGTGCGGTGTGAGAACTGGTCATGACATGAGAGTCGGGAAACAAAAGAACTTTGGAGGCATACGTATAAACGGGATGGTAGCTGTGAAATATTTCTTAGGGCAGTAGATCGTACAGAATGCTAAGTCCAGCTGGCTTAGGAAGGGGGGCCACTGGGCCGAGTTTTCCGAACGTACGTGATCCTCAAAAGGCAAGAGATTTCGTCACTTGCTGAGAGACTACGTGGTTCTCCCAGTGACATATTATCCATGGAGTTGTGTTTTAAAATTAACAGCCAAGGATTCGCACAGCCCAATAGAGACGGCGTGAGAATTAGTGGTTCACAAAATAGTAAGCCGTGTTGTACTTCTAAATAAATATGCAAGTGATCCCTCTGCAACTGGGACTAAGAGCTGGCTTTCGATGGCCAGAAAAATATCCGGAATTTCAGTCACTTATTATTTAAAATTTCTGTTTTCTACTTCTTCAAAACCACAATATCGGCCGGAAGTGTAATTTATATATATATATATATACATACATATAGTGGGCCGGGTAGCCCAGTCGGTATAGCGACTGGGCTACGGGCTGGACGGTCCGGGATCGATTCCCGGTGGGGACGAGATTTTCCGTCCTTCCAGACCGGCCCTGGGACCCACCCATCCTCCTGTAAAATGGGTACCGGGTCTTTTCCGGGGGTAAAGTGCGGCCGGGGCATGCTACTGACCACGCACCCCCTTCTAGTGCTGCGGTCATGGAAGAGTAGAGCTGTACCTCTACCCACCTTTACCTTTTATAAATAAATATATATATTTATATATATATATGGTGGTGTGGTATCCGGATGCAGGCTTCAGCCGCCTGCATCCGGATACCACACCACCCCAGCCAAACCACAACATAACACCAACACACATCGGACCAGAGCAATACAACCCATGAAATAACTCAACAAATAAGTCGCAAGCTCCTGAGGATGGATGAATTAATACCCGAAACATGTTGAGCAGTAAATAATGAAATAATAAACAAGTGACATCAAGTTGGTCTCCCTTAATTAAACTATCAAGATGATGCACGGTCCAATAAACATAAGGAAAACTTAGTTTGCGGTGTAAACGGCTACATTAATCAACATATTAATAATCCCATAAAATTCATCCTTTTTCTCGTCCTACGATTGGAAACTTTTAGTGCCATTTTTTAATGTTTTGCTGACCGTGCATCTCAGTATAATGTTAGCAGTTGACCAACTTGATGCACAAATTCTTGTTTTACAGTAAGTTTATTTTATTCTTCTACATGTTTCGAGCACTGTTGTGTTCATCATCAGGAGGTCAAATTGTATTATACAGCATCTGATATCGTCACACTCCGGACGGCCACCTACAGAGTGTGACGACACCAGATGCTGTATAATACAATTTTGACCTCCTGATGATGAGTGCAACAGTGCTCGAAACATGTAGAGGAATACAATGAACTTATTATAAAACAAGAATTTGTGCATTAAGTTGGTCATTTACTAAGATTTTAGTGCCATGAAGTCAGTAATTTTTGGAGGGGGCGTGCAGTCTAGGAACAAGAAGTATATTTTCAGTAAGGGCTGCAGGCTATAGCACGACTCGTGCTTTAGCCTGCAGCCCGGACACTACTCCAGCCTACCCGCACCTAACTTCCAACCTGCAGCAACTCAAGAACGAGACGAGCAATGTGATATTCAACATTATAGTCATGAGCTCCTGATGATGGACATAGTAGTGCCCGAAACGTTCTGAGCCTACAAGAAGTATAATAAAATAATAAGTAGCATCTAGTTGCTTTTTAATCTTCAGTTATCACAATGACGCACGGTCCAACACACATCAAAGTTATTTCGTCTTTCATTATACCTCTAGTGCTGAGGGTCTGTAACCCGTCTTACGTCACCAAGGGCTGACTGGCAATTTACATCTGATGTAAAAGGAATGGTGCAGACTCCTGTAGACTCCTTGATGTTGCTGCGAGAAAGTTCAATTTTTTAAGAGCAGTATAATGAACTTATCCCCGTGTGAGTATTGCCATGTGAACTCCTTTCACTTTATTATTTCTAATAATGACTTTCTTCAGCCATAATAACATCATACAGGCCCAGAAAGGGAGCCGGGATAGCGCGGTTTTTATAGTGACTAGGATACGTACTGGATATCTGAGGAAACTTGGTTCAATTTGCGTCAGCAGCGAAAGATTTTTCTCTTCTCCGAAGCGTGCGTGCAGACCGCCAGTGTCGCCCTCAAAGCTTCCCACCACGTGACCACCGGGGATCTTTATCCGCGAGTAAGCCGGTCGGTGCGTGAAGCTGATCACTTACCTTCATTTAGTGTCAGGTTTAAGACTGAAGATATAAATCCACTCCCAATACACCATTAGGATGTACACGGGGTCAGATTTGCCTTAGATCCCTTAATTGACATCCTTGCTACGGCAGCTATTTCCCTGCCCGCCGGAGCACATACCCTTTAAAGACCCACGTGAAGATCACCCTGCCTCCAATACTCAGGCAAAGCGGGGCACCTCGAGTTCGTAATCATATCAGCTGCAGTAATGAACTGACTTGAAACCCATTTCTGTCGTTGGAACTATAATGTTAACAGGACTGGTGAAATTGCGTCGAACAGCAGTGAGAATCGAACGTGTAATAATTGCTGACGTTAGCCATGTTTACTGTGTAGAGACTATGCTCACGTTTCTTGGGAACAAAAAACTGGTTTAAGGTCCGTAATGTTTATTAACAATAGAATGCAGTACGTAATATTTGAGGCACGGAGGGACGAATTTACCTTGCGTTATGAAGAGGCCTGTCTCTCTATTCCCCTTATAATTTAGGTGCACTTCTCATCCCTGAGACAAGTAGCTTGCAGTTGCTGGGAGACGTTCTAGATTAACGGTGCTGCATCACTTACAGGCATACATGCTCCATCGCCATTTGTTTTCAACTTCCCTGTAAAGTACGTCGTTAGGAACGTTCTAGAAAATGAGAAGGGACTGAAATTGAATACGTCAGTTTGCGTCTGTTCTGGTGACTGTCATTTTTAGGGAAAAATCATAAATAAATACGCTATTATACAACCAAAAGTCTGATCCACAAATGACAGCAAAAAACTAAGTGTTCTGCATCATCAGATTGCGGGATAAAACCAAATGGCTGAAGGTAAGGTTTTCTAACGTACACCTACTTTTCCCAGTAGACTGATGAAAACAAAACCAGCTTGGGAAGCAAGGTCCGAGGAAGATGGGACGGTGCACAGAATTTAAAATGTGGGTCAAAATGTTTGTGTACAATAATCAGAAACATGCAATCGGCTGGATTCATGTGGCTCATTATGCGGTCCAATACCAATGTAATGTGGGCAGGCAAACTGAACTGCGTGTTTCATGAAGGGCTAAGAATTTCTTTACGAGCTGAGCGACTGTCAAGCTTTCTAAGAAGTACTCGAGAGACATTCGTAGGGTCACAAGTATTATGTTTATACTCGGATTCTAAAGAATCGAGAAAGATCTTTGTTGGTGCGCCCTTCGCCCATGTTGATCATGTAAATTTGCTTTTATGATAGACCATTTCCTGTCAGATTCCGGAGATGTGAAACTTACAGATCAAATACGAAAGCACCCCATCAGCAGACGAAATCTTTGGAATAAAGATTTTACTTCTGTTCATTGAATTTTTTGATATGATAATGCTCTTTTACTTGTGTAAGTGATGAATTTAAGTTTTGAAATTTGTAGTCGTGTTGGAAATTATGACGTAATATGGTCTTGAAAAAAGAAACAAACCGAGCTTTGAACCACTACCCTATCTACTGTTGATTAATCATCTGTTGTCTGAAGCTGATAGGTCTGGCTGTGGAGCCATGTTTTATTATGGCTGTCGCATAGTGAGAGGAGAGACTAAGAACAGAGGGAGAAATTCAGACAGAGGTCTCTGACGTCGATATCGGAAAGAGAAGCGGTGACAGAGTAGCTCAGCTTATTTGGAAAGTGTTGGTTGATTATGTCAGGCTCATGAGACATTTCTCTGAATTGTTCAGAGAATAGAAAATGGAGAATGTAAATTGCAAATAAAAAACATTTAACATGGATAAGGAGGTAGCTTGTAAGGAAACATTGATATGTAGCAACAGAGGGATGGTTGTAGACCGAGACGGATGTTTGGACACACTTAAATGTGGCTGTTTGAATAAGACGACTCTTTAAAAAATATTATATGTATGAATGGTGTAAAGGTTACCTACACATCGGCAACGCCTGCTACATCCGTGTCAACCGGGGTTAGTCTGTAGGTAGTCCGAAGGAAAGAAGGATTAACTGAGCTAAAATTATTATTATTATTATTATTATTATTACCAATATTATTATTGAAAGTGTTTAAGAATTTAACGTCTAAGGACTATAAGAGAGCTAGCGCGCCAGACGTGGTGAGATGTGCGAATGTTTCTTACTCTCAGTACTTCTAGGTGCATGTGCTATGAAGTGGCTTCTTTAAATTTGCTCTACATACAGACAATACTGTTCTCTTATTTCATTAAGTAGTACATTGCGTGGCCTCTGTGGTTTACAACGTCGTTGAATTTCACACAGAACAACTAAGAGGAAGTCAAAAGAAGGCTTAAAAGGCTTAATTGAAAACCAAAAATAGCAGTGGTGTAATTTACCGTGTGTCAGCCAACCTGTTCTCTAGCTCGGTCCAGTCGAATTATCACCTTACAATTCTGAAAATCACCTAAAAAGGCAGCAACTCAGCAGCAGGGCATCGAACCAGCGATCTCGATAAGAAGCCACTTTTTTTTTACTTCCACATGATTCTTGAACTTATAAGAAAGACGAAGGTGACGGTGTGTGTAGGGGGTATGTGGGGGTGAATGGTAGTGTGACAGATAGACAGACAGACAGGATAATCCATCTTCTTCACCCTTCAGTGCAGCCTGTCATCCCCTGAAACTCTCACCCCAGGCCTCTTGTCAAACGATGAAATTCCCCCGCTGGATTACTCCAACATCTCAAAGGTTTCGACTGGAGTGGAAATCATTTACATTATTACAGATTAAGTTGTTTGCTTGTTGCTACTCGGTAAAAAAAAAGAAAGTGGCAGTAGCATTTGAAGTTTTCAAGGCACTAACTGTCCGCGGGCCGGGTCACACTTCCTCATCACAGCAACTAGTTCATATGTTCCTGCATAAGGATCTCAGGATGACTGTCGGGCGTACTGGGGTGAATATCATGTTTGGAGTGTGTCAGAATGAAGCAGTGTGCAGGTCGCGGGGCAGTTTCGAATGGAAGTTGCTTTGTAGCTTCCTCTTCACGTGCTCGCTGGTGGATCGCATTCGCACATTATACAGAATTACACAGTTCTGATTCTCACCACACGTAGGCCGTCGGTAAACATTTATGCGCGCTACTTTATAATTGAAAGGCACTTCAATTCGTTGGAGAGTGTTTCATTTAATGCATCCAGTGTACCTCTCTTTGAAATTTTGGAAAAAGTTTAGAAAGGTACTACATAGGTGGTGGATGTGGTATTTTGGAGTGGTCTACAACACTTAGGCGGTGGATTGAAACGGTATTGAGTTCACGCAGAGGTAAGGGTTGGTAACGTCGAGAGTTGGGACCTTCGCGATTAGACAGAAATATTGTAGTAATTGTACCGGGGACTTTTTTTCCGTTTTGTTTTAGAACAATAATAATTCTTCCACTGAAAATAATCATAAATCTGATGCACAAAAACAGATACTAATTTCGTTCTTGAGAAATTTTAAGTGTGCCAGGAAATGTCGTCACAAATTCAAAGAACGAAAGGAGTTCTTTTTTAAGTCTCAAATGTGACCTCTGTGTCCTAAGACTTCAAAGGATTTTAAGCCTTGTTAAAACCCAGATGTCAGGCGGTTCTCAAGTTTTCCTTGCTGCTAGTTCTGTATGAAAGTGCCTTAATATAGGCGTCTACGTGTAAGTTCTTCTTCTTCATCTCCTTCAGAGGCATTTCAGCTCGCATCACCAGGCCCTGGCTTCTTTGCCTCCAGATATCCCTGTCCTCTGCTAGTATACTCCAGATATACCTGTCCTTTGCTACTGTCCTCCAGATATCCCTATCCTCTGCTAGTATCCTCCAGATATTCCCGTCCTCTGCTAGTATCCTCCATTCTCTTACATTCAGTAGAAACAAGGAGTCCCTCCTGTTGTCTTTGCATCTCATTCGTGGTCTTGCCACAGGTCTTCTTCTTCCGTGAAGTTTTCCATTCCGTATTTTTGCGGTATTCTAGTAGTATGCATTCTTAATATTTGTGAGGCAAGCATATTACCATCTTTTGAACTTAACATATTCTGCCATATCAGGTCCATGTACAATTCTTAGAGCTCTTCGTTATGTCTTACTCTGTATTCTGAGTCCTTTTCATGACTTGGTCCAAGTTTTCTTCTTAGTATTTTCCTTTAACACACTGCTGTCCTTTCTTCTGATTACTAAGTGATTACCCATGCTTCGCAGGCACGGCTAAGCACTGGTCTTTAATTACTACGTTATTCTTTGCTATGTGATAGTTGTGATTATTTAGTGGACGATACGGAAAAATTCTAAAGTGGGTCTGCGGCCGCTCGATTGCTGGTATCGCGGGTTTGAAACCAGCTGAGGGCATGAATGTTCGTTTTGTTGGGTAGGTAGCGGCCTATGCAAAGAGCTGTCACTCCTTCAGAGGATTCCTACCGTGTGTGTGTGTGTGTGTGTGTGTTTGTGTGTGTGTGTGTGTGTATGTATGTATGTGTGTGTGTGTGTGTTTGTGTGTGTGTGTGTATGTATGTATGTATGTGTGTGTGTTTGTGTGTGTATGTATGTATGTATGTATGTATGTGTGTGTGTGTGTGTGTTTGTATGTGTGTGTGTGTGTATGTATGTGTATGTGTGTGTATATGTGTGTGTGTGTATGTATGTGTATATGTGTGTGCGTGTGTATGTGTGTGTGTGTATGTATGTATGTGTGTGTATGTGTATATGTGTGTGCGTGCGTGCGTGTGTTTGTTTTTTGTGTGTTTGTTTGTTTTTTGTGTTTGTTTGTTTGTTTTTTGTGTTTGTTTGTTTGTTCTTTGTGTGTGTTTGTGTGTTGCACCACAAGAAAAAGATAAATGTATGCCTTGTCTGCTGACGTAATTTTTTTTTGTATTTCTACTTTCTTTTCATGTTTTCTTATAATTCTGTTCCTAGGTAAGTAAAGTTATCCACTGTATATTTATTTGTTGTCGACTTAAATATCTTCTTGAGTGGATCAAATCTTTTGTTGCCGTGGTACTGATCGTGAGTCCAATTGTCTTAATGTGTTTCTGTAGCCTTTTTTTCAAGGTGCAGACATCTTCCCATAACATTTTCATCATCTGCATAAGCAACTATGTGATCTTTGCTGTACCCCAAATCCAGCCGACATTATGAGGATCCTAACAGCTATAAACTTGTCCGACACTCTTCGTTTTCACGTTAACGTACTTGGCCTTGCACAAGACTTTGGAGTCCAGTTTTATCGCAGTAGAACCTGTGTTCTTAGGCGCTTTCGCAAAATTGCGAAAAGCTTCATCGTGTCTGTCCTTCCGTCCGTCCGTCTGCCCGCATAGAACATCTCGGCTCCCACTGGGCAGATTTTCATGAAATTTGATGTTTAAAGATTTTTCGAAAATCTGCCGAGAAAATTCAATTTTCATTAAAATCGCACAAGAAGAGCGGGGACTTTACATGGAGACACATGAAAATTTTTGTAACATATCTCGCTCATTTCATCTTAGAAAAAGAAATGTTTCAGACAAAATTTATAGAGAAAATCAAAGCACGCATTTTGTGTTCAGTAACTTTTTTTTTCTCGAAAATCTTGACATTTATGATATAATGTGGAAAAATATTGTAGAGCAGAGCGGGCCACAGATGACAATATGGCGCATGCACATTGCATGCTGGATACCTAAGGCTACAGACACAAAAACTCGGGTTGTGTACTACACATTGCTTTTCCACTGCAACGTTGGTTGAACGAACGTGCCTCAATGTTTCGTTATTAGTACATCGGTTTGCTTGTTAATTCATATAGTCATTTATTCATTCTATTTTTCTTAAATCTTATTTCTTCATTTCTGTTTATTTATTCTGCAATTAAATTCTTGCCTTTTCTTTCTCAGTGGGAATAAAACCAGCCACTGTACAATTTGTACCATGTTTGTGTGCTTAATTTTTTCTAATATTTTACTTCATTGGGGGACGGCGGTAGCACAATGGTTAAGGTGCTGGGCTACAAATCGGAAGGTCGCTGGTTCCATCCCAGGCTGTGTCAGTGCATTTTTCATTGACATAAAATTCCTCCGATCGCACTATGGCACTGGGGTCGACTCAGCCTCTAAGGGAAATGAGTTCCAGGAGTATTTCCTGGGGGTAAAGGCGACCGGTGCGTAAGGCTGACAACCTTACCACCATCCTGTGCCGTTGTCACGAAATCTGGGAAAATTAACTTCCTGGAACCCTCTGGGCCTGTCCAGGCCTGTAATGGGACTGCTTTGCCTATTTTACTTCATACCTGTGCACCGGACGGCCACCTACAGGTGTGACGATACCAGATGCTGCATAATACAATTTTGACCTCCTGATGATGAGCACAAAAGTGCTCGAAACATGTAAGGGAATATAATAAACTTATTATAAAACAAGAATTTGTGCATTAAGTTGGTCAATTACTAAGATTATACCGAGATTCACGGTCAGCAAAACATAAAAAAAAAATCTTGAAGTCTGTTTTTATATATATATATATATATATATATATATATATATATAAATCCTGTTAGACACAAAATTCTAAAACTCACACATCTACGTCAGACATTCGCATTGCGGTCATTTTAACATTAATGGTGGGAAGGATACGAAGATGTAGGAAGGTTGGGCGAAATATTTCTGCCAGATGAGTGATTTGCGAAAATTAATTGAGTCATCAAAACAAAGCACTATGCATAGACCTAACAGAAAGAACACGTGGCATGGGGTGCCAATGGCCAATTGTTTTTCTAGTATGTTAAGATATTAATAACTAACGCATGTCATAGCAGCCTGTGCCAAGCTGCAGCCTGCTGGGCCTTGATACCATTCCGTAGTGGGGATATCGAAATATGAGGCAATATTGAAAGTGGTGAGGTAACTTGTGCCTCAGAAGGCCACATTAAGATGCACTCCGTATGGTAGGAAAGGCCGCAGGGATCTTCAAGGTTCATTAGAAACTATTTTTTAGAAGTAGAAGATTATATGGGGACCGCAGTAGCACAGTGGCTGAAGTGCTGTGTTACAAATCGGAAGGTCGCTGGTTTGATCCCAGCTGGTGTCTTTGGAATTTTTCATTGACATAAAATCCTTCCAATCGCACTATGGCCCTGGGATCGACTAAGCATGTAATAGAAATGAGTACCAGGAGCATTTCCTGGGGGTAAAGGCGGCCGGTGCGTAAGGCTGACAACCTTACCACCATCCTGTGCCATTTTCATGAAATTTTGGAACCCTCTGGGCCACTACAGGGCTGTAACGGGACTGCTTTACTTTTAGTAGATTATATTTTGGATCGTTTTTGTGGGATTTGGAAGCGTTTGTTTTTATAAACCACATCAACTGCTCGTCGGACAATACAATACACACAAGTACGGTTCTTTCAGGTTCACGTAAAATAATGGTTATGTTTGGCCGACAGGAGTCAGCATTTAATCTCCTCTCAATAAATTTATTCAAAATCCATTCAGTAATTATGGAGTCCAAAACATTCGGCCAGACGACCAGCAGGGCACAACCTGCATTTTATGCGTTTACTTTCTCAAATCAATGTCATAATAAACTAAAAATGTGGACAGAGATAAAAAAAATGTTTTTGATGTTTGTGTGACCGTGCATCCCTGATACAGTAATATAAATAATCAACTAGAATCAACAATAACGGTTTATTAATAATTTCTATCAGCTCAACATGTTTCGGGCGATAATTTCGCCCATCCTCAGGAGCACTAGACTGTGTTTACAGCTAGAGGTATAATGCACCGACCTGCTGGCAGCATCGTCGGTGCATTATACCACAAGCTGTAAACACAGTCTAGTGCTCCTGAGGATGGGCGAAATTATCGCCCGAAACATGTTGAGCTGATTGAAATTATTAATAAACCGTTGTTGTTGCTTCTAGTTGGTTATTTATATTATTATAAAAAATGTACTTAGATACTGAAGGAAAATTGAATCAGTGTCAAATTAAATTCGGATATTGAACATTCGAAGTTGTTTTTCCGAACTCCGGCTTCACTCAATCACCTCTGTTGCCTGTCCGTGCCCTCCGCGTTTGAAGTGAGTGAAAATATTACACCATCAGAAGGAATCCGATATGTTCACGCGCCACTGCCCTCTTTTGTTTCCTGTCCGCCCCTTCTCTGATATACCCTATCCTCGCGCCCTTCCGCCACCATGTGAAACCTTTATACCAGATTTATGGAATTTTTAGTGACAAGAATTAAGAACAAAATAAATCTAAATTTCAGTGTCTACATGAGTGTTTTCTGCTATTATTGCCCCCAGAACTTTCATTATTGAGGGATAATAATGCTGTTCTGTATTCCGAATATACTGTAAGGTATATAATGACAGATGGCCATGAAAGCAGCGGTAATTTTAAGGCATCCAATAACTCTTCAGAAAAATGTCCATATCATTATTTATGTACAGCGAATTGATTGGCAAATGGCTGAAGAATAAGAAAACAACTAGGTGTTACTTATTATTTTATTGTACTTCTTATAGGCTCAACATGTTTCGGGCACTACTATGCCCATCATCAGGAGCTCACGACCAAAATGTTAATTAAGACATTGGTCGTTTCGTTCTGTAGAGATGGAAGAGGCAGTGTTAATGTAAAGTTATTGTTCTTAGTGGTATATGTTCGGTGTGAAGTTCTTTGTCGCTCTGTTATATTTGATAACGTGTTTCTATTAATTTTAATAGTTGTGATCCTGTGTGTGTGATGGCAAATGTTGATTTTAAAATAGCAGCAGTGAAAATACTCTCAAACTAAGATATGCAGTACTTGCTGACCGAAAAATTTTTATTCTTCTCAATCTACACCATTTTTCTTAGTTTCTTATCCGATTGAACAGGACATCTGAATCGCAGCCAACGCTGCGACAGTCCAAACATTGTGACTTCATGACATCTACACAAACGATCGCTTATCACCGCCTTTGTTTACTTTGTAACTTTACAAGTCAGTGTGCCATACAAAAAGCTGCACGTATCTAACAAATACTGCTATTTTGCTTTTCTAGTTAATCTCGATATTTCAGTGGCGAATACAATTAAACATGTTGTTTGTTCACCCCTCCGAATATCGAGTGTCCTGCCTGTCACTTCACCCTTGAATTAATCGTCCAATTGTTGCTTACGTACGTGTGGCGAAGAGTACAAGTTTCAAACCTATTCGTTTAATTCTTCTCACAATTTTACTAAATTTCTGCCTATTATTTTCAAATTTTCCGCTCGGAAATTTGTTCACAAAACCTCCCCCTTCTTTGTTCTTCGCTTTGGGTGGCAGACCATATTTCATGGCCAAAGGAACAATGAGTACAAGTTTAGTTTATATTTCATATAGGAGAATTGAGGTAAGGGAATTTTTAATTGGTTTGTAGCGGTGCTGCCCCAAAATTTTGTCTTTTATTCATTTACGTAATTTAATTTTATTTCTTGTTGTCTCATTAACATAAAGCGGTCTGAAAAATATCTTAAACAAACGTCATAAAACATGTAACTAGAAAACCTCGAAATAGATTACCCAGGGTAATGAAATACTACTCCCCAGCTGGCAGAATTAATCATGGTAGACCTTTGAAGAGACTTCTGGATACGTGAGACCGGAACGGGTCAACAAGTGGCCCAACTCCATGAAAGATATATATGATGATGACGACAAACGTCTTACCATAATTACGTGAATAGTGTTGATGTAATAACAATATTTCCTACACTTAAAATACCAAGAACACGTTAACCATTTATCAATACTTCGGTTTAAGTGAATTGCCTTGTTCCTCCTACCCCCACACCCTCCCACCGCCCCCAACATAACACAATATCGGAATGAGAACTGCGTAACGGAATCCGAAATCAGACGGTATGAGCATCAAGTGCGTAGCCTGCTTCTTACCAAACCATGATATTCGTGTCACAGGAGCAGCTAACAGCCTGATGTAGTCGCAAGCAGTTCGTTCTGAGCACGACAGAGTAATTCTGTCACCGCTGTTACAAAACCAATCCTTACGTTACCACTAAGAATGCAGGTAGACACGTGGGTATCTGGAAGATTCAAACCGTATTCTGCTTGCGATGAAGCTGTAACGTTCAGAGCCCTTTTATGCTCACGTCTTTTTTTCCCCGATGCAATTTTTCTTGTTCCTTCTCGAAGTGTAACATTGCGTGATTGCGACAGAAAATGGAGCAACAGAATCTAAATCGGAAGCGATGTATTGCTGATGGTAGTGCAGTGGCATGGAATACTGCGGCTTTGTTGGGAAGAAGAATCTGACTCAGCTTGTGTCTGAGTGCAAAGCGATCGGGTGGTCGGATAAGTAAAACTGCCGTCGCACTTCAGATGAACAAGTCTGGCTCGTTGGGTTTAAGGTAGCTGCGCCACGAGATTTCTCAGGTCACAGCAAATTATCTTGTCTACGGCCGATGAAACAAGGGCATAAGTACATTGTTTTGGTAAAAGTGAAAGAAAACTACATATCGTTGTGCGGTTAACAAATTTTCTGTGCAATAAAATAAAACTAAATTTTTAAATGAAATAAACTGAAATATCAACTTGATGTAAATTGGTGATTTTATTGATGTATTTTTAGCTCGACATGTTTCGGGTACATACACCCATCATCAGGAGCATTAGATGTTGAGTTGCACCATATGGTTTTCTGCACCGACCGAGTTTTTGAATGGGTGGTGGTCTTGAGAGCTGCTGTGTGCACGGCACCATCCGCACCGCACACACGACCTACGCAGCGGCTCTCAAGACCACCACCTATCCAAAAACTCGGTGCAGAAAACCATATGCTGCAACTCAACATCTAATG
>Ga0123354_10010755_pt1 | contig 14120 bp, 13 predicted proteins | sample TergutLab28metaG_2_FD_97872 | JGI IMG/M metagenome (GOLD analysis project Ga0123354, IMG submission 97872) | Labiotermes labralis P4 segment gut microbial communities from Petit-Saut dam, French Guiana - Lab288 P4 | ecosystem: Host-associated > Arthropoda: Insects > Digestive system > Gut ... | reverse complement strand
ACAAAAACAGAGAGACGCCTGCCGATCCGCTCAGATTGTTCCGTCGAGCGGCATTACCATCGCTCTGTTTGTGGCTCCAGAAATCCGGATGAATTCCACTCGAAATGACGAGGAGCCAAAAATGGCTGGGCTGCCGCTCAATAAAATTTTCCCAGCTTCGCCGGGCCGCTGCCGTGGAACCGGATGTTAGAGGTGCCCTCAAGATTGTGCAGAACAAGATTCACTTCGCAGCGCATGGCCACACCGCCGCCGCGGTGATTGCCCAGCGCGCCAACGCCGAACTGCCCTTCATGGGATAGACGGTATTTTCGGGCGAGCAGCCTACGAAAAGCGAGGTCAGCATCGCCAAAAACTACCTAGCGGAAGAGGAACTCGCCACGCTGAACCGTATGGTTTCCGCGTTTTTTGATCTTGCAGAACTGCGGGCGATGCAACACCGGCCGATGTACATGCGGGACTGGATGGTGGAGTTGGACGATTTCGCTACGCGATATGGCAAAGGTATCCTGCCGAACGCGGGGACGGCCAGCTGCCATCAGGCAGCGCTTGAAAAGGCGAGCGCTGAATACGAAAAATACCGCCAGCGGACGATAGGTGAACTCTCGCCCGCCGAACGCGACTTCCTTGCGAATATAAAAGGTGCCCAAAAGAAACTGGAAGGCAATTAATACGGCACAATCCACTTTTTATGTGATAGTATCGGACAATAGTATGAACCTCCAATCAATGAGATGGGAAGCGCGAAGGCACTCGATGAACAAACCATGAGCTATCTGGAGGCGCACATTCCGGAACTGGCCGAAGGCGCGGTCAAACAGGCCTATTGCAAAAATCTGGCCGCCGGCAGGAAGATGGTGGAGGCGGTGAATGGACAACTCATAGAATCCTTCCCCGACGGGAGTTCCAGAGTGATCAAACCTCTAGAGGCTCCCACTCCGGTTGTGCCGGGACAGCGGCGAGTGCGGATGTTTGCCGGGCCGAATGGTTCGGAAAAAAGCACGATAACCGGGGTTGAACCCGCCCCACGAAAATAGAATCTTGCCCTGGCAGGCTGAACCAAGTTAGAATTCGTTGGAACATGATGGACGTTATAGCACGACAAAACTGGCAATAAAGGCTACATGGCGGTATTCTTGCCGGTATTCTGGATAATTCAAATTATTAACATTTGTTATTTAATTTAGTTATAAAGTAAATTCGAATCCCTGCTTCTCGTGAAAGAGTGTGGGCTGCATGAAGGAAACGGCACGGATCAAACACAGTATCAACCATCCCGATACAGCACATCAGTATACAAACATTTAACGGATCCTCTATGAAAAGCCTATTGAAAAGCCTTGCCTGTCTCCTGGTTCTCTGCCTCGCTCTCCCGGCCTTTGCCGGTTCGATCAAGGAATACACCGCTGATATGGTGGACGTTAAGAGCGGGAAAGTTGTGGCCAAATACTATGTCACGGAAAAAAAAATGCGCATGGAATCCTTTGACGAGGAAGGCGAGGGTTCCGTTTCCATCATTCGTGTTGATCAACAGATGATGTACGCCCTACAGAAAAATAAAACCTATCTGACGATTCCTTTTAAGGGCGACAAGATGCCCAGTATGATGGAGATGCCTAGCTTGTTTTTTGAAAAGGATGGGCCGCAGTTCAAACAGGAGAAGGTCGGCTCTGAAACCGTGAACGGTTACCAGGCGGAAAAAATCCGGGCAACCATGACCATGGACATCATGGGGCAGACGCATACCGCGACCAATTATATATGGATGGCCAAGGAATTCGATATCCCTGTGCGGATGCAGGATGAAAAAAAAGGGAAGGTAGTGGAGATGCGCAACATCAATAAGGGAGCGCCTGCGGATTCACTCTTTGAAATTCCGGCAGGTTACCGAGACATGTCGAAACAGATGGAAGAAATGATGAAAAGCATGAAGCCCCAGCAAGGCAAATAATAGAGGCTACAGTAGACTGTTAGCCTATGTTTTGCTTGATGGCTCTCTGGTTTTCATCCAAAGAGTTGACCATGAGTGTAACCAATGAGCGGGGCATCCAACGACAACGTCACAGCGCATTTTTGCCAGCGATATAATAATCGCCCCCGAAAAACAATTTAACGACTTGAAATAACTTGATAAAACAAGAAAGATATTTCACTATTAAACTGCAGGATACAGTCGATTTAGCCTTCAATTTCTTATATCTTGATTTTCGATGCAACCGAAGAAGCAGATAGCGAGTCCTCTGTTGGACATGCCCCGCAGCCGTTTGGCAAACATTTTCGCACCACGGCACCATGGTCACCCATTGTATCGTCTGAGTGGACTGATTGGCTGGGAGGTGAGGAGGGATTTGTCAAACTGTACTCGGAGGAAGGTCGGCCTGGCATCCCGCTTGATCCTCAAGAAATTGAGGGAGAAATTGTTTCTTTTTTTGGCCGGCTGACTTTTGGCCGCCTGGTATCGCTCTGATTGCCACAAGTCAGTTGCCGCTTTACCAGCTCCTGTCTTTTGAAATAGGGTTCTCCAGGGACGACTAAAAGAGAATCATGCATTGCCATTGCCGTCGAGAAACGGGGGATGTGCGCATCAAAAGGAATTGAGCGATGCGCCGCTGACCAATACCAGGTGGATATCAAGCCCGCTGTTCAGTCGTCTTTTGCCCCGGCTTTCCCTGGCGACCATCGGCACCTGAAATTGCGCCAGCCGCTCGGTTATCCAGCAAGATAAGAAGAAACCTAATTGAAATACTTTTGATTATCATGTACATTAAATTTTATACATTGCAGAACAAATGACTTTTTTCCTTTCCCCCTTACCTAAAAAGGAGAAGACCCCCATGAGAATGGCAGTATTTCTGATTTCGTCGTTGCTTTTGTGTACGAGTGCTTTTGCTTCGGATGAAGATGTGGCCAACAGGGCGAAGTTTGACAAAGAGTGTACAGCCATGCTTGCGGCCGATGGGCCCTGCGCCAATGTCCCCATGGGCGGAGGTGGGAGAAGAGGTTGTGTCAGCAAACCGGAGAACTTTGACAAAGCGACCCCGGCTTGCAAAGCTGTTATCGAAGAATGGCGGGCAATGCAGCAGAAAAAATAACCTTTGAGCCTTATATCCTGATTACACTCAACAAAAGAGGTGACAAGGGGCGATTCGTTTGCCCCTTTTTTTATGCCGTCCGCAGCGCTCATTGTTGGGAGCAGCCGCAGATACCCCGCCCGCCAGGCCCATAAAGTAGGGCAGGCGCTGTGGTGCGGGTCCCGCCATCGGGCATCCATTATTCTCGATGGCAAAAGCGGACGAGAATGTTTAAAAGAAAGTCGCGTGTTCCATCGCCTGCAACCAACCCGGAGGGCATCTGATCCGGCTCACTGCCTCCCGCGACTCGTCCCGCCGTCTTCCATCGCCCAGCATCCATGAAGTTTCTTTTTGATTTTCTTCCGGTTCTCCTTTTTTTCATCGCCTACAAGCTGTTCGACATCTACATCGCCACCGGGGCGGCTATCGTGGCCACGCTGGTCCAGAGCGGTTGGTTATGGATCACCACCCGCAAGGTGGGGACGATGCAACTGACCACTTTGGCCATCATCCTCATCTTCGGGGGGCTCACCCTTTTGCTCCACGACGAACAATTCATCAAATGGAAGCCCACGGTGATCAACTGGCTGTTCGGTGGCGCCTTTCTGCTCAGCCAGGTGGTGGGCCGACAAACAGCCATCGAGCGCCTGCTGGGGAGCAACCTCACCCTGCCGCCATTGGTCTGGCGACGCCTCAACCTTGCCTGGACAGTCTTCTTTTTTGCTTTAGGCGGCGCCAACCTCTATGTCATGACCTATTACGACCGCGATACCTGGGTCAATTTCAAACTGTTCGGCATGCTCGGCCTGACCCTGGCCTTTGTGGTGGCGCAATCGTTCTATCTGTCCAGATACGTGAAAGAAACAGGGGAAGAGCACGGATAGGGTCAAGGTGTTCTAATTTTCGCATGACCGGCATGCGTTGAAATATCTCGGATTGCTCGCGCCCAGGGATACTATCCATTTGGCACTTGAGACCTTGATCAAGGCCCGGGAGACGAGCCAAGGAAGGTAAAAGGCAACCAATCGACAAGACCGAAAGGGCTGGTGGCTGATGCTGGCTTATCTGTTTGAGCGGCCCTTCGACCCTTGGCCCGGGAGTGGAACCGCTTTAACCAGATTCTCAAACCTTGAGCGCCGGTCGCGCTCAGCCCTTCTGCTCGTCCACCCGCCGCAGTCCTTCCATGATCAAACCCATGAACCCGCCTATGACCGGCAGCTTGGTTTCCTCTGCTGTAAGCCCGCCAGTGTAGGTGAACCCCCCTTCGCTTTTCGCCAGTAGAGTGAAAAAGGCATCCTTGCCGGCAAGCTCGCCGTAGTGGGCGTCGATCAGTTCTCCCCCGTGGAAGGCCACGACCGCGCTGCCGTCGTCGAGAGTCAGGTGGACCTTGCCCGTCTTCTGGCTGGAGTTGATCAACTGGAACAGTTCCACCGGATTGATTTCGACAAGCCGACCGGTCATGCCCGAACTGATGGTGCCGGCCCGCATGGTGTTGGCCTGGGCGCGCTCCACCAGCATCCGGTAGAAAAAGACCTGCAACACCGGATAACGGTTGAGGACATGCTTGAAATCCTTACTGGAGAGTACGGCCAGCCGGGTCTTTTCCCGGGAATGGATGGAAGTGGTGATCGGTTCGCCGGACAACAGGCTCATTTCTCCGAAAACTTTCCCTACCCCCATCTCGGACAGGGTCTGCCCCTCGTCGCCGATGACCGCCACCTTGCCCTCAAGCACTATATAAAGGCTGGTTCCCGGCTCACCTTTCTTAAGGACAATCTTGTTGACCTCAAACTCCTTCAACTGGAGTTGGGCGGAAAGGTCGCGCAAACTGTCCTCGGTGAGCGGCTCGAAGATTTCCAGGCTGCGCAGCACGTCGTAAAACCGATCCAAATGGCGCATCCGCGCCTTCTGCTCGGCCACGGCCAGCAGCTTCATCTGGAGGGTGGCGAAATCCTTTTCCTTCTTGAACTCGAACCGGATCATGCCGGTACAACCGCCGCACTCGAATTTGACCCGTTGCGGACCCACGGGAGAAAAGCGTTGCATGCTTTTCTTGTCGACCAGAGCCTTCATCAATTCGCGCATCAGCACCAGGCAGGCAGGCTTACCTTCAGGAACGGTCAGGGCGTCCTGCTCGACCTTGAATTCTTCGCCGACATTGTAGACCGGGCAGGAACGTTCCTCGGTGATGATGAAGATCGCGTTACGGTATTCCATAATTCTCCAGCAACGGGCCGTCGGACAGGCGGCGGATCACAACCGGGCCCGGAATAGCTCCGAGCCGGGATCGCTCAATCGGAACGGCCCAGAAGAAGATAGACAATCAAGCCCAGCATCACGGCGCCGCCGAAAGTAACCGGCAGTATCTTGTTGATCTGCAACTGGCCGTTGACCACCATACCCTGCATGTAGGGTGTTCCCGTGGCATACCAGGCGGCCATGAGGATGCCCAAAATCGCTATGTCGCGGAAGGCCTTCTTGTACAGCAGGTAGCCGACCAAGGCGATAAAGGGAACCAAAAACCAGGGGTTGGCGAACAAGCCCGCGAAGTCGGCGGCCTTGGCCTGTTCCACCAGGCGCGTTTTCTCGACAAACTGGCCGATCGAGCCAGCAAGGGAGCCAAAATTCATCCTTTTCTCCTTGTTCTTTTTCTCCTTGTTGGATGGGAAGGGGTCCAGTCGAAGAACAGGGGCATGATGGCTGGCGCCATAGAAAGCCGTCGCGCAAGACGAGCGATGGGCACGCTCAAATGAACTCGACCTGCTTGTATGGTAGCAATGGCAATCCGGTTCGTCAAAATGAAATCAACGACTTCCCGGCGTTGGTGTTACCTGAATCGTATGCCGGACAGGAGATGAACCGCTCACAGGGCCCAGCCGTCGCAACAGCCGGTTGATGTCGGGGGTGTCGATCCGGGTGAAGCCGAGGGTCCGTGCCGTTTCCAGGGCGCGGCGGTATTCCTCGCCGGTGACGGTGCGGCTCAGTTCCGCAAATTGTCCGGCCAAGCCGCAGGGGTGATATTGGGCCATGGTGTTGAGATAGCTGGCCGAAGAAAGGGCAGTGGCGATGAAGCGGAGAATCGATTCGGTCTCGGCAATCAGCCCCGGCATCAGCAGGTGGCGGATCAGCAGGCCATGGCTGGCGATGCCGTCGGGCCCGATGGCCAAATCGCCGACCTGTCGGTGCATGATCGCCAGGGCCTCGCGGCCCCGCTCTGGATAATCCGGGGCCCCGGCATAGCGGTCCGCGGTTGCAGGCTCCCAAAACTTGATATCCGGCATGTAGATGTCGATTGCACCGTCCAACAGCGCCAGGGTTTCGGCGTTTTCGTACCCGCCGCAATTGAAGACGACCGGAATGTCGAGCCCGCCCTCCAGGGCCGGGATCAGGGCCGCCAGGATCTGCGGCACCACATGGCTGGGCGTGACCAGATTGATGTTGTGACACCCCATGGCCTGCAATTCGAGCATAGCAGCGGCAAACCCGCAGGCATCGACCTCCTGCCCCACCTGGTCGCCTTGACTGATCTCGTAATTCTGGCAGAAGCAGCAGCAGAGGTTACAGCCGGCGAGAAAAATGGCTCCGGAGCCGCCCTTACCGACCAGAGGCGCTTCCTCGCCGAAGTGGCGGCCGTAACTGGCTATCCGAGCCAGAGCGCCGGTACCGCACCGGCCGGTCTCACCGGCCAGCCGGTCGACCCGGCAACGCCGGGGGCACAGAGTGCAGCGGGCCAGCCTCTGGTGGGCCTCTTCGGCACGCCGGCGGAGCAGGCCACAGGCATGCAGGCCATGAGCAGCGATGGACATGGCAATCTCCGAAAACGGGCCAAACGGTTATTCCTCGTCGCTCTCCATCGCCTTGAGCAGGGCCTCAAGCCCCATGGCCTGGGTCATGGTCAGTAATTCGTCGTGGTGAAAAAAACCGGCCATTAGGGCGACGAACTGGGAGGCGAGAAACAGGGTGTGCGCGTTAGTCTCCTGGCCGAGCAACTGGCGGCAGGAAGCCAGGTCGTCGGTTTCCACTGCGGCCAGAAGATCGTTGAGCCATTCGAGCTGTTCCTCCTCAAAATGGAACTCCGCCATGGCCTGGGCGTACATGGCGACGATGGTCGCCCGATGGTTGTAGACGGTGTCGATATCGTCCGCCTCGACCGCATCCAGCACCTGGCGAATCTGGGCCAATACCGATATCCGATCATCGGCTTCCTGGGTCATGGTCATACCTCCTGCAAGGGAAAAAGAATGGCGGGCGGGGTTTGCGCCGGCGTCAGTGGGCCGAATGCTGCCGTTCCACCGCTTGCGCCTGGATGGCGGTGATCGCCACGGTATTGACGATATCCGTCACCAGACAACCTCGGCTGAGATCGTTGACCGGCTTGTTGAGTCCTTGGAGGATTGGCCCGATAGCCACCGCCCCGGAGGACCGCTGCACCGCCTTGTAGGTGTTGTTGCCGGTGTTGAGGTCCGGAAAGATGAACACGCTGGCTCGGCCGGCCACTTCGCTCTCCGGCATTTTCTGGGTGCCCACCGCCAGGTCGATGGCCGCGTCGTACTGGAGAGGGCCGTCGATTTTCAGCTCAGGGCGGCGCTGGCGGGCCAGCAGCACCGCCTCCCGCACCCGCTCCACGTCCTCACCCTGGCCCGAATCCCCACTGGAGTAGGACAGCATGGCCACCACCGGGTCGATACCGAACATGGCGGCGGTCTCGGCGGAACGAATGGCGATCTCGGCCAGATCCTCGCAGGAGGGGTTAGGGTTGACGGCACAGTCGCCGTACACCAGGACCCTGGTCTGGAAGCACATGAAAAAAACGCTGGAAACGACCCGCACCTCCGGCTGGGTACGGATGATCTGGAACGCCGGCCGTATGGTTTGCTGGGTCGTTTGCACCGCCCCCGCCACCATACCGTCGGCCCGGCCGGTATAGACCATCAGGGTGCCAAAATAGCCGACATCGTTGATGACATCGCGGACATAGTCGCGGGTGGCCCCCTTGTGCCTGCGCACCTGGTAGAGGCTTTCGATGAATTCCTCGCGCAGTCCCGAGCTGCGAGGATCAATGATCTGCACATCCTGGAGTTTCAGTCCCAGAGAGCCGGCCTGGCGGCGGATGATTTTTTCGTCGCCCAGCAAGGTGATATCCACCACCTCACGGGAGCGCAGGATCTCGACTGCCTGGAGGATGCGCTCCTCATTTCCCTCGGGGAGGACGATATGCTTGCGCATGCTCCGGGCCCGCTGGAAAAGCGAATACTCGAACATCAGCGGCGACATGGTCGCGGATTTGGTTTCGATCACCTGCTGCTCCAGGCCGGAGGTGTCAACATGGCTTTCGAACACCCCCAAGGCCCGGTTGATCTTCTGTTCGTTGCGCGGTCGGAGCGTCCCTTTGATTTCACCAGCCAGCCGGGCCACGCTAAAGGTATCGCCGGCCATCAGGTAGATCGGCAGAGCCAGGCCGCCGATACCGGCGAGCAGTTTCACTATTGACGGACTCGGCTCCAGGCCGCCGGAAAGGAGTAGGCCGGCCGGCGAAGGATAATTACGCGAGGCAATGACGCCCAAGGTGGCGAAAATGATATCCGGCCGGTCGCCCGCGGTCACCACCAGATCGTCCTCCTCAAGGAAATCGATATAGTTGGCCGGCCCCATCGCCGCCACCTTGATGGCATGCACATCGCGCTGCAGGCCGAAGCGGGGGCCGCTGAAATGCCGGGCGCCAAGCCCTTCGGTGATTTCCTCCATGGTTGGCATGCTGAACCCCGCCATCTCGGGCAAAAAATCGAAGCGATAAGGTTTGTCGCGATGGTGGGCGCGGATCTCGGTTGCCGCCTCGGCCAGCAGATCGGGATCAATCCGATTGATGAAGATCGCCAGCAGCGGGCATTGGTACTGCTCGTAAATTTTTTCGGCGACTCCGATGTTTTTCTCTATTTCAGCCACGGTACGGTCGCGTCCGTTGACCACGTGCAGGGTCGGAGCGCCCAACTCCCGGGCAATGCGGATGGAGATGTCGTAATCAAAGGCATCGGACATGCCCACGATGGTTGGCCCTTCGCACAGGAGAAAATCGCATTTTTTGCGGACTTCGCTGAACTTCCGGACAATCTCGCGGAACAGAAGCCGGTCGTCTCCGCCGGCGATCAGGCCGCGGGCCTCGTCATGGCTGATACCGGCCATCTCGTCGTATTCGAGCCCCACATTATAGCGCTTCTTAATCAGGTTGATATCGTTGTCGTTCCTGCCGTCGCCCGGCACAATCGGCCTAAAAAAACCGACATGGTCGATCCGCCGGGACAGGAGCTCCATGACCCCCAGGGTGACGACCAACTTGCCGCTTTCTTTTTCCAGGTTGGCGATGTACAGACTGTCGGCCATGGCAGGCTCCCTTACTGACGAGGAAAGTGCACCCACAAGTAACGAATCATGATAGTTGACCGGAGCCGGAATGGCAAGAACCGTTGCGCGGCAGCAGGCGCGCCATCCATCGGCCCGTCTCCAGCAGGAGACAAGACCCTGCTGCACTCGAAACAATCCTGTGTTTTTATGGCCGATATCCCTACAAAATAACGCGGCTCCTGGCATAGGGCCATCAATCGGCCTGTTGGCCGCTGTCATCATCAATATTTTTTCTCTCTTTCACCAAAACAACTTTTTTCCTGAAATTATAGTTCAGCACAAGGATAGAAACACCAACATCTTCAGGTTGTTCTGGCTGAATGGCGCATCATTGTTTGGCGACCTTAAACCGCAACCAAAGGAAAAAAGACGAAAAATCGGCTCAAATCCCTTGATTTTGTTCGTTGACAGCACTTTGGAACTCCTTTATAGTCACCGACATGTTGGGAAAAGCGGAAAAATTCAGATAACCACAAGATAATTCAAAAAAAAGGAGGGAAAAGGAAGCCAGAGCAAGGATACACACACTGAGCACAAAGCAGGTCAACTCAACTACAAGATTAAGGGGGAGTGCATAACATGTCAGAGCAAACTACTTTTCCAAGATGGGTACCGCTACTTGGAGGTCTTTTAGGCAGTACAACTTGCGGTTTATTGTTGTATGCGTTCAGCGTTTTCATCAAACCTCTCCAGGCCCAGTTCGGCTGGTCCGTCACGGACGTATCCTTGGCGTATGCCATCATCTGCCTGATCTTCGGCTTGATGACCTTTCCCGCTGGCCGAATCAGCGACAAAGTCGGTCCGAGAAACGTGGTTCTCATTGGTGGCATCATCATGGCTGTCGGCTTTTTCCTGGTCTCCACCATCACCCCGCCGGATCCCGCCGTTGTTGCCGCTGGTGGTGACGCTCTCAAATCAGCCAACCGAGCACCGCTCTACATGCTGTACCTCTATTATGGCGTGATTGCAGGTTTTGGCGGCGGCTGCGTGTACCTGCCGCCGATCGCCACCGCGCCCAAATGGTGGCCTGACCGCCGTGCCCTGGCCACAGGCTTCACCGTTGTCGGCCTTGGCCTGGGATCCTTTATCATGGCCCCGCTGGCCGTTCAAATGATCAACTCGCCGACCATCGGCAATGGCAGCGCTCTCCCCGTATTTAAATATGTCGGTATCGCCATGGGCATCCTGGTGATCATAGCCGCCCTCTGCCTGAAAGTCCCGCCGGCTGGATGGAAGCCCGCTGGCTGGAATCCGCCCGCTCCCGCTGGCGGCGCTGGCGCGCCGAAGGCCTTCCGTGACTACACCTATGAAGAGACCAAAAAGACTCCCCAGTTCTGGCTGCTGTGGCTGGCCTATTTTGGTGGTTCCTTTGCCGGTCTGATGGTCATCGGTCTGGTCGCCGCCCATGGTATCGACGCCATGAGCGCTGCCTTCGTCAAATCGAACGCCCTGGCCTCCATCAAGGATATCCCGAAAGATGCCGCCGCCAGCATCAAAGCTGCTGCTGCCTACGCGCCGATGTGCTTGGCCATCACCAACGCTGCGGTCCGCGTCTTGATCGGCCCGATCGCTGACAAGCTGGGCGGCACCAAAGTGATCTTCGTCACCCTGTTCATTCTCCAGATCGCCTCCATGTTGGCTCTGTTCCCGGCCGGTAGCAACGCTACCTTCCTGGCGCTGGTCGCCGCCCTGATCGGCTGGAACTACGGCTCCATGTTCACCCTGTTCCCGGCCACGACCCTGCAATACTTCGGTCCGAGCTCCCAGGGATCCAACTATGGTCTGCTGTTCACCGCCTGGGGCGTGGCAGGCTTCTGTGGCGTATTTGCCGGTGGTTATCTCCGCGACATGACCGGCTCCTATTTCGTGCCTTTTGTCGTCTCGGCAGTGCTTGTGGCTGTCGCTACCCTCATCCTGGCTACCTTGAAGGCGCCTGAGAAGAAGGCCGCTTAATCAGCAAAGGTATACAAACACCAAAAGGCGTTCCGGGTTTTCCGGAACGCCTTTTTTCTTTTATATAGCGCATGGTGGCCGCGAGACGAGGGCTTAGCGAGCGGCGGTTCCCTGCCGTTAAATCCGCACAGGGCGGTCCGGCCATCCTTCGCCGTTTGTAGTCAGCGGCCTTCCTTGGATGAAAAAGGACAAGCACCCTGCCTCCCAACAGCCCCAACAGCCGGCCCCTATAGGGAAAAAATCAAAATATGGTATTCTTGTTTGCTAATTCCGCCTTTTCGAGCTAACTTTGAACATTAGCTATAAAGTTGTAAACTACTATTTTGCATCACAATTCCCCCCAACCAAAGACAAAATCCCATGGAGGCATGGATGCTGGAGTTCAAGCAGGGCGTCGATATCCTATCAGCGATTGGCGGCATTACAACCATTGGCGAGGCCAAAAAGCTGTTCGAAGAACGGCTTGACCCTGAACATTTACAACGGCTGGCCGCAATCACCAACGAAGCAGCACTGTTGAAGATCGCCAACGCCATGGCCATGTGCGTCCCGGACCGGATATATATCCATACCGGCAGCGACGAGGACCGCGATTATGTCCGCCGGATGAGTCTGGAAAAGGGCGAGGAACAGTCTCTAGCCATTCCCGGCCACACCATTCATTTCGACCTGCCCGAGGATCAGGGCCGAATGGTCGATCAAACCTTCTACATCGCCGACCCGGCCGAAGAGGTTTCGTCGCTGGCCAAGAAAGAGGCACGGGAAGTGTCGCATGCCTATATCAAAGAGCACATGTGCGGGATCATGCGCGGCAAGACTATGTACGTGGGCTTCTACAGCCGCGGCCCAGTGGGGGCCAGGGCTTCGATTCCGGCCATCGAAATCTCCAGTTCCAACTACGTCATGCATTCGGCCGAATTGCTCTACCGCAACTGCTACACCGATTTTGACGCCGAGGTCATCCGGCGGGGTGAATTTTTCACCAACGTCCACTCCGAGGGCACCAACCGTTCAGAGGACGTGCCCAAGGCCCGTATCTATATGGATCGGAGCTGGCAGACCACCTTTTCCTTTTTCTGCACCTATGCCGGCAACACCCTACTGATGAAAAAGGGCAACCACCGCTTTGCCACCGACAGCGCCATGTACAAGCACAACGGCGAGGAGCTCTCGGAGCACATGTTCATCACCGGCATGACCGGCCCCGGCGGCCGCGTCACCTACTTTGCCGGCGCGGCGCCCTCGGGCTGCGGCAAGACCACCACCGCCATGGTGGGCAGCAATTTCATCGGCGATGACCTGGCCCAGATGTGGATTGAGGCGGACGGCAGCTTACGGGCAGTCAATCCGGAAATCGGCATCTTCGGCATCATCGAGGACGTCAACCAGGAAGGCGACCCTTACCTGATGCACTGTCTTCGACGTCCAGGCGCCGAGGTGATCTTCTCCAATGTCCTGGTTGATCCGCAGGGAAAACCCCGCTGGACTGGCGACGGCGAACCGCCTCCCGAGCAGGGCGTCAACTTTAAGGGCGCATGGACCCCGGCCACGGCGGGCGTACCCATGTCGCACCCCAACTCGCGCTGCACCCTCACGGCAGAGACAATCGGCAACCACAACAAAAGGGTCAACGCCGACCCGAAAGGCGTCGTCATCAAGGTCATCACCTATTCGGGTCGTGACGCCAACACCATGCCGCCCATCTGGGTAGCCAAGAACATGGATGCCGGGGTGGCCATAGGCGCCTCTATCGTCTCCAAGGCCACTGCCGCCGAGATCGGAGCCAGCGGCGTCAACCGCCAGCCATGGGCCAACAGTCCCTTTGTCGCCGCCCCACTGGCCGAATATCTCGAGGCCCAGTTCAATTTTTACGGCAACCCCAAGATGTCCCAAAAGCCGATCATGGCCGGGCTCAACTACTTCCTCACCCACGAGGAGCGCGGCGGCAGCGGCAAGGGTCTGCTGGGCGAGAAGCAGGATGTCCATGTCTGGCTGGGCTGGCTCGAACTGTTCACCCACGGCGAGGTCCAGGCCATTGAAACCCCAATAGGCCTGATTCCCAAATATGAGGATCTGCACCAACTGTTCACCAACAGGATCGACAAGGAGTATCCGGAATCGCTCTACATCATGCAGTTCTCCTTGTACATCGACAACATCATTGCCCGGATCGATCTGCAGGAAGCCGCCTGGAGCAAAGAGCCGGGAACCTCCCTCCGACTACTGTTCGCGGTCTACAAGGAGCAAAAGGCCGGCCTGCTGGCGCTTAAAGCCGCTAAAGGCAGGATTGTCCCCCCCGGGGAATTGGCAGCCTAAGCATTCTGCTCCACCCCACGAACGACCCGAGCCCCCGGCCTGCGCCGGGGGCTCTGTTTTTGGCTCCTTGTCATTTGGCGTGGAATTGATGAATAGAGGGATCAAATCCACGCCAAATGACAAGAGGGGGGCTTATAAGCGGGAAAGATATCATCATTGCGCAGGACTTGGGTTGCAGGCTCCGTGGGAGATCACTAGCCAGACATGACCTGGAGACATCTCAACTTTTTCCAGAACCATCGTTATATCACGGCCCCTGTTCCCCGGGTGCGTTGTCCAGAGCATGGAATGAGACAGATCAAGGCGCCATGGGTGCGGAAAGGGAGCGCATTCACCCTGCTGTTTGAACAGGTCGCCACTGATGAAACGACGAAGAGCCGTTTT